>Ga0187847_10001152_pt1 | contig 25167 bp, 23 predicted proteins | sample June2016WEW_4_10_FD_132458 | JGI IMG/M metagenome (GOLD analysis project Ga0187847, IMG submission 132458) | Peatland microbial communities from SPRUCE experiment site at the Marcell Experimental Forest, Minnesota, USA - June2016WEW_4_10 | ecosystem: Environmental > Terrestrial > Soil >...
ATGGGGCCCCAAACGCGCTCCGCTCAGGATGACAATTTGCATTCAATCGCTTAACTGAATGCTATATGTCGATACAGCCTAGTGTGGTGTTTCCGAGATTCGCGTCATAAAACGAAGTCCCGAAATGCAGGTCCTTCGACTCGTTTTGGTGCAAAAAGCGCACCAAAGCTCGCTCAGGATGACCGATCATTTATGATGCGAACTTCAGAAACAGGACACTAGGGCGAAGCCGCCGGAACAGCTTCAGGATTCCGGCAGGGGTAATTGCCCGGGTTGCGGTTGCGGCTTTCGCCTCAGGACCAACGCGGAGATCAGCGTGATGACGAGCCCAATCGGGAAGGGATGAATGAACGTGAGCACTGCGTTGAAGAAAGGGTTTTTGTACAGCTCTTTGTATTTTCTGACCTGCTGAAGTTTTTCCTGGACGGCTGCCTGGCTCGCCCCCGAGGCGGTGAGCTTCTGAACCAAATGAGCGCCATATGCGTCCCAGAAACCAGGCAGGAAGTTGTAGTAGATCAGTTCCCAGGTTACGACATAGACGATGCAGGATATCAGCGTAATTGAGAGGCCGACGGCAAAAGCCTTTAAAAAGGTAATCTGACCATCGCCGATGTCGTCCCGGTAGGTTCGGATGCCGACAAACACCATCAAGAACGAGAGCACGATAGAGGTGTTGCCGATGATCGCGCCGCGGTCGAAGCCAACCCTGCCGCCGAAGCTCACCACCGCTATCATCATCAGCGAGGAGATAGCGCCGGAAAGCAGCCCGAAGGTGACGATGATCTTTCTCATATCCTTGTAATGTCTTTTATCCGATCCCGACCTTTCCAGGTATGCTGCCGGCCCCATGCTCATGCGGGCTCAGTGACCAGCCATGTCTGGCGACTTGGATGCCGCCGGGATAACTACGATAAGGTTATCGCCTGCTCCGGGGCGAGTCATCCCAAGATAATCGAGGTTCGGTTGGGCGTCGAACCCGATGTCTTTCGTTGTCATGTTCGGCGCATAAAACATCAAGTGCGGGGGGAAAATGCCAGTGCCGTGCTCGGGGATCGCCCTCAAGCGGTTCGAGTTGGACATCATATAGAGGAACCCCGGTTTGCTCGGATACTGGAAACGGCCTTCCTTATATCCGCTGGCGATGTCTGCTTTGATTTCGGCCTCGGACTTGCCGTTTGTGCGCAGTTCTTCACCGTGCATGTAGACAAGCAAGAGAGTGCGGCTGCCTTCGGCGTCGAAGCACTGCGGCTCAATGGTTGTTTCTGCGGGCTTTACGAAATGCCGGCCAACAAAACAGCTGAAACCGTTCGTGCCTTCGCGCGCTTTCTCGTAGCCTTTGGGACCGAGAACATAAACTGTGGCTTTACTGGATACCTCGGCCGGGGCGGCGCTTTCAGCGAGTGCGATCTGCTGGTCACGTGGCATGGAGGCGTCGTAGACTCGGGGGAGTTCCTGGGCGGTTGCGGGAATGAGCGCAGTGCTTGAAAACAAGCCGATCGACAGAGTACCCACGACAAAGACCTTCATCGAATTCAGAGACTTCATGTTCGCTCCTTTTTTCAAGAAGTTCATGTTTTCACAAACTTCATGCTCGCTCGTATTGAGCAGCTCAACATACCGCATGAGGTGGGGTCGGTGTCGTCATCCTTTTGGCTGATTTTAGCGGCGGAGAGAAAAATCATTCGTTTGGGGGAATGATTATTGGCGCGAACCGTGCTTGTGCGCGAGTAAATCAGGGGAGAAGGCCGAATTCCTTGCCGAGTTGCACCGCTTGCGTTCTTCGTCTCGCCCCGAGTTTGTCGAAAACACGGCTGGAATGGGTCTTCACCGTGCTCTCGCTCACAAAAAGCTTCTCGGCGATTTCGCGGTTGCTCAGGCCCTGGGCGATCAGTTCAAGGATCTCAAGCTCACGGCGAGTGATATGGAGGTCTTCACGTTTTCTTTCGTCAGGGATGAACGGTCCCTGGGCAGGGACGGGGACCTCTCTCACAACAATTGTCTGGCGTTTTGCTGTCAACTTGAGGCCAAGCCAGATGCCAAGAACGGCAAAGGTCGCGGCGATCAGTCCGCCGTAGATTTCGATGGAATATTCGACGACCAGGAACTGATACTCGGTCCACTGGAGGAGAGCAATCAAGATTCCACCGATCAACCCGTACATGAGGACGTGGCGCTTCATAAGTTGCAAGAGGATTCGTAACCGAAAATTATCGCACCCATGGTGGGGTAGATCCTACTGCTTGCAGGGCAAAATCAACGCTTGACAGGCACTTGCCCGAGTCACGAGTAATCCGAAAATAATGCCTCCAGATTGGTTCCGACAAACACCGATTCAGCAATCCAGGAAGGGGCGGGTTTTTACAACCTGCGGAATAGTCTTACGCCCGCTCAAGCGGGCTCTATTCCGGCAGAGCATCCCTCGGAATCGGTGCGAAACCTGGTTTTTTGGACAGGCTCTTGCAGATGAAATGTTTTTGCGCCGTCCCTACGGGACTGCGGAGTGCATTTGTGGAAACCGCGTTCCCCACGTTAAAACGCGGGGCTAACAAACGCTGCGCCTACGGCGCGGCTGCCCGGACATAATTTATGAAGTTCATTAGCACGGCTGAGGTTGGCCCTGACACTTCGTGCCGGACGATAAATTTTTTGCGCAGCTTTTGAAGCTGTGCCCTTGCAAAACGGGGCTGATCGGGACACTGCCTGAAAAACAAAAACGTAGACGGGGCGGAGAAGGCGATGCTAGAGTACTGCCAAATCGTTCCTCGGAGGAGACGCGGCGATGGCCCGAACCAAGCCAGGCGGTCCCGCCCAGCAGGATTCTAACAACGCTCCCGACGGCGCCGACATTCGTCCTCTCATCGACGCGGTCGGCGGCGGCGGATGCTTGCTGATCGCGCTCTATGCGCTGCGCTTTAGGACGACGGGCGATGCGCTAAGCATCTTCGGCGTGGCCGTGCTGGTGGGCGCGGCGGCCTTCGCGGTCGGCGTGCTGGCGGGGTTTCTCTTCGGCATTCCCCGCGAAAGCGCCCCCAAAAAAGCCGGCGATCACGGCGGCGATAAAGGCGGGGCGCATCCGGCCGCAGTCGAGATTACCAATCCCATCGCCTCCAACACGAATCTGGTCGAAATCTCCGATTGGCTGACCAAGATCATTGTGGGCGTGGGCCTGGTGGAGCTGAAATCCATCCTGCGAAATCTGGGAACGCTCTCCTATTTCATCGGCAGGAGCCTGCAGCCGGCGCAATGCGGCGCCAAGCCCGACTGCGCCGACATGATCCTGGGGGGTCAGTCGGCTGCGCTGGCCATCATGATCTTCTACTGGGCATTGGGGTTCCTCTGGGGTTACGTCTGGATGAAGCTCATCTTCCAGCGCAATCTGGAAGACCGCTACCGGAAGCTGCACGCCGACTTCATCGTTCTCTCGCAGGAAAAGGACGCCGTCGTGCAGGAGAAGGAGGCAGTTGTCCAGGAAAATGCTGCCTTCATCGCGGAAAAGTTGATGGTCAAGGACAGGCTGGACGAGGCCATGAAGAAGATCGATGACGCATTGGCCAAGAATCCCAACGATGGCGGCGCCGTTTTGACGAAGGGCCGAATCTTCAAACGTCAGTCCGAGAAGCTGCAGGGCGCCGAGAGACAGGCCCTTTTGAGGCAGGCACTGATATATGCCGAGCGCGCCATTGATCTGATGCCCGCCGAGACCAAGGCCGAGCCCACCTACAACAAGGCCTGCTACCAGGATTTGCTCGGTGTCGATAAGCAGGAGGTTCTCGCCACCCTGCAGGCCGCTTTCCAACTCAATCCTGGCTTGCGCAAGACCGCCCGTACCGACGAGGACCTGAAGAATCTATGGCATGATGCTGATTTTAAGCGGCTTACTGAAGATAAGCCCTCGCAGGGGACGCAGGGAGGTTGACCCTGGGCCAGGAAACGGCCTAGAATAAAAGCCGAAGATTGGGAGGATAAGGCGATGAGAGATACAGGCTTCCAGCCCATTATCCCGCCTGTGAAATAGGCGCCTGAGCGATTGGGCTAGAGACATTGACCGGGGCGGACGCAGCCAGCGTGGCTTGCGTCCGCTTTGTGTTTTTGGGCGGGTTTTCGGGTTCGGGTGTTACGGGCCGTAGAATGTGTCCCAAAGGTACGTTGGTTTTGCAGGCTGCGGAAAAGGCCGGGAGTCTTACGCTCGCTTCAGCGGGCGAAAGAAGCAGATGCCATTCGCCGACACTCAATAGATAATCCGCGATCTGAATAACGCCGGCTCCATGGCTAGGCCGCCCCGGCGGTACGCGGCAGTCGCGTATCATCGAGACAGACCCGGAGGAAGCATACCCGGCTCCGCACATGCAGAAACCGCGGCTCCGTGCACGATGATCCTCATCGACCCAGACTTAAGCCCTTCATGGGCGACTGATGCGCTGAACCCGGTTTCGGCGAGGGCAGTTGCTGCGGCCCAAAGCACGAAATTGTTCCGGCTACCCTCCGCGCGTACATTGGCGGGATTTTTGAGTAAGGCGCAAGACGCTGTGCGGCTGCGCGGGCAGGTGACGGTGCTGCTCACCAGCGATGCGGCGTTGCGCGACCTGAACCGGCGCTTCCGCCACAAGAACAAACCTACCGATGTGCTGTCCTTTCCGTCGACGAACCCCGCCTCCGGCGCGGAGAAGATCGCGGGGGACGTGGCCATCAGCGTGGAGACGGCGCGCCGCCAGTCCGTCGAGCAGGGGCACGCCCTGGCGACCGAAATCAAAGTCCTCATCCTGCATGGCCTGTTGCATCTGGCCGGATACGATCACGAAACCGATACGGGCAAGATGCTACGGCGCGAACGAACTTTGCGCGCGCAACTCGGCCTGCCGCAAGGTTTGATTGAGCGCAGCCGAACCGAACGCGAATCTAGTCCAAGAGCCCGCTTCATCGCAGGTGGCCGGCGCGGAACGGGGCGGACGCAATCCGGGGAAAGTAAGCCCATATCGCAAAAGCCCCGTAGGGGCGCCGGAAATGCGCATGCGCGCGCTGCGCGGAGCCGTAAGCCATGACTCCGCTTCAGATCGCATTCCTCGTTGTGCTCGCCGTCGTCGCCACGCTGGCCTCCTACATCAACCGCATCTATTCTGAGTTCGGCAAGATTCTGAGCCGCGAGGTCGAGGAAAATCTCGACGCGTGGGAGGAGCGGATCGAGCCGCATCTCGGCTTGAGCCGCGAGCACGCCGCCTTGTGCGCGGCGGTCTTGGTGCAGCTTTCGCTGGGATTCATCGCGTTCGAGTTTGGGGCCATCGTCTTTCGCCGCGCGGCGAACCTCGGCGAGGCGAGCCCCGCGGAGATTGCGCAGGCAGTTCTTGGCGTGGTGCTGGTGGTTATTTTCTGCAATCAGCTGATTCCGTTGCTGCTCTTTAACCGCACGCGTGGGCTGTGGGCGGCGCGGCTGCTATGGCCGATCGTGATGCTCTTGTGGATGGCGACGCTAGTCACGGTCTTCATCCGCTTCTTTTTTTCCGTGGCGGAGTTGGCCGAGGCTCCGACCGATTCCGACGAGGAGCCCGCGCCCGACGTTGAAGCGCTGATCGAAGCGGGCGAGGAGGAAGGAATTCTCGAGCAGAGCGACCGCGAGCTGGTGCGTTCGGCGGTGGAATTTGGCGACATGCTGGTGCGCGAGGTGATGACGCCGCGGCCGGAGATCTTTGCCGTCTCGGAATCGACCACGCTCGAGCACTTTCTGGAGCTGCTGAAACAGCACAACTACTCGCGCGTGCCCGTTTACTCCGGCACGCTCGACAGTATCAAGGGCCTGGCCTTCGCGCACGATCTGCTGCAGATTGCCGACGAGGAGGCGCGCACGCGCACCGTGGCCACGATCCTGCGCCCCGCAGAATTTGTGCCCGAGACCAAGCGCGGCTACGAGCTGCTGCGCGAGATGCAGCGCGAAAAACAGCACATGCGCATTGTGATCGACGAGTACGGCGCCGTGGCGGGACTGGTAACCATCGAGAATTTGCTGGAGCAGATTGTCGGCGACATCAGCGACGAACACGAAGAAGACAGCCATGCCGGGGATCCGGTACGAGAGCCTTTGGGTTCGTGGGTCGTGCCAGGCAACTTTCCCGCCGACCAGTTGGGCGACTTGTTGGGCGAGACGGTAGAACTGGGCGAAGACTACGAAGCTACTACGCTCGGCGGCTTGGTGAGTGAGATCGCAGGCCGCATTCCCAGGGCGGGTGAAACGGTGGCGCTTGAGCCACTGGGGCTGCGCGTAGAGATCGTCGCCTCGACAGGTCGTCGCATCGAGCGCTTGCGTCTGTTTCCACTGACGGCGCGGCTGCCTTTCCCGAAGGAAGGCTGAGCGCGGTAGTAGATTAGACTCCGCGCCTGCATCCGCAGAAATCGAGGATCGAATTTGCCATGTTTGCTATCGTGCTCGCAATTGCAATGTCGCCCGGAGTCTGTCCTATAAGAATTGGGATCGGCGTAGATGGAGTTGTTTTCACAAATGCCATGCATGGGTGGTACAAGACAAGCTTGAAGTCCCTCGACGGCGCACTTCAAGGCGAATGCTACAACGATTCCAATCCCAGTCCCGTAACTTCGGTTAGCCTATTCCTCGCGCCAGCTGCCCCAAAGCCGAGGGTTGATGCAGTGTTGTCCGTGCTGAAGACGGAAGGCTGGAGTCGGGATAAAATCCGCGTAGAATCATGGCGCAGTTATCCAAGCCCGCCGCAATGAAAGGCATAGGGTCGAGAAGTTGTCTTTGCTCGGGCCAAACGCGCAGGGCTCTGTCCGCGATAATGAGGAATGGAGCATCGCTCGTGAAATCCGGATTTGTCGCCATCCTCGGCCGCCCCAACGTGGGCAAAAGCACGCTGCTGAACGCCCTGACCGGCGAAAAAATCGCCATTGTCACGGCCAAGCCGCAGACCACGCGCAACCGCATCGTTGGCGTGCTCGAAGTGCCCGCGCGCAAAAAAGTTCACCCGGCTGCGCAGATCGTTTTTGTCGATACTCCTGGCGTGCACCGGCCCGCCTCGCAGCTCGATCGCCGTATGCTGCAGGAGGTGCACGAGGCCCTCGAATCGCGTGACCTAGTACTGGTGCTGATGGATGTCACGCGGCGGGTCCAGCTCACCGAATCAACTGCTCCAAAAGGTAAAAGCGCCCACGGCGCCGACGCGTCAAATGAGAACGAGTTTCTTTTCTCACTGATCCGCAAGCTCGATTGCCCGGTGTTTCTGGTGCTGACGAAGATCGATCTGATCCGCAAAGACGAGCTGCTGCCGCTGATTGAATCGCTCATGAAACAACACAACTTTGCGCAGGTGATTCCGGTGAGCGCGCGCAAGCGCGACGGCCTCGATGTGCTGGTGCGCAAAATCGTCGATGTGCTCCCCACCGGCGAGCGCTACTTTCCCAAAGATCAATACACGGACCAGCCCGTGCGCTTCATGGTCGCCGAGTTGATTAGAGAAAGTATCTTGATCGAGACCGGCGAAGAGGTTCCTTACGCCGCGGCCGTCGTGATCGAGCGCTTTGAAGAGCCGGAAGGACAGCCGCGGCCGGGCACGAAACCGCTGACGCGAATTAACGCCGCGATTTACTGCGAGCGCACTGGGCAAAAAGCGATCTTGATTGGCAAGGGCGGATCGAAGCTGAAGGAGATCGGAACCGGCGCGCGCCGCAAGATCGAATCGCTGCTGGGCACGCGGGTATATCTGGAACTCTACGTGATTGTGGAGCCCGGCTGGCGCGAGTCGAATGCTTTTGTCGAGTCGCTCGACTGGCGCAACCAGTTGGAGCGGCTGGGCGAAACACCGCCCGGCAAAAAAGAATCCTGAATTGGATCCGGGCGCGAACGTTGCTCAGCGAAGAATTTTGAAGGAGCCGGGAGCCGGCGCAGGCGCGCCGAAATCGGAGTCGAAGCCAAGGTGCAGTTTGGCTGCCTCCGACATGCGGCTCTTGTCCCAAGGCGGATCGAAAACCACCTCGACCTTGACCTCGCGCACCTCAGGCAGTGCCGCGAGTTTGCGCACGACCTCAGCTTTGATCACGTCCGACATACTGCAGCCGGGAGCAGTAAGCGTCATGCGCACCTCGATGCGCTTGCCGCCTTCGACATCTGCAGCCGCGGCCGCGTAGATCAAGCCAAGATCGACGATGTTCACCGGAATCTCGGGATCGCGGACGGTCTTCAACTGCTTCCAAATCATCTCCTCGCGGAAAGTCTCGGAAGCAGTTGTGGTGCTCGAGTTGGAAAGGGTATCGGCTGCCACGGAAGATCCTTAGGACTCGGTCGAGACGGGTTCTTGTTTCTTTTCGTCTTCGAGAGCCGATTGCAGTGTGTGCCAAGCCAGCGTGGCGCATTTCACGCGCGCGGGGAACTTGGAAACGCCCGCGAAGACAGCCATCTTGCCGAGATCGTCGGCTTTGGCCGCCTCGTCCTTGCCGGTAACCAGGCTGTGGAACTGCTCGAAGAGTTTCACGGCCTCAGTCTTGGTCTTACCCTTCACCATCTGCGTCATCATCGAGGCCGACGCCCGCGAAATGGCGCAGCCGGAGCCCTGGAATCCAATCTCCTTAATCGCGTCGCCGTCCATATCGATGTAGACCGAACATCGGTCGCCGCACAGCGGGTTGTATCCCTCGGCTTGATGATTCGCCGACGCAGGCCGGCGAAAATTCCGCGGCGCCTTGCTGTGATCGAGAATCACTTCCTGATAAAGTTCGCCCAGTTCTGCGGTCACGCAAACACCTCGTGCGCCTTGCGCACACCTTCCACAAGTGCGTCCACATCTTCGCGCGTGTTGTACACGGCAAAGGACGCGCGCGCGGTGGCGGGAATTCCAAAGCGATCCATCACTGGCTGCGCGCAGTGGTGGCCAGTGCGGATGGCAATGCCCTCGCGGTCGAGAATCGTACCCAGATCGTGGGGATGCACGCCGTCCATCACAAACGAAAGCGCGCCAGCGCGCTCGGCCGCGGTCCCGATAAGTTGCACGCCAGGTAGAGCGCCGACTTTTTCCGTCGCATAGGCGAGCAGGTCGTGCTCGTGTGCTGCAATGTTCGCCATGCCCAGCTTGGAGATATATTCGAGCGCCGCACCCAGTGCAATGGCGCCGGCAATGTCGGGCGTGCCCGCTTCGAACTTGAAGGGCAGATCGTTGTACGTCGTTTTTTCAAAAGTGACGGAGCTGATCATGTCACCGCCGCCCTGGTACGGAGGCATGGCCTCAAGCAGCGTGCGCTTGCCGTAGAGCACGCCGATGCCGGTGGGCCCGTAGACTTTATGGCCGCTGAAGGCATAGAAATCGCAATCGAGCGCCTGCACGTCGACGGCGAAGTGGGGCACGGCCTGCGCTCCATCCACCAGCACAGGAACGCCCTGGCAGTGCGCCAGTTCGATCATTGTGCGCAGCGGAGTGACCGTGCCCAGCGCGTTTGAAACCTGCGTGACGGCGACGAGTTTGGTGCGCGGGCCAATGAGTTTCGAAAATTCGTCGAGAAGCAATTCGCCGCGATCGTCGATGGGCGCAACGCGGAGATGCGCGCCTTTTTCCTCGCACAGAATCTGCCACGGCACGATGTTCGAGTGGTGCTCCATGGCCGTGATCAGAATTTCGTCGCCGGCGCCGACATGCGTGCGGCCGTAGGTCTGTGCAACGAGATTGATGGCCTCGGTAGCACCGCGCACAAAGATGATTTCGCGTCTATCGGCAGCATTGATGAAGCGCCGCACAGTTTCGCGCGCGGTATCGTGGGCCTCGGTGGCGCGCACGCTCAGCGTGTGCACACCGCGATGAATGTTGGCGTTGAGGTGCTCGTAGTAATGCGTAATGGCGTCAATCACGGCGCGCGGCTTTTGCGAGGTCGCCGCGTTATCGAGATAGACCAACCGTTTGCCGTAAATCCGCTCGGCGAGAATGGGAAAATCGGCGCGGATCTTCTCAAGGTCGAGGGCCGATGCGGTCTCACTCGCCGCCGCCGAATGAGCCAAAGTTTGGGTGGCAGCCGTCATCCAACTTCCTCCCAATGTTGCGCTTCCTCTTCTTCGCTTGCTGCGGGCACAGTGATCTTGACGGCCCTTGTCAGCTCCTGCACCCGCTCGCGGATCAATTTTTCCGCGAAGTCGCGCGCAGCCGACTCCTTCATGCGGTCAAGGCACTCGGCCGCGAAGGCGAAAAGCAGCAGGTTGCGCGCATCGGCTTCGGCAATGCCACGTGCGCGCAGGTAAAAGAGTTGCGTTTCGTCGATCTGGCCGATGGTTGCGCCGTGCGTACACTTCACATCGTCGGCGTAGATTTCAAGCTGTGGCTTGGTATCGATGCGCGCATTGTCGCTGAGCAGCAGATTGCGATTGGTCTGCTTGGCGTCGGTCTTTTGCGCGTCCTTGTGCACCACGATGCGGCCGTGAAACACGCCGCGCGCGTGATCGGCGAGAATGCCGTTGTAGAACTGGCGGCTATTGCAGAGCGGGCGCGCATGTTCGACCAGCATAAAGTTGTCCATATGCTGGCGTCCCGCGCCGACGAAGAGGCCGTTGATCAGGCACTCCGCGCCTTCGCCGTTGAGCACCGGATGCACGTTGTTGCGCACCAGGCCTCCGCCCAGCAAAATGGAGTGCGAGTCGACATTGGCGCTGCGCGACTGCTCGATGCGCAACGTGGAGACGTTGAAGGATGCCAGATTTTCGCGCTCCACGAGGAAGTGCGAGATGACGGCGTCCTGGCCGGCTGCGAGCTCGGTAACGGCATTCGAAAATGCAGCCTCACTGCCGAGCGAAACGTAATCCTCGACGATCGCTGCCTGGCTCTTATCCTCCGCGATAATCAGTGTGCGCGGATGCGTCGCGATCTCCGCGCCCGCGCCCGCCGAAACATACAAAAGATGAATCGGCTGCTCGAGCGCGACGCCGCGGTGGATGCGCAGATATGCGCCATCTTCCCACAGCGCCGTGTTGAGCGCAGTAAAAACGTCGCGGCTCATGTCGGCGTAGCGACCCAGATGCTGCTCAATGCCCTCAGGAGCACAGCCTTCACGGCCGCAATCGATGGCTTTTGCCAGCGAACACACCAGCAGGCCTTCGGGCAGGTTGCCGAGATCGGAAAGCTCAGGCGCAAAGTGGCCGTTCACGAAGACCAACTGGCATGCCGCGCCCGGCAGGCGATACTCCTCGAGCTGCGCGGGCGAAACGGCGAATTCACCCTTGGCCGCGCGGCGGAAAGAGGTCTTGGCGAGCGACGCAAGGTTGGTGAAGCGCCAGTCCTCGTCGTGCGTCGAGGGAAATCCTTTAGCGCTGAAGCGCGCCCAGCCGTCTTCGCGCAGCTGCTGCAGCCACACCGGCTCGCGTTCCAGCCCCTGCCCGCGCACATCTTCGTAGGCTTCGAAATATTTGCTCAAGTGCATGGTTTCCGTTGCCATCGTTCTCTCATTCCCCATTGCTTTTGCCGCGGTTTTCATACAGACAGCGACGGCTGCGCATCGGCTTCCGCCGTGCTGTATCCCTTGTCTTCGAGTTCGAGCGCCAGTTCCGCCCCGCCCGAGCGCACGATCTTTCCATCCACCAGCACGTGTACAAAGTCGGGCGTGATGTAGTCGAGCAGGCGCTGGTAGTGCGTGATCACCAGGAACGAGCGATCCGGGCTGCGCATGGCGTTGACGCCTTGAGCGACGATGCGCAGCGCATCAATGTCGAGGCCGGAATCGGTTTCATCGAGGATTGCGAGTTTCGGCTCCAGCATAGAAAGCTGCAGAATCTCGTTGCGCTTTTTTTCGCCGCCAGAGAAGCCCTCGTTGACGGAGCGGTTCATGAACTTCTCGTCCATTTCGAGTAGCTTCATGCGCTCTTTGTAGAGGGGCAGAAAATCCATCGCGTCCAACTCGTCCTCGCCGTGGTATTTACGAATGGCGTTCATGGCCGAGCGCAAAAAGTACGCGTTGCCAATGCCGGGAATCTCCACCGGATATTGGAAGGCGAGAAACACGCCCTCGCAGGCGGCTTCTTCTGGGTCCATCTCAAGCAGGTCCTTGCCGTTGAAGAGGACCCGTCCGCCCGTGACCTCATAGGCGTCGCGGCGCGCCAGCACCGCGGCCAGCGTGCTCTTCCCCGAGCCGTTGGGGCCCATGATGGAATGCACTTCGCCCGCATTCATCGTCAAATTCACGCCCTTGAGGATTTCGTGACCATCGACCGAGGCGTGCAGATCCTGAATTTCTAACAATGCCATGAGTTGTTCTCTCTCCGTTCGTGCGTTGGGGAATTGCCGCAGGGGCTAAAGCCCCGAATTCTTTTGGTTCTCTTTCAGCGTGGCTAAAGCCACGCCCTGATACAAAACCTTGGTTTTCGCACCGCCCCTACGGGGCGGCAGGTTCCTGATGATGCCTTGTCCCAGAGTTACGCTTCGCTCCACCCTGGGCTATTCTCGCTTGGCCCCTCCGGGCCGATTCGCTGACTTACTAATCGTGCGTTTCCGAAGCGTTCCGGGGCTAAAGCCCCGCTTCCTTTTCTCTGCTCCATTCAGGGGCCTAAAGGCTCCTGCTTCCTCCGGCCGGTCTTATCCCACGCTGCCCTCGAGGCTTACGCCGAGCAGCTTCTGCGCTTCAACGGCGAACTCCATGGGCAGCTCCTTGAAGACGGTTTTGCAAAAACCGTTCACGATCATGGAAACCGCATCTTCAGTCTTGATCCCGCGCTGGCGTAGATAAAAGAGCTGATCTTCGCCGATCTTCGAAGTGGACGCCTCGTGCTCCATGCGCGCCGTGCCGTTGCGCACGTCATTATAGGGAAACGTGTGTGCGCCGCACTTGTCGCCGATGAGCAGCGAGTCGCACTGCGTGTAGTTGCGCGCGCCCGTTGCGCCTTTCATGATCTTCACCTGGCCGCGATAAGTGTTTTGCCCGAAGCCGGCCGAGATGCCCTTGGACACGATGGTCGAGCGCGTGTTCTTGCCGATGTGAATCATCTTGGTGCCGGTGTCGGCCTGCTGGCGATTGTTGGTGAGCGCGACGGAATAAAACTCGCCCACCGAGTTGTCGCCCTGCAGAATGCAGCTTGGGTACTTCCAAGTGATCGCGGAACCGGTCTCGACCTGCGTCCAGGAAATTTTGGAATTGCGGCCCAGGCACTTGCCGCGCTTGGTCACGAAGTTGTAGATGCCGCCACGGCCTTCCTTGTCGCCGGGGTACCAATTCTGCACTGTGGAATATTTGATCTGAGCATTGTCGAGCGCGATAAGCTCGACGACGGCGGCGTGGAGCTGGTTGGTGTCACGAATAGGAGCCGTGCAGCCCTCTAGATAGCTCACCTGCGCGCCTTCGTCGGCCACGATCAGCGTGCGCTCAAACTGGCCAGTCTCCGCGGCATTGATACGGAAGTAGGTCGAAAGCTCCATGGGACAACGTACGCCCTTCGGCACATAGACAAACGATCCGTCGGTGAAGACGGCTGCGTTGAGCGCCGCGTAGAAGTTGTCGGTATGCGGAACCACAGTGCCCAAATACTTCTTGATGAGATCGGGATGGTTCTTGACCGCCTCAGAGAACGAGCAGAAGATCACGCCCATCTCGGCAAGCTTGTCCTTGAAGGTCGTGGCGACTGAAACCGAGTCGAAGACTGCGTCGACGGCCACATTGGAGAGGCGCTTCTGCTCATCGATCGGAATGCCGAGCTTGGCGTAGGTCTTCAGCAGCTCGGGATCGACCTGATTGAGACTGTCGAGCGACGGCTTCTGCTTGGGCGCGGAGTAGTAGACGATGTTCTGGTAGTCGATCGGGCCGAACTTCACGTTGGCCCACTTTGGCTCGCCCTGCTCACGCTCCATTTGGAACCAGTGGCGCAACGCGTTCAGCCGCCACTCCAGCATGAAGGCCGGTTCGCCCTTGCGTGCCGAGATCAGACGCACGATGTCTTCATTCAGTCCCTTGGGGACGCGGTCTTCATCGATCTCGGTAACAAAGCCCCACTTGTAGTCCTGTGCGGCAAGATCGCGAATGGTGTCGACAGTCGAACTCATTGAACCTCCACGGAATCGGCGCTAAAGATCTATTTTGAGGCGGCCGCCGAACCCGTCGCCCTACTTGTTACTTACAGATTGCATCTTTCCGCTATCCGGAATCAGGGCTAAGCCCGGAATCCCGCCATATAGGACTGATTTGGTCCTATATCTAAATTGAGTGTACCCCGAGGGCTGATTCTTTTCAAGAGCGGCAGGAAAAAACCGCATTACTCAATGATTTCGCTGGGGCATTTCTGGAAAAAGCAGACAAACACTGCTAAATAGATGATCCAGATGGGTATAGGTTGCAGAAATCGCGCAAAGCAGGAGCAAATTTTAGTGGAACTCGTTGTGCCGGTGCGGGCCTGGCTGGCGCACGCGGCTGGCTTCAAAGGTAACGATCTTCCAATTTCCCTGCGCGTCGCGCACGTAGACATGCGTATAGCGGTAATCGCCTGTCACCGGACCGTCGGGAGTAGTGGCCTCAATGCTGGCCAGCGAGGTGACCACGGCGGTGGCTCCGTAAAAGCGCACCTTGCGGTCGGTAATCGTAAGGGAGGTGAAATGCAAACGGCCCGAGCGCATGTTTTGCAGGGCTTCATCGCGCGACTGCAACGTCCCGGAAGCCGTGATGGCCATGTAGTCGTCGGCCAGCAGGGATCCTAAGATCTTGGCGTCACCATTGAGGGTGGCATTGCGCCATTCATCCTCTAACTGGTCGACCTCGTGGCGGCTTTCGTGCTTTTGCGCGCCCGAGAACCCGCCGGCAAGGAGAGGCACTGTGCCGACCGCCAGCGCAAGAGCTGCGACCATGGCCCACCGGGAATTCATCCGGCGAAAGCGAACGGGGCTCAATGCGTTCTTAGATGAACCCGCCATACGCGTCCACGTTATGCCCGGAACCGTCCGCTGGTCAAATAGAAATCTCATAAATGGGCGTAACGAAAGTTGCAGCAGGGGAAATCTCCGCCACTTTCCCGAGCAGGAATTGGACGGAAATGGTGCCAAATAGGCAGCAGGGCGAGTGAACCGTGAACCGTGGGCCGTGGGAAGGATGGCCTGGCTCCGCTAACGGTGCTAACCCCGCTGCTTTACGCGTGAATGCTATCGAGTGCCGCGGCAAACTCCGGCAGCACAATGGTCTGGTTGCGGTCGGGGCCCGTCGAGATCATGCCGATCTTCGCCCCACTTTCGCGTTCCTGGAAGGCGAGGTAGTCGCGCGCCGCCTGCGGCAGCTTGTCGTACTCGGTGATGCCCTCGGTCGACTGGCGCCAGCCTTTGAGCGTGGTGTAGACAGGCTTGATAGCCTCGAGCCCCCGCACGTCGGCAGGAATCTCGTCGCTCACCTTGCCGTCGATCTCGTAGCCGACGCAGATTTGAATCTCCTCAAGCTGGTCGAGGACGTCGAGCTTGGTGACGACCAGCCACTCGGCGCTGTTGACCTGATTCGAGTAGCGCAGGAGCGGAATATCCAGCCAGCCGCAGCGCCGCGGACGGCCAGTTACGGCGCCGTACTCGTGGCCGCGGGCGCGCAGATGTTCGCCGATGGCGCCATGAATCTCGGTGGGGAAAGGCCCCTCGCCCACGCGCGTCACGTAAGCCTTGGTTACGGAAATGACTGTGCCGATGGCCGTCGGCCCCACGCCAGTTCCTGTAGAAGCTCCACCGGCGGTTGCCGAGGACGACGTCACATACGGATATGTCCCGTGGTCAATGTCGAGCATGGTCCCTTGCGCGCCTTCAAACATCACGCTCCCGCCCCCGGCAAGGATCTTGTTCAGCAGACGGCCAGTATCTGCTGCTAACGGGCGGATGCGCTCCGCCGCCGCGGAGTATTCGTCGTACATTTTGGCGGGATCGAGCGGGTCAGTATCAAAGAGGGCATGAGCGATCTGGTTTTTCTCCTCGCAGGCCGCTTCAATGTGCGTCTTCAAAAGTGACGTATTCAGCAGGTCCACGATGCGCAGGCCGCTGCGCGCCATCTTGTCTTCATAGGCCGGGCCAATGCCCTTGCTCGTGGTGCCGATCTTCTGGCGTCCTGGCGCGGTCTCGGCCGCCAACTCAATCATGCGATGGTAAGGCAGAATCACCTGCGCGCGGTTTGAGACAAACAAGCGTCCGTCAATGTCGAGACCGGCCTTCTGCACGCGATCGATTTCGTCCAAAAAATAAATGGGATCCAGAACCACGCCGTTGCCGATAACGCCCTTGCAACCGGGCCGCAACACTCCGCAGGGAATGAGCTGCAGCACGAACTTATCCTCGCCAATGATGACGGTGTGCCCCGCGTTATGTCCGCCGGCATAGCGCGCTACGGCGCTAAACCGCTCGCTCAGCACGTCGACAATCTTGCCCTTACCCTCGTCGCCCCATTGGGCACCCAGCACCACAGCCGTCTTTGCTCGCATCATCTTCCCTGTTTCCACACAATTACCCGCCGCAGCAAGTCGTCGAGCGGCCGCTGCGCGCGGGCATGAATTTGGGTGCGGTCAAGAACCCCGCAGCCACTTCAATTCTAACCTCCCGGCGATTGCCGGTTCCGTCCGATCGGCCGTTCCTGTTAACCATCTGCTGCGCCTATTCGTTCTATAGGCAGACGCGTCCAATCAGACTTTTTGGAACGAGGACTTTCAAAATGAAAAACCGCAATCAAATGGAATTATGGGTCTTGAGCGCAGCCGTTGTATTGGTTCTGGCCGGCGCCCCGCCCGTCAGCGCACAAGCCGGAGCTCCGGCAGCCCTGAGCGCCGTTCAGGCACACCGGCAAGCACAGACCGAATCCGCACAGCCGCTCAGCGATCAGGATGTCGCGGCAACGCAGGATCAGTTATTGAAACTGCTCAAGCTGAGCCCAATTCTCACGAGCGTGGTGGCGCGCGATCCATCTCTGCTTTCCGATCGGGATTATGTGGCCCGCAACAACCCTGAGCTGGCGCAATTCATCGTCAGCCACCCGGATATCGAGAAGAACCCGGAATTTTACCTCTTCAGCCACCTGAATTACGAAGGCGGCAAGCATCGCGATCAGGCGCTTGAGCGAGCTGTCTGGCCCGACCTGGTTCCGTTGCCGCAGGAGTACCGGCAGCCCAATACGTCCAAGGTCATAGAATCGCTGATTCCCATTCTCGTGCCGCTGGGCTTCTTCGCCGTAGTGGGATGGATTATCTACCTCGTCGTCCAGAGCCGTCGCTGGAACCGCTCCTTCCAGCAGCAGAGCGAGCTTTATGGCCGCCTCATCGACAAGTTCGGCTCCAGCCAGGAACTAGCCGCCTATATGCAAACTGAAGCCGGGCAGCGCTTCCTCGCCATCAGCCCCTCGTCAATGAGCGACGACTCCGGAATCCGCATGCCCAACGCCGTGTCGCGCGTGCTCACCTCGCTCTCGGTCGGCATCGTGCTGGCCCTGCTCGGCGTCGGATTTCTGCTATTGCGCAACGCCGGGCCCGATACGCCCGAGCCCATGCTGGTCACCGGAACACTTCTGCTCATGCCCGGACTTGGGTTTATCCTCTCCGCAGGAGCTACCTGGGTTCTGGCCCATCGTCTGGGCCTGATGCCCGAAAAGGAAATTGCCGAGACCAAGGCCTCCGGTCCCTACGGCTCACAGGGTCGTCAGTGAGCGGCGAAGGAGCCGGACGTGGCCCCGACAGGAAAGCGAACGCGTATGCCGTGGGAATTCACATTGCCGAATGCACTGCTGCATACATCGCCTGGCGGCGCTCTGGAAGCTGCCGCCGGCGCGTGTGACCCAGCGATGGAGAACGAAGCCTTCGCCGCGTTTTATTCGCGCTCCTCGCGGCCGCTCTGGGCCTATCTGGCGCGGTCATCCTCCGATCCCGCGCTGGCCGACGACCTGATGCAGGAGAGCTACGTGCGCTTCCTGTGCGCTGCGGGAGCTCCCTCGCTCGCGGCCGATGGCGAAGCGGCGGCGCGGCTTTATCTCTTCCGCATCGCCAGCAACCTTTTGCGCGACTACTGGCGTCGCCCGCGCGCCGCCTCCATCGAGGAGATCCCCGAGGAATTCTTCGCTGCGCACGGTCACGCGGCGCAAACCGACACGCAGATTCTGCTCGAACCCGCGCTCCGGCAGATGAAACCGCGCGAGCGCCAGTTGCTATGGCTGGCCCATGCCGAGGGCTACTCGCATCGCGAGATCGCGCAAGTGATGGGTCTGAGCGCGGCCAGCATCCGGTTGTTGCTTTTCCGCGCGCGCCGCAAGATCGCAGCGTTGCTGCGTGCCTCCGCCGCGCCGGAAATGCTCGGGAGGAAATCATGATGCTGACCTCTTGCCCTCACGAGAAAGAAGTGCGCCAGTTGATCGCACGCGGCCAATGGTCCGCCGCCTCCCCGCCGGCGCTTCGCGCGCATGTGACCGGCTGCCGCACCTGCGGCGATCTGGTGCTGGTTTCCGAGGCCTTTCAGCAGGCGCGTGTGGAATCGGCGGCCGCAGCGCGGCCCGTTCCGCCCGCGCTTTTGCTGTGGCGCGCGCAACTGCGCCGCCGCAATGCCGCCATGGAACGCATTACCCGCCCCTTGCTGGGCGCACAGATATTTGCTTGCGCGGTGGTGGTCTTTGCCGCGTTGGGATTTGCCGGCTTCGAGGCGCGCAGCGGCGTCGATTGGTTCACATGGAACTTCTGGCGCGACTGGTTCGTCGAGCTACCACAGGCCGCCGCGTCGCAGTGGGCGAGCCTGAGCGCCGGCCCGCTCACCGGCTCCGCATGGAGCTGGTTGGTGCTCGGTTCCGCGCTAGCCACGTTGCTGTTGCTGGGCGGCGCCGCCGTCTACTTCGCAACCGACAAACAATAAAAGCTGGGTTCCTGACAACTTTGGGGTGCCCCGGGTCTCGATTTCGAGACCCGGGATAATGTACGAACCCATGTTGTCAGAGACCGAGACGCAGGAAAGGAAGCGTCCGCACGATGACCAGTATTGCATTTCGCCCGGCGAAAACTCGCAACGAACTCCTACTCATATTTATCTTCGCGGCAATCGCTCAATTCGTGTTTGCCCAAGCGCCCGCACCGCAGCCGCAGAATGCGCAAGCTCCAACCTTCCGCTACGACGCTGTCACCATCAAGCCCGACCCCGACGGCCATGGATTTTTCAAGCTCTCGCCCGATAGTTTTTCCATGGGCGGCAACCCCACGTGGGTTCTGATCCGGAGCGCCTACGGGGTTTTGTTGGAAGACCAGGTCGCCGGCCTGCCGGGCTGGGCAAAGTCGGAGCCCATCGCAGTCCAAGCCAAGATGGATCAGGAGACTGCGGCGGCGCTTGCGAAACTTCCGCCGATGGAGCGGTGGAAACAAATGCAGCTGATGCTGCAGGCGATGCTGGCCGACGGCTTTGGGCTAAAAGCGCATCGCGAATCGAAGGACCTGCCTATCTACGTGCTAACGGTTGCGAAGGGCGGAGTGAAGATGAAGAAGACCGCACCCGACGGCTACGGCGGCAACGCCTCGTATTCGAGCGGTAAGGTCACGGCGCATGAAATTTCTGTCGATGCCCTCGCTGCCAATCTTTCTTTCACAGTTGGCAGAGAGGTCGTGAATAAGACCGGCCTCGATGGCGGCTACGATTACACGCTGGATTACGCTCCCGACGGCGCGGACCCCTCCGATACGCGTCCGTCAATTTTCACCGCACTCGAAGAACAGCTCGGCTTGAAGCTCGAACCCGCGCGCGGGCCGGTGGACGTGATTGTCGTCGACCATATCGAGCGGCCGTCGGAGAACTAATGCTGTTTTTCGAAGTTTCCCCGTCGGGAGCAGCCGAGGACATGCCGGCGTAAAATGGTCGGTGCTTGAGGAAGTTGCAATGAGAACGAATGTCATCTCGCGTGCGTTGTTAGTTTTGGTGTCGATGGCTATCTTTATGCAGGCCAGGAGTCAGATCGCGCGCCCACAGGCATCGCCGTTTGACCGACCGGTGCGGACAGTGAAGGTGGATCTGGGGCCTTCGGAGTTTTACGAGCCGAAGGGCAAGGTTCGCAACACGCTGACCTGCTACTACTACCCTCTTTTTGTGGTGAAAGAGCTGGATGAAGGCGAGAAGGGCGCGGAGTGGGGCGGGATTGTTCCGATAATCGCGGGCAACCTGCCGCAATGCAAACAGAACCAGGAAAAAGGCGAGATTCGTTTCGACCAGGTGCATTGGCTCGGCTATTTCAGCGGCGTTGTTGGTAATTACGTTTTCCAGGATGCGCCAGACGGTTTGAATGGGAGCCTCTACTTCAGGATCGTTGATGCGACGACCGGAAAGAATCTATTTGAAGACGAGGCGAAACGGAATTACCGGATGAAGGACGGAAATCTGGTGTGGGAAGGCGAGCGACTGTGGATTGAGAGGCCGGCGCGTGGCGGACCGGTGCTTACTTATACGCGCGGCTATTTTGCCAAGTGCTCGTTGTATAAGGACGGAGCCGCGTGCTGGAAGAAGATTCGGGCGGCTACGGGGCTCCCGAACATGCCTGTTCCGAAGTGCAGCGGCGAGTATAAAGACGACCCGGATGACCCATCGGTGATTTTCTATCCTGTTCGCGTGGCGCTTGGGCCGCAATCTGAGGCGAAACCCGTGCCTGGGCCAGTCCGATGCGAGGCACAGGAATGAGCCAAGTGGTGATCTAGCGAGAATTTGTGCGTTCGGGTCTAGAGTGGTGGGTAGGAGGTCGGTGAAAGACAACCGCACATCCTTCGACTCCGTTTGCCGAAAAGAACGCGACCTGTTTCGCTTGGGATCACGGAGGTAGCTGATCCGTCGAGCCGCTTCCTTTGCCTAGCGGCCAGAGAACTAGGGGCGGGCAGTCTCTACTCCAGCTGCGACGACTCTCTCACAATCAGCTCCGGTTCCAGAACGATGCTGCGGGGCCGCGCCGAGTGCAGCTTTTCGAGCAGTGTCATGATGAGTTTGGCGGTACGCTCGCCGATCTCGCGCGATTTCTGATCGACGCTCGAAAGCGGCACCTGCAGTTTGCTGCTGTAGTGGAAGTTGCCGCAGCCCACGATCGCCATATTTTTGGGAATGCGCAACCCGGCTTCGAAGGCGCGCTCCATGGCGCCTAGGGCGATTGTGTCGTTGAAGCAAAAAAGCCCGTCGGGACATGGTTTCAATTTCAGGATTTCCTCCATCGCCCGCCGCCCGCGCGTCTCTCCGTCGGAATCGGAAGCTTCCCCGCAAGCCACCACATAGTTGATCGCAAACCTCATGCCATGCCTCTCAAGCGCTTTTCGATACCCCTCGACGCGGGCATTTCCAATGCTGGTCTGCGGTCCGCGAATGTGCGCAATGCGCCTCGATCCCTGCGCGATCAGATGCTCGGTAGCCAGCTCGCCCACTTTCACATCGTCCACGCCGACAAAATTACTTCGAAATCCTGGAAAGCCGCGGTCGACAAGAACCAGCGGCACCCCCGCCTCTTTAATGCGCCGAAGGCTGTCGGTATCCTTCCGGCACGAAGCCACGACAAAGCAGTCGAGATGATGTGCGAGCATGTGCTCCACTTCATCCTGCTCCAGCTGCGGGTCGCTCTCCGACGAAGAAACAATCAGGTAATACTCTTTTTCTCTCAGCTTGCTGGAGAGCCCCTTCGCGATCTCGCCGAAGAAGGGATGAATAAGGTCGGGCACCACCAGCCCGATGAGCGAACTGCGCCCCGTGACGAGGCTGCGTGCAGTCAGGTTCGGCCGATAGTTCAGCCGCTTCACGCACTCCAGAATCTTTGCCTTGGTTTCCTCTGCGATGTCGGGCCGGTCCCTGAGCGCCCGCGATACTGTCACCACCGATACTCCAAGTTCGGCTGCGATATCTTTCATGCGCACGGTCATGGCAGCAGTGTATAGGACGCGGTTCCCAGCCTTCCTGGCGCAATTCAACCGGAGGCGCCCGTCTGTTATAGTGGCTCGGCAGCGATTTTTCGCGGATTACGTAAACGCTAACGAAAACCGGTCCGGCTGCAGGTCCCCAAGCATGGCTAGAGATCGCGGATAGAGAAAAGGAGATGCAGATGGATTGGAGCGAAAGCACGAGGCGGTCGTTCTTGAAGCAGTTTGGCGCGGCGGGCGCTGCGGCCCTGGCCGCCACAAAGGCCGAGGGCATGGAAAGGCCCGCTGCCCCGGGCACGCAAGCCGCTGCGGCACAGCCCGCGCTCACGCCCACTGACCAGAAGCAAGCCGCTACCCGCGATGCGCGCATGGCCTGGTGGCACCAAGCCAAGTTCGGCATGTTCATCCATTGGGGCCTCTACAGCGTCATCGGCCAGCACGAATGGGCCAAAGAGAACGAAGGCGTTCCGCTCCTGCAATACGAACTGCTCGCCAAGCACTTCCATCCCAAACCCAACGCCGCCCGCGATTGGGCGCGTCTGGCCAAGCGCGCCGGCCAAAAGTACATGGTCATGACGACCAAGCATCACGAGGGCTTTTGCAATTGGGACACCAAGCTCACCGACTACAACGCCATGAAGCAGGGCCCCGGCCGCGACCTCGTCCGCGAATTTGTCGATGCTGCCCGCGCCGAGGGTCTGCGCGTCGGTTTCTACTACTCGCTCATGGACTGGCATCATCCCGACGGCGCCATCTGCAAAACCGACGAAGCTGCGCGGCGCCGTTTTGTCGACTACACTCACGGCCTCATCCGCGAGCTGCTCACCAACTACGGCAAGATCGACATCCTGTGGTTCGACGTGGACTGGCCGCTCACTGCCGAGCAATGGGAGTCGGAGCGCATGAACGAGATGATCTTCTCGCTGCAGCCCGAGATCATTGTCAACAACCGCAACGGCCTTCAGGGCGACTTTGCCACGCCCGAGCAGCACATCCAGGCCGCCGAAGCCAGCCGCGCCTGGGAAACCTGCATGACACTCAACGATAGCTGGGGCTTTAACCGCGGCGACGACGCATGGAAGACGCCCAAGACCATCGTCGACAATCTCATCACCTGCGCCCGCGGCGGCGGCAACTACCTGCTCAACATCGGCCCGGAGCCTGACGGATCAATCCCGCCGGAATCCATTGCCATCCTCGATACGGTGGGCAAATGGCTCGACACAAATGGCAAGGCTATCTATGGCACTGAGCGAACCACGACCGATTGGATTACTAACCTGAACTTCACGCGCCGCGGCAACACGCTTTACGTCCACGTGTATTTCTGGCCCGGCCACACGCCCGCAGCCGAGTGGCTCGACTTCTATAAACCCGAAGTGGTGGTGGCCATCGGCGGACTCAAGCCCAAAGTGCTTTCGGCGCGCGTGCTCAAGACCGGCCAAAAAGTCGAGTTCACGCAGGACGAGTTCAGCTTCCGCCTCACGGGCCTGCCGCTGATCGCGCCCGACCAGCCTGCCACGGTGATTGAAGTGGAGTGCGACGGCGAGCCGATCGTCGATCATGAAGCCATGCGCCCGCTCTGGCCACGCCACAAAGTCGACATCAGCGTCTAGTATCCCGTTTCTAAAGTTCGCAACATAGGTACAGCTGTCATCCTGAGCGACGCTTGGCCCGAACCCGGGCTTAGCGGAGTCGAAGGACCTGCATTTAGCGGCTTTGGCTCACGCTGCGAATTTCGGGGATGCCACGCCCTAGGCAGAGAACTACGAATCGTCACGCATACGTCGGCATCGCCCGCGCAAACGTGTACGGCCCTTCCGGCAGCAGCGCCACGCGCGCGCCCGGCGCAAGTCCGCGCACCAGCGAAGCAACCGCATCATTCAAATCGTCGAATGCATTCACTCCGAGGCTTCCAAGCTCCTCGCGCGCGGCTCCAGGCGCATAAAACAGCAACTCGTTCTTCAACCCCACCATCGCCAACTTTTCCAGCTGCCACTGGTCGATCTCAACCGGCGTGTGCTCAATCTCTTTGAGAAACTCTGCGTGGCCGCGATAACCCTTGAGCAGGCGCGCATACTCCGGCGAGCCGATGCCTTCGGCGCACTCGCCAAGGAGCAGTATCTTTCCGCCCGGCTTCACAATATGCTGCGCCGCAGTCAGCCCCTTCAGGCACTGATAAAACGTAAGGTCCAGCGGATACCCAGCCGACGAAGTGATCACCGCGTCGGCGAGCCCGTCGAGCGGCGTGAGGGAATTGCTCACCATAAATTCCACGCCCGCCGCGTGCGCTTTGACAGGATTGCCGGCAAACACACCGGAGATCTCGCGCTCCCGGGTCAGCGTCACGTCGAGGATGAAGTCGTGCCGCGCCAACGCAGCGGCTTCCAGCAACTCCTCGTGCAGCGGATTGCCCTCGATCGATCCCTCAGTCGAGAGCGGCTCGCGAATGAAGCGCGGCGAATGAATTACCTTGATGGTTTCCTGCGCCGCCACTCCCGGCACAATTAACTTGCGCCCGCCGCTGAAGCCCAGCATCAGGTGCGGCTCAATAAATCCGAGCGTGATGTGCAAATCGGCCGCCACAAAACGCTCGTCGATATACACCGGTGTCCCGCGGCGCGTGGTTCCCACGGCGCGATGCGCGGCAAAGTCGCGCGCATCGTGACTGGCAACTTTGTAAGTTGCAGCAATCTCCGGCCCGAGAATGATGTCGAACTCTTCCCGTGTCGCCGCGCGGTGCAGGCCGGTGGCAATGAGAATCGTCGCGCCGTCTTTAGGAATGCCGGCAGCATGCAGGCGCTTGAGCAGCGGCGGTAAAGTAATCCGATTCGGCGCGGGTCGCGTAATGTCGCAGACCGAGATGGCCGCTGTGCGCTTGCCCGCAGCCAGTTTCTCAAGCGGCTCGCTCGAGATAGGATTGTCGAGCGCAGCATCGAGCGCGGCAGCAACATCGCCGAGCGCCTGCGCGGTGCGGCTGCGTACCACCTGGCAGTCGAATCCCTCCGGGGCTTCGACGTCAATTCCGTTCTTGCCAAATGCAAATTGGGTTTTCATGGTGGGGTGGACGAAACAAAATCCCTGCAGCCATTCTAGGTCTCTGACCGCTTGAAGAGGAAACTTCCCGTGCCCCGTCCTTTCGCCCGATTTATGGGTGAGAGGATGGGATAGCTCGAATCTCGGCCCACCCCTTTTCACCCAGCAAGAAAATGGGTGCCCCACATCTCGCTTTTGAGATGTGGGATAGCACGAACCTTACCCCACCCCCTTTCCACTCAGCACCAAAAAGGGTGAGAACTACGAACTGTGTACTGCATTCATAATCGCATCGGCGATGCGCGCGGCTTCGACCGCAGGCCGCACCGCAC
>Ga0187847_10001153_pt1 | contig 25144 bp, 24 predicted proteins | sample June2016WEW_4_10_FD_132458 | JGI IMG/M metagenome (GOLD analysis project Ga0187847, IMG submission 132458) | Peatland microbial communities from SPRUCE experiment site at the Marcell Experimental Forest, Minnesota, USA - June2016WEW_4_10 | ecosystem: Environmental > Terrestrial > Soil >...
CATAGAAAATAGTTCCACCAGTTGGCAAGGTAATCTGGCTTACTCGCGCTGTCGTCGTGTTTGCAGTATTGCTCGACGCTTCATAGAGGAACGAGAACGCGGTGCCATTTGGAAAGGTAATCGATGACGGAAGATTGTTCAAACCCCAAAAGCCCGAAGAAGTGGCACCTTGCTGATAATTTGAATCACAAGGACTCGCTGGAAGTATATTATCAACCGTCGCAAGCATGTAGTTGATTGCAACCTGTTGGGCGGTGGCATTGGAGTCTACATAGGAATAGATTTCGGCTGGCGGAGCTGTCCCAGAAGTAACGCCCCCATAAGTAGTTATGTTGGTATGGGTAGTTAAAGGCGAGAAGTTCTGCACTTGAATCGTAGCGCCGAGAGTATCTGTAACTGCTGTCGCTGTTTCTGTAAGTTGATTCCCGTTGCTGTCTTCAGCATACCCTCCTGGAAGGAAACCCGTTCCATTGGTAAATAAGGCATTCCAAGAAGCTCCATCAGCGGCAGTTATAGTGGTTAACCCATTAGAACCGGCCGAAAGTGTTAGACCCGATCCATCTTGCGCCGTCCCGAATGGGGAACCACTGTCCCACCAATGAGTGACCCCGTATGGGTCTGTCCACATGCTTCTATAACCGCACCCGCGATTCGAACACCCGATCACCGTGGTCGATCCCTGACCTACGAGATTCTGCAAAGGCGTTGCCCACCCAAGATATTGCGCCAGAGTTGATGTTGCACGGTAGGAAAGGTGCAGATTGAGATTCTCTCCTCGACCCGCTTTTTGAAAAAGCGGTACATCGAACTCGACCGCGAGACTTGTCAAATCGATCGAGTCGGTCCCAAAGTCCTGAGTTGCTCCAAACTGTCTATACTGGCTCTGCTGGGGAAACGGGGGGCTCGGCTGGGATCGCGCGGCGAAAGTTATTATGAAAAAAGCCGACACCAAGACTAAACCTGCTCTGACCATCATTGAGACTCGTAGCTGGGCTCGGCTCTGCAACAGATCGTGAATACTGCTCTCCATGTGCATCTTCCCCCTACCTGATTGTAATGAAGAACCTCGACGGAAACATTGTGTGAACCTCATTGCAACGTGACCACCACTTCAATGACGCCAGTGCCGGAGTCAAGCGAACCGAGCGCCTTTCCGATCACGGCTCCGAGCATACGGCTGCGGTCCGTGCCCTTCATGGCATAGCCGATCTTGGAAGAACTGACGAGCAGATCGCCTGGCTTGATAGGTCCATTCTCGGCGCTGACTTTGGTTGGCACGATGCCGACCATTGCCATCGGTACTTCGTCGAGAGTCTTGGGAGTGGTCTGGCGACGGCCGACCGTTCCCGGCTTGGTCGAATAGATGCCGGTCACCGAGGTGGAATAGGGTTCTGCGGATTTAAGAAACTTGCCGGGAGTGTTTGGATCGATTACCAGCACGTCGCCCGGTTCATACTTTGTCCGCTCCCCGGTCACATCAACGGATTCGGCATAGTCGCCACCACAGGTGACGCCTGTATAAGCAATGGTCTGCGTTCCACCACCATTGGGAAAGGTAATGCCTCCCCCAGTGCCGCTAATATTGATGCTCCCGTTGACATCCAGCGTGGCTTGTGGATTCGGCGTTCCGATGCCGACGTTGCCGGTGCTAGTAATACGAGCTTTTTCACTAATAGTTCCCGCATTATTGGTAGCAAATCGAATGTCGCCGCTCGCTGAAGCTGTGGCGTTCTGGTTGTCGTTGATAAACTCAATGCCGCCTGTGTAGCCGCCCGCTGAGTTGTTGTTGTAGATCGCGCCGTAATTCCCAACTGTCGTATTCGAATTCTTCAGCAAGAGATTCGCATTATTGGCCGGGGAAGTCGCCGCTGAAGAATTTTGAAACAATGAAGTGTAAGCCCCTGTTGTAACGACATTCAACGGATAGACTGTCGATGTCGTTCCAATTGCGACGTTGCCGCCGCTCTGGGTAAGCACAACATTTGAGGCTGTTCCGGCTGGGTTGTAGGCCGTGGTCTGTGTGGTGCCGTCATGGAAGGTGATCGATCCGCCACTCCCGGCAGTGAGATTCAAGCCGGTCGCATTGATCGAACCGCCTACGGAAAGGGACGGCGCTCCGGTCGATCCACTATGACTGAATGTTAAGGTGGAGGTCGGGTTTGTGCCAGCGCCTAGGACAGAATTCACAGTCCACGCGTCTACAGAGGCGCCTGGGGGGTTGAGGGCGGGGTTCCAGTAGCTCCCCTGCGCAATCAATGATGGCGAGTTGACGTTGACAACAGTGTTATTATTATCTGTTGCCGACGTATTGGAGTTTAAGATGACGCCGACGCCGGTACTAATTTCATCCGTAGTGAGAATACCTCTATAACCTGTGGTAGTTAAGTCGATTGACTTAGAGTAGTCCCCCGTGTCGGTCGCCGCAACGGTGCTCGTAATGGTTGACCCAGGAGGCATAGTTGAGGTAACGAACACAACTCCTTCTGTTCCATAGACCGCGAAAGGCTGCGACGTAGAAGAAGTCACTTGGTTTACATATACATCCAGAAAGACATAATGATCGTTAATGTTATCGGAATTTATCCTGATCTGAGAAATGGGTCCGCCATTGTAATACAAAGTTCGTAACACATTCACATCGCCAATAGTTGCAGTACCACCAGCATAACTTTTAACATCGTAGTTGAAATCCAGCTCCTGCAATGCATTGTTTTCCCAAGCTTTAACGTATATCGTTCCGCCACTCAAATTCACTGCCTTGACAAGACGATACCATCCCGGTCCAGCGAGCGGATTTACGACCGTCTCATTGCTATAAACTTGGCCGGTAATATGGGCATTCCCGGAAACGGTAAGCACCTCGTCAGGCGCTGTCGTCCCGATCCCGATCATGCCGGAGGACTGCGCAATTGCCGAGTTGCCGAGCGTGTTAGTAGTTCCGATAAACATGGGGATCGTCCCTACTACGCCTGTGCTGCTCGTCGAGGATGAGACCACCTGGGTGATGGCGGAGGAGGTAACCGCATCATAGCTGGAATTGCCCGCCCAAGAGGCGGTAATCGTGTGCACGCCGGCTGACAGCGCAGTGGTCGCAAATATCGCCTGGTTACCGCTGATTGCGACGTTGCCGAGCGATGTTGCGCCATCATAGAAGTATATGTTCGGCGCGGAAGTGGGCCCGCTCGATATCGTGGCTGTGAAGGTCACCGATTGGCCTAAGGTGGAGGACGACGGCGGCAATGACGTTAAAGTAAGCGTTGGCAAGGATGAGACCACCTGGGTGATGGGGGAGGAGGTAACCCCGCCGCCGCCCGCCCAATAGGCGGTAATCGTGTGCGAGCCGCCTACCAGCGTGCTGGTCGTAAGTGTCGCGGTGGTGCCGCTGGTGATCGTTACGTTGCCGAGCGACGTTGTGCCGTCATAGAAGGTGAAGGTCAGCGGGTCGGCGGGCCCGTTCGTGATCGTGGCTGTGAAGCTCACCGATGTGCCGTAGGTGGAGGGCGACAGCGATGTCGCTACAGTAAGCGTTTGCGCCGACGCCCCCATCGCAAACGCCGCGATGCAGATTGCCACTGCTGCCATCTTGTTGTGCATTGTTCTCATACCCTTTCCTTACCGCTCTGCATCTGGGAAACTCGTTTGTGACCGCGCCAGAACCTCTCGGTGCCCGTGGAGTACATGAATTCATTGGCCAGATTCCATTGCAGTTCACTGAGTCGGATGGCGTTGGCCGTATTGTTCCGTTTGACGCACGGGATGCTGTGCTCGACTATGCCACTTCGTGTCAAGCAAGTTGCAGTGAGCGAATGTTACTTAAAGTTGAGATCAAAGGGATCATTTCACGTTCCACCCGCCCTGTCAACTATGCATTTGTGTGGAATAAATGTCCGAGTAACCGAAAGGTAACCACTGTAGCCGGGAAAACCTCCGGCTCTGCGGGGGATGATTGCTGTCTCCCGTTTCGGCGACCATCCTCCGCGTCGGCCAGGATTTCATCTTGGCTTTGCGTTGGAGGCTTTACTCTCGTTTCTTGTTTCCAGAGTGCCGTCGCGGTCGCATCCACCGGAAAGCGCCGACCCCAATCGCTATAAGTGCGATTTGCCGCCATAGTGCCATGCCCGACCAGGCGCTCAGAAGGACGCCGGGAAGCACCATCAATGCGACAACGACGCCCAGGATGGCCCCAACGTACTTCAGGAGATCGGCGGGCTTCACGATGCCGAGCATGATTCCGAAGGCTGTCAGAATGAGCGCGATGATAGCGAGCGCTCCCACGAAGGTTATCCATCCCTGCATGAAGTTCGATCCGATCATATTGAAATTGTCCTTTCTCCCCGGAATGGGCGCTATGGTTTTCCGCCAAAGCAGCCGCGCCCCGTGTCCGCGAGAATCTCCGCATCATCTAATTGGATTTCGGCTGGTTGGTCCCCAGTGGCGAAGTACGCCGTCCAGAACGCTTGGACCGCAGCTTTGCGTCGCGCCGAGAGCGGAGCGAAGTCGCTGCTTTCGAGACGACCAAGGCAGAGGGAGACGCCTTGCAGTCTGAAGCCATGTTGCTCGCGAAGGCGCGCGGCAAGCTGGCGGGCGCTCGTTGCATTGGCCAGCAAGTTATTCGAGACGAAGTTATACGTTCCCTCGTCTTCGAGAAAGTCGCTCACGACGATAAGTCGGCGGTTGACTCCTTTCGGCAGCGCGGCTAACTCCTGCCGCGCGGCGTCGAGCGCGCCGAGTATGTCGGTGCGGGATTGATGCGGATCGAGTGAGGCAACCCATGCGGCGAATTGCTTTCGACCCTGCTTCTGAAACCGGCGCAGATCGTTGTCGTAGGTCTCGCGCTCTGTCGGCGCGGAGAGGCGGAGGATGCGCCCCCCGGCGTCGTTCTCCGCGTCGCTGGTGATGGGGATGAGGATCAGCGTGTCCCCGCGCCGCATGCGGGCAATCTGGTTCTCGACCGCATCAAGCGCCGCCTTCTCCGCGCGGGGCGTGATGCTCGCGCTCGTGTCGATGACTTCCACGGTTGCATCCGGTGTGCGGTGGGAACAGCCCGCCAGCAGAAACAATATAGCAAGAGTTATGTATCGTCCGGCGTTGATTGTCGTCATTGGTTGTCTCCCTTCGAGTTATCTCCTTTGGGTAAGAGGCGTTGCTCGGGCGCGAGCAACTCACGCGGCTGGGGCGCATCGGGAATCACCTTGAAGTGCGTATGCTCCTGCGCGAGATAGCATTCATGGTCCGGATGATGGCGGCGGCGGTTGCAATAGATAAATGTGGCGAAGCCGGCAACAGCGGGAACGAGGATGTGCGCCGGAAAGAGAAAGAAAGGAATCGGAAGCGCGAGCGGGCTTGCCAAGAGCACCCCGAGTCCGGCCTTCCGGATAACGGACCAGCGCGTCTCGCGGACCGCGCCGTTCTTTGCTCCGCGTTCATAGAATTGTTGGAAGATCGCCCGCCATTCGCGGCACTGGGCCTGCTTCCGCTTGTCAAACTCACCCAGATGCTCAGTCTCGGTCTGGACATCGCGGGCGAGCTTGATTTCGGCGGCGCGCAGTTTTTCGAACCGTCCACGCACGGCGCGCCACGTCCAGGCGCGCGACATTTCCTCCCAGCCGTAGAGAAGGGCGGTAGCGCCGATGGCCGGGGTCGCGAGGGTGATGAAGATGAAGAATACCGACGCAAGCATCGGGTGCTCGCCGAGAAGCTGTCCCAATGGATTCCCGGCAAGCGCTGCGGCAAATCGCAATTGATACCCGCGCAGCAATCCCCAGACGGTGAGACTCACGACGCCGAGACACCCCACCGCGACGGCCGTCAAGCGCCTGGGCCACGAGCGACCTCTTATATAGAGGATGCCGGTCAGCTCGAAGTAGATCGTGCAGAGCAGGGAGAACCCGGCGGCGGCAAGGTACTGCAATACGGGATCGGCGATATTTAGAATGTCCATCGTCGGCGCAAGGAAGAGCGTATCGAGGGCGAGCGCGAAGAACGCGCAGAGGGCCATGACCATCGCCTGAAAATACGGCGGGGGCGTGTCTCCGAGTTCCTTGCGGATGCGCATCCAGAGGGCCTCGGCCTCGGGCTTCTCTTTCCTCGCTTGCTGGAGTTTTGCTTCGAGATCGTGCAGCGCCCGCAGCGGCTCCTGCCGCTCCTCGGAGGTATCGTGGGCGAACCGGGCTTCGATCTCGTCGAGGACCGGCGTCGGATCAACATTGTGCGCGCCGAGATAGAACGCGTGGGATTCAAGGCGGCGCGGCCTTCCTTTTCCCTGGTGGGAATTGCGTGTCGTCTTTGGCATGTGTTCCTCCGTCTGAGTATGAAAAGGGGGAGCTGCCGCGAACGGACAACTCCCCGGTGATTACTGCGCTTCAAGCACCTTGCGAGCCTGTTGCAATTTGGCAAGCTCGCGTTCCTCGTGGGCGAGTTCCTCGCGCATCCCGGCAACTTTTTCTTCCTGCTTGCCGATCTGTTCGAGAACGACCTCGACCGGAGTCTTCTTGATCCATGCCTTGCGGCCTGCGTTGACTGGTGCGGCTGATACTGTTTTCTGTGCGGTCATAACTCCTCCTTGTGGGTTATGGGTTAGGTTGTGAAAGTACTGGACTCCTCTTAAAGCAGGAGCAGGAGACTGCGCATGGTCTCGATCTGGCGCTCAAGGCCATCGAGTCCACCCAAAGCGGCGCGATTGCCTCCTACGTCGAGATCGTCCGCTACGGTTCCGAGCCGGGCCAAGAGCTTCGTGTTGATAGCCTTGGCCCGGTCGAGAATGCGCTCGCGGATCGCGTCGTCGGGATCAGGCGGTCGAATTGGCGTGATGGTTTTCGTCATTGGGATGTACCTCGGTTGCGGTTGTGGTTGGGTCTCCGGACTTGAGAAGCAAAGGCGCTGCTTCCCCCGTGAGGAGCAAGAGCGTCTGGCCTTCAAGCCAGACTTCGAGTTTGCGGATCGCTTCGCGCTTCTCCGGCAACTCGATCTGGGTGTAGCGGTCGTTCACGTCGCGGGAACGCCGCGAAGTATGGCCGAGGATTTCCCGGCGCACTTCCTGAAGCACTCCGGCGAGCATCATGCGCGTATTCGCGGTGTGGCGCAGGTCGTGAAACCGGAAGTGGCGAATGCCCGCCCGGCGCAGGCTGGACGCCCACGCCGTCTTCACGATCTTGATGGGGTTGCCTTCATAGGTGAAGACCGGGCCGCGCGTCTCGCGATTCGCAAGAAGCATTTCGTAGAGGCGGCGGGTGAGCGGAATCTCCCGCGCCTCGCCTTCGGGCGTCTTCGAGTGGGTAACATGGAGGATGCGATTGTCGAAGTCGATGTCCTCCCATTTCTGTTGAAGAATCTCTCCCCGGCGCATTCCGGTGTGGAGCGCGCAGAGAACGATCCGCTGCAAATGCGCGGGCGAGGCCGCGAGAAGCAGTTGCTCTTCGCGCAGGCTCAGGACCGGGCGCTTGGTTCTGCGTTCCCGCTCCATGCGCAGCCGTCCCACGGGGTTCGAAGCAAGGTAGCCTTCCTCGACTCCCCAATAGAGGACGCGGCGGAGGACCGAGAGATCGCGGTTGACGGTGGCGGCGGTGAGTGTCTTTTCCCGGTTGCGCTCCTGCCGGTACTTGCGGATAGCGGATGTGTTGATCGCTAAGAGCGGCATCTCGGCGAAGTACGGCAGCAGATGCTTCAGCCGGTCGAGCGAGTGCGGTTTCCCCATCCCGCTTCCGATGAAGAGCGCGGTGAGTTCTCCGAACGTCATCGTGGGCAACAGGCGCGGCAGACGGTGCCGAGCCTCGTTCAACTCATCGTGAAATTGGCGCAGGATGGTTTCGGCCTGGCGCCGGTTGGATGTGCCGGTGGACTTCGCGTGGCGGACGCCGTCGATCCACGCGTATGACGGCCAACTCGCGAAGGAGTTCAAGGTCGCGCGGTTGCAGGATGAGGCCGTGCCGCCTTCCGTTTTGGTTTCTAGTTCCAGTCATGGAGTACCTCGTCGGTTGTGTGAGTAAGTGCTTCGTGCCGCGTCGCAATCTCGGCTTCGATCTCGGCGCGCGGGCGGGAGCGCAATGCGCGGGAGCGGTTCACGAGGTCGGCATAGTTCGTTTTGGCATTCTCGACCGTGGGCACGATGCCTTCCACCCAGTGATCCGCGCAGGATTTGAGAACAAAATGCCGCTGCGGGAGATTCTTCAACCGTTCGGCAAGCGGCTTGCCGCCGTCGAGCATCTGGGCAACCTGAGAGGCATCGGCGCTCGACAACTGGAAGAAGACGTGGGTTCCAATGGAGAGAATGGCCGCGCGCATCGGCGCCGGATACTGGTCGAGAAATTGGTTGGCGCTCACCACCGAGACGCCGAACTTGCGCGCTTCCGACAGCACCGTCTCCACGTCGCTTGAATACGCGATGAGGTTCTGCATCTCGTCGCAGTAGACGGTGAAGAGCGACCTGCGCTCGCGGGTAAAGAGCGCGTTTTTGATCACGGTGAAGATGAGGCTTCCGAGCGTAAGCGCCCCATAGCAGTTCTTCGAGAGATAAAAGTGCCGCGCCGCGCGCTGGATGTCGGTCAGTTTTGCCGGATCGGAATCATTCAGAAGATCGAACCACGCGCGGCTCACGACGGTAAAGCGGAGATAGCGGACCAACTCCTCGAAATGCGACTGGCAGATGCGGTAAAAATTCACGATCTCGCGGTCGAGATCGTTCAATACCTCCACCTTCGACGGCTCCTTGCGGAAGAAAACCTGCGCGCCACCGGCAAACGGCTCGATGTACGTTTTGTGTTCGGGAAACATCTCGATAATGCGGCCTGCGAGTGCGCGTTTGCCGCCGATGTAGCTGAATGGCCCGTACATGGAATATCTGGATGGATGGTGTTGCCTGCGGGGGTATGCGCTTCGATTCGACCTTTGATGCATCGAAGCGTGGTCTCATCCTACGCGAGTATCGCGAAGGAAGAGTGGGCCGCTCGTCCTTCCCGAGCACGGGGGGTAAAACCGCAACCGAGGAAGAGAGGTTGCGTTTCAGCGATCTTCGCTCCTCGAATCGCTAACACCCGTCGAACGGCCCAGCATCACATTACGCTCACCATTATCCAGAAGAAAGACGTGCGATCCATTGGTCGAAGAGGGGTTGTGCAAATCCTGTGCCCGCTTTGCGGCAGGGTATCCCGCGCCTTGAGGAGCGTTCCGCTTCCGGGTAAAGTCTCCTCGATGATCGGCGACCTCTGGAAAGAATGCTATCCCACGCTCACGGGTGATGAGTTGCAGATTGCCCGCGAAACTCTTGACGCGTATCTTGAGCTTGCCTGGGAGATTTATGAAGAAGTACGGGAGCAAGAACAAGCCGGGTTGACCGAAGCCGCATCGAGTTCTACGATTCAGGGAAAGGTCGATTCTTCAAAAAACTAATCCCACCACTACTCTGAATCACTATTTTGGTTACATACGGGTCTCCACCACCAAGCAGGGCGAACGCAGCGTCTCGCTGCCGGAACAGAAGAGCGCCATCGAGCGGTATGCCGTGCGCTCAAACCTGGTGATCGTGAAATGGTTTGAGGAGCAGCAGACGGCTGCCAAAAAAGGCAGACCGGTGTGGAGCGCGATGCTCAAGGGACTGCGCAAGGGAGATGCGCGCGGCGTCATCATCCACAAGATCGACCGGAGCGCCCGCAACCTCAAGGACTGGGCCGACCTCGGCGAACTGATCGACGGCGGAATTGAAGTGCATTTTGCCAATGAGGCGCTCGATCTCCACTCGCGCGGCGGCAGGCTCTCCGCCGACATTCAAGCTGTTGTCGCCTCGGATTACATCCGCAATCTGCGCGAAGAGACAAAAAAGGGTCTCTACGGGCGCTTGAAACAAGGCTTCTATCCGTTGCCCGCGCCGATTGGATACTGCGATAGCGGCGCGGCTAAGCCGAAGACGATTGATCCTCAAAAAGGACCGCTCGTAAAGAAAGCATTCGAGCTATACGGCTCGGGCCAATGGAGCATTCTTACGCTCGTCGAAGAAATGCATCGCCGGGGTCTCAGAAATCGCACCGGGGGAAATGTGAGCCGCGCTGGACTCCATACCATGCTCCGCAATCCCTTCTATACCGGCGTCATGCGCATCCGCGCCTCCGGAGAAACCTACGAAGGAATCCATGATGCGCTCATCTCGAAGAGCCTCTTCGACCGCGTACAGGATATTCTTCATGGCCGCGTGGGAACGCGCGTCAACGTCCATGATTTTCTTTTCCGGCGGTTCATCGCCTGCGCTGCCTGCGGAAACTCATTGATAGGAGAACTGCAAAAGAACAACGTGTACTACCGCTGCCACACGAAGACGTGTTCCGGAACGAGCATCCGGGAAGAGAGTGCAAGCGATCTCATCACCGGCGCACTGCGTAGCCTTACATTTTCGGAACGGGAAAAGGCGCTGCTTACGGCGCGCATCGGGGAAATGAAGGCCGCATGGATAGCAGGCCGGGAACAGGAGCTTCAAGGACTCAAGATTCGCATCGAGCAATTGACCGAGCGTCTGGATCGCGTGACGGATGCCTACTTGGATGGCGCGCTGGATCGGGAGACTTTTGACTCGCGAAAGACCGCGCTCATCGGTGAACGGCGAGCGCTCAGCGACCGCCGAACCGATTACGAGGCAAACCGGGCGTCCGTGCCGGATGAGTTGCGGAAATTTGTCGAACTCGCGGGAAGCGCGTATTCCTTGTATCAAACCGCATCCATAGCAAAAAAGCGCCGATTGCTCAGAATCCTTATGTCGAACTGCTCCATACGGCGGAAAAGCATTGGGTTTACTTGGCGTCCGCCCTTCCGCGAGGTAGCGGAACGCGAAAAAGAAACAGATGGTGCCCCGTGTAAGGAGATAGGTCGAACTTTGGCAACACTCCTCGACAGGCTCTTCGCGTTCTTTGCGGAACGTCCGGTGATCGATCTGTCGATGACGGATGAATGAGAGCAGCCCACCATCTTTCCCGACCCCTACATTGTAAGCCGCAAATTCCATCAGACAAGACGTGAGATATATGCTTGCACAAAGGTATCCCCGGAATCGAGGCTGCCAGTGGAATTTCTCATCCGAGTGGGCGCTGTTCCCGCGTGGCGCACAAGCAAGAGGCCCCGTACTCACTACGGGGCCTCTTGCCGCATCGGGTCGCGTCTCCAGAATTTATCCCATCGAAATCCACAGGCGCGGTTATGGTCTGCTTTGATTTTCCGGCCTCACCGAGTCCATTTCTGGGGAAAACCTCGTCCGATGCCCGCGTGACCTGACACGCCATGCAGGTTGGAGTCGTCAAGATGTGCAGAACCTCGTTGCCAAATGCAGAGCCATCAAGGCAGTAGGCTCGACCGTCGTATCAGCGTTCTAATACGACAACTGCACAACTATAAGCGGAGGTGTGGGTCATAGAAAGCCGCACTTCAAAGGGTTCTAAATGCCTTAACGCCTTCCGCGCTTTTGAACCGATATCGATCATCGGAACCGATGAACCGTCGCTGACGATCACGAGTTGCTGAAAGTCAACCGAGTCGGTCCAGCCGCTGCCAGCGGCCTTCATAAAGGCTTCCTTGGCCGCAAATCTTGCAGCAAAGCACTGATAAGGATCTGGCCTTCCTCGGCATTCGTTGATCTCCTGATCGGAGAAAACCTCGCCCAGGAAGCCATTGATCCTCTCTATTTGTGACCGTAGGTCGTCAACGACCACAATGTCAATTCCGATGCCAATAATCATAGGGACTCCTGCCAATGCACATTCAACAATACCGCAGACGACTGGCAACTGCCCTTTTGGTATGCGATTCGCTGCCTTTATCACCCACGGAAGGTCCTGCTTCCGCTTGTCGAACTCATTGAGATGCTCCTGTTCAGTCTGGACATCGCGGGCGAGCTTAATTTCGGCGGCGCGCAGCCTTTCAAACCGTCCCCGCATGGTGCGCCACGTACAAGCGAGCGTCACCCCTTCCCAGTCATAGAGGAGGCCGCCATCAAATCCCCGGAAAAATCCCCGGCAGCATTCAGGTCATTGTCTTTCTCGCTTGGAGCACGATTCCTGGGTACAGCAGATGCCCCACAGATGATTGAAAACGAGGAGCATGATTTTGAGGATACAACATCCATGCATCGCTGCCTTAGGGGAGGTTGCACGGACGGATTCGCCTTATTGAAGCTTCATGGAGGCGGGTTTGCCAAGTAGCCAGTGTTATAATGTCTGAATCTGTACTATATCGGAAGATCTGTTCAACAACGAATCTCGGTGAACTGTGTCCGGTGTACTGTCCCGTATCATGTCAGCACACAACCAGTTCCCAACAAGAGGTGGGGACATGAAGCGCAAGGCAGCGCGTGAAAGCGAACGTCGCTCATCCCGACTGGTTCCACAAGACCCTCCATCAAGCGATATGTCCGTAGAGCGACTCGACATTAAGCTTCCAGAAGGGATCGGACTTCCCATTCCTGTTGATAATTGCGATTCAGACCGAGTCGGGCTCGTGGAGCCTCCTCCGTACAAGTGTAATTCCGACGAATCCGGGGGAGCGGAACGTCCGGTCGGCATGCCGTCCTTGGTTACAGACTTGCTTGCAGACATTAAAGAAAGCACCGAGATGCGGCCTGTTACGGGGTCGGCTCCGGCTGTGAGCTCCGGCCAGACCGTCTGTGCACCGAGTCCATTGCTTGGACTAACGACGGAGACTATGGAGTTCCTTTGGTCCGTCGCGTCCGACCTTGTGGACAAGCAGTATCGCCTTTATACTTGGAATGACACTAAGACTCAAGGACTCATTACAACAAATAGCGTTCTTTTTGCTGTAATCGGATTTCTTTACCGAGATTGCCTCCAGGATACCCTCGCGACCGCGTTGCTGGCACTTGGAACTTGCTTTGTCGGAGTGAGCCTCGTCGTTTGTCTCATTCATGTAATCCCAAGAATATCTAGCGGCAAGACAGGGATGGAGCCCAACACTCGCTCATTGCGAGGTATCGGACTCTACAAGAAGTTTGAAGGCTACCGTGATGCTTTCCTGCTAACGACCAAGACAAGCATTCTCGCCGACACAATCCGACAGATATATGGCATGGCAAGTAATAATTTAAGAAGTGCTAGAATCATTAAACGAGGGGTTCAGCTTACCCTTTGCGGTATCATCGCTATCCTCTGCGCTCTATATGTGAGTACTTGGGGTGTGCGTGGCCATCATGTACTTGGGGTGTGGAAGATCGATTCGACTGGAGGACCGGTTGTGCAAGCGTCACCCCCGGCCACCCCTATCTCGCAACCATCCTTGGCGGTGCCTGTCCTTCAACCCGCCGACGTACAAGCACACCGGGCATCGATAGCGCATAATCCACGCATTAGTCCAAACACGCCGCCCAAACAGCAACAACAGAGGAACACTCCATGACACACACCCTAGACACCAGCAACTTCCCTTGCCACATCGTCAACGGTCAAGAGATTAAATCTCAGCCTGGCGCAGATTCAAATCTTGTTGAGTCGATTAACCCCTTTTCCGGAGAACTCTTATGGTCGGGCGAGTCGGCCTCGTCGGGCACGGTAGACGCAGCGGTCGCAGCTGCGCGTGGGGCATTCCCAACTTGGTCCAAATTGGGGTTCACCGAACGTCATAAGCTCCTTACGCGATTTGTAGAACTCGTCAAAGAAGAGGCGGAAAACTTGACTCGTTTGATTGCAACGGAGGCCGGAAAGCCGTTGTGGGAATCAAAGTCCGAGGTCAATAGTCTAGTTACGAAGCTCCCTGCATCTGTCGACGCCTACACTAGCCGAGCCGCTGAAGCGAGCCGTGAGGTTCGGGGTCTTCGTTCGCGGACGCGTTTTCGGCCGCAGGGTGTCATGGCAGTCCTCGGCCCTTTTAACTTTCCTGCAAGCATGGCGAACAGCCATATTATGCCCGCATTGCTTGCTGGGAATACTGTTGTATTTAAGCCAAGCGAGTTGACGCCTTTGACAGGAGTAGCTGTATCCCGTCTGTGGCAGCTCGCGGGTCTGCCACCAGGAGTAATGAATTGTGTGAGCGGCGCTAAGACCACCGGCGAATACCTTGTATCGCATAAGGATGTCAATGGTGTGCTGTTAGTTGGTAGCCATCCTGCGGGGCTGGCGATCCTAAGAAGGTTAGTGGATACGCCCGAGAAGATCGTTGCACTAGAAATGGGAGGCAACAGTCCACTCGTAATTTGGGACTATGACGACATCGACCCCGTGGTAAGCATTATCATCCAGTCCGCCTTTATGAGTGGAGGGCAGCGGTGCTCTGCGGCTAGGCGGTTATTGGTGAGAGACAACGATACAAAGGTGATACCGAGACTGCTGGAGGTGCTGCGTAATATTAAGATCGGAGACTTTAATCTCACACCGGAGCCGTATTACGGACCTTTGATTCGTGCATCGGCTGCTGAACGAGTCGATCACCGAGTGGAAGAGTTGGTAGGGGGCGGTGCTGATCTTTTACTAAAGCCACTTCGTCAAGGGCCAATTGGAACTGTAGTTACCCCTGGCTTGATCGGTGTTGATCATTGCTCGACTGATCGTGATGAAGAGATATTCGGACCCGTTCTCAAGATTCAGCGGTACAACGAGCTCGATGAGGCGATTGCCTTTGCGAACCAAACGAAATTCGGCTTGGCTGCGGGGATCGTGTGCCGAAGCCGGGAGATGTTCGAACATTTTTATGACAACGCAAGCGCCGGGATCGTCAATTGGAATCAGCAGCTGACTGGGGCCACTACCCTCGCTCCGTTTGGAGGTATTAAACAGAGCGGTAACTTCAGGCCCGCTGGGTTCTTGTCGGCAGACTACTGCTCATACGCGATTGCGTCGTTCGAAGTCGAGAAGCCAAAAGTCCCAGATCCGCCGGTGCCTGGGATAACTTTCTAGTAGCTATTGAAGCGATCAGAAGTGTTTGGGTCTAATTGAGAGCGCGACTATGGCTTGGGACAATGAGTTCTATCGAACACTCGACAATATCCTAGCCGCAAGCCCGGGCGAGACACTAGGCTTCTCTGAACTCGTCCAGGCTAATCCAGTAGCGCTACCAGACCACATTTTTTCAGCGAGGCAGAACCGGATTGAAGAATTTCAACGATTCTTTGGAACAACAGCGAGTATTTTCTCTGAGGCGGTGAATGGCAAGCACTCGTCCCTGTTGCTAAAGCTATTACTAAACGACGTTCCAACGTGTTATGCAACGGACTTTCACCTCATGCTCCCACGCGAAGTCTGGACGTGCCCTCAGTTTTATAGAACTGACGAATCAATAAACGGAAAGGTATTTGAGATTCAGTGCCCCGGCTCTGGATGGGGTGATCTCCAACTGCTGAGGAATTGTTATCTCAACCAGAGCTCGTCACCTGCGCTGTCTCAATACAAGCCATCCTCCGCCGTGATTGAGGAGATTGTGCAGCTTTGCAATGATGCGTCACCTTCTGTTCTCCATCTACTAGATAATTCATCTAATCCCGTGTCCATGCGATATCTCATGGCGACGACACAACCACCTTTGCGATATTGGGGTCAACACCGATCTGTTCGAAACGGCGACTGCCAGTTTATTAGAAGTCATTCTTTTTTTGGTCTTGTGGCTGAGAATCTGTTTAAGGAGCGCCTCCGCATGGCTGCTGAAGGACGAGTCCGATTTGATCTACCGCCCGTCCTAGTGTTCGACGAGAAAATAGCACTCTGTCTTCCATTCCTGGATGAAACGCGGTCGCATTTCACCGACGCTATACGGGAAATCCTTACATACTCGCATCCGGTTTTGGAGAACGGCTTCAAAGATGAGAATGGGCAGTGGATCACGATCCAAGATTTTCTGAAGCGGCGTCCTTCGGAGCGCAAGTACTTCTTGAAGTATGCAGGATGTGATGTCGCAGTGAACTGGGGGAGCCGTAGCGTCTTTCGCTTAAATGACAGACAAGCCGCTGCACATCTGACAAGAGCAGTTGAAGACGCAAAGAGTGGTCGGTTCTGGCTCATCCAGCCCGAGATTTCGGAAAAGGAGCATATCGAGTATTTCACTAGAGTAGATAGATGTGCGGTTCGGCGGCAATTTACGGCGAAATATTCTTGCTTTTACGGACCGACCAAGCTAATTGGAATGCGGACAATGCATCGACGCCACTATAAAGTGCATGGCCAGGACGATACCGTGCTCGGGCTCGTTGTGCCTGGCTATTGGGAAGAAAAACAGTTCTCGCACGAGGATGGGACCGAGGTGAAGAAATGACGGACCCGGAAGCCATCATAGCAGCGTTTCGTTCCAGTGGGTTTGCTGAGGTTGAATTGTCAAAAGTGGTGACGGATGGACTTTCAGACCTCGTGTCCGAGTTTTATAAGATACCAATCCAAGAAAGATTAGAGGCCGCCACCTTTCGGACAAGCGGAGTTCTCGGTTACTACCCATCGGAAACTGAAGCAAATTCGATAAAGGGTGGGTGCAACGAGGAGGTTCCGCTATTTGAGGGCAAGAGGGCGCGCGGTTACTGTTCGTTCGACTTCGTCGCCGATGAAGAAATCTTAGCTGTCTCGGAGTTGTTTCAAGCCAATCCATGGCCGCGGAACGAAGAATTTCTGGCAAGAGCCCGAAAACAATATGAGGGCCTCTCCGGGATAATGAAAAATATTTCAGAAAAAATACTCAATCAGCTTCTGATCGTGGGGAAACTGAGAGGTTTACCGCGAGAAGCCTTCAGCAAGGAGTGCTGCTCGATAATGCGACTCTTAAAGTATGCCGGGCGTGGTGACGGCAATGAAAGCAAGGCACATACAGACTATGAATTTATCAGCCTGATTAAAGCGGATATCCAAGGACTTGAAGTCCGCAGCCCTGATGGGAGGTGGCGCATTGTGCCCTGTACCGCCAACCGAGCAGTTCTTTTGCCAGGCGATATGCTGGAAGTAGCCTCTGCCGGATGGATTGAGTCCTCGTTACACAGAGTTAGGGTTGGCGCTGAAGGCAGACTCGCAGTCGCCTTCTTTCAAGGTTTGAGCCTAGATCAGGAGATTACTTACTCAATTGGCACTGAAAAGGTGACAACCACATTTGGTAGACACTTGTGTGGGATGCTTGTTAGAGGAGCGCCCCACCTACGAGCGGAACTGAGTTCTTGGGAGGAAAAACTAGGCGCAAAGATTCCGGAAGGAAATCCTTTCAAGCAGAAGAAAGAACCATAAGGACAATTGGACTAACAGAGGGGATTTTGCAGGTTCTGTTTTGGGACATAGTCGCTAGGAAACTGAATGCCAGATTGGGCGGTCGCTATTTGAGTGTTCTGTAAGGAAACTTTATAGTTCGACTATCTGGGAAATCGTTTGGAATTCCACTGGTTTGTCTTGCTGGCACCGACCGTCTCAATTCCGACTACAGCGCTGAGGTCGCAAAAAGCAGATGCGTGACCATAAACGGCAATATCGCTTGTATTATCAATGCTTTATACTGGTCGGGGCGGAGGGATTCGAACCCCCGGCCCTCTGCTCCCAAAGCAGATGCGCTACCAGGCTGCGCTACGCCCCGACACTCTTCGATTGTAGCGCGGATTGGCTTCCGATTGGATTCAATGCGGCGATCTTCATGGTCGCGTGAGCCAGGCCAGAAACCACACCACCAGCGCGATGGGAATGGCGAAGACCAACCCCAGAGCCGCTGCCAGCAACCACAAAAAGGCCCAATCGCGCCAGGTGTGCCGGCGAGGCTCGCCCAAGTGGCGGCAGAGCAGGCGATAGTTGCGGCGGTTGGCCTTCCAGGCGATGTCGAAGATGTCGCCGAAAAGGGGAATCGAACCCACCAGCACGCCGATCGCGAGATTGGCGGCCATGCGCGCAAGCGTGACGTAGGGCACGCCGCGAATCCAGGCGGCCAGCGGAATGATCAGCGAGAGCAGCCCGGCCAGCACGTCGCCCAGGCCGGGGACCAGCCCGATGATTCCGTCGAGGCCGAAGCGGATTTGGGTGCCGGGGATTTGGAAGGCCTCGTCCAGCAGAATCTCCAGCCCATGCAGTGTCCGGTCGCGGAAGAGCCAGGCGCCGCGATTCCAGCGGTCTTGGGTCGCGGGGACCGCGGGCGCCGGGAAGTTGGCCGGGATTGGATTGGGGCGGGGCATGGGGTCTCCGTTGGAGTGCGAGGAATCGAACGGTCTGATTCGATGCTACAATCAAGAGGAAGATGGCGGCAGTAGTTCAGTGGCAGAACGCCTGACTGTGGCTCAGGATGTCGCGGGTTCGATCCCCGCCCGCCGCCCCAATTTTTCACGGACCGCGCAGGCAAACGCCCTTGTTCCCGAGTTCCCGTGACCCTGAGAATCCCGACAAGCACAGTGGTTGGCGACGGCGCTTCCGGGCTGCCGGGGTGGCTTACGCCCTTCGAGCCGCGCCGAGGCCTGAGCAACTGCCACTTGCAGACGATCGTCGGGAATTTTCTTCCCCGGCCGCCCTTCCGGCTCGCCGCTGTCTCCGAGACTGTCGAAGTGGACCCGGCCGATGGCAGCCGCGTACTCTGCCATTGCCACTGGCAGGAAGATCTGACGGCGCAGCTGACTGTCCTGCTGGTTCACGGCCTGGAGGGTTCATCCGACTCCCGTTACATGCAGGGCATCGCCGTACGCGCCTGGGAGGCCGGCTGGAATGTCATCCGCATGAACATGCGCACCTGCGGCGGCACCGAGACGCTGACGCCCACGCTTTATCACTCCGGCCTCTCCGGCGATGTGGGCGCGGTGGCGCGCCATTATGCCCAGCGATTCGGCCTGAAGCGGCTGGCGCTGGTGGGCTACTCGATGGGAGGGAATATGGTGTTGAAACTGGCCGGGGAGTGGGGCCGCCGGCCGCCCCTCTGCGCCGCGGCAACGGTTTGCCCGGCCGTCGATCTGGCCCCCGGCGCCGACGCCTTGCACGAACCGCTCAACCTCGGTTATGAGTACAGATTCCTGCGCGGGCTTCTCGCGCGGTACGCTCGCAAGGCGGCTCTGTTTCCGGGCATTTACGCAAGCCGCAAGTCCATCGGGCCGGTGCGCTCCATCCGCCAGTTCGACGACAAGATCGTGGCCCGCTACTGGGGTTTCCGCGACGCCGACGACTACTATGACCGCGCCGCCGCCGCCCGCGTCGTGGATCGTATCGCGGTTCCCACTCTCGTTCTGCGCGCACTGGACGATCCCTTCATCCGCCTGCTGCCCCAGACGCGCGCCAAACTTCTCGCCAACCCGCAGGTCAGCCTGGTCGAAACCCTGCACGGCGGCCACTGCGCCTTCCTTTCGCGCGACCCCGGAAACGAAATTCACTGGGCGGAGGCGACGGTGATCCGGTTTCTGCGGGCGGCGACCGCCGAATCTCATGGAAGCTGACTGGGAGTTCGAGGTCGGCGGCAATGTGACGGCGCCTGAGGCTCCGATCACCAAGGCTCCGATCCGCGAAGCCCCCGTTATTGACGCGTGCTGGCCGGGATTCATCGACCTGCGCCTCGCCCCGGAACGCGCCTGGCATTTGCCTGAGACCGCTCAGCTTCCGGCATTGGCCGAGGCCCTGGTGAGACTGAACGACGCCGGTTCGCCTGTCTGGACCTCAAAGTGCGACTTCTGGCCGCATCTCAAAGCGGATGAATTCGACTCCGGCGAGTTGGATGCGCCGCCCGGTTGCTCTGCCCACGCCATCGGCTGTTACATTGACCTGCTGCCCGGCAGCGAGCAGCTATGGCCGCAACCGGCCATGGCCGAGGTCTGGTGCAAGCAAGCGTGCGACCGCCTCCGCGGCGTTCCGCTCCGATGCTGCCGGGCCGATCTCGTCATTCGCCGCGCCGTCATCGGCCCGGATTCCACCGAACCGCTCCGCCTCGACCTGGGCATCACCGCGTACCTCACCGCGTGCGGCGAGTCTTCAGCGGAGGCCGAACGGGCGCTTCAGGCTGCCCTGGCGGCCCTGACAGATGCGGTCGGATGCGCTTCCAGGCGATTGGACGTTATAGCAAAACCGGGGAAGGCGCATCCCGGAGCCAGTAAACTCAAGCCGGCGCGGCCAGCGGAGAGCGACGACGCTCTATGAAGCGAATCAGGCTACAGTCTTCCAGGTTTTGCTCTAGAATGTGAATGTACAGGGGCGAGTAGCTCAATTGGATAGAGCACCGGCCTTCTAAGCCGGGGGTTGCGGGTTCGAGCCCCGCCTTGCCTACCATCCCTTCGCCTTGCCGTTCATTTTTCCTGCGCTGCCCATTTGCCTTCGGATGTATACTGGCCCAGGCGCAATTACTACAGTTTTTCACTCTTGGGATATCTCCCCTGCTCGTATCCCATTGATCGGTTATGCGCCATGGCTGGTGCGCAAGGCCCTGAATCGAGGGCCGCGCGACCGAGTCTATGATCCGAAATCACCGGCATCGGCAGCCATCGGCATAAATAAGGCCGGCCAATTGCGCCAAACCTTCCTCTGTCGGGTTCGGGAGGGTTTTCCGCAGGAGGCTTACGTAGTTTTCGCATAGGCTTGAGCTTAACCGTCAAGCGCAGGCTCTGCCCTGCATGTGGGGTTCAGACATGAGCGACGTACAGGTCCATGGGAAGGCGTCCATTCTAATCGCCGAGGAATGTGACCGCGGTAAAGTGCGCAAGGAGAATCAGGACACCGTTCTCCATGCCAGCATTGCTCTGGGCGAGTTGCTGATCGTGGCCGACGGCATCGGCGGGTATACGGGAGGAGCCACCGCATCGCGGCTGGCGGTGGATGCTTTTTACGAGCATCTGTCGGCCTTGCCGCGCGATTATGCGCCCGAAAACGCCATGATCGAGGCTGCGGGGCATGCTAATGCGAACATCAACGCGGCTGCCAAAGAGCCCGGCACCCCGAACGCGCGCATGGGCACCACGGTGGTCGTGGCCCTGGTGCAGCAGGACATCGACGGAACCCACGCCTGGGTTGGCCACATCGGCGACAGCCGCGCCTACCTGTTCCGCGCTGGCCGCTTGCACCGCCTTACCATCGATCACTCCGCCGTGCAGTCTCTGCTCGACCGCAACCTGATTACCCCGGAAGAGGCTCGACACCATCCCGACGCCTCGGTGCTGAGCCGCAGCCTGGGCCACCACGCAACGGTGGAGATCGACATCGAGCAGCACCCTCTCGCGGTCGGCGACACGCTGCTGCTCTGCTCCGACGGCCTCTGGGGATTCGTTGCTGAGACGGAAATCCAAAAGACGGCAGCCGACCTCGCGCTCCCGCTGGAAATCGCAGCCCACAATCTGCTCGGCCTGGCCCTGGCCGCCGGTGGCCGCGACAACATCGGCATCGAGATGGCGCGGATCGTTACGCCCCCCGTCGCTGCCCAACCCCGAAACCAGTTTCCCCTCGCCCTGAAGGTGGTTTGGGCGATGTTCCTTCTGGGGCTCATTGGCCTGGGAATACTGACCTATCTCACCTTCTTTTACAACCGCTGACGGCCGGCGCCGCGACCGCTGCATGGGCGTGCGCCCGCAAGCACAAAAAGCGCGCCCAGGTCTCGCTTACTTAAGAGCATCGGGACATTCGCAAGATAGTCTCTATAGGTTGCGGACTTAATCGCAAACCAGCATCTCCGCGGGAAAATCTGCCGCCTGATCGTCTTCGGGCTCGGCATCGGGCTCCGCGCCAGCCTCACGCTGGGCTAGAAAGAACGCGTCCACCCGAGCCAGCACCTCGGTCCCGGTCCGCGCGTGGTAGATGTCTCCCCTGAGCTTGGCGCCTCCCGCAACCCCGTGCGTGAACCAGGTGGCAAACTGCTTCATCTTGCCCGCTGTTTCGCCCATGCGCGCATCGCGGGGCAGATCCTTTGTTGCTTCGGCCTCGTCCAGCAGCATCTGAAAATAGGCGCGAATCATGCGGTAGCGGTCGTCCACCGTCGGCCGTTGGTAGCTGCCGGCGGCTGTGTACTGGGCGATCTGCCTGAATATCCAAGGATTTGCCGCCGCGGCCCGGCCGATCATCACCGCATCGCAGCCGGTCAAGGCCACCATCGCCGCCGCGTCTTCCGGTGTGCGTATGTCCCCATTGCCGGTGACTGGAATCCTCACGGCCTGCTTCACCTGCGTAATCCACTCCCAGCGCGCCTGGCCGCTATACCCCTGTTCTCGCGTGCGGGCATGAAGCGCCACTCCGTTGAGCCCTTCGCCCTCGGCCATCCTCGCCAACTCCAGGCAAACAATCCTGGCGTCGTTCCAGCCCAGCCGGAACTTCACCGTAAAGGGAATCGTCACCGCTTTGCGCACGGCGCGGAAGATCTCGCCAATGCGCGGCAGGTCGCGCAGCAGGCCCGAGCCGCCATTGGAGCCGACGACTCGCTTGGCCGGGCAGCCCAGATTCAAGTCCACCAGATCGAAGCCGGTCTCTTCGACAATCCGCGCCGCCTCGGCAAGGGTCTCCGGATTGGCGCCGAAGAGCTGCGCTCCGATGGGATGCTCGTCGTCGTAGAAGGTCAGATAGCGTCGGCGCTTGGTCTCCCTCATGCGCGCGAGGCCGTCGGCCGAGGTGAATTCGGTCATCAGCAACCCGCAGCCGGATTGGGTGTTCGTAACATTCGCCTCAACCGCTGAAATCTCCGCCCCCTGATCCCTGATCCCTGTTCCCTGTTCCCTGGTAAACAAGCTGGCGTGGCGAATGAAGCGCCGGAAGACCGTGTCCGTGACTCCGGCCATGGGCGCCAGCACCGTGGCTGGAGCCACGAGCACCGGCCCAAGACGCATCTCCGCCGGCACTCGCGCCTCGGCGGGCATCGCGTGCTCGGTGGGGTTATCCCACTCCTTCTTCACGGTAAAGCCTTTGCCTGCCATGTGGACCGCCTGCGATCTCGGGTTCCCTAGGCTCGATTCTGAGTCCAGACGAACCGCGAACTTCCATCCGCACTCATCCGCTCCCGAACGAAGTTGGGCCTCCGCCTTGGCGGAGGCCCAATCGTATCATCCGGCTGCCGGCGCGGTTACTTGGCTGCTGCCGCCGCCACAGCCTCGTCCGACTTGGCGTACTTGCGGCGGAAGCGCTCGACGCGGCCGGCAGTATCCACCAGACGCTGTTTGCCGGTGAAGAACGGGTGGCAAACCGAGCAGATTTCCACGTGAATGTCGCCCTTGTGGGTCGAACGGGTTTCAAAGTTGCTCCCGCAGGCGCACTTGACATGCACCGCGGCATAATTGGGATGAATCTTTTCCTTGGGCATCGCTCTCAACAGACCTTTCCTGCAATTCTTCTATTGTAGGGGGATTTGGGAGGGTTGGCAATTCAAACCCTCAAACAAATCGGTCCTGTCATCCTTTCTCGTAATGTCACATCAGGAAACTGCGGCTTGGCGAGCTTGGATCGCAGTTGAACCACTACCATGAAAGAACAAGCAAACGTGCTGGAGTAGAATAGCTCACGGATGAAGAGAATGAGCAGGCCAAGCGCGAAGAGGAGTCGCCCCCGGATCATCGCGGCGTGTATCTGCGCCGCGACGCTGCTCGCTGGTTTATCCGCGTGCTCCAAGCAGGATGTGCGGGAATCGTTGCGAGAGATGCGGAAATCGCTGGCCAAGCTGATTGCGAATTCTCCGGAACCTGCCGAACCTGCCCAGCCCGCGAAGCCCGCGCCCGTAAAGACAGCAAAGGCCGCAAAGCCGGCGAGCCACGCAAAAGCGCCGGAGCCTGTGGCAGTAGTGGCGGAGCCAGTGCCCGAGCCCACCCAGCAGGAACTGGTCGAGTATCTGCGCGGCAAGCTGCTCGCGCTCAGTCCCAACGACGGATTCAATGACAATATCGAGGTCAGGTTCGATCCGTCCAGCAGCAAATTGACGGTGATCCAACCCACCAGCCGCTGCGATCATTTTCTCAGCGCGCTCGACGCCGGCAACATCACATGGGATGTCTTCGATCCCAGCGACGAGCATAATCCACGCCCGGAGCTTTTGCGGCTCACGGCGACCGCGGTAAGCGGCAAAAAGGCGAGAGCCTGCTTCGACGTGAACGGAGCGCCGGAGCAGGGAACGCCCGCAAATCGGGTTCGGCTGCTTTTTTCCCGCGCCAAGGCGGAAGAGATTCCCGGTTTTCAGGCCCAGATGGCAAAGGTCGTGAAGAAGCTGATTGTCCTCTCCGGCGGCGTTGAACGAAGGGAATTATTTGAGGATCCCAAGGCGAAGTCCGACTCTGAAGACAAGTAGCCCGCCCCTCGGTGAGCCGAGAGGCGAGGCGAGGTGCGGTTGAGCAGAACTACTTGGCGGCTTCGGCTTTCGCCACCGGCTCGGCGGCGGCTTCTTCCGCAGCTTCAGCCACAACCTTGACCTTCACATGCGCGACGACTTCCCGGTAGAGCTTGATGGTCACGGTGTGCTCGCCTACGCTCTTCAGCGGCTCGGGCAACTGGATCTTGCGGCGGTCAACCTCGAAGCCGATGGCTTCCAAAGCTGCGGCGATGTCCGCCGAGGTGACGGAGCCAAACAGGTGGCCGGCCTCGCCCGACTTGCGCGTAAAGTCGAGCACAACCGGCTCGAGCTTGACGGCCAGCGTTTCAGCCTGCGCCTTTTCGCCGGCTGCGCGGCGGGCGGCGGCATTCTTCATCTGTTCTACGACGGCCTTGTTGGCCGAGGTGGCTTGCAGCGCCAGCTTGCGGGGCAGCAGAAAGTTGCGGCCGAAGCCGTCGGCCACTTTGACCAGATCGCCGCGGTGGCCCAGATTGACTACGTCTTCCTTCAGAATGACTTCCATTGCTAACTCTCCAGTTCTATGCGCGGGTGCCGGGGCGCTTTTGCCTCTTGGTGCGGAGACTCAGTTCCAGCCGCGCCGCGCTCGGTTCTACTTCGGCATCCACACTATCGCCTTCCGCCAAAGGCGCTCGCGCAAAGCCGCTCCTGAAAGAGGGTATGCGCGAACCGGCGGAACGGCAGCCGATGGTTCCGGCATCTTCACTGCGGCAAGCGAAGCGAAAATGCTCTAGTGCCGCGTGGCGAACGGCAGCAGGGCGATGTTCCGGGCCTGCTTGATGGCGCGGGTCAGGCGGCGCTGGTGCTTGGTGCAGACGCCAGTGAGCCGCCTCGGCACAATCTTCCCGCGCTCGGCCACAAACCCTTGCAGCAGACGGACATCGCGGTAGGGAATCGCGTCGATCTTCTCGGTGCAGAACTTGCACACCTTCTTGCGGCGGAAAAACTTGCCGCGGCCGCCGGGTCCACC
>Ga0187847_10001154_pt1 | contig 25144 bp, 22 predicted proteins | sample June2016WEW_4_10_FD_132458 | JGI IMG/M metagenome (GOLD analysis project Ga0187847, IMG submission 132458) | Peatland microbial communities from SPRUCE experiment site at the Marcell Experimental Forest, Minnesota, USA - June2016WEW_4_10 | ecosystem: Environmental > Terrestrial > Soil >...
CACGGGTCGCCCCGAAGAAAATGAACGCGCCGGAGAGCGGGTTGACGATCGAAATCAACGCTCCGAATACCAGCAAGAAAGTCTTCAATTCCGGCGCTCCGTTGGTCTTTAGGCGCAGCATTCTATCGAATTGAGTATCATCGCTGTCGCAATGAAGATCGCGCCGCTGAATCCCGCAGTGCCGGCCGCCCAGGCACTCATAGGGCAATTGGATGCCTTGCGGCTCGCGCTCTATCCGCCCGAGAGCACTCACCTCGACAGCGTCGAGGTGCTGCAGTTGCCTAATGTGCTGTTTCTGGGCGCTTGGTTCGATGAACTCATCGTGGGTTGCGGGGCCGTCAAAACGCTCTCCGACGACGGCCTCTATGGTGAGGTCAAGCGCCTGTTCGTCGCGGAGCCGTACCGCGGCAGCCCGAGGCGATTGGCCTGTACCGGCGCCTCGGCTACGTGGAACGGGGTCCGTTCGGCCAGTATGCCTGCGATCCCTTGAGCATCTTCATGGAGAAGAGATTTTCGAATCTCACCTAAAGGTTTCAGAGACTGTGACGATAAACACATCAGTGTCCGATGCATCCCCTAGCGGACCTGGCCTTATCTCACCCCGCTTCGGCGGGGTTTTCTTTTCCGCGCACGAAATCTTGCGTGAACCCGTGCTGCGCTGGTCCGAACGCATCGCGGAGTTGCCCGAGTGGCGCGAATTGCCGGCAACGCTGCCCGAGTGGCTGCTCGCCGAGCTGCCGCAAGTGGTCGCCTGCAGCGAATTTATCGCAGCCGCGCTGCTGCGCGACCCGCAGGCGCTCGCCTGGCTTGCGCAAAGTGATGATCCGGCCGCGGCAATCGCCGCCTCCGGCGAGTTTGAGCGCCGGGCGCTCGCCGCGAAGTCCCAGGCCGAGGCCCAGCAGTGTTTGCGTGCCTGGCGTCGGCGCGAAATGCTGCGCATTGCCTGGCGTGACCTCGTCGGCAGGACGGGCTGCGCGGAAACCTTGGGCGCACTGTCGGATTTCGCGGATGCCTGCATCCGCGCGGCCGTGACGATCGCCGGCCGGCTGCTCGAACCCGTGTTCGGCACGCCGCGGTCGGCGAGCGGTGAGACCGTGCCGCTGATCGTGCTCGGAATGGGAAAGCTCGGCGGCCATGAGCTCAATTTTTCCTCCGACATCGATCTGATCCTGCTGTTCGCCGAGGAGGGCTCGACGAGCGGGCCGCGCAGCATCGAGAATTTGGAGTACTTCCAACGGCTCGGCAGGCAATTCATCGCACTGTTGGATGCCCGAACCGAGGACGGATTCGTGTTTCGCGTCGACATGCGCCTACGGCCGTTCGGCGACAGCGGTCCGCTGGTCGTGAGCCTCGCGGCGCTCGAGGATTATCTGCAGCAGCATGGCCGGGACTGGGAGCGGTATGCGTGGATCAAGGCGCGGCCCATCGTGGGAGCCGAGGCCTATGCCGCGACCTATCGGGACTACGTCCGGCCGTTCGTCTATCGCCGCTACCTCGATTTCGGCGTATTCGAATCCTTGCGCGACATGAAAGCGTTGATTGCGCGCGAGGTCGCGCGCCGCGACCTCGCGCAGGATCTGAAGCTCGGGCGCGGCGGCATTCGCGAGATTGAATTCATCGTTCAGTCGTTTCAGCTCGTGCGCGGCGGCAGCGACCGCCGCCTGCAGAGTCCGTCGCTGCTCGACGTGCTGCCGATCCTCGCGGGCGAAAAGTTGCTGCCGAGTCGCGCGGTCGAGGAGTTGACGAGCGCGTATTTCGTATTGCGCCGATCGGAAAACATCCTGCAGATGATTCGCGACGAACAGACGCATTGTCTGCCGGAGACGCCGCTCGATCGAGAACGCCTGAGCGCGAGCTTCGGCGCCGGCGGTTGGCCGCAGATGCTCGAACAAATCGATCAGTCGCGAAATCATGCCGCGCGCCAGTTCGCGGCGCTGATATTCGGCGCGCCCGATGCCGAACGCAGCGAAGAGGCAGCCGGCGTCGATTGGCAGGCGCTCGGCGACGCGCAGGTCGAAGAGGAGCTGATCAACCACTCGCTTCCGGCGGCCGAGGTCGCCGCGGTGGCGGCGGCGCTGGATGGCTATCGGCGGGGTGCGCCGTACCGCAAGCTCGACGAGGCGGGCCGCCGGCGCCTGCGCGTGATACTGGGGCGCCTGCTGACCGCAGCCGCAGTGCGCCCGAATCCCGCAACGGTCGTCGAACGGGTGATCCGAATTCTCGAGGCGATCGGCGCGCGCTCGTCCTATCTTGCGCTGCTCAAGGAGACGCCGCCCGCGCTCGATCGGCTCATCGAGGTCTGCGCGATCAGCGGGTTCCTCGCCAAACAGGTCGCTGAATTTCCGCTGCTGCTCGACGAGTTGATCGATCCACGGGCGTTCGAGGAATTGCCGTCGCGCGAGGGATTTGCACGCGAGCTCGCGGCGCGCACCGAGCAATTGCCCGCCGACGATCCGGACCGGCAGGTCGAGGGGCTGCGGCAATTTCAAAAGGCGGCCGTCTTCAAGGTCGCGCTCGCCGATCTCACCGCGCGTTTGCCGCTGATGCGCGTCAGCGACCGGCTCACCGATATCGCGGAGCTCATCGTGCAGCGCTGCCTCGCGCTCGCGTGGGAGCAAATCACCTCGAGCTACGGCGTTCCGTATTGCGGCGCCGACGCGCAGAACTTGGCGCCGGCGCGTGTCGCGGTCGTCGGTTACGGCAAGCTCGGCGGCCTGGAACTCGGTTACGGCTCCGATCTCGACCTCGTATTTCTGCACGATTCGAGCGGAGAGATCCAGCAAACTCGCGGCGAACGGAACATCGACAACGGTGTGTTTTTCATGCGATTGGGACAGCGCATCGTGCATCTGCTGACGATGCATTCGGCTTCCGGAAGGCTCTACGAGGTCGACATGCGCCTGCGGCCCAACGGCAAGGGCGGATTCTTGATGACCGGGATCGACGCCTTCGAGCGCTATCAGCACGCCGACGCCTGGACCTGGGAGCACCAGGCACTGCTGCGCGCGCGCGCGGTTGCGGGCGATCAGACGCTGTGCGAGCGCTTCGGCGCGGCGCGGCGGCGCGCGCTCTGCGTCGATGTGCACCGTGAGACCTTGCGCGTCGACGTCATGGAAATGCGCGCGCGCATGCGCCGCGAATTGTCGCGCGCCGGCGCCGGCCAGTTCGACGTCAAGCAGGATGCCGGCGGCATCGCCGACATCGAATTCCTCGTGCAATACCGAGTGCTCGCGGACGCAAACCGATTTCCGCAGCTCGTGACCTACACCGACAATATTCGCCAACTCGAGAGTCTTGCCGACGTGGGTGTGATCGATGCCGGCACCGCGCTTTGGCTCATGGACACCTACAAGGCATACCGCGCTGTCTTGCACCGATTATCGCTCGAGGGCGACGGCTTGCCGGTGGTGCCTGCGGGCGAGTTTGTGGAAGAGAGGGCCCGCGTCGAGGCCATTTGGCGCGAGACTTTCGATGAGCGCCGCTGAACGGCGTTGCGCAAGCGGCCCGCAACGAGCAGAATTCGCCGAGGAGTGAACAGCATGCCCGCAATGGTCCAAGACAATTCGGCGCACCGGTTGATCCCGGCGAATGCCGAGCACCGCTATACGGTTACGAGCGCCGATTTGCCCTTGTCGTGTCCGATGCCCGGCATGTTCCTATGGAATTCGCATCCGCGCGTCTACCTCGCGATCGAAGCGAGCGGCTGGGCGAAATGCCCCTACTGCGGCGCTGAATACACCTTGGTGCGGTAGTCGCTGTACGACTTCTCCTCGATGATCGCGGACCCCAAGCGCAGGTTGATGCGCCGTTTGATCTCGGAGCGTTCGTCGTTCTCGAAGTACACCGCGCGGGCCAATCGGATGAACTCGGCATCGAACGACTGCGCCCGCTCCTTGTCTCGAATCTCGTCCTCGATGACCCAGAGGCGCTCGTTGACGGCCTGCAAGAGCTGCGTTTCGGCTTCGATGTCGATCCTCGAGTAGCTGGATTCGGCCCAGGTGCGCTGCAGGGCATCGAGTTCGTGGCGCACGTTCTTGAGCTTGTGAGGATCGGTGATACGCTGGGATTTGATGCGTAATATGGTGATCTTGTCGATCAATTCGCCCGGTGAAACGGGCACTGAAATCTCGCTCATGGAAACTCCGCGACGCGCAGGTCGAAGCGACTGCGCCGAGGCGGGTATTTTAACCACGATTGCGCTCGCCAGGGGTTGATGCCCGCAATGCCTCGTACACCCATATGACGATCCACGGCGGCGAGCGCATTGCCACGGGCGCGGGCGCGATGCTCGTCGATGCGTCCCTGCTGGGGCGCGAAGCCGATTCGACGGCCGAAGCGATCTTCGAGTTCGATCATTGGCGGTCGCGGGGCGAGATCGCCGCGGCCGCGCTCGGTCGCGGCTCGGCCTGGCTGATCACGACGCCCACCCACCACTGGGTCTTGCGCCATTATCGTCGCGGCGGGAGCGTTGCGCGTCGATTGCTCGTCGATCGCTACGTATGGGCCGGCGAGCAGCGCGTGCGAGCATTCGCCGAGTGGCGCCTGCTCGCGCGACTGCATGCGAGCGGCTTGCCGGTGCCTCGGCCGATCGCCGCGCGCTATCGGCGCAGCGGCCTGCTGTATCGCTGCGATCTGATCATGCAGCGGATCAAAGACGCCGAGCCGCTGAGTGCGATGCTCGTGGGCGCAGCGCTCGCGGACGAGCGCTGGAGCGCGATCGGGGCCGTGATCGCGCGCCTGCACGCAGCGGGCGTCGATCACGCCGATCTGAACGCGCACAACATCCTGTTGGACAGCCGTGGCGGGGTCAGCGTCATCGATTTCGATCGCGGCAAGCTTCGCCCGCCGGGCAGCTGGCAGGCGCGCAACCTGCAGCGGCTGCACCGATCCCTGCGCAAGATTTCGGCGGCTCTGCCCGCCGAGCGTTTCTCTGCGGCGGCCTGGAATTGCCTTCTTGCGGGCTACGCGCGTGCGTAGCCTGTATAACCTGCTCGTGCGTCTTGCGGCACCGCTCGCGTTCGGCGTCGTGCTCGCGCGCGGCTTTCGCGACCGCAGCTATTGGCGCGCTTTGGGCGAGCGCTTCGGCTTCGGGCCGCCACTCGCCGGCGAGCCGAGCATTTGGCTGCACGCGGTATCGCTCGGCGAAGTGTCGGCGGCGGCACCGATCGTGCGCGGTCTGCTCGCGGCTTATCCCACGACTCCCGTGGTCGTGACGACGGCGACGCCGACGGGACGCGCGCGCGCGCTGGAGCTCTTCGGCGACCGCGTTGCGGTACGCTTCCTGCCCTACGATCTGCCGGGATCGGTCGGCCGGTTCCTGGATCGCATCCGTCCGATCCAGGCGATCATCATGGAAACGGAACTCTGGCCCAACCTCTACCGCGCGTGTGCGCGGCGCGATCTGCCGTTGGTGCTCGCGAGTGCACGGCTCTCGGCGAGGTCGGTTGCGCGCTACCAGCGCTTCGGCGCTCTGTTCACCGGCCTCTTCACGCCCAACGTGTTCGTCGCGGCGCAGACCGACGCCGATGCGCAGCGTTTCGCAGCGATCGGCGCCGACCTCGAGCGCATCGCGGTCATCGGCAACGTGAAATTCGACATCGACGTCGGCGGCAACGTGATCGAGCAGGGGCTCGCGTTGCGGCAGCGTCAGCTCGGCGTCAGGCCCGTCTGGGCTGCCGGCAGCACCCACGACGGCGAAGACCAGCAGGTGCTCGAGGCGCACGCGCTGGTTTGCGCGAAGATTCCAGGCAGCTTGCTGATACTTGCGCCGCGCCACCCGCAGCGATTCGACGCGGTCGCGTCGCTGCTCGAGCGCGGCGGTTGGCGCTATCTGCGCCGCAGTGCCGGGGTGGCGGTGTCGCCCGAGGTTCAGGTGCTGCTGCTCGATACGGTCGGCGAGCTGCAGGCGTTCTATGGCGCCGCAGACCTCGCTTTCGTCGGCGGCAGCCTCGTGGCAGTGGGCGGCCATAACCTGCTCGAACCCGCGGCCTTGAAGTTGCCGGTGCTGACCGGGCCGTCGGATTTCAACGCCAGAGAGATCGCGGCGATGCTCGTGCAAGCGGGCGCTGCGCGCCGCGTCGGCGATGCCGCGCAACTCGGCGCCGCGGTCTCGCTGCTACTCGCCGATTCGCGCGAGCGCCAGCGAATCGGCGCGATTGCGCGCCGCGTCGTCGAGGCCAATCGCGGCAGCGCTCAGCGCCTGCTCAAGCTCATCGAAGAGCGGCGCATCAGTGCGTCGCCGGAGCAGCAGGCGCCGGACCCGCCGGCAACGGAGCGTCCGTGAGCCACTCGTTGATATGCCGCAGCGTCTGCTCGGTCAGCGTGCCCGCAGCCTGCTGCAGCTTGATCACGTTGATCAAATAGTCATAGCGGCTGCGTGAGTAGTTGGTCTGCGCCTGGACCCAGAGCCTGCGCGATTGCAGTACGTCGACTGCGGTGCGTGTGCCCGCCTCGTAGCCGGCTTCGGTCGCGCTCAAGGCGACGGCATTCGATTCGAGCGCGCGCTTGAGCGCCTTGACCTGCGAAATTTCCGACAGCACGCCGAGGTAGGCATCGCGCGTATCGCGCTCCGTTTCGCGCGCGACACGCTCGAGCCGCTCTTTGGCCGCGCGATGCAGATACACCGCCTTGCGAACCTGTGACGACACTGCGCCGCCCGAATAGATCGGAAAGCTCAGCTGCAATCCGATGTAGCGCGAGTTCTGATCGAGCGCGCTGCTCTCCGCGAACGCACCGTTGGTGTAGTTGCTGTCGCTGTCGGTCAGCGTCTTGAATCGGCTGCCGACCAGATCGAGCGTCGGTAGGTGTCCGCCTTCGGCGGAACTGATGCTCTCTCGCGCGATGTCGGTCGCGAGTCGACTCGAAACCAGCGTGAGGTTCTGTTGCAGGGCCATCTGCACCCATTGCTCTTCGTTGACCGGATCCGGCGTCGGCAGCTCAAAAGGCTCCTTGGGTCGCGCCAAGGTATCGAATGCATCGCCGATGATCTCGCGCAGCAGCTCTTGGTTGGTTGCGAGCGTGCGCTTCGCATTGATGACCGCGGCCGCGCTGCTGTCGTGTTCGGCCCGCGCCTCCTCGACGTCGGTGACCGCGATGAGCCCGATCTTGTAGCGCGATTCCGACTGGTCGAGCTGCCGATTGATCGAGGCCAATGCCGCTTGCTGTGCCTCCAAATCGTCCTGCGCCGAGAGCACGTCGAAATAGCGCTGCGAGACGCGCTCGATGAGGTCTTGCTGCGCGGCCTGGTAGTCGGCTTCCGCCTGAGCGACCTGCGCGTCGGCGCTCTTCAGGGCCACCCAATTCTGCCAATTGAAGATGTTCTGTTTGAGGTCGACGCGATAGACGTGAGTCGTCGTCGTCGTCGTGCCCTGGAATGGAAATGTTTCGATGACGGGTGGGGTGCCGGGTCCCAAGCTCACGGACTCGACAGTGTTGTCGGGCCCTACGTCGCGTTCTTTCGAGACCTGGGCGGTACTGTTGACCTGGGGCAAGAGAGCGGCAACGGCCTGCGGTTTCGCTTCCAATGCTGCAAGGCGATTCGCCTCGGCTTCGCGCAGCTGCGGGTCGTTCTGCAGTGCGCGTTGATAAACGGCCAACAGATCGGCGGCAGCCGCCGCCTGCATCGTGAAGCAGGCGATCAAAAACAATAGCAAGCTCTTCATGGCTCAGGCAGCCCGCGGCAAGGTGTTATATCTCACTATATCACCGTAGGGCGCCGTGATGTCACGGCTTAATATTGCGGAATGCTGGGGTCGATCTCGCGCGACCAGGCCAAGATGCCGCCGGCGAGGTTGTAAACCGAGGTGAATCCCCGGCCGCCGAGATAGTTCGCGACCTGCATGCTGCGCCCGCCCGAGCGGCAGATCACCACGGTTTCGGCCGCGGGGTCGAGCTCCGCAATTCGGTCCGGAATCTGACCCATCGGGATATGGCGATGTTCCGAGGGAACCGGCGACACCTGGATCTCCCAGGCTTCGCGCACATCGAGCAGCGTCATCGGCTCGCCGGCGGCGCGCCGCTCCAAGAACTCGCGCGGCGTCATCTCGGGGATCATCAAAACACGAATCTCGGCGCGGCGGTTGCGGAGCGAAGCGGCTGAATCACGGTCTCGAACAGGCTTTCGCGCACCCACTCGGTGGTATCGACGCGCCGGATCAGCAAGGCCTCCATGACCGGCGCCACCCCGACGACGACGAATAGCCGGCCGCCGATCGTCAATGCCTGCTCGAAGCGCGCGTCGTAGACCGGCAGCGAGCCGGTGACCGCGATCGCATCGTAAACGCCGAGCGGCGCGGCGGCGAAAGCGTCGCGCACCTCGATGGCCGGTTTCGCTTCGGGCACGAGCCGCAAATTCGCATGCGCAAGCGCGGCGAGATCGGCGAGAATTTCGATCGATGCAGTCTCCCTTGCGAGTAGACTCATGCAGGCCGTCAGATAGCCCGTGCCGGTGCCCACTTCCAGTACTTTGTCTTGATGATCGATGCTGAGCGCCTGCAGGATGCGCCCGTGGAATTTCGGCGCGAGCATCATCTCGCCGCTACCGATCGGTATCGGACCATCGACGAAAGCGAGTTCGCGATACTCGGGCGGTACGAACGCCTCTCGCGGCACGCGCTCGAGGACCTCGATGACACGCGGGTCCAGCACTTCCCAGGTGCGGATTTGCTGCTCTACCATTTGTTGACGGGCGGCTGTCGTGTCCATATTGGCTCTGCTGTGCTCGTTCGAATGATTTAAGGCCGCTGATTATGGTCAATTTCGACAGGCGATGCCAACCCGGTGCGTTATCCTCGGCGGCACGATGATTCGCGACGAGCCCGCACTGCGAAGGGCCTCGGTTTCCCGCATCGTTGGCCATAGTAGATTCCGAGGTCCGCGTTGAGTTTTCCCGCCGTCATCTTATGGTTAGTGACAACTGCCGCCGCGGCCGCGGGACTGTTCGGCTTTTTTGCCTGGAAGCGGCGCCAGGAACGCGCGTTCGACGATTTCTCCGGCCAAGTGCTGCGGGTGTTGCGCGATCCCGGCTCATCGGGACGCATACGGCTCGAGGGCAGGCAGGAAGCGCTCGGCAAGCTCGGCTCAGCGGTCAATGCGCTGCTCGAAGATCTCGAGAAGCGCGGCGCGCGGCTGCAGGACCGCGAACAACTGTTTCAGCGTCTCGTCGAGACGGTCCATGACGCCGTGCTCGTGCACCGAAAGAGCATCTTGTTCGCGAACACTCGATTCTTGGCGATCCTCGGCACGACTGCCGACAAGGTCATCGGGCGCCCGCTCGCGGATTTCGTCGCACCCGAGTACATCGAGCTGGTCGATCAGAACTTGCGACGGCGGCTCGCCGGAGAGCCCGCGGCGGAGCGCTATGAAGTCGAACTCGCCGGCGCGAACGGCCAGACCACGCGCGTCGAGTTGTCGAGCACGGTGATCGACAGCGCGGGCCAACCCGCATTGCTGCTCACGGCGCTGGAAATGCTGCCCGTGGCGATGGCCTCGCTCGCGCCGCTGCCGCCGCGCGCCCAGGCGACGCTCGATGCGATGGGCGAGAGCGTGATCACGGTCGATGCGGAGGGGCGTATCGACTACATCAACCAGGCCGCGAGCGCGTTGCTCGGCCAAACCTTCGACCAGGTCATGGGCAAGACCTTTGCCGACGTGGCGGCACTCGTCGACGAGTCCGATCGGCGCTCACTCGGCGATCCGGTGCGCAAGGCGTTCACGACCGGCGGCCGGGTCAGCGTGGGCAAGCGCGCGGTGCTGGTTCCGGCCAACGGGGCCGTCGAGCGTTCGGTTGAAATCAGCGTCTCGCCGCTGCGCGCCGACGGTAACGAGATCGGCGGCGTGGTCGTCGTGTTGCATGACACCAGCGAGTTGCGCGGGCTCACGCGCCAGATGACCTACCAGGCGAGCCATGACGCACTGACCGGTCTCGTCAATCGGCGCGAATTCGAGCGCCGATTGCAGGAGGCGCTGGAATCGGCCCAGGCGGGCGATGTCACCCATGCACTCGCGTATCTGGATCTCGACCGGTTCAAGGCCGTCAACGACACCTGCGGCCACACCGCGGGAGACAACATGCTGCGCGAGGTCGCCACCCTGATCAAGGACGCGGTGCGCGACTCCGATACCGTGGGGCGCATCGGCGGCGACGAATTCGCATTGCTGCTGGTCGGCTGTCCGCTCGACAAGGCGCGCCAGATCGCCGACGACGTCGTCCGATCGGTCAACGATTACCGCTTCGTTTGGAAGGACAAGATATTCAACGTCGGCGTCAGTCTCGGCCTCGTCGAGATCGGCCGCGACGGCGGCGTGATCGAAGACCTCATGAATTCGGCGGACTCTGCCTGCTACGTCGCGAAGAAGCAGGGCGGAGTGCACGTCCACGTCTACTCGGCGCGCGAAGAAGCCAACGCGAGGCATCGCGGCGAGATTCACTGGCTGCAAAAATTGCAGGGTGCGCTGCGCGACAATAAATTCGAACTCTATTTCCAGCCGATCGTGCACGCGCGAGCGGGCGGCGTCAGCGGGCCGGCGCTCGAGGTGTTCGTGCGCCTGCAGTCGGATAACGGCGAGCCCGGAGTGCCGCCATCGCAGTTCATCCGGGCGGCCGAGCGCTATCGGCTGATGCCGCTCGTCGATCGCTGGGTCGTGCAAGCGGTTCTCTCGGCGTTGGGGCGGGGCGGTCTGAAGCTTCCCGCCGGCCACAGCGTGGCGATCAACATCGCGGGGCAGACGCTCGCGGATGTCGAATTTCTCGAGTTCGTGGTCGACTGCTTCGACCACACGGGTGCATCTCCGGGCGACATCTGCTTCGAGGTGACCGAAAGCTCGGTGGTCGCGAGCCTCGATCACGCGCGCCGCTTCATCCAAGTCCTGCACGGCATGGGCTGTGAGTTCGCGCTCGACGATTTCGGCAGCGGCTTGAGCTCGTTCGCGAATCTCAAGACCCTGCCGATGGACTATTTGAAGATCGACGGATCCTTCATCCGCAACCTGGCCGTCGACACGGTCAATCAGGCGGTCGTTGCGGCCATGATCGATTTGTCGCGCAGCCTCAATTTTCGGGTCGTCGCCGAGCAGGTCGAAGACCAATCCTCACTCGACACCGTCAAGCGCATGGGCATCGACTTCGTCCAGGGTTTCATCGTCGGACGGCCGCAGCGCCTCTCGATCCTGCCCGTACCGCTCTAGGGCTGCCGTGGCGCCGCTCGGCGCGCCCAGCTCGCCGCCCCAGCCTTATAACCTCTCGGCAGGGGCTCATAACAAACTGCGGTGGCTTTTCGGGACCGCTTAGGAGGAAAATCTCCCCGCGCGGGCCCCAACCGGCTCGAGGTTCCGGCTGAAGGTTTCGAGGAGGTGCTGCATGGCGATTTATGAAGACAATACCCAGTCGATCGGGCACACGCCGCTGATTCGCATCAATCGTCTCGGTGCGGGCCTTGGTGCCACGATCCTCGCGAAGATCGAGGGCCGAAATCCAGCCTATTCGGTCAAATGCCGCATCGGATCCGCGATGGTATGGGATGCCGAACGCCGCGGCGCACTCAAGCCCGGCATGGCGATTGTCGAGGCGACCAGCGGCAACACCGGCATCGCGCTCGCGTTTGCGGCGGCCGCGCGCGGCTACGAATGCGTGCTGACGATGCCGGAGACGATGAGCATGGAGCGGCGCAAGGTGCTGATCGCGTTCGGCGCCAAGCTCGTGTTGACCCCCGGGGCCAAGGGCATGAAGGGGGCGATCGCCAAGGCCGAGGAGCTTGCCGCGGCCGAGCCCGCCAAGTATCTGCTCATGAAGCAATTCGAGAATCCGGCGAACCCCGCGATCCATGAAAAAACCACGGGACCGGAGATTTGGGACGACACCGAGGGCCGCGTCGACGTGTTCGTCTCGGGCGTCGGCACGGGCGGCACCTTGACCGGCGTTTCGCGCTATATCAAGCAAACGCGCGGCAAGCCGATCTTGACCGTCGCGGTCGAGCCCAGCCATTCACCGGTGATCAGCCAGACGCTCGCTGGTCAGCCGCTCGTGCCGTCGCCCCACAAGATCCAGGGCATCGGCGCCGGCTTCGTGCCGAAGAACTTGGATTTATCGCTGGTCGATCGCGTCGAGCAGGTCAGCAACGACGAGGCGATCGCGATGGCGCGCCGCTTGGCGCGCGAGGAAGGAATACTCTGCGGAATATCTTGCGGTGCGGCGATGGCCGCCGCGGTGCGGCTCGCGGCGGAGCCCGGACTCGCGGGCAAGACGATCGTCGTCGTGCTACCGGATGCGGGCGAACGCTATCTGTCCGGCCCGTTGTTCGAGGGCATGTTCGCCGACGTCGAGAAAATGCAGGCAGTTGCCTGAGCACGCCGACCATGAGCCGTGTCAGCAATGCGGGACGGCGGGCGGCGGCACATGAGGACATCGCGCAGGCGCTGCTTGCGAGCTATGCGGCCGATCCACGCGCGGTGTGCATCTCGCAGCGCTATTTGCCGTCGCGCGAAGCGATCGTCGAGGTCTTGGGCTTGGTGCTCGACCTCATGTATCCGGGCTATTTCGGCAAGCGTGAAATCACACGCGAGAATTTGAGCCAACAGGTCGAGGATCTCGTCGATCGCTTGGCGCCGAAGGTCGAGCGAGAGATCGAGAACTGCCTCTGTTACGGCCGCGAGCGCACCGGCGGCGCGGTCGCCGGGAGCGCGGTGCAGAAGGGCGAGTGCCTGCCCCGCGCGCGCGAATTGACGCAGACTTTTCTTGCCAGTCTGCCCGAGGTGCGCCGGCTACTCGTGGGCGATGTCCAAGCGGCCTTCGATGGCGATCCTGCGGCCACGAATCTCGATGAAATCATCCTGGCTTACCCGGGCGTGCTCGCGGTCAGCGTCTACCGGGTCGCCCATGTGTTGCACGGCCTCGGCGTGCCGATGATGGCGCGCATCATGACCGAATGGGCCCATTCGCGCACCGGCTGCGACATTCATCCGGGCGCGAGCATTGGACCCTCTTTCTTCGTCGACCACGCGACCGGCGTCGTGATCGGCGAGACCAGCGTGATCGGCACCGGCGTGAAGCTCTATCAAGGCGTCACGCTGGGCGCACTGTCGTTTCCGCGCGATGCGAGCGGCCAGATCATTCGCGGCCGCAAGCGCCATCCGACCGTCGAAAGCGGCGCGACCTTGTACGCGAATGCGACCGTGCTCGGCGGCCAGACCGTGGTCGGCGAAAATAGCGTGATCGGCGGTTCGGTGTTTCTCGCACGCAGCGTGCCGCCGCGATCGCGCGTCTCGCTCAAGGAGCCGGAACTGCGCGTCGCGACCCGCGACGGCGCGATCGATTCCGACGCGATCTACTTCGATATCTGATCGGCGCCGCGCGGCGCCGATCGGGTCGCCTAGAGCATCTTGCCGAGGATCGGCACCAGCAATAGCGCGACGATATTGATGATCTTGATCAGCGGATTGATGGCGGGTCCCGCGGTGTCCTTGTACGGATCGCCGACCGTGTCGCCGGTGACCGCGGCCTTGTGCGCATCGGAGCCCTTGCCGCCGAAATTGCCTTCCTCGATGAATTTCTTGGCGTTGTCCCAAGCGCCGCCGCCGGTCGTCATCGAGATCGCGACGAACAAGCCCGTGACGATCGTGCCGATCAGCAGGCCGCCGAGCGCCTGCACGCCCGAGCCGGGGCCCATGAGAAAATTCACGATGAACACGAGCAGGATCGGCACCGCGATCGGCAACAGCGACGGCAGGATCATTTCGCGGATCGCAGCCTTGGTCAGCATGTCGACGGCCCGGGAATAGTCGGGCTTCGCAGTGCCCTCCATGATGCCGGGGATCTCGCGGAACTGGCGCCGCACTTCTTCGACGACCGAACCGGCGGCGCGGCCCACGGCCTCCATCGCCATTGCCGCAAACAGGTATGGCACGAGCCCGCCGATGAATAGTCCGATGATCACCGCGGGATTCGACAAATCGAAGGTCGTCGCGTGGCCCAGCACTTCGTCGAGTTTGTGCGTGTAATCGGCGAACAGCACGAGTGCCGCAAGACCGGCCGAGCCGATCGCATAGCCCTTGGTGACGGCCTTGGTCGTGTTGCCGACCGCATCGAGCGGGTCGGTGATGTCGCGTACGCGCTTGTCGAGGCCGGCCATCTCGGCGATGCCGCCCGCGTTGTCGGTGATCGGGCCATCGGCATCGAGTGCCACGATCATGCCGGTCATCGACAGCATCGCGGTCGCCGCGATCGCGATTCCGTAGAGGCCGGCGAGTTGGAACGACGCCCAAATGCTCAAGGCCACCGCGAGCACCGGCAGCGCGCAGGCCTTCATCGAGACGCCCAGTCCGGCAATGATGTTGGTCGCATGTCCGGTGCGCGACGCCGCGGCGACGTGCCGCACGGGGCTGTATTCGGTCGCGGTGTAGTACTCGGTGATCACGATCATCGCCGCGGTCAGCGTGAGCCCGACGAGCGTGCAGAGCCAGAACGACATGGCCCGATCGCCCATGAGCCATTGCGAGACGAAATAAAACGCGATTGCGGAAATTACGGCCGAGACGATCACGCCCTTGTAGAGCGCGTTCATGATCTTCGCGCCTTCCTTGGTGCGCACGAAGAAGGTGCCGATGATCGACGAGACGATCGAGATCGCGCCGAGCACGAGCGGGAACAACACGGCCTTGTCGCCGAGGTTTTTCATCACGAGCCCGCCGAGCAGCATCGTCGCGACCAGCGTCACGGCGTAGGTTTCGAACAGGTCCGCGGCCATGCCGGCACAGTCGCCGACGTTGTCGCCGACGTTGTCGGCGATCACGGCCGGGTTGCGCGGGTCATCCTCGGGGATGCCGGCTTCGACCTTGCCGACGAGGTCGGCGCCGACGTCGGCGCCCTTGGTGAATATTCCGCCGCCCAAGCGCGCGAAGATCGAAATCAGCGATCCGCCGAACGCGAGGCCCACGAGCGAGCGCAGCGCCGCCTCGCGATCGCCGAGGCAATTGAGCATCGCGAGGTAGTAGCCGGCGACACCGAGCAGGCCCAGACCGACGACGAGCATGCCGGTAATCGCACCGCCGCGAAACGCGACCTGGAGCGCGGCGTTGATGCCGTTATGCGCCGCCTGCGCCGTGCGCACGTTGGCGCGCACGGAGATGAACATGCCGATGTAGCCCGCGAGGCCCGAGAGCAGCGCGCCCACCGCAAAACCGCCGGCCGTTGCCCAGCCGAGGAAGAAGCCGAGCGCCACGAACAAGATCACGCCGACGACTGCAATCGTCGAATATTGGCGGTTGAGGTAAGCGCGTGCACCGGTCTGGATCGCCGCCGCAATTTCCTGCATGCGGGCATTGCCGGCCGGCTGTTTGAGGATCCAAGTTACCGAATAAACACCGTACAGAATCGCGACCACACCGGCTGCGATTGCGAGCCAGAGCGCATTGTCGAGCGTCATTAAGGCATCTCCCTTCTTGAGGTCTTATAGGGTTGAAAAATATGGTTTTATTGGTGAAACCCAGGGATCAATCATAGCACAAACGGGCGTTTGACCCGGCGCGCGACGCTGCGTCCTTTGAGCTCCACGTAGACCGGCAGGCCGCCGCGATAGGGCGGGTAGTCTTCGCCGCCGATCAGGGGCGCAAGGTAGCGGCGGCAGGCCGCGGTGATCCCGAATCCGTCGGCCGTGATGAAGTTGCGCGGAACCTGCTTCTCGCGATTGGCGATCGCCGCGAGCGGCGCCTCGCCGATGCTCCACCGATAGGGTTTCGCGGATTTTCTCACGATGATCGGCAGCACCGCGTTCTTGCCCTTGAGTGCGAATTCGACCGCCGCCTTGCCGACGGCGTATGCCTGGTCGACGTCGACTTTCGAGGCGATGTGCCGTCCGGAGCGCTGCAGGTAATCGGCGACCGCCCAATGAAACTTGTAGCCGAAGGCCGCGCGGGTCATCTCGGCGACCACGGGCCCGACGCCGCCTAGCTGCGCGTGGCCGAACGCATCCTTGGTGCCGGCTTCGGCTAAGAATTTGCCGCTCGCATCGCGCACGCCCTCGGAAACCACGATCACGCAGTAGCCGTATTTCTCGACGGATAGCTTGACCTTGGCGAGAAACTTCGCACTGTCGAACGCGATTTCGGGAAACAGAATGATGTGGGGCGCATCGCCGGCCTTCGATCCGGCGAGGCCACCGGCCGCCGCAATCCAGCCCGCATGCCGGCCCATGACCTCGAGCACGAATACTTTGGTCGAGGTGCGTGCCATCGAGACGACGTCGAGCGCCGCCTCGCGCGTCGAGACCGCGATGTATTTCGCGGCAGAGCCGAAGCCGGGGCAGCAATCGGTCAGCGGCAAGTCGTTGTCGACGGTTTTGGGCACGCCGATGCAGGTGATCGGATACCCCAGGATCTGGCCGATCTCGGAGACCTTTTGGGCGGTGTCCATCGAATCGTTGCCGCCGTTATAGAAGAAATAGCCGATATCATGGGCCTTGAAGACCTCGATGAGGCGCTCGTATTGGCTGCGGCTCTGGTCGATGCCGGCCAATTTGTAGCGCGCGGAACCGAACGCGCCGCCCGGCGTATGTCGCAGTGCGCGGATCGCCGCGGCGCTCTCGAGGCTCGTGTCGATCAGATCCTCGGTGAGCGCTCCGACGATGCCGTCGCGGCCCGCGTACAGCTTGCCGATCTTGCCGGGGTATTTTCGCGCAGTTTCGATGACGCCGCAGGCCGATGCGTTGATGACCGCCGACACGCCGCCCGATTGGGCATAAAAGGCGTTTCTCGGGGGTGAACCTCGGCTCTTTTGCTTCTTCATCGGCTACCCCGCGCTGACATAAGGCGCGCAGAATAGCCGATCGGGGCACCGACGGCACCTGATTCACCAGGCGGTTTGACGACCGGGGCCGGCGAAGGTACGGTAGCGCGCTTTTAACACCGAACTAAAATCATGCGTATCGTCCTATTGGGTGCACCCGGGTCCGGCAAAGGAACGCAGTCACAGCTGCTGGTCAAGACCTACGGCGTGCCGCAAATCTCGACCGGCGACCTGCTGCGCGAGGCCGTGGCCAAAGGCACGCCCTTAGGCGTGCGCGCCAAAGCCGCGCTGGACGCCGGGACGCTCGTCGATGACGCCACGGTACTCGGCATGATCCGCGAGCGGCTCGCGCAGCCCGATGCGGCCAAGGGCTTCATCCTCGACGGCTACCCGCGCAATCTTGCGCAGGCGGCGGCGCTCGAGAGCTTGCTCATCGATTTGAAAAAGCCGCTCGAAGCGGTCGTTCTGCTGAACCTCGATCTCGGAGTGCTGTTCAAGCGGCTGACCGGCCGGCGCATCTGCCAGGACTGCGGCCGTGTTTTCAATATCTATACGTCGCCCGCGGGCGAGCATATCCACTGCGAAAAATGCGGCGACTCGCCGCGCCTGATTCAGCGGCCCGACGACAAAGAAGAGGTCATCGGTAAACGGCTCGAGGTGTACGAGGCGCAAACCAAGCCGCTGATCCAGCATTATCGCGAGAATGGCCTGCTCAAGGTCGTCGACGCAGACGCCGATATGCAAACGGTGTTCGCGAGCCTGCGGCGCGCCGTCGAGCAACCCGCGGCGGCCGCCGAAAGCGCCTAGATCCCGCTCGGCGCCTCGCCGAGGCGCAGCCGCGCCTCGTGGCGCGGCGCGCATCCTAGGCTTGCGAGCAGGCGCTCGCCGATTTCTGCGCGCCGCCATCCCGTCAACGCATGCCCATCGCGCCTTCCCATCGCGAGCGCCTTGAGTTCGCCGCGCGGCGCGAGAATCTCGGCGCTCACACCGAGTTCGGCGGCGCGCGCGTCGACGATCTTGTTGAGTTCCAGTGCCGCGGCCTTCTGCGCCGGCGTCGGCCGCAGCTCCTGGCTCGGCTCCAAGTCCTCGGGATCGGTGCGCGCTTCGTGCAGCAGCGCCTCGAGCAGGCTCGCGGCGAACGCCTCATTGAAACTTGCGGGCATCGACGGCACCGCGCGCAGCGCCGCGATGGTCTTGGGTTGTGCCTGCGCGAGCTCGAAAATCGCCGAATCGGTGAGTATCCACGAGCGCGGCAGATCGCGGTCGCGGGCGATCCGCTCGCGCCAAACCGCGATCGCTTTCGCGCGGCTGCGCGGCTTCGGCTCGAGCTGTGCAAGACCCCGCAAGCGCTCCCAGGCTAGGGCGGGATTCGGCTCATAGAGCTCGGCTTGCTCGAGCGCGAGGCAGTCCTCGCGCACCCAGTGTTCGCGGCCGAGCTCGCGCAGCCGCTCGCTGAGCCTGTCCGCGACCGGACCTAAGTGCAGCACGTCGTCGGCCGCATAGTCGAGCTGTTCCGGGCTCAACGGGCGTTTCGACCAATCGGTGCGCGTCTGCCCCTTGGAGACCGTCACGCCGATCAGCAGGTTCGCGAGCTCCGCATAGCCGATCTGCGGCTTGAGCCCGATGCAGCCCGCCGCGATCTGCGTGTCGAACACCGGCGAGATGATCTGCTTAGTCGTGAGGTAAAACGCCTCGAGGTCCTGACGCGCCGCGTGGATGACCTTGCGCGTCGCAGCCGCCGTGAGCACCGGCACCAAGGGCGCCAAATCGAGCCGCAGTGTGTCGATACACCAGATTCCCGCGCCCGCGGATATTTGCAGCAGGCACAGCTTCGGAAAAAAGGTGCGTTCGCGCAGGAATTCGGTATCCACGCCGAGGCAAGCCTCGGATTCGAGCTGGCGCGCGAGCTTGCTGAGCTCTCCGTCTCGGTCGATCCAAATCGCGTCGGGCATTGCTTGGTTCCGCGTGTACAATTTATCGATGGTGGATAAGCTTCGGATTATGACTGAATTAAACGATGCTGCGACTCGTAAAAGCCTTTTGTGATCTGGCCCTGTGGAGAATCTCGCCCGCGCAGTTGCCGGCGTCGGTGTTCCTGCTGGCGCTCGCGGCTGCGATCGTCGCGCTGATCGAGGTCGCCGGTGCACTCGTGCCGCCGCCCGCGCCCGAATCGATCCCCTCGCGGATCCTGCTGAGCGCGGGGCTGCCGATCGGCTGGGCCTGGGGCGTGCTGCGGCTCGCGAATCGCCGCGAGCGCTTTCTGCAGACCGCGAGCGCGCTGCTCGGCGTCGGCGCACTGGCGCTGCTCGTCTTGTATCCGCTCGACTGGCTCTCGCAGAAGGTCGGCGCGGAACATCCGATCGCAGTTCCGCTGGTATTTGCGTGGCTGATCGCGCTCGTCTGGTACATGCTTGCCTGCGCCCATATATGGCGTGCGGCGCTCGAATCGCGCCTCGTGCTCGGGGTCGCGGTGAGCATGGGCTACCTGCTGCTGTGGATGCTGCTGGAACAAGCATTGCTGACGGAACCCAAATAACGTGCACGTCCACATACTGGGCATCGCAGGCACGTTCATGGGCGGCATCGCGGCGATCGCAAAGGCGGCGGGATTTCGCGTCACGGGCTCGGATCGCAACGTCTATCCGCCGATGAGCACGCAGCTCGAGGCGCTCGGCATCGAGCTCATCCAAGGCTATGAGCCGGAGCAGCTCGATCTGAAGCCCGACGTCGTCGTGGTCGGCAATGCACTGAGTCGCGGTATGCCGGTGATCGAGGCGCTGCTCGATCGCGGCATGCCTTACGTATCGGGCCCGCAGTGGCTCAGCGAGGCGGTGCTCGCCGGCAAGCATGTGCTCGCGGTCGCGGGCACGCACGGCAAAACCACGACGACCAGCATGCTCGCCTGGATCTTGGAGGATGCGGGGCTGAACCCGGGCTTTCTCGTCGGCGGCATGCCGGGCAACTTCGGCGTTAGTGCGCGGCTCGGCGCAGGCAATCTGTTCGTGATCGAAGCCGATGAATACGACACCGCATTCTTCGACAAGCGCGCCAAATTCGTCCATTACCGGCCGCGCACGGCGGTGCTCAACAACCTCGAATACGACCACGCGGACATCTATCCGGATGTGGCCGCGATCCGGCGGCAGTTCAACCAGCTGCTGCGATGCGTGCCCGCGAGCGGGCGGGTCATCGTCAACGGCGACGATGCGAACCTCGCCGAGACGCTGAGCGAAGGCTGCTGGACGCCGTGCGAGTCCTTCAGCTTCACCAAACGCGATGCGGACTGGACCGCCGTGGTCGAGCAGGGCACGGCGAGCCGGCGATTCGAGGTGCGCAAATCGGGCTCGACGCGAGGCGTGGTCGACTGGCCGCTGATCGGTGCACACAACGTGATGAACGCGCTCGCCGCGATAGCGGCCGCCGCGCACGTCGGCGTGACGCCCGAGCGCGCGATCCAAGCGCTCGGGCGCTTCAGCGGCGTCAAGCGCCGCATGGAGGTTCTCGGCACGGTCGGCGGCGTGACGGTCTACGACGATTTCGCGCACCATCCGACCGCGATCGAGACGACCTTGAGCGCGTTGCGCGCGCGGGTCGGGGCTGCTCCGATCATCGCGGTGCTCGAGCCGCGTTCGAATACGATGCGCCTCGGCGTGCATCGCGAGCAATTGGCCGCGGCGCTTCAGCTGGCCGATCGCAGCTGGTTCTTCAATCCGCCGAATCTCGGTTGGGACTTGACCAAGGCGGTCGCCGCGTTGGGCGACCGCGCACGTTTCTCACCGACCGTCGATGCGCTGGTTGCCGAACTCGTAGGCACGCTGCGCGCCGGTGATCATGTGCTCGTCATGAGCAACGGCGGATTCGGTGGCCTGCATCAAAAGCTGCTCGGCGAATTGCGCGCGCGTGCCTCGGCCGCGCCGCCGCGCGGAATATCGTGAACGTCGTTCCGCTGTTTCCGCTCAATATCGTGCTGTTTCCAGGCGGTCCCTTGCCGCTACGCATCTTCGAGACGCGCTACGTCGACATGGTGCGCCGCTGCATGCGAGAAGACCAAGGTTTCGGCGTCGTGCTGATTCGCGAGGGCGAGGAGACCGGCGTCGCCGACATCCGCGAAGTCGGCACGATGGCCAGAATCATCGACTTCGACCAGCTGCCCGACGGCCTGCTCGGCTTGACCTGTGTCGGGCAACAACGGTTTCGTATTCATGCGCACCGGCGCCAGGCCGACGGCCTCAATATCGGCGAGGTCGAATGGCTCGCGCCTGAGCCCCTGATGCCGATCCCGGAGCGTCACGCGCGGCTCGCGGCGCTGCTCGACAGCGTGCTGCCGCAGCTCGGTGAAGTCTACGCGGGCATCGAGATGCACCTCGAGGACGCCGCATGGGTCGGGCACCGCCTCGCGGAGATTTTGCCGATCGATCTCGCCGACAAGCAGTACTGTCTCGAGCTCGACGATCCGCTGCTGAGGCTCGATGTGCTCGCGCCCTTGATCGAGATCGCGGACGAGGCGAAGACCGGTCACTGACCGCGGGCTGCGGGCCCCCAATACTTGCGTGTGAGCCATAGCGCAAGACCTAGCGCCGCGGCCCACGGTAGCATCCAGAGCCCCACGAGCCCGTCGAACGTACCGAGCCAGATCGCGTAATCGCCGGATGCGCTGCGCACGGTGCTTTGCTGCATGATCCGCAGCACGATGACCCAACCGCTATGCAAACCGATCGCGCAGGCGATATTGCCGCTGAGCACGCGCGTCAAACTCAACACCAAGCCGATCGCGAAATAAGCCAGCAGGGAGTCGTACACCAGCGACGGGTGTATCAGCGGAGCGAACGAGCGCGCGAGCAAATCGAAGCCGCTGCGCCAAGCGAGTTGGTCGGCCGGAATGCTCGCCTTGGCAAAAAAGTGCAGTACCGCAAATAAGGCTGCGGTGACGAGCGCGGCGGCCCAGGGGCCGGACTCGCGCTCGATCGCCGTGTGCATCGCGCCGCGCGCAAGCGTTTCCTCGAACAGCGCGACCGCGATGCCCGAGCCGATGCCGACCGCGACGATGCGCGCGAGGTTCCAGAAAGTCGCCGTGAACTGCGGGTCCGCGACGCGCAGCCCGGCCCCGCAAATGAATGCGGCGCCGAGCGCCGCACTGCAGATACCGGTGCCGGCCCAGATCAGGCACTGGATCAGGAATTTGCGGCGCGCGAGGCCGTAGCCGAAATCACGCTTGGTGCGCACATTCAAATGCCGGAACAGCCAGACGAGCAGCGCCGCGACCACGAGCATCGCGAGCCGGCTGTAGTAGCGATGAAACGGCCAGACGTGCGCTACCGAGACGAGCAGGTAGAGCGGATAGGCAATGCAGCCCAAGATCGCGGAGGCAAGCAGCAATATCCCGAGAAACCAGAACGAGGCGCGCACGGCGACTTGTGCTCTACTTCGCGGATCGTGCGGCGAACTCAGGCCGCAAAAGCGCGCTGTGCCGCGGCCGCGGTCGCCTCGATGTCCGCGGGTGTATGGGCGGCCGAAATGAATCCCGATTCGAATGCCGATGGCGCGAAATACACGCCTTCCGCGAGCATCGCATGGAAGAACCGGTTGAATCGCTGAACGTCGCTCGCCATGACCTTGGCGTAACTGTCGACCGCGGATTCCGAACTGAAGAAGAATCCGAACATGCCGCAGACGTGATTGGTCGCGAATCCAACGCCGGATTTCGCGGCGGCTGCGCGCAGCCCCGCGATCAACAGATCGGTGCTCGACCCAAGGCGTTGGTGAAATCCCGGCACCGAGATCAATTCGAGCGTCGCTAGGCCCGCGGCCATCGACACCGGATTGCCGGAGAGCGTGCCCGCTTGGTAGACGGGGCCGAGCGGCGCGAGCCGCTCCATGATGTCGCGCCGGCCGCCGAATGCGCCCACCGGCATGCCGCCGCCGATGATCTTGCCGAGCGTGGTCAGGTCGGGGCGGACTTGGTACAAGGCCTGGGCGCCGCCGAGCGCAACGCGAAATCCGGTCATGACTTCGTCGAGGATCAGCAACGCGCCGGCGCGATCGCACTCGCGGCGCAGCGTTTCCAGGAATCCGGGCGCGGGCAACACGCAATTCATGTTGCCGGCGATCGGCTCGACGATCACGCAGGCGATCTGCTCGCCGATCTGGCGGAACGCCTCGCGCACCTGCTCCGAATCGTTGTAGGTGAGCGTCACCGTGTGCTTCGCGAGCGATTGCGGCACGCCCGGCGAAGTCGGTACACCGAGGGTCAGTGCGCCGGATCCCGCTTTGATCAGCAGCGAGTCGGAGTGGCCGTGATAGCAGCCCTCGAACTTGACGATGGTCTCGCGCCCGGTGAAGCCGCGCGCGAGGCGGATCGCGCTCATGGTCGCCTCCGTGCCGGAGCTCACGAATCGGACCAATTCGATCGACGGCATGAGTTCGATCACGCGTTTCGCGAGTTCGGTCTCGAGCGTCGTCGGCGCGCCGAACGAGAGGCCGTCGGCCGCGACGCGCTGTACCGCCTCGATGACCTTGGGGTGCGCGTGGCCCACGATCATCGGACCCCAGGAGCCGACGTAGTCGATGAATTTGCGGCCGTCGGCCGCAATGGTGTGCGCTCCGGCCGCTTTCTTGAAGAAAATCGGCTCACCGCCCACGCCACGAAACGCGCGCACCGGCGAGTTCACGCCCCCCGGAATGTACTTGCAGGCTTCCGTATATAGGCTCAATCGATTCTCCCGGTGCGCGAAGGTGCTCAAAGCCCGGCATCTTAAGCCGACCGCCGCGATGTTCAAATCCCTAACTGATTTGAGCGCCGCCGGGCTCGGCCTGGCCCGGCGGCCGCAGCGGCAGCACCAGTCGCACTTCGAGGCCGCCTTCGGCGGGATTGCGCGCGGTCGCCGTTCCGCCATGCGCCTTGAGCACCTGCGCGGTGATCGCGAGCCCGATGCCCTCGCCGCCGCTGTCGCGATCGCGAGATTCGGCGACACGGTAGAAAGGCTCGAAGATGCGCTCCAGGTCGGCGCCGGGAACGCCGGGACCTTGGTCGCGGATGCGGATTTCCAAGTCGTTTTGCAACGTCGCAACCGCAACCTCGACCGACCTTCCCGCGGGGCTGTACTTGACCGCATTGCGCAACACGTTCTCGATCGCGCTGTGCAGCAGCTCGCGGTTGCCATGCAGCGGCTGACCGGCCGAGCCGCTGAGGCGAATCGTGCAATTCTTGAGTGCGCCCTCGAAATTCGCGTCCTGCACGACTTCCTGCAGGATCTCGTCGATGTCGAGCGCTTCGCGCTTGAAGCTCGATTCGGTGCCGTGCAGGCGCGCGAGCCGCAGCACGTGGCTGATCAGCGAATCGAGCCGTTCGATCTCCCGGTCGAGACGGTCGAGCTGTACCGACGGGTCGGCGAGCGGCTGGCGCGCGAGCCCCAAAGCGACGCGCATGCGCGCGAGCGGCGAGCGCAACTCGTGCGATATGTCCCGAAACAACTGCGTGCGTGCGCTGCGCGTTGCCTTGAGCTGATCGGCCATTGCGTCGAAATCCCGAGCGAGCACCGCGAGTTCGTCCTTGCGGCCGTCGAGGCCCGCGCTGACGCGCACGTCGAGCTGCTCGGAGGCGACCGCGCGAGCACCTGCTTGAATGCGCCGAATCGGCGCGCTCAAGTGCTGCGCGAGCCACCAGCTTGCGAGCGCGCTCACGATCAGCGCGATGCCGAGAACCGCAAGCGGAATGCCGGGCAGGCTGAACGCGCCGAAGATGCTCGGGCGCCGCGGCACCAACAGGATCGTGTAGACCGAACCGTCCGCAGCGACGACTTGCGGCGCCTGGCGCGAGGGGCGGAAATTCAGCGGTGAGCGCGATTCACCGAGCCCTCTCGGCTCCAGTCCCGGCGGCTCCACGCCGGGACTGGACTCGCGCTTGATGAATTCCCAGCGACGCTGTGCGGAGTCCGAGAGGCTGCGCCCGAGGATATCGGTCCCGTCAGGACCGACGATGAAGAAATCGCGGTCCGGCAGCACGTTCTTGTTCGCGTTGAGCCAGTGCCGCAACGCATCGATGCCGCCCTGTTCGATGATGTGCGACGCGGCGATCGCGACCGAGGGACGGCGCTGCCACTCGAGCGATTCATAATCGCGCGCCGCGACCGCGTAGGTCACTGCAATGCTGCCGACCACGATCAGCGCCATCGCCATCCAAAAGAGCATGAAGATCCGGAAAAATAGGCTATGCATCGGTCAGAGTCAGCGTATACCCGGAGCCGCGGACGTTCTTGATTTCCGGATGAGAGCCCGCCTCGAGCGCCAATTTGCGGCGTAGGTTGCTGATATGCGTGTCGATGCTGAGATCGTAAGGCACGAGCTTGCGGCCGAGCGCCTGTTCGGTCAGCA
>Ga0187847_10001155_pt1 | contig 25129 bp, 18 predicted proteins | sample June2016WEW_4_10_FD_132458 | JGI IMG/M metagenome (GOLD analysis project Ga0187847, IMG submission 132458) | Peatland microbial communities from SPRUCE experiment site at the Marcell Experimental Forest, Minnesota, USA - June2016WEW_4_10 | ecosystem: Environmental > Terrestrial > Soil >...
CCGTAGTAGGTGAGGGCTTTGCCTTTGAAGAACTTCTCGTCGTCCGATGGCGGCTCATTGACGATCACCAGGGCGACCTTGCCCTTCAGGTCGGTTTCCTTGCCATCCGGGCCGGTGAAGTCGTCCCAATGGTACTCAGGCGCGTGAATGCCATAGCCGACAAAAACGATGGGCGCATCGAAGTCAGCCGTCGCTTGCCCAGTCTGGTCTTTGGACACAATTTCCGTTCCATATGCCAGATCGACGGATGCGCCCGTTCCCGGTACAAATGAGAATTTCGTTTTCTCCTCGATGGTGTGGACAGCAAACAGCGGCACGCGCTGGAAATAAGTGCCGTTGTCGCCGGCCGGTTCCACGCCGGCGAGTGCAAATTGGGTGGCAATGTACTCGGCAGCCAGTTCGGCGCCGCGGGTGCCGGGACCGCGACCCTCCAGTAAATCGAGCGAGAGAAATCGCACGTGTGCACGAATCTTCTCCGAATCAATGGAAGCCGCGGCTGTACGGGCGGCCTGCGGCAGGCCGGGAATCTCTGGAATGACCGCAGGCTGCTGGGCGTGAGCGACGGCGGTTAACAGGGCACCGCCGATCAGGACTGCGAAGGCTTGTTTATGAAACACACGATCTCCCCGGGTTGGATTGAGTTCTAAGCAGAGGTAACGATTGAACGCCTAATCGATGAGCTCTCAGAGTAACGCCGGCATGGACTGCCGGACAATTGCCTCGTCCGTTTCGGTGGATAGAAGGGCCGCGCGCTTCAGCACCTTACGCGCCAGTCCGGTCAGCGCCATCCCTCCCGCTTCGCTGAGTGGAATCCAGCGCCGTTCGTCGCCGGGGACGGTCAACGTGGCCACGGCATGCTCAGCAACGGCGAGGATGCGCACCGAGTAGTTCACCTGCATAATGGCGTGGCGGACAATCATGCGCAGCTCCTGCTCTGGAACGTGTGCGTCCAACAGTGCAGGCAGCTCCCACAGTCCTGGCATTACCGTCAGCGAAGCGGCCCTTTTCTCCAGCAGCACTTCCCGCCTCACTCTGCCGCGCTGCTTGCGCCCGTCCCGCAAACAAAGCGCATAAGCCACCTCGCGGCTCTCCATGGGCGGCCGAGGCACCGTCTTGTGTTCCCCGCGAGTCTTGCAATCCGCAGCCAGCGGACAAACCAGGCACTGCGGATTCCGAGGCAAACAAACAGTAGCCCCCAGCTCCATCATCGCCTGATTGAAATCGCCGGGTTGCGCTGGATCCACAAGCCGCGCAGCCAGACCCTCAATCTTGCGCCTGAAGAACGCTCCGCCTTCGCGCCCAACCGCCTCCCAGCCAGCCAGCCGGCACAGCACCCGCTCCACGTTCCCATCGACCACAGCCACCGCCTCGCCGTGCGCGATGCTGGCAATGGCGGCAGCGGTATACGCACCGATCCCCGGCAACAACCGCAGTTCCTGTGCGGTAATCGGCATCGTGCCCTCAAACTGCTCCATCACAACTTGCGCGGCCTTGTGCAACATCCGCGCGCGCCGATAGTAGCCCAGCCCGCTCCACAGCGCCAGCACGTCTTCCACCTGCGCTTTGGCCAACGAGCCAAGCGTCGGAAATCGCGCGAGAAACGCCTGGTACCGCTCCACCACCACGGCAACCCGCGTCTGCTGCAGCATGATCTCCGAGACCCAAATCGCATATGGATCGCCGCGGCGCCGCCAAGGTAGATCGCGCTGATTGGCCGCATACCACCGCAGCAGCTCCCCACGCAGCTCGCCCATCTTTTCCCGGTCCCAATCCTCGTTGACCATGGGTTCCAGCTTAAGGCATCACGCGCCTCCAGGTTTTCATCTTGAAGTGTGCAAAGTTGCACATACTTCCACCCCAATCCCGCGCGATTATCCGTCCTGATTAGGGACACTTCCTGAATTGGGCGCCTCGTTGCTACGACGCAGCGATTTCGCCGAAGCGTGTCTGGCGAGCGATAGTAATGTCAAAGCAAGTTCACGCGCAGAACAGCATCGCAGCATTTGCCGATAGGTAAGCGAGTCGGCTCAAATCAGCCGCGAATTATGGGAAGGTCGCTTCGCTAAGCGACCCGATATCTTGTTCAAACGGGCGGAGGCCTCTTTTATGAAACGAAATGCATTCTTGCTACTTGTTACACTCACGGCCGCGCCATTGGCGCTCATGGCCCAGTCAACCTTTTCTTCTTCGAGCTTTGTCGCCCCGGACCCAGTCTCCGGCGACGGCGGCCAGGTGGCTCCGTCCACCACGCACGCCAGCTCCGGCGGCCACTTTTCACGAATCGCATTCGGCGCGGGCGTTTCCCCGCTGGGCATCCAAATGCAGGCGGCGACCAACATCAATGAGCACTTGAACATTCGAGGCACGGGTAACTTCTTTAACTACTCCACGAATTTCACTACGCAGGGATTTACCGCCAATGCCAAGCTCAACCTGGCGTCAGCCGGCGCTGCACTGGATGTTTACCCGTTCCATGCGGGTTTTCGCATCAGTCCTGGGGTTCTGTTCTACAACACAAACCAGCTCACGGCCTCGAGTACCGTCGCTAGCGGAACCAGCTTCACCCTGAACGACCAGACCTTCTATTCGGCGAATGCGAACTCAACCACCGGAGCCACCCCCGTGAATGCGAACGCGGCTCTAACCTTGAACACCACCAAGCCGGCTTTCACCGTCACCACCGGTTGGGGCAACATGATTCCGCGCAAAGGCGGGCATTGGTCATTTCCGTTCGAAGTCGGCGTAGCCTTTATCGGAGCGCCTGCGCTGAATGTGAACCTCGCGGGCACGGCCTGCTATGACCAGGCACAGACTCAGTGCACCAATATCGCCAGCGCGACCAATCCGATTGCGATCCAGATTCAGGGCGACCTGGCGGCGCAGCTCACCAAATGGAATAGCGATCTTAATCCGCTGAAAACCTATCCTATCGTCTCCGCAGGCGTGGCTTACAGCTTCCACCTCCGGTAAGCTTCGGGCGGCAAGTGGAAGGGCCGTTTCCAGTCCAATCTTCGGACGGAGGCGGCCCTTTGAGCTTACGTTTCGTCCACAAATGCGCATGGAAGATCACAGTCTTCAATCGCCTGGCTCAGCTCAGCAACTCACTCACAATCCCCGGTGTTGCCTGAAGCGCTGCATCGATCTGGGCTTGATCCTTGCCACCGGCCTCGGCAATTTCAGGTTTGCCGCCACCCGAGCCGCCCACCAGCTTGGCCACCGCGCCTACGAGCTTGCCTGCTTGAACACGCTTGGTCAGTCCCGCAGTCACGCCTGCAATCAGCGCGACTTTTCCTTCAGGCTGTGCAGAGCCCAGCACCACAACCCCCTCGCCAAGCTTCTGCTTCAGGTTGTCGACCAGAGTCCGCAACTGGCCGCGCTCCAGCGAGTCAGCGCGCAGCGTGACCAGCCGGATGCCCTTCACATCGACGGCTCGCGTCAGCGCCTCATCCAGCGCGCCGGCAGCCGACTTCATGTGAGCCTCTTCCAATTCGCGGCGCAGCTTCTTCAGTTCGTCTTCCTTTGCGGCAAGCAGACCCCGCAGGCTTTCGGAGAGATCGCCATCGGGCGAACCGGCCACCTGCGACGCCACCTGCGCCACGGCAAAATCGCGTCGGAAGGTGTCCAGCGAGCCCATGCCGCTGATGGCCTCAATGCGCCTCACACCGGAGGAAACCGAAGTCTCACCAGTCAGCTTCAGCAGGCCAATTTCACCTGTGGCGCTGGTGTGCGTTCCGCCGCACAGTTCCGTTGAAAACCCATCGGACAACTTCACCACGCGCACCTTGTCGCCGTACTTCTCGCCGAACAGCGCCATCGCGTGGTACTCATTCACGGCCACGTCAATCGGCACGTCTTCCAGCGTTTCCACTGCCGCGTTCTTCAGCACTTCGCGATTCACAATGTCCTCGACCTCTTGCAGTTCCTCATCGGCCACCTGCGCAAAGTGGCTGAAGTCGAACCGCAGCCGGTCAGGATGCACCGCAGACCCGGCCTGCTTCACGTGTGTGCCCAGAACCTGGCGTAACGCCGCATGCAGCAGGTGCGTTCCGGTGTGGTTGCGGCGGATCGCGTCGCGCCGCGTGCCATCCACCACGGTGTTCACGTGGTCGCCCACCGCGAGCGACTGCTTGAGCAGAGCCTTGTGGGCGCGTACACCCTGAACAGGGAGAACGCAGCCGTAGATCTCCGCGACGGTAGAATTTCCGTCCGCGGAGAGGAAGACCCCTGTGTCGCCAACCTGCCCGCCGGAGTCGCCGTAGAAGCTTGTCTGGTCCAAGACCACATCCACCGAATCGCCTGCGTTGGCTGCGGGAACGCCGACGCCGTCTTTCACGATGGCCAGCACTTCAGCGTTGGTCGCGGTGAGCTGCTTGTAGCCGAGGAACGAAGTCTTGGGCAGATCGCGGAAGACGGGGCTGGCAGATTTCTGGCTGCCGCCTTTCCAACTGGCGCGGGCGCGGGATTGCTCCTCGGCGCGGGCGGCCTCAAAGCCTTCAAGGTCCAATGCGAATCCCGCGTCACGTGCGGCGTCAACTATAAAATCAGCCGGGAGACCGTACGTTTCGTAAAGATGGAATACCCGATCTCCTGGGATAACAATCTGGGCTCTGTATGCGTCTATGCCCATCCCAGCCTTCAACATGCTCTCTCGACTTGCTACCTTCACGGGCTGAAACTCTTTGAAAAGGTCGTCCAGCTTCGTCATGCCTAGATTCAGTACGCGATCGAACTGCTTTTCCTCGGCTTCGACTACTTTGGCAACGCGTGCAGCGGAATCGGCGAGTTCCGGGTACGCGCCCTGCATTAAGTCGCGGACGGCGTAAACCATCTCAAAGAGAAAAGGCTGTTCCTGGCCGAGGAGGCGACCGTGGCGGATGCCACGACGAAGGATTTTACGCAGGACATACCCACGGCCTTCGTTCGAAGGTAGAACGCCGTCGTTGATCAGAAACGTTGCGGCGCGTGCGTGGTCCGCAATGATGCGTAGGCTGGCGGACCCTATGCGCTCTCGCGCTATTGCGTCCTGCCACTCATCCTCGGTTGGTACGCCCGGCGCTTTCGTCTTGGAGAAAGCATTAGCTTCCGGGTATTTGAATTTGACGAATTCAGCTGCAGCCTCGAGTAGTGGCGTAAATAGGTCCGTTTCGAAGTTGGAAACTTTGTTTTGCAGTACAGCCGCCACGCGCTCCAGGCCCATGCCGGTGTCGATCGAAGGTTTGGGCAACGGAGTGAGTTTGTAGGTGGTTGCTTTGGTGACTGGGTCGACAATTGCGGACCGGTCGAACTGCATGAAGACCAGGTTCCAGATTTCGACATAGCGAGCATCATCATGGCCGAACGGCTTATCGACTCCCGGATTCTCCGCAGCCTCCATGCCCATGTCGTAGAAAATCTCCGAGCACGGTCCACACGGTCCCGTCTCGCCCATCTGCCAGAAGTTGTCTTTCAGACCGTACTGGAAGATGCGCTCCTTCGGCACGCCGGCTTCGATCCAGTAGCCCTCGGCCTCGTCGTCGCGAGGAACGCCATTCGCGGGGTCGCCCTCGAAGATCGTCACATACAGCCGGTCCTTGGGAATGCCGAACCACTGATCGCTGGTGACCAGCTCCCAGGCAAAGTTGATGGCTTCACGCTTGAAGTAGTCGCCGAAGCTGAAGTTGCCCAGCATTTCAAAGAAGGTGTGGTGGCGGCGCGTAAAGCCCACATTTTCAAGGTCGTTGTGCTTGCCGCCGGCGCGGACGCACTTCTGCGAGGTAGTGGCCCGCGAATACGCGCGCTTCTCCGCTCCAAGAAAAAGGTCCTTAAACTGGTTCATGCCCGCGTTGGTAAACAGCAGCGTCGGGTCGTTGGCAGGCACAAGAGAAGAAGAGTGCACACGGCGGTGCCCCTTCGACTCAAAAAAGCGCAGAAATAACTCGCGTATCTCGTTCCCTGTTCTCAATTGCATCGCCTTAACAGTGTAATCCGCATCACCCCCGGACGAAGACCTGTCCGCTGGGACCTCGATCGGACGGGACGTTATGCCGCATTTCGTTCCCGCATGAGAAATTACAATTCGCGCTGTAACCGGATAGCGATTGGGGCGTCTCTTGTGGAGTACTTACAGGAGGTTCGGATTGGATAAGTTTGCTATATTGGCGCTCTTGCAGGCCCGTCCAGGCAAAGAGCAGGAGGTTGAGGCTTTTTTGAAGTCGGCTCAGCCGTTGGCAGTCGACGAAGCAGGAACAACCACGTGGTATGCGGTCAAGCTGGGTCCTTCGAAGTTCGGCATCTTTGACACTTTTCAAACTGAGGAGGGAAGAAAAGCCCATCTGACTGGCCAGATTGCCAAGGCTCTGTTCGCCAAGGCCGAAGAGTTGTTCGATCCCGCTCCGCAGGTGGAGATGCTGGAGATTCTGGCGTCGAAAGCTCCAGGAAAGTGAGGAGCTAAGTTTCGGGCCGGCTATTCCTCATGCGGGTAGGCGTCTAAATTTTCCAGCGCGGCGAGGGCTTCATCGGGCACATCCCACTGGCGAAGGATCTTGTAGATGACGCCGGTGGAGAAGCCTGCCGTGACCAGGCGGCGCATCACGCGAGCGGTCTCCTTCGGGTTCTCCGGCTTGCGGATGCCCTTGCGTTCCAGATGCTCGCGGGCCAGCGCTTCTTCACTCGTGTTGGCGTAGCGGGCGTCGATGGTTTCAGCGATCAGATCTTTGGCGATGCCCTTCTGCTGCAGGTCCTGGCGAACTCGGCGTTGACCCATCTTCTCGTTTTGCTGGCGCAGGCGAGCGTAGGTCTCGGCGAAGGCGGCATCGTCCAGGTAGCCATGCTCTTTGAGCCGGAGGACGACAGCGGCGATGGCGGCGTCGCCGAGGTCGCCAGGTTCAACGCGGGTCTTCATCACCCGACGCAGATCGGCTTCCGTGCGCATCTGCCGGCCGAGGGCTTTGATGGCATAGGCGTACAGACCCGCTGCGTCCAGGAAGGCGCGAGGCTTGCCGGATTTGCGTGCGAAGGCCATCAAAACGAATCTCTCTCAACTGGGATGAGGTTCAAGTCGTCATTCTCTTCGTCGTTCGTTGCCCAATTCGCCGCGCACTCATACAGACAAGAAAGACAGAGAAAAACAGCCTGCATTCAGGTACTTCCACTCCCTTCCAGCCTGTTTTGAACCACTTCCACAAAAACACGGTTCAATTCTCTACAACCCTTTTGCTTAATTCGGCACCTTTCCAGGTGCCAATTCTTGAAATGCGCAGGCCCAGAAGGTTAACCCTTCAAAAAAATGCAACCCTCCATGCGAACATTTGCGCAAAATCGCAACCCTCGGAGCGAACATTTCCGGTCTCAGTCGCAACTCTCCCGGCGGGCATTTGCGCTCGATTCCCAGCGCTTAATTCCCCGCCTTTCCCGTCCACTGGTCAACCCAGTCGTTGACGGTTTTGTACCAGAGTTGGGAGTTCTGCGGCTTCATCACCCAGTGCCCTTCGTCCGGAAAGTAGAGCATCTTGCTCGGCACTTTCAAGAGCTGCAAAGTGTCAAAGAGCTGGAAGCCTTCGCTCACATCGAGCCTGTAATCAAGCTGGCTGTGGACCACCAGTGTAGGCGTCTTGAAGTCTTTCGCGTAGAGGGATGGCGACCACTTCCGGAAGGGGTTCTGACTGTCAGGCATCCCATAGTAATCCCAGGGTTTACCCTTGAATTCCCAGATGTTGAACCAGTCTTCTTCCGTCGATCCAAATGCCGATTCGGCATCGAACATTCCGTCGTGCGAAACGATGCATTTGAACCGGTTTGTATGCCCCAGAACCCAGTTAGCCATGTACCCGCCGTAGCTGGCGCCGAGCGCACATTCCCGGTCCTTGTCAATGAATGGAAAGTGCTGCTCGGCATAGTCCAGTCCCGTCATCAAATCAGTGAAAGGCTTGCCGCCCCAATCGCCATTCACCCCATCCACAAACGCCTGCCCATACCCCGTAGACCCCCGCGGATTGATCATAATAACCACGTACCCGTTAGCCGCAAACAGCTCCGCGTTCCACCGATAACTCCACGAGTCCCCCCATGCGCCTTGCGGCCCACCATGCATGAGAAACTTCACCGGATATTTCTTCGCCGCATCAAAGCCCGGCGGTCTAATGAGGAAACCTTGGACCTTGGTTTTGTCAGAGGCCTCAAACCGGAAGGACTCCAATTTTGGCAGGTCGAGTTGCGTGAGTAGAGAGTCGTTGAGGTGGGTGATCTGCTGTGGCAGATACCCTCTGCTGGCGTCTGATGCTTTATCGAGATCGGCAAATGCAACGTCTGATGGTCGATCAACCGACATGAGCGAACCGACGATCCATTCGTTTCCGTGATCGCGCATTGGAGTCGTGAGAATGCCGCTCCACTCGCCTTTTGTATTCTCAAATCGATGCAGATCGCCATCATCGATCCCAACCGAATAGAGTGGGGCTTCGCCCTTATCCCCTGAAACGAAATGGATGTACTTCGAGCCCTGCGACCATGCAAACTCGTCCACCCAGTTATCGAACTTCGGCAACAGATCCTTAGCCGCCTTCGTGGTGCGGTCGTAAAGCATCAGCCGGAATTTATCGCTTTCGTATCCGGCGCGGGCCTGCGAGCGCCAAGCCAAATATTTACCGTCGGGCGAGTAGGCGGGGTTGAAGTTGCCACCCGCTGAGGTGCTGACTCTTATCGGCTTGGCCGCTGGGTTGTTCAGGTCGAGGGTGAAGATGCTGGCGCTGGTGCTGATGGCCGGCTCGGGGTCGGTGTTTTCGGTAAAGGCTAGTTCTTTGGAATCGGGAGAGATGGCGAAGCCGCCGCCCCCTTCAACCGAGAAGGGCGGAACATCGTGAGGATCGTTGGGCGTGAGGTCGCGTACTCCACCATTCTCAACTGAAAGCAGAAAGAGGTGCGAACGCTTGTCGCCCGTGAAGTGGTTCCAGTGGCGATAGAGCAGATGGGTGAAAATCTGCGCCTTCACTTTGCTGGCGACCTTCTCCGCATCCCGATCCGCATTGCACTTGTCACCAGTCGCGCTGTCTGCAGGAGTGATTGCCGGGCAGTCCGGATAGACCGCCGAGGTAAAGACCACCGAGTGACCGTCGGGAGACCAGAGGGCATTGTCGGCTTCAGTGGAGATGGCCGTCAGCTTCTTCGGATTGGATGTTGCGCCAGTAGCAGGGTCGAAGTCGGCTTGCCAGACCTGCTGCTTATTCGCTTCACGCGACGACAGGAAGAGGATGCGCTTGCTGTCTGGCGAGAACTGCACGCCGCTGTCGCCAGGTTGCGTGACGGCCAGCTTCGTTGGCTCTCGGCCGGTCTCGGAAGACGGCGCGATCGCCTGCAGCCACAACTCCATCGTCTTTGTGTTTTGATCCAGATTCACAGTCGTAACAGAGTAGGCCAGCCACTTCCCGTCGGGGGAGATGGCCGTTTCTCCGAGGCGCTTCATCGCCATCAGATCTTCGAAGGTCATGGGGCGCTTCGACTGAGCGGAGAGGGCTGGGCTTAGGGAGTGGACGGCGAGAGCAAGGCAAAGAGCGAGAACGAAGCGGCGCATGGAACTCCTCGAAAGACGAAGCATAAGGCTCATCTGAATGAAGGGAAAGTTTACACCTGAGGCCGGAGTAGTGGTCTGGAACAAGGCTGTCCTATTAACGTCTACAGCCTCACGGTTGGAGTAGCGGAAGCGGTTCGCGCATCCCAGTTGCGTCGGAAATGCGTTGCTACTTTGACCACACTGGCTTTCTCTTCTCCAGAAACGACGCAAGACCTTCCTGAAAGTCCGCCGTCTGCCGGGCGTGCGCGTTTGCCTCCATTGCCTGGGCGATGGCTGCATCGAGCCAGGCCTTATTTTGCGCGGCCAGCAACTGCTTGGTCGCCCGCAACGATTCTGGACTGTTGGCTGCGAGCATCTGCGCGAGGGCACGAACATGCTCTGCCAAAGAATCCGGCGGAACGACTTCATTGACTAAGCCCAGGCGATAGGCTTCTTCCGCATCGAAGAGGCGGGCGGTGAGCAGAAGGTCGCGGGCGCGCTTGTCCCCGATTTGCAAGGCGAGGAATGCGGATACGAGCGCGGGGACAAATCCGATGCGTGCTTCGGTGTAGCCGAACTTCGACGTTGGGACAGCCAGAGTGAAATCGCAGATGGTTGCCAAACCGGTTCCTCCGGCAATTGCGGGACCGTGTACTGCGGCGATGGTGGGCTTGGGCAATTCATAGAGTGTGCGGAACAGGCGGGTGATTCGCTCCGCGTCGGCGCGATGGTCGGCTGGGGTCTGGTTGCTCATTGCCTGCAAGGCCGACAGATCGAGACCGGAACAGAAGGCTTGGCCAGCGCCTTGCAATACAACTACTCGACAGCTACTGACGGCGGCTTCTTCCAGCGCAGCAAGCAACTCCAATTGCATTTCGGGAGTCATGGCGTTGCGGCGTTCGGGACGATTCAGCGTAATCGTCCGAAGCCTGCCTTCATCGGCAACCAGAATCGTGGCAAAACTCAATTCGATCCTCCTGGCAGAGCGGACATTTCTCGAGCGGCCTTGAATCAGTGCACCAAGGCGCCAAATTTCGTGGCGATCTCGTTGTTGGCGCGGATCAGTTCATCCAGTGGTCGTAGTGATGACTTGTGTGCCCCGAGTTTGGCGAGTTCAGCGAGTAGCGTCTCGGTAGGGATATTGCCGACCAGGGCGTCCTGCGCGAAGGGACATCCGCCGAGGCCGCCGATGGCCGCATCGAAACGTCTACAACCGGCTTCATAGGCCGCGCGAATCTTTTCTGCTGCTTCGCCTGGTCGGGAGTGGAGATGGACTCCGATTTCGATTTCGGCCTGCGCGGCAATCACCTGGGACACTACCTCCGATATCCGTTCAGCGGAGGCAAGGCCCACGGTATCGGCCAGGGAAATCTGTTGGACCCCGGAATCCGCGAGGAGATCACATGCGTCCGCAACTTCATCTACGCTCCATGATTCCCCGTAAGGATTTCCGAATGCCATGGAAACGTAAGCCACCACATTGAGGCTCGCGCCATAGGCCAGGTTGCCGATGGCCTCGAGGATGTCCAATGACTCCATGGGAGTTTGGTGCTGATTGCGGCGAAGGAACTCTGCCGAGATGGAATAGGGAAAGCCCAGAGTTTGCACAACACTGGTCGCAATGGCCCGCTCCGCACCTTTGGTGTTGACGACGATTCCAACGATCTCTACGCTTTCAGGAGGGGCAAGGTATTCAAGCACTTTTTCCGAGTCGGCCATTTGCGGGATAGCCGCAGGGGCAACGAAACTCACTGCGTCGATGAGCGTGAAGCCGGCAGTGATCAACTTGCGGAGATAGTCCGCTTTGACTTCGGGCGGAATCTGCAAATGCAAGCCCTGCCAGGCGTCTCGCGGGCATTCTACGATTTTGACTGAGTCATTCATTTGTATGATCAACCGCGAGACGGATGGACTTTCAGGATCTCTCTGGCGATGACCATGCGCTGAATCTCGCTTGTTCCTTCGCCAATGGTGCATAGCTTTACATCGCGGTAGTACTTCTCCGCGGGATAGTCCTTGATGAAACCGTAACCGCCGAATAGCTGCACGGCTTCATCGCAGATGCGCACCGCTACTTCGCTGGCGAAGAGCTTGGCCATTGATGATTCGCGTGTTACTTTGCGGCCCGCATCTTTAAGAACTGCCGCGCGCTGGGTAAGAAGTCGGGCGGCGTCGAGTTGCGTCGCCATATCTGCCAGCTTCCACTGAATGCCCTGAAACTCGGCGATGGCTTTGCCAAACTGACGCCGCTCCTTGACATACTTCAACGCCGCATCGAGAGCGCCGCGTCCGATGCCGAGGGCCAGCGCGGCAATCGAAATCCTGCCGCCATCCAGAACGCGCATCGCGTCGACGAAGCCTTCGCCCTCCGCTCCTAGCAAGTTTTCCGCGGGGATTTCGCAGTCTTCAAAGATCAGCTCGCTGGTGTCGCTGGCACGGAGTCCAAGCTTGTTCTCCTTCTTTCCAGGCCGGAATCCACGCGTGCCTTTCTCAACGAGAAACGCGGACAAGCCATGCGTCCCCTGGCTCTTATCGGTAACGGCAATGACTACGGCAAGATCCGCATAGCGTCCGTTGGTAATGAAGGTCTTGCTTCCGTTGAGCACATAGCGATCGCCTTTCTTCACGGCGACGGTTTTCGCTGCACTTGCATCGGAACCTGAGCCCGGCTCAGTCAGCGCCCAGGAGGCGAGCCACTCGCCGGTCGCGAGACGCGGCACATACTTTTTCTTTTGAGCTTCGTTGCCAGCGAGAAAAATATGATTTGTTCCGAGGGAGTTGTGCGCGGCGACAATGATGCCGATCGATCCATCGACGGCGGAGAGCTCCTCAATGGCGAGCACGTAGTCCACATAGCCCAGGCCCGCGCCGCCATAGGACGGTGGAAAGATGACGCCGAGCAACCCCATCCCGCCTAGCTTTTTTACGACATCCATGGGGAACTCGCTGGCCTCATCCCAGGCCATGACGTTGGGCGCGATCTCTCGCGCCGCGAAGTCGCGAATCTCGCGGCGGAGATGCTCCTGTTCTTCCGTAAGGACAAACGGATATAAGCTCTCTACCGATTCCATCTCCAGGTTCATAAATACGCTCCTTCACGCCTGGCCGGCGACCGCATACCGCATTTGCTTTGTAAGATGCAAAGTCGGATCAGGTCTGCAAGACCCCGGGATTGAATCTTGGTACATCTGGATTCAGGGCGCATGCCTCCAGTGCCGCGATCAGCAATTCTCTGGTTTTTGCCGGGTCGATGATTGCGTCGATCCAGAGTCGCGCCGCTCCGTAACGAGGGTCGGCCTGCGCATCGTACACGGACTTGATTTCGTCATAAAGAGACTTCTTTTCCGCATCGGATAAGACCTTTCCGCCGCGCTCCATTTGACGGGCGCGCACTTCAGCCAGCGTATTGGCCGCGGAAGCTCCACTCATGACCGCATAGCGCGCCGTGGGCCAGGCGAAGAGAAAGCGCGGGTCGTAGGCCTTGCCGCACATGGCGTAATGGCCCGCACCAAAGCTGCCTCCGACGATGACTGAAATCTTGGGAACCACACTGGTGCTCACCGCCGAAACCATCTTTGCGCCTGCACGAATGATTCCGGACCATTCCGCATCCTTGCCTACCATGAACCCGTTCACGTCGTGCAGAAAAATCAGCGGGACCAGGTTCTGATTGCAATCCATGATGAAACGCGCGGCTTTTTGCGCACCCTCGGTGTATATGACTCCACCAACTTCAATGCGTTTCATGCCCGCTGACGGACCTATGGCGACAACCTGGTTCTGGTTGGTCTTCTGATTTGCAACGATGCCCACGGCTCGACCGCCGATGCGCGCATAGCCGCAGAGTACGGTGCGGCCGAAGTCGGCTTTGTACTCATCGAATGCACTGCGATCGACGAGGCGCGCGATTACTTCACGCATGTCGTAGACATTGCTGGCGCCGGGCGCGGGATCGAGAAGACTGTACATATCGTAGGAGGGATATGCGGGCGCATCGCGAGTTGCATCGAATTCAATAGAGTTGAAAGCTTTGCTGGCGGCGGTGTGGTGTTCACCGATTTTGCTGACCAGGGATCGCAGGCGCGCGAGACACAGATGATCGTTGGGCTCCTTGAAGTCGACGGTGCCCGAGATCTCCGCGTGCATGGTTGCACCGCCCAGTTCTTCCGCGGTCGTCTTTTGTCCGATGGCTGCTTGTACTAGCGATGGGCCAGCGAGAAAAAGGCCTGAACCTTCGGTCATGAGGACGGTGTCGGTCATAACGGGGAGATACGCGCCGCCAGCGACGCACATGCCCATGATGGCCGTGATTTGCGGAATGCCCAGAGAGCTCATTACCGCGTTGTTGCGAAAGATTCGTCCGAAATCGTCAGTGTCGGGGAAGACGTCCTCCTGCAAAGGAAGGAAAACGCCGGACGAGTCGACGAGATATAGGGTGGGGACGCGGTTTTCCAGAGCGATGGTTTGAGCGCGCAGGACCTTCTTTGCGGTCATGGGGAAAAACGCGCCGGCTTTGACCGTGGCGTCATTGGCGATGATCATGCAGAGCCGGCCAGAGACCCGACCCAGTCCAGTCACTACGCCTGCGCCAGGTGCGCCTCCGTGTTCTGTATACATGCCGTGCGCGGCCCAAAGCCCTAACTCCAACAGATCCGTGCCTTCATCGAGCAGTAGCTTCAGCCGTTCCCGTACCGTCAGCCGCCCCTTGGCCCGCTGCGCTTCGGCGGCCTGAGCGCCACCTCCAAGACGGATCGAATCCTCTTCGGCTGCGAACGCGGCCATCAACGCCGCAAGTGCCTTACGGTTGGCTTGCGCCCGCGAAGCCTGTGTGTCAAGCTTCGAATCCAGTCTGTTGGGCGAGTTCAATTTATCCGTCATTTCGGGGCCTACGAAACTCGGAGACTATAACATACCCGCAATAATCGATGCACCATTGGACGGGGTGCAGCTCCGGGGCTCTGAACGGCAAAAGGCCCCACCGGGTGGGGCCTTTTGCGGGAAACCATATTTGCGCGCGAGGAAGAAGATGCGCTGAAGCCCTGGCAATCAGGGCACAAATATAAAGCGGCTTTGAATCCCTAAAAGCCTGCCTGTTGTGAGGCGAACTTGCCAATCAACGGGAGTTCGAAACGCTGGCCGCCAAAGGCCTTCACCAAGCAGATCACCCAGATGACGAGGATCGCGAGGCTGACTGGAACAGCGATAATCCAGCCGATAATTGGAATGAGCCCGAGCATAATCTGGATGGCAACCGCCGCAATGCAGAGAAAGATCGACTGCCAAGCGTGGAAGCGAACGAAAGGCTTCTGGTTGTAGGGTGCAACCACCAGAAAGATGATCGCGGGGATGATCGTGATGTAGGCAAGTGCGGCGGCGGAGTTATCAGTAAGGCCAGCTTGCGCTGTTTCGTCGGTCACGGTAGCTCCTTTCAGGGTCGAGACTGGAACGCGGATAGAGAACTCCACGCACAGGCCAGGATGAGCAAAAGGAACGGTCCGGGTCGCGGAAGAGTGGAATTGGTGTTTGGAAGAACGATCTAAGGAAAACGCGGATGCACGTACTTGTCAAGCAGGATTTCGAAAAGTCCCTATTGGGCAAATGACCGGTTACTTGCCGCGAGCGTTGCTCGGTGAAGAGGCCGGACTAACAGGAAAGTCATGAGCTTCTGCGTTTCTCAATACATGGCGCCTGATTATTGCATCGTGGTTGGTTGCGATTTCCGGCTCGTATCCCTACGAATGTTTCGCCACGGGAAAAAGAGCAGCGATTCGGAGGAGCGGAACGGGCGAATCATCTCGAAGAAGAACTGATTGAAAACAAAGGAATACACGGGATCTCGATCTCGGTGGAGGTCCTTCGGGGTCGGGCTGGTTCTTTGTGCCCGGTATCGATTCAAAAGAGGAGCCTACCGAGCACTTCTTAAGGTATATTGGCTCAAAGCCGTGCAAACATCAGGAACCCTCCGGAAGTAAGACGCAAGACAAGGAGATCACCGTGGCTACGTATTGTGGGAAGTGTGGATCTGAAGTACCCTCCGACAAACTATTCTGTGCATCCTGCGGCACGCCAGTAGTTGCTGTGGTATCCGCGCCTGCTGAAACACCCGTTGCTGCTGTACCACCGCCGCCCGCCTATATTCCGTTGGCCACCAACGTCCCTTACGCAGTGCCCATGCATCCCCCAGCGGTGCCGGCAAAATCCGGCAGCAGCGCGCTGAAGATCATCCTGATCGTGATCGCAATCTTTGTGGGCCTGGGAATTCTGGGGGCCGGTGCCTTCGGATTCATGGTGTGGAAGATCGCACACGCGGTCCATGTTTCCGGCTCGGGCAACCAGGCAACCCTTAGCCTGCCGGGTGGCTCGATTACGACTAACGCGAATGAAACCTATAGCGCATCCGAACTCGGCATAGACATTTATCCAGGAGCCGTGAGCGGCAAGGGCGGCATGCGCATGTCTTTCCCCACTGAATCGATGATCTCGGCCGTCTACATCACTTCCGATCCCAAAGAACAAGTAGTCAACTTTTACAAGGCCAAACTGGGCGGCGAAGCGTCCGTAATCGAATCCGGAACCAGCGCGGTTTTGTCATTGCAGAAGAGCAAGCAGGAGACGGTTATGGTTACGATAAGCGCGAACCCTTCGCAGGATGAAGGGAAGACGAAGATCGCAATCGTGCATACGAAGTCCACAAAGTCTGATTAGAAGCCGGTGGAAACCCTCAATACCCGACGCAGATTCCACGGGAGTCTGCGCTTTTGGCGCATTGGAATCGAATTGAAACTAGGTGTTTGGCCATGAATACCGGTTCACCTGTCACTCAAATCGGAAAGTACCAGGTCCTGGGCATTCTGGGAGTTGGCGGGATGGGTGTGGTTTACCGGGGCATGGACAATTCTGTCGGGCGAGAAGTGGCGATCAAGACTCTCACTGAGGCCACTGAAGAACTGCGCCAGAGATTTCAACTGGAAGCGCGTTCCGGTGTGCTGAATCATCCCAACATTGTCACGGTATACGATTTCGGCGAGCAGGATGGCAACCCCTACATCGTAATGGAGTATGTTCAGGGCGATTCGCTTGAGAACCTGCTTCGTGCCGGACGCCAGTTCACGATGATCGAAAAACTGGAAATGGTTCGCCAGGCGTGTCTGGGGCTGGGTTACGCGCACTCCAAAGGAGTTGTTCACCGGGATATCAAACCGGCCAACCTGATGATTCAGCCGGATGGAAACGTCAAGATTGTGGACTTTGGCGTTGCCCGTCTGCAGAGCCAATCCGGTCACACTCAAACGGGGATGGTGATTGGTACCTTCCACTACATTTCTCCAGAGCGATTGCTGGGCAAGACTGCGGACGGCAGGGCGGATATCTGGTCTCTCGGCTGCATTTTGTACCTGCTGCTCACAGGGCGCATGCCATTTCCGGGAGATGATCCAGCAACTCTTCACAGAGTTATTCGCGAGGCCCACGAACCTCTGTCGACGATACTCAGCGGCTATCCACCTACCCTTGACCATGTAATCGATCGTGCACTAGCAAAGGATCCTGACGAGCGGTACGAGACTGCTGAGGAGATGTCGTCAGATCTCGAAGGCATCAACGACGATCTCAAGCGCGAGCATATCGGGGATGTGCTGGCCAGCGTGAGGCCGATGATTGAAAAAGAGCAGTGGACCAGTGTAAGACCCGTCCTGCTCGACCTTCAGCGCCTGAATCCACAGAACACTGAAGTAAAGAAGATGCTGCGTGAGGTGCAGGAGAAGTTTTCGCGTCAGCAGAAGGCTGTGCAACTCCGTCAACTGTTGAGCGACGCCGAGGAGGCGGTCCTTACGCAGCGCTATGCGGAGGCGCTTGAGTTCTACAAGCAGGCGGACGCGCTGGACCGCGGAAATGCTGAGCTGGCACAGAAGATCGAACATGTTCGCGGACTGAAGGAAAAGGCCGACAAGGTTGCCTCACTGCTGGAACAAGCGCGAGAGGCTCGGAGACGCAGCGACTTTGGAGCCGCAGGCGCGCTCATCGATAAGGCACTGCAACTAGATGAGCGCAACACCGATCTGCGTAACGAACGGGCAAGGATTGTTCAGGAGTCTGAACGGACCAACAGAGAGCGTAAGCGGCGGGAATTTAGCGATGCCGCCCGAAACCAGCTTGCCGCGCGGCAGTACACTGACGCCATCAAGAGCCTGCGATCGGCCCTGGAGATCGATCCCACAGACAGCGAGACCCAGCAGTTGTACCAGGGAGCCGTGGAGCGCCAGGAGGAACAGCGGCGGCGCAAGATCATCGACCAGATTGCTGCGGAGATCTCGGAGTCGATTGCGGACGAAGATTACGAGCGCGCGCTTGCGCTGATTCAACGCGCGATGGAAAAGCTTCCCGGCGAAGCAGTCCTGATGCAGTTGAAGCTAGATGCAGAATCGAAGCAGCGCGAAAAGTCCGCAAAGAAACTGGTTGAGAAGACTTCGCTCGAGGTCTACAACCTTTTTCTGACCAGCCCGCAAGAGGCTCTGGTGATTGTCCAGCAGGCACTGGAGCAGGTGCCAGGCGAACCACGCTTGATTGCACTTCAGGAGAAAGTGCTCGAACAGCTCAGAAAGGCCAGCACTGAGGAACTTAAGGCGCAATCACTGAAGCAGGCACAGGCGGCGATTGACGCCAAGCAGTTTGACCAGGCTGCACAAATTCTGGAGACGGCGGCCATTGGACATGCCAATGACCTGGACATTGCGTCGTTGCTGAAGTATGCGCAGGAGCAGCAGCGAAAAGCGGGACTCAGCCGGGCGGTGGCGACGGCTACAAAGCAAGCTCTGCCTCTGATCGCGGCCAACGATTTTGAAGCCGCGATCGCGTTGCTGCAGACGGTCGCTGCACAAACTGGGGATGCATCGATTGAACAATTGCTGCGGCAAGCAACCGCAGGCCTCACGGAGTACAACCGGCGCTTGGATGCGGTGCTGAGCCGGGCTCAAACACTGGGTGCAACCAGCACCGAGCAGGCGGTGCAACTGCTGTCAAGCCAGCCTCAGGACATTCAACGCAATGCACGTGTCCAGGAACTGCGCGGAAGGCTGGACGCAACGAGGGAGCAGGAGAGACTGGCGGCTCAGGCTAAGGCCGCACCGCCCCCGTCGCCTTTACCCCCGGCACCTTTAGCCGCTGCGCAACCGGATCAGCCGATCGAAGTAACGCGACCTTTTCAAGCGGCGCAGGTTCAGGCGGTACAGGCCACACAGTCGTTCCAACCCGTCGAGCCTACGCAGTCAATTCAGCCTTCCCAGTCTACGCAGTCGTTCCGACCTGTTCCCGCCTTCCAGCCAGCACAGGCTGCGTCGCAGCCAGCGGCGCAGGTACAGACCCCTGTTGCACCAGCAACGGCGAAGTCGGGTAAGTCGCTGGTGATGATGATTGTGGTGATTGTCCTGGTGTTGCTGGTGGTGGCCGGGGCCGGAGCGGGGTACTGGTTCTTCTTGCGGCCCGCACCCGCGGTGCCGATGGGTGCGCTTGAAGTGAACGCGACACCGTACGCTGAGGTGGTGAGTGTGACTTCAGACAAAGGCAAAGCATTGCCCCTGCCGACTGAAGATCATTGGACCCCGCTCAGACTGGATGATGTTTCCACGGGCAGCTATACGGTGGTACTCAGGGGACCGGATGGCGCTACTCAAAGCCGGCAATGCGACGTGGCTCAGTCAATACAGGTGTGCACGGCTGTATTGAAACCCATCGACGACAATGCGATCGAGGAAATTATCGGAGGGGCAAAATGAACTGGCGAAAATCGATTTGCATGTCCTGCCTCATCGCTTTTGCTGTGCTGACGCCCCATGCCCAGGAAAAGCCGAAGCAACAAGCGAAAAATCTGGCCGAGAAGGCCAAGAGCGAGAGTAATGATCGCGCAAAACAGGTTCAGGATTTTTGCCAAGCAGCACAGCTTGATCCAAAAGAAAAGAAGTATACCGACGATTGCAATAACTACCGCATGGGCCTTATTCAGGACGATACGGCGATGCTTGCAGCGGCGATCTCGGCATATAAGAGTCACGATTTAGACCGCGCTGAGTCACAGGCGAAGCTCGTTACGAGTTATGACCAGAAGCTATCCGGCCAAGCAAGATTTCTGCTGGACCTTATCCGGAACCAGAAGTTGCTTAACCAGGTTCAGGCTGCCTGGGCAAAAGGTGACTTCGATTCCGTTGTCGCACTGGTGCAATCCATAACGAACAATGACACGAAAGCGGCTGCCAGTGGGTACGTGAACAATGTCAGCATTTATCGTGGATACCTTGATCAAGCGCAAAAGATGGAGAGCAGCAATCCCCAGGAAGCGATCAAGCAACTGAGTTTGGCGAGAGACTTGAACCCGAATGGGCCAGGAAATCCCACAGGGAGAATCGCCGAGTTGCAAAAGGCAATCCAGACGAAGAGCACTCCACCCCCTCCGGTCATCCCGCCGAAGACGGCTGGGAATTCGGCTGCAGAGACTACAAAGAAAGTGAACAAGCTGCTCAGCGATGCGCGGGAAGCTGAGAAACAGGGCAACCAGCAGGACGCGCTTACCGATTACGCGGCAGTTCTGAAGCTGCAGCCTGGAAATCCGGAAGCGCAGAGCAGCACAGACAGAATTCAGAAGGCGATTCAGAGTGACCCGGCGGCCGCAAAGAGCGAACTGAAAACAGCAATCAACTACTTCTACAATTCGCAGTTCGACGATGCACGAAGGGCACTGATGAGCTATCTGGAGGTCCCGCAGACAGCCAGCGACCCGGGCGTTGCAGACTTCTACCTGGGCGCGACACTTATCGAGCGGTCGATGCTGCAAACTCCGCGAGCCCGGTGGCAGGGACCTTCCAAAGATGCACTGCTGGCGTTCGAGCAGGCACGGAAGGCCAACTATAATCCGGTGCGCGCGTATGTTTCTCCGACGCTCCTGAAGATATGGGACTCGACGGCGCCTTGAAGGAACTGTTACTTGTAACCCATCCAATCGATAGGTGTCTCCTCGAATGTTTTGCCTTCGATGATCGGCTTGAGATCGCGATCCAGCAACCCGGCAAGCATCATTAGGAACGTATCGGCGAAGTCACGGACATTGGCCGCGGGAGCGCGGTATGTAAAGTACTTTGTCAGTTGTTCGCGTCCATGCTCTTTGAGATAATCTTCGACATCTAGCTTTTGGTTGCCCGGCCGTATGATTAAAACGGTAAAGCCCCCGTTCAGCCCCCTTGTGGCTGCGCAAAACGAAATATCGATTTTCATTCTCGTCCGCTCGTTTAGAAAATGAAAGATCGGAAAGCGTTCAAGTTCCTGCGAGCCTTCAAGGGTTACTTCCTTGAAGTTGAATCCATGAGTCGCAAAATCAAAAGAATGCAGGAGCACAACGTCATTGACGATTGCATCATCTCCCGCTAGCTCCAAGGCATCAAAGTTCATTACTTCGCTCCCGCAGGGCCATGATCACCAAATATGGTCTGCTTTTCCATTTCATAGAATGGGCTGGCCTTTTCATTAGAGGGATTGTCCACATCTACGACCGTGTAACCCTGATCGACCAACTTCTTCGCCCATGCCTGATTCTCTTTGAACATTTGCGATTTTTGAACGACATCATCCGGGATCGGGTCTGGGGAATATTGCTTTTTCAAATTCTTCCATTCCGCTTGAGCCGCCGGGGAGATCTTGTCTGCAGTGAAAGTTTCGACGGGGCATTGTTGCTGGAGACCCTGCGTATACGCTTCGACCGCCTTGGCCATGCTTCGTCCAATGACGGCAACCTTGTCGCTTGTTCCAGGAAGCACCCGGTCGGCTTTCACACCGTTGAACTGCGAGTGTTGCAATGAAGACACGCTCGGCGGTGCGGTCGCCGGAGGTGTGCTCGGAGTGCTGCTTGCGGCTGCCGGAGGCGGAGCGGCTGAAGCGCTCACCTGCACCTGGGTTGCTCCACTCACGGCCAGCCCAGCCGCAACGCCACCCATCCCGGCTGCACTCGGCGCAGGTATTCCCATCTCCCCAATTATCACCGTGGGGCATCCCATTATGATCGGGTTCATAGGACCCATCGCCAGACCGGGAATCTCGACCACGATATCGCCCATGCGGCAGGCCATCATGAAGTCGATAAAGACGGTAGGGCTCCCCATCATCACCATGCCGACGCCATCGGGACCGGTGATGCTGACAAGTGGACAAGCATGTTGATCCATCAACGCACGCCATGCGGGCATTCCGCCGATCAGCACATCCATGCTGCCTGGCCCTGGAGCCAAAGGAGCGCCATGCGTTGTCGGATCGGTGATTCGTGCTGCAGGGGGCATCAGGATTTCTCCTTGCTCGGTTCCGACCAGGTAACTCCTCCGGGCGCCCCGCTCGACGGTTGAGGGCCGATGCGAAGACCCTTCACGAACGAATCATAGTCCGGACGTACGGCGTTCAATTGTGCCTCCAAGGTCGTCAGGGTAATAATGCCCAACCAGCCTCCCAATCGCACATAAGTCTGGGCATGCAACATGCTCCCGACGGCGTCCATGGTATGACGCACAAACAGCAAATGAGCTTCTTCTGCGCCAGAGAAAGCGACCGCTTGCGGTCCCGCGAATTTCGCATCCTTTAGGCGGCCCCCGATGAGTTCCTTCTGCTTCTCGATATAGTCAGCTATCTTGTTCTCTGCGCTGAACTCATCCTGCCCCAGGCCCACACTTGCCACTACTGCCCTTGCGTCCAGCGTCATCTGTCGAATTCCAAAGTTGGCCACGTAGATCCATCCTCCAGGCATCGCGGTAATGATCCATCTTCCAACCAAGGGAAATTGAGCGATGGCGCCGGATTGTGCCTGTGTTTGTGTCAAATGTCACCAATCGTTCCTCGGAGATGTGCCTGCGCCAATCCAAGCCTTTCAGGGCCTCAACGTCCGACCCTACATCTTCCCGCCCTTGGTCCCGTCGTCTGCCTTGTCGGGTGCGATCGGAGTTTTTGGAGCCGGAGTCTGGCCCGGGCTGCCGGAACCGGCCGCGCCGCCGCTATTGATCAACACCATCGTCCCCGAGATCGAAACCCCAGACGGCCCGATGGTGACAAAGCCCCCGGGCCCGACCAGGCTCAGCTCCATCCCGGCTTGAATCACTACATTCATTCCGCCGTTGATATACACGGTCTGCCCGGCATTCATCGAATATGCCGTGCCCACTTGTATGCTTTGACTGGAACCGACATTGAGCGAATGAGTTCCTCCAACCTGTTCGGTTAGTTTTCCACCTATGCCAAGGTCGGAATTTCCGCCAATCTGTTCAATCGAATTCGACGAAACTTGCCGGTGATATTCGGAACCTATCTGCTCCAGTTGGTTACCGGTGACGACAAGCGAGTCTTTGCCTCCTACAAAGCGGCGATGGTCGTTTTCAGTTCGATGATCCATATCCTTCTCCGCGTTGAGAAAGATCTGCTCGCTTCCCGCCAGGTCTTCAAAGCGCAATTCATTTGCATTCGCCGCGCCACCGCCGGTGCTGCTCCGCGTCACCAAGCCGGAGCGAGTTTTGTTGTCCGGGAGAGCGTACTTGGGAGTATTCACGCCGTTATAAACCGAACCAGTGATCATTGGGTTATCCGGATCACCGTTCAGAAATTGAATAACCACTTCGTCTTCGACACGTGGCCAGAAATAAGATCCCCACCCGTTTCCAGCCCAACTCTGCGTCACGCGCACCCAAGTGCAATCGACCGTTGAGCTTCTGTCATTCTTCTTGTCCCAGAAGAACCGAACCTGGACGCGCCCGAGCGAGTCGATGTGGATTTCTTCGCCACCAGATCCGACCACGACCGCAGTCTGCGGACCGTAGATTCTCGGTTTAACAAAGGTGAGCGCTGGCTTGAAGACCAAATCGGAAGAGACCGCCGTGAACTGATTCGTATACCCGGACCGTTTCTTATCGTCGACCGCGAGATAAGAAGGGACTTGGTCAGCTTGGTGAGTGACCGCGGTCAACAGATACTTACGATTCCACGCGTCACGGGGATTGCTGGTGAGCGTAAAGGTATAACCAGGGCAAAAGGAGCGCAGGTTGCCTTCACCTCGAAGGACTTCCGCAACAGCGTCGGTCGACTGCGCACGAGTCTTCAGAAACAACGTTTCAAGACCCTTGCTGACGTCCTGAGAGCCATCCGCGTAGCCTTCAGCGCCTGCGGGATAAAGATACTGGTTATAGGCATTTTTGCCGTAGGGGCTTCCGCTGTTATCGTCCGATACATCTTCCTTGACATAGTCCTTGTAGTTATATTCCGCGGTTGAGTGTTTGCCCGAAACCATAGTAGCTGTCGAGGTAAACTCGTTCACCCAGGCACCGTACGCTCCTTCTTCTCCGCTCGCCGAATTGAGATACGGGACAGTCGCCGATATGGGGCAGTCCAGATAGGCACTGCGTGAGTCCCCCAGCATGATCTTGTTGTCTTCGTTTGAATGGTCAAACCAGTAGAAAATGCCGCTCTCTTCAAGAATGCGAGAGACAAAATGGAAATCGGACTCAGAGTATTGGGTGCAGTATTCGAGCTGTTTGTAAGCTCCCTCAGTGTGATCCGATAGCGACAATCCGTACTCGCCGATGACGGACTTCGCTATATCGAGAACGGTCTTGTTCTGGAAGATGCGGCAATTCGAACTCAGAGTAAGCTGCCACATCGACGGCACAATCCGCGCCTGGTAAACATTGAAATCCTTGTCGCCCGCGCATTGCTCAAACGACGCAACGATACCGTTGATCCATCTGAATCCCTGTTTGTCGTTCAAGGCGATTGCGACTGCAACCTTGGTGCCGACGATCGCCTTCGGGTCGATGGCGGTATCTACGGTTGAAAGCAATTCGACGCGATACTCAAAGAGGCGCGAGATTCCCTCCGAGCCCTCGAGCGATTCGATCAGCAGCACGTCCTTGCCCAGGGTGCTTGAGAACTGCATTAACCGGTCTGCCTGTTTGGGACTTGCCATGCCAATCCTGCCTATTCGTTGCTGCGATTCCGCTGCGAGCTAGAGACCGCTTTCGTATCGCGGCATGTACGGCGCGACAAGAGCCGCGATCTTTCAAATTGGGGACCTGAGCCGAGATGCCTAGGCCGCAACATCCCAGGCATAAGTCAGCGCACCATCCTTGACTGAAACGCTTACCTTGTTTGCTGCCACGCCTTCGGCAATCCGCGACAGAATCTGGCGCGAGAGATCCGGCAGCATGGTATTCGATAGGATGTTATCGACGTTTCGGGCACCGCTCTCAACTTCGGTACAGCGGGAAGCGATCTCGTTCAAGAGCACGTCATCATACTCAAGAGCGATTTTATGGGTCTCCGCGAGCCGCCTCTGAATCTTGCCCAGCTTGAGACGGATAATCTGTTTGAGAGCTTCGTCGCGTATCGGATAATAGGGCACAATCATCAACCTGCCCAAGAATGCAGGCTTGAATATCTTGTCCAATTCCGGCTTGAGCGCTTTGACCATCCCCTGAGTGTCGGGAGCTGTCTCGGGATCGGCCGTGAGCTTCATCAGAGTTTCTGTTGCCGCGTTGCTGGTGAGGAGGATGATGGTGTTGCGGAAGTCGATTTCGCGGCCTTCTCCATCTTCCATTC
>Ga0187847_10001160_pt1 | contig 25037 bp, 23 predicted proteins | sample June2016WEW_4_10_FD_132458 | JGI IMG/M metagenome (GOLD analysis project Ga0187847, IMG submission 132458) | Peatland microbial communities from SPRUCE experiment site at the Marcell Experimental Forest, Minnesota, USA - June2016WEW_4_10 | ecosystem: Environmental > Terrestrial > Soil >...
CCGCAATCTTGTTCAACTCATCCAGTCGCGCCTGCACCCGAGGTATTTCACGGTCTATAAGAATCGGCCGAATGATCGTGGTCTTTGTTTTTCCGCTGGCGATCTCGTTGCGGTTATTCTCGCTCCACACCGGCAGAATCCCCACGTGCCCCAGTTCCATGCGCACTCCTGCAGGCCCATAGTCCTTGCGCACAGCAGAAAACAACCCAATCATTTCGTCGCGTGGGTCGCCGTCCTTGTCTGGCATCAGGCCATCCACGTAGTTGCGCGACTGGTTCGACAGGAAGTTACCCAGGGAATAGAAGATGACCGTGTTGCGTCCATCCTGCGTCGTATACGTCTCCACTGGCTGCAGCACATGGGGATGGTGGCCCACAATTACTGACGCCCCCGCTTCCAGCATCTTGTGCGCCATCTCCACATCTTCCGGCCTTGGCGCAGGCGCGTATTCAATACCCCAGTGAATTGAAACCACCAGGAAGTCGCACTGCGCCCGTGCCGCTTTCACCGCGTCCAGAACCTGCTTCTCATCTGCTCCAGAGGCGCCGCCACTCTCGCCGGGATACGGAAAGAAGTTCACATGCGGCTGGTCGTCCTTATCGGGATTGCGGTTTCCGTTGAGCCACCGCGTCATTCCCAGCCAACCAACCCTGATGCCATTTGCTTGCGTGATAACCGGCTGCCAGGTTTGTGCGGCTGTGTCGCCGGAACCCGCAAACAGCATCCCTTCATCGCGCAGATGCTCGCGAGTCTCAATAAATCCGGGCCATCCCTGGTCCATCACGTGGTTGTTCGCGAAGGAAACAATCTTGATGCCGCTCGCCTTCAGCCCGTCGATCAGCGCCACAGGCGCGTCGAACATGAAAGGCTTTGACCCATGTGAATGAGCCGGCGCCACCGGCGTTTCCATGTTCACAAATCCAAAGTCGGCCTTCTCAAACACGTCGCTCACGTCGCTGAACAGTGCCGCCCATCCTGCCGCGCCTTCACCACCCACTGCAGCAGCAGCGCGTACCGGTTCGTGCGGAATCACATCGCCCGCCACGGCAAAGTTGACTTGCGCCAGTTCGTGCGGATAAGGAACGACCGCCGCTGCCGGCCTGCTTGCATGGATCCTAGTCAGCAGAATCGCGCCGCTGGCAGCCATCGCGAGCAGCGACGAAACGGCAACAGCCAGACGTCCATGTCGCCGCAGGTCAGCCCCCAGCCGCGCACCAATTCCCGACCCGAACCACCCTGCCTTCCGTCCTTCGCGTACCGACCAATCCCAGTCCATTGCCCGCACCAGTGTTTACCCCTTGATTTACAAACACAATCACGAACGCATTCAGAATGCAGAGACTGGCGCGGTCGAACTTGATTCGGACGCCAACTACCGTATCGGCACGCCGCCGTTCACCACCCCGTAGCTGGTCGTGGTGGGAACTACCCACTCGTTCATGGGAAATTGCCGCTTGCACTCCCCACACATTGTCGTGGCGTATCTTTCTCCGCAATTCGGGCAAACGCCTCCCGACGCAAACGTGTCGAATGGTTGCTCACACTTCCCGCAACTCCACAGCGGCCCCAGCGGTGGAGCAACTTTGCAACTAGGACAGGCAAATCCCTGGCGACGAGGCATCTTCTCCCGGCGCAACAGAACCCTCGCCTGTTGCAGTCCACCCCAGCAGCTCACCAACATATAAACGGAAATCAGGATTCCCCAACCGGAAAGCGCGAATGCTGAGATCGCGAAGACTCCCACGATGCCAATCATGCCAATTACCACTGCTACCATCAGGCTCTTGGCGCGTCCCAGCGGAAACCACAACAAAGACCAGAGAATCTTGCCGCCATCGAGCGGATAGATAGGCAGCATATTGAAGATCAGCAGAGTCAGGTCAATCCAGAGCAGGGCAAAAAGCAGCATATAGGCATCGGGCATGGTGTGCTTCCACCCCGCCGACTTTGCCGTAAGCCACGCTCCATAAAAGATGGGCAGCAGCACCACATTCACCAGCGGTCCCGCTGCAATACTCCACAACATGGCTCCTGGTCGTTGCGGCGGATCCACATATGCCACGCCTCCCAGCGGCCATAGTAGAATCCGGTTCGCCGTTCCGCCCACCTGCCTGCAGGCCATCGCGTGGCCAAACTCATGCGTCAGCACAATCAGGAACAGCCCCAGGTACTCGGCAATGCTCCACGCGATGGAAGAATACCTGCCGTTGTAGCGTCCGATCTCATAGAACGCCACCAGAAACCACCACCAGTGCAAAGACACATCGACGCCGGCGAGTCGAAACAAATGGATAGAACCTTGGTTAATTCTTGGCATGCGGGTAGCTTACTGCATTTCGCAAGTCCACGCGCGATCAATCAGGTTGAAACACACGGGAACGTGTTTGCCCTCACAATCTTCTGGCGGAAATTCAAAATCGCCCCAACCGCCGCCTACCCAATCTAGCTTTAGCTGGTCCTAGTTCATCTTCATTCCCGGCATCGCGGAGTGGTCCATGCTGTCGTGGCCTTCGTCGTCATCATCCATCGACCAGATTTTGCCGGGGTCCGTTTCATATGGATATACATGCACCATCCACCCGAAGATATGCGGAAGAAACACTCCCCCCGCCGCCTCGCACGCATCCCTCGTAGTAATCGAGCCCATCAGTCCGAATTTTGCATCGGGCCCGAAGTATGCACCCCACTTGCCTGCCGGTGCCTTGCAGAAGTTCGTGTGTTGGTGCCAGCGCGCAATGCTTAGAGGAATCCGCTCGTTCAACTCGTCCTCATTCGCTGTCACCCGATCTGTGTACATCGCCCCAACCAGTTTGTATCCGCCGTCCGCGGTCTTCTTGTAGAGCAGCGACGTTGGCTTCAGCGGATCGAAGTGCGTCGCTGCCGCGCGTCCGTTTTCGTAATTCGTGAAGTGATATTGCGGTTGCGGAATATTCGGCAGAAAGATCTTGTACCCATCGGCCAGCGCCTTGCGGTAATCCTGATAAACAGCCAGCGCCTCTTTCGCCGCCGTAACAATGGCGTCCGCCTTCTCCTTGTCGCCAGGCTGAATTGCCCGCAGCGTTGTCATATACATATGCCCCGACATGTGTGCCATACCGCCAGGCATGCTCGCCCCGGATGCTTTCTGAGCATCAACCTGCTGCCCGTTGCACGCGATCGCGAGGCAGCCAACTGCCAGGCAGAATCCAACCCCGAACCGAGCCTTCATAGCAGACCGGAGTTTCGATGAAATCAACGGCATTCGATTCACCCCTCAGTAGTTTCTATATCGATAGGGCAGACGCACAACCTGGCCGCAAAGCTTACGCAATTGGCAGCCGGTTGAATGGAGATACGATTCGGTCTCAATCCTGGTTCCAAAGCTGCCTCCCGGCATTTCCCGAGCGTTGCTTCCTCCTTTCGCGTCTATCCGTTACGAATACAAGGGGCCGAAGCTGGTACCCTTAAACCTGAGAAAAACCCCGTGGAAAGGCCGGTCTGGGACTGTAGTACCGGAGGCCGGCGAGCGAAGGCATGGCTGAGTTCGTTATCAAGTTGGCCGATGAGCGTGGACGCGTGCAGGAGCAGGTGCATACAGCGGCCACGGCCGATGAACTGCGCTCGCGCTTTTCCCATGCCGGCTACCACGTCTTCAGCGTTCATGCACGTTCCGGATTCGGCGGGCTCAAGCGCGGCAAAGTCAAGCTGGAGGCCTTTCTCATCTTCAATCAGCAATTTCTGACCCTCATCAAAGCCGGGTTGCCGATTCTAGGTTCACTGCAGATGCTCGCCAAAAATCAGAAAAGCGCGCACTTTGCCGGGCAGTTGGAAGACGTCTCGAACCGAGTCAAAACCGGCGAGGCGCTTTCGTCGGCCTTTGAGGCGCAAAGCGGCTTCCCCGTCATGTACACCACCACTCTTCTGGCCGGTGAGCGCTCTGGCAACTTGCAGGAGGTCCTCGAGCGCTACGTCAGCTTCCAGCGCATCTCGCTCACCTTTCGCAAAAAGCTTATCGCCTCCCTCATCTACCCCGGCGTCCTGCTGACCCTGGTCTGCGCGTTGATGTTCTTCATGTTCGCGGTCGTCATTCCCCAGTTCGGCAAGCTTTACGACCAATTGGGCTCGAAGTTGCCCTGGATAACCGTCGATCTGCTCAACTTTGGCGAGTGGCTCAACCACAACCTCCTCTGGATCGCGCTCACAGCGTTGGTATTGGGTGGCAGTTTCTATCGCTTCTCCATCACCGAGCGGGGCCGGGATATCATCGATACTGTGCGCATCAAACTCCCGGTCTTTGGCAAAATCTGGCTCAAATATCAGGTGGCTCTATTCGCGCGCACACTCTCGACTCTGCTCACCGGAGGATTGCCTTTGGTGCCATCCCTTGAAACTGCAGCGCGCTCCATTTCGTCGCGGCGCGTCTCCAAAGCGGTCTTCTCTTCCATCTCCACAGTACGCGAAGGCAAGAGTCTGGCTGAGGCACTCGAAAACACTGGAGCATTTCCCGATCTGGCCGCAGAAATGATCACCGTGGGCGAGCAAACGGGTGCGCTTCCGGCAATGCTCAATTCAGTGAGCGAGTTCTTCGAGGAAGACGTGGCCACCGCGCTCACAGCCGCATTGGCTCTGATTGAACCAGCCATTCTCATAGTCATGGGCGTAGTAGTGGTAATCATTCTCATTTCGCTGTATCTGCCGATCTTCTCTCTCGGATCAGCAGGCGCGGCAACGGGGTAACCAGTCTATGGCTGACGTACTTGCACTTCCAATTCCGACTGGACAGGACGAGCGGGCGCAGGCAGAGGCCTTGGCGCATCGTTATTGCGCCGAGTTTGTCGACCTGAAGAACTTCAGAATCCAGCACGATCTGTTGCGCACCGTGCCGGTCGAACTGATGTTCCGCTACAACTTCGTACCCATCGAACAACAAGCCGAAGCTCTCGTCATTGCGGTCAGCGATCCCTCACGCCTGATGGTGCTCGATGAGATCGCCGGCCTCCTCGGGCATCGCATTGTTGCGCGCGTGGCCACGCTCTCGCAGATTACCGATTTGCTCAAGAAAACCGAGCAGTCGCAGCGCGTCCTCGACGAAGCCAGTGAAGGGCTCACCTTCGATGTACTCACCGGCGATGAAAACTCCGACGAGAACATCTCCATCGAGAAGTTGACCAGTGAAGAAGACATCAGCCCCATCATTCGACTGGTTGATACCACTATCTTCACCGCTCTCGAACGCCGCGCATCCGATATTCACATCGAGACCAATGACGATTCCGTGGTCGTCAAGTACCGCATCGACGGCGTATTGCAGCCAGCCATGGCGCCCATCGCCCGCGAGCATCACTCCACAATTCTTTCGCGCATCAAGATCATGAGCGAACTCGATATCGCCGAACGCCGCGTGCCTCAGGACGGCCGCTTCCGTGTTCGTTACAAAGGCCGCCTGATCGATTTCCGTGTCTCCATCATGCCTACCGTTCATGGTGAAAATGCCGTGCTCCGCGTGCTCGACAAAGAATCGATGAGCGAAAAATTTCGCAATCTGACCCTCGACGTGGTGGGCTTTGCCGAAGAGGATCTGCGCCGCTTCCGTCGCTACATCCGCGAGCCCTACGGCATGGTGCTTGTCACCGGCCCTACCGGCTCAGGCAAAACCACCACGCTCTACGCCGCGTTGAACGAGATCAAGAGCGACGAGGACAAGATCATCACCATCGAAGATCCTGTCGAGTATCAGATTCGCGGTATCACCCAGATTCCGGTCAACGAGAAAAAGGGCCTCACCTTCGCGCGCGGTCTCCGCTCCATCCTTCGCCACGATCCCGACAAGATTCTCGTCGGAGAAATTCGCGACCAGGAAACGGCGCAGATCGCCATCAACTCCGCGCTCACTGGCCATCTTGTCTTCACCACCGTCCACGCCAACAACGTCGTAGACGTCCTCGGCCGCTTCTTGAACATGGGCGTCGAGGCGTACAACTTCGTTTCGGCGCTTAATTGCATTCTTGCCCAGCGCCTGGTGCGCACCATCTGTGAGCACTGCGCACAAACCGTCACCTACGACGACAACGTTTTGCGGGCGAGCGCAATGGACCCTGCCGAGTGGCACGGCTTCCCCTTCCGCGAGGGTGCGGGGTGTATTGAATGCGGCGGCACTGGCTACCGAGGCCGAACCGCCATTCATGAGTTGCTCGACTTAACCGATCCTATTCGTGAAATCATCCTGGAAAAGAAACCCACTTCCGAAGTCCGCAAACTCGCCCGCAAAGAGGGCATGACGTTCCTGCGTGAGTCGGCTCTGGAGCGTGTGCGCCGCGGCTTGACCACGCTGAAAGAGATCAACAAGGTTACCTTCATCGAGGCATCCCGCTGATGGCTTCCATGCTGAGCAAGGCCAAAATCGCTGCCGCTGCTGGCGGACGTCCGCCGGTAGCGGTAGAGCTTTCCCCCGAAGGGGTTCTGGCTGCCGCCATTCCGTCGCCGGGACAAACTCCCGTCTATGCCTTTCAGCCTCTGCCAGTTGGCGCGCTGATCCCCGGTATCGTCGAGCCAAATCTGCGTGCTCCAGAGGCAGTTGCAGCCGCGATTCATACGGCACTCGGTCAGGTTTCGCCGCGGACTCGTTCCGTCTCTCTCATCCTGCCTGACACCGTGGTGCGTGTCTTTGTACTCGACTTCGATTCCCTGCCCACAAAGGCGGCTGAGGCCTTCCCAGTGCTCCGATTCCGGCTTCGCAAGATGGTCCCTTTCGATGTGGAACATGCGGGCTTGAGCTACCAGGTGCTGGCTGAGAGCAAAACCGAGTGCAAGGTACTCGCCGCTATCACTCCCGGCCCAATCCTGGCCGAGTATGAAGCCGCGGTGCGCGCCGCCGCTTATGAACCTGGCGCTGTGTTGTCCACCAGTCTTGCCGCTTTGGAGGCGGGTAGCGCCAATAGCACGCTGGAAGCTGTGCTGGGAGCCAACCTGAGCCACATTGCACTCACCACATTCATCATGAACGGCCAGGATCTTCTGCTCTATCGCACCCTAGATCTGCCAGAAGACCCTGGATTGAGCCTCGATGAGGTACGGCGCGGCATTGCCGTAGCAACTGCATATTTTGAAGACAAGCTCCTCGCGCGACCCAGCCGTTTACATTACGCAGGCCTCGGTGGCGCGCATGAGTTTGCCCGCTTGATTGGCGACTCTGAGTTGGAAGTCATCGATCTTGCACCGACGCCCGATACCGGAGCGGTTACATCGCTTGGGTCTACGAGCATTGCCGGCGTTGCCGGCGCGCTGGCGGGGGCACGGTAGACCCATGCGCATCACGCTCAATCTCGCCACACGCCCGTTCACTGATGTTGGACCGGCCGTCAAGCGTCTTCGCATCGGGATGGCCATCCTGGTCGTCATTGCTATCGGTCTGGGATTCGGGTTGCGCGCTATCCACCACAAAGCCGATGAAGCACGCGCTCGCGACCACTCACTCGATGGCCAGATTGCCGGCATCACCAGGGAACGGCAAAGCTATCAGGACCTGATGCGCCAGCCTGCCAACGCCCAGCTTCTGAAACAGTCCGCTGCTCTCAACAAGTTATTCGATTTGAAGTCCTTTTCATGGACGCTAGCCATGGAGGACCTCGAAACGGTGCTGCCTGGGGGCGTGCAAGTCTCCACCCTCGAGCCAATCCGTGACGAAAAGACTGCAGTGATCACTCTCCACCTGCACGTCATCGGCCCTCGCGACCGTGACATTGACCTGGTTCGCAACCTTGAACACTCAAGGCGCTTCCTTTTGCCCCGCATAGTTGGCGAAAACGCCGTGGAGACCACCGGCAAACCTGGCGAGCCTTTGGAACCTGTGAGTGTTTCCAACCGTGTGAACTTCGATGTGCTGGCCGACTACAACCCCGCTGCACCCGGAGAACGGAAGACTGTCAGAAAGCGATCTGCGGCCGATGAGTATCAACCAGCATCTGAACCCCACCCCATTCCAACCGAGATAACCCCTGGCCGCCGACCAGTCCGTCCGCCCTATACCGGCCAGTTCACAATTCCAGGTCGCCCGAAAGGCTCGCCGGGTTCCGTATTCCCAGTTCACGGGCCCAACCAGCCTGTTGTTCCCCCTCCGGGATCAAGGACTGGAGTAACGCAATGACCACGCAATCAACATCAACCACATGGCGCGAGCGTCTCGCTTCTCCGCTCACCTGGCACTATGCCGGCTTCACTGTGCTACTGCTTCTGGTAATTGGATTGGCGGTGCGGCTAGGTCTCGACTGGACAGCCACCAACGGGCATTCTAACGACGTGCTGGCCGGCAAACAGATTCAGTTGAAGGCGATGGATATGCAAACCGCACCCCTTCGCGGGCTCGACAAGCGTGTGGATGAGTCCCGTTCCGAGATCAAGAACTTCTACGCCAAACGGATCCCGGCCAGCTACTCTTCCATCGCAACCCGCATTGGCGACCTTGAAGTCAAATCGGGGGTACGGCTCTCCAGACTCCAGTACACCCAAGGGCCTCCAGGTTCCGATCTGACTGAGATCTCGCTAGATGCCGGCATCACCGGCACCTATCCGCAGATCATGCACTTCGTCAATACCGTGGAACGTGACCAGAACTTCTTCGTCATCCGGACCATGGCTCTCACCGGCCAGCAGGCAGGCATGGTGAGCCTGCGCATGAAGCTCTCAACATGGCTGCGCCCGGCGGATGCTGCGGCCAGCGGATTGCCGCCTACACCCGATGACGACACCGCCGAACCGTCCCAAGCCAGACCCTCGGCTCCCGGCAAGGAGGGCGAATAGTCATGGCCCTTCGTCTGGGAACTGAAAACAAACGCCAGGTTTATCTGGCTGTCGTTCTAATTACGGTAGTCGTGATTGGCGGCGCAGTGGAGATCAAGAACTATTTCTTCACTTCCGCTCCCACGCGACCCATCCCCACACCCACTCAATTCACTACCAGCACGTCAAGCAGCCGCCCGGCTGCAGGAACTGCATCCACAGTGGCCGGCTCAAATAGATCCGGTTCCAGTACCCAAGGTCCAGATGCTGAAAGGCTGACCAACGAAGGCCTTGACCCCACTCTGCATCTGGAGCGCCTGGCCCAGACCGAAGACGTCGAATACGCCGGCACCGGCAGAAACATCTTCTCGGCTGATTCCGCGCCGCCGATCTCCATCGAAAATCCGGTAAAGAGCGCCCGCCTCCAGCCCACCGTGTTCACGCCTGCCCCGCCGCCCGGCCAGCAGAAACCACCTGCCATTGATCTAAAGTACTTCGGCTACACCCAGGATGGCGACAAGTCGTTCAAAGCCTTCTTCGTCCATGGGGACGACGTATTCATGGCCCGCACCGGGGAGATAGTTGACCATCGCTACAAAGTGGGCACCATTGCGCCGGGCAGTGTTCAGGTCACCGACCTCAGCTATAACAGCACTCAGAGCCTGCCCATGCAGGCCAATTGAGCCAACGCCTTCGATGACAAATCTAGCTCAAGCTCGCCACCGCCCCAAGCCCTCTGAAGAAGGCTACATGCTCATTGCCGTCATGTTCATGCTGGCCGTTTTTGTCATTGCGTTGTCCGTTGCAGTGCCCAAGATCGCCAAGCAAATTCAGCGCGACCGAGAGATCGAGACCATGCGCCGCGGCAAGCAGTACGTCCGCGCTGTCAAAATGTATTACAAGAAATTCGGCGCCTATCCGCCCAGCATCGACGCCCTGGTCAAGACCAACGAGATTCGTTTCCTACGCAAGAAATACATCGACCCCACCACCGGCAAGGACGAGTGGAAAATCATCCGCTTCGGCCAAAACAAGACGCAGACCATGGGCTTCTTCGGCCAACCCATCGGCGGCTCAACCGTGGCCGGAATCGGCCCATCCGGCGGAAATGGCCTGACTGGCTCACCGGGCGCTAGCGGCGGAATCCTCTCGACCAACAACGGAAACACGACCAGTGGCAGTTCTACCGACCCTGGCACGAACCAGAATGGTTCCTCCGGCGCACCCCCCGGCTCCACGGATTCCTCCGGCAGCACCGATCCAAACGCTTCCAGCGGCACAGGAAATGGCACCGGCTCTGGAACGGGTCTGACTGGGCAAACCTTCGGCGGAGGCGGCATCATCGGCGTCTCGCCCGGTAGCCCCAAGCAGTCCATCTTGGTTTACAAGAAAAAGAACCATTACAACGAGTGGGAGTTCTTCTATGACCCATTGGCCGAGCAGATGATGATGCAAGGTGGGAACACCGGCACCATAGGCCAACCGGCAAGCAGCACCACTACACCCGTCGGTGGCACGTCAGGAGCCAGTGGCTCCACAGGCGCAACCGGCTCCGTAACACAGCAGCAATAACCCATGAGGGTGCGCTGCCACGCGATCCAGAGATCCATCTGCGCTGCCAACACAAAAGGGCCCATCCACTCGGGATGGGCCTTTCGTACGAAAGAACCTAGGCTCGGACTCCAGCATCGCAAGCTGAATCCGCTTGACTTATACGCTGAATGAAGAACCGCAACCGCAGGTACTCTTCACCTGAGGATTTTCAAACTTGAAACCAGCCGCTTCCAGCGTTTCCACATAGTCGACGGTGCAGCCGTTCAGGTACATCAACGAAGTAGCGTCCACAAACACCTTCAAGTCATTGAAAGTGAATACCTTGTCCATCATGCCACTCTGGTTCTCGAATGCCATGGAGTACTGGAAGCCAGAACAGCCGCCACCCACCACTCCGATGCGCAGCCCCGCAGGGAGCGGATCCTGCGTAGCCATGATCTCGCGAACCTTGGCAATCGCCTGAGGTGTCAGGTTAAGGGGTGCTTTCTTCTCAGTTTCCTGTGCAGGTGTAACCGTCGCTGTGGCCATAATTTCTCCGATTGCTGAAGTTCTTAGCTTGCTTTGGGCTGTACAGTTCAAATGTAATTCGCTGCGGACACGGACACAAGCCCAAAACACGAATTCATACCTTTGGATGCAATCCGAGACCGGAAAGGCGCACATTCAGCTGCCCGCCCCCGATCTGCGCAGGATCCGTTTTCTTCCCTCGTAAAGCGCTTAAAAACCTGCCCTTCGCTTAATCCAGCTCAATCCACTACCTGTGACTCGTGTCACTACTCAGCAAATTGCTCGGGGCTATGATTGTCAACCGTACGGCCCCTCTACTCACGAGACTGCGATTCCTTCACGGACCCGCCGGTATCTGGGACCGAAAGTTCTTCGGAGGTAGAGTAATGACAGGATTTGTTTTGGTAATGTGGGCAGTCTGGGCCGCTTTTGTCCTCTTGGTGCTCGCACTTAAGCTTTACGCCGGCCGCCTGAGCCGCGACGAGGACGATCAGCTCGTTCTTGCTGATTCGTTCAGTCACGTGAAGGACGAGCAGGCCGCCATGATGGCCAGAGTCCAGAAGTTACAACCGGTGCAGCGCGCGGTCATGGTGTTGACGGGGCTCATGACGCTGGTGATTATCGGTTACTACGTCATGGATGTGATCAACCAGTTCAAGTAGGTCACTGGCTTCCCGGCCCTTGAAGATACGCGAACGGCTGCCTCGCGCAGCCGTCGGCCTTCTTGTGTTCCTCTTTTCTGTTACTCCACTTCTCCCTACTATTCCACTTCCGGTTTGGCCCTGTAGCCATCGCGTGTAATCACGTCGTACTTCAGCGGCTTGTGCTTCTCGTCCTGCATCTGCAGCGGCTTCCCTTCGTCGTCCACCAGTTGTACACGCAGTTTGCGGTAAGTGCCGTCCTGCTTGGCGTTCGAAGGATGATAGACCAACTGGTATTTGCTGCGAATGTTCTGGTTAATCTGACCAAAATCGTCGGGCAATTCTCCTTGAAAACGTGGAAAATAGCTCGCGCCGCCCGTCAGGCCGGAAAAAGTCCTCATTTGATTATCGGCCTGTAGCATGGTAATGCTGTCGCCATTGACCGCCCGCATGAATCCGCCCGTGGAGATCGTGTAGATGGTGGTGTCCTGCGACTCCTTCACCCTCTTGAGAATCTTGTCCAGCGTCAGCTTCGAGAACGTGTCGCGCCCTGAAGCAATCAGGATGATGTACTTGCGACCCTCGACCCGGGACAGCCTATCCAACCCCTCAGCCAGCGCATCAAAAACATTCGTCTCGGAGAATCCGGGGATGCGCAGGGAATCGATCGCCTGAAGCAGCTCGCGCTTATCCTGAGTAAAGTCGAGTTGGATCTGGTTGCGCATGTCGAATGTCATCAGCGCCACATAGTCCTGCGGCCGCAACTGCTCCGCGAAAGAAAACGCCGCGTCGCGCATATCGTGGATAAGAGCCCAGCCACCGTAGCTATTAATGTTGCGGGGTGAAGCAAATTCGCAGATCATCAAGGCCGTGATCGGAGCCTCCACGCGCTTGAACCCCACCACCTTCTGCTCCACTCCGTCCTCGTACACACGGAAGTTCGATGGCTTCAGTCCAGGTACAAACTGGTGAGTCTTCTCCAGCAACACACCCACGTCCACGCTGACCTCGGGGACCTCGATCCGCAGGGACGTGGTAGCCATCCCCTCAGGATTTTTGATCTTGGGCGCGGAAGGAGCAGGCGGGAGTGGCGCATCCGTAGTCGCATCCTTCTTCTTGGGCAGCGCAATCACCCCCGAATCGCCACTTGGACCGCCCGCGTCCGGAGCAGTCTGATCCGGTTGCTGCGGTTGTGGAGGCGGAGTGGTCTGAGCTCGGCTCCGCGGTGCAACCACCAGGCTCGCGGAAAGAATCAGCAAAGCCACAAGCAATGAACAGAAGGAACGAAATACCGGCCGGCGCAGAAATTCCAGACACGGCCTATCCATGCACGACATGAACATGATGACCTCTGTGCTCAACAGCATACGGGAAGACAGCCACAAGCCTCCAGCTTCCAATCCTTCGCGCCTTCGCTTTGCTACCCGCGCATCTTTGGCAAAGTCAAATTTGAAGGCGACCAATGCGGCTGGTTCGCAGCCGGAAAAGCCTGGAGCCTGAAGCTGCCGCAAAGCTGTACTCTGATATAGACGTGAAACCTTGCCTGAAGGAAATCCGCCTTGGAATGCCAACGCTTGCGATAGTCATCGCAATGCTGGCCGTTTTGTCTTCCCCCGTTCGGCTTTACGCGCAAAGTGCCGCCGCTTCCGCAACTCCGCCACCTTCTACCGGCGGATTCTTCCCGCTAAGCGAAGTGCGCCGCGGCATGACTGCAACCGCCTGGACCGTCTTTGAAGGCAACAAGCCAGAACCTATGCAAGTGGAGATCCTCGGCGTCCTTCGTGGAGAGCGCGGACCAGGACAGGACTTGATTCTAGCGCAGCTCCATGGAGCTAAGCCCGAGTACACCGGCGTTGTTGCAGGCATGAGCGGCAGCCCCGTCTATATCGGCGACAAGTTGCTCGGCTCTCTCTCCTACCGCATCGGCCAGTTCAGCAAAGACCCCATCGCCGGCATCACTCCCATCGAGCAGATGCTAAAGGTGCGCGACCTCCCAATCGATTCGAACTTGGCGATCGCTGCCATCCGCGATCCCGCCGCAATTCCAAGTCAGTCCGCTAGCCCAGCCAGCACGCCATCCACTGACGGCATGAATTTTCAGGCGATGGAGACTCCCCTGGTGATGAGCGGCTTCCGGCCCGAGGCGATTCGCCTTTGGCAACAGCAGATGGCAGGAACCGGCCTAGAAATGGTTGCCGCCGGAGGAATGAGCGGAACCTCCAAGTCCATATCCGAGAATGGTGAAGATCCTCCCATCACAGCCGCTGCCATTGCTTCCATAGTACCCGGCTCTGCCGTCAGTGCTCAGTTGGTGAGGGGCGATATCGAAATCGCAGCCACCTGTACTGTCACCTACGTCGACCCCAAACAGCTTCTCGCATGCGGCCATCCCATCCTTCAGGTCGGGACAGTGTCGCTGCCCATGACCACGACGGATGTGGTTGCTACCCTCGCTTCGCCATTGAACGCCTTCAAAATCATCAACACCGGTGACCCCATCGGCGAGTTCACTGAGGATCGCGATTCCGCCATTCGAGGCGTCCTCGGTGTAAAGGCGCACATGATCCCCGTTCATATAGATGTGCGAGGCGCGGGCAACAACCGCAAGCTCAACTTCGAGGTGCTTGACCTGCCTTCGCTTACTCCCAACGCAGTCATGGTTGGGCTTTATGAAGCGCTGCTCCAGAACAACGAAAGCACGGTGGAAACCAGCTACCACGTAACAGGGAATTTTCTCCTCGATGGGTACCCCCCCTCCCCGCTCGATGCATGGGCTCCCGCTGGAGGCCAGCTACCTTCAGCCTTGGCAGCCGCATTTCAGGCCGGCGAGCGATTTTCGCGGCTCTACTTGAATGGCGCCCGCCGAGGCACTGTACGCGCAATTGATCTTCATGTCGAAGCGATCCAGCGCCGCGTCCAGGTGGAACTGGTGTCAGCGCGTCTGATCAGTGGCGACTCGGTTCACGCCGGAGACTCAGTGATGGTGGAAGCAACCATCCGTCCCTGGCAGCAGCCGACGCGCAATGTGCGCATCCCGATTACCTTGCCGGCCAGGCTCGGAACAGGCAACCTGCGACTTCTTGTTTCAGACTCCGCAACGCTGGATCGTTCTCTGGATCAACCCCGCCTGTCCACTATCCAGCCCGACATGGAAACGGCCCTGGCACAGGCCCGTCAGCAACATCATGCAGACCGCATCTTCGTCAGTCTTCTGGTGCCGGAAACACAAGCGGCTATGGCTGGCCGTACGCTTTCTAGCCTGCCGCTTTCCATGGCTAATGCTCTCGAGCCCCTCCGCACCGCGCAGGATGTGAGTTTGAATGGCGAGTCGGCGGTGGTAGCGGCGGACTCCCCTGCCGGGGGAGTGTTGAGCGGTTTCCAAATTCTCAATCTCCACGTGGAACCGGGTGGCGGGTTAGACTAAACTGGTTGTGATCCACCTCTATCAATTTGCGGGCTGGCTCCACGTCGTGAACTCTGCCGGTTTCTGGGTGACTCCCCAGTAAGGATGTTGGAACACCATGGCTCGAATACAAGGACTCGCAGCGCACGCGGCAGGGGCAGAACTGTTGCCCTTCCATTACGATCCGGGCAAGCTCGGCTCGCAGGAAGTGGAGATCGCTGTCACCCATTGCGGCATCTGCCACAGCGACATCCATCTCATCTCGAACGACTGGGGCATCAGCCAGTATCCCTTCATCCCCGGCCATGAAATTGTTGGCACAGTTTCTGCAGTCGGTGAAAACGTGAAGTCACTGTCCGTTGGACAGCGTGTGGGTCTGGGCTGGCAGTCGAACTCCTGCGGGGAATGCGAGTGGTGCATCCGCGGCATGGAAAATCTTTGTGCTTCTGCGGAAGGTACCTGCGTCCATCGCAATGGCGGCTATGCCGAGCGCGTCCGCGCCAACTCACGCTTTGTGATTCCTATTCCCGAAGCATTGAACAGCGAGAATGCAGCGCCGCTGCTGTGCGCCGGCATCACGGTGTACAATCCGCTCCGCACCTACAACATTAACCCTTCTTCGCGCGTCGGCGTCATTGGAATCGGCGGCCTTGGACACCTGGCCATCCAGTTCGCGCGCGTCTTCGGCGCTGAAGTCACGGCGTTCTCCACATCCACCGGGAAAGAAGAAGAGGCACGCGCGCTGGGAGCGCATCACTTCGTCAACAACCGTGAATCCAAAGCACTGAAGGAAGTGACCGGAACTCTGGATCTGGTTCTAAGCACCATCAACGCCGACCAGGACTGGGGCATTTATCTTCAAGCGTTGCGGCCCACGGGAACCCTCTGTTTCGTCGGCGTTCCGCCCTCGCAGGTTTCAGTGCACGCCTTCCCTCTAATCTCAGGATTGCGGTCCATCAGCGGCAATCCCACGGGCAGCCCTTATCGCTTGAGAGAAATGCTCGACGTAGCCGCCCGCCACGGCGTCAAGGCGCAAACCGAAGCTTTCCCCATGGCCAAGGCCAACGAAGCCATAGAGAAGGTAAAGAAGAACAAGGTTCGATATCGGGCAGTACTCTCTAACTGAGCAGTAAGCGTTGCTCACCGTCCTGTGCGCGCAGCGCCCTCTCAATCGGTCTTTACGATACCGCCACTGCGGAATTCATTTTTCGCGGCTTGATGCTGGCCGAGACATGCCGCAACAGATCGTTAGGGTGGATCGGTTTGTTCAGTAGTTGAAACCGATGCCCCTCCATGCTTGCCGAGGCCAGAATATCGGTCGTGGCAGCTTGTCCCGAGAAAAGCAATATCTTGCAATCCGGGAAAATGCGCTTCACCTTGATTGCTAGCTCTATCCCGTTCATTCCTGGCAAAACCACATCGGTAAGCAGTAGCTCAGGAGGCATCAGTAATGCGGTCTCCAATGCCTCTTCTGCATCGTACGCCGGTACCGCTGCGTACCCGCTCCGGGTGAGGATCTCCGCAACCGTGTCGGCAATGGCTGACTCGTCGTCCACCACAAGAATCACGGGATGGCTTGCGCCTTCACCCAATAACGCTGCTTGCTTCGGCACCTCATCAACGGGCACAGTGGGGAACTTCATTCCAACGCTCATTATCGTTTCTCTCCTCTTATTAAGGTGAATTCAGGAATTGAACCGAGCTATGCCTTCTTGGCGTCTCCACGGTTCATACATGCCCTTTTAAGCCGTTCGGCGCGGCAGGCGGGCACTGGGGACAGTCCTTGAGATCCGAAAACCGGCCTCTAATGAGAAAACCTAGCAGGGCTTTCGCGATACGGGGAAGCTCTTTTAGATATGTGCCAAATCTTTATTATCTGTGCTTTATACAGAAGATCAGAGAGTTGACAGGATAACGAGGTGCTTACCGTGGACATCGCAACTTCTATCCCGGTTAGCCGTTCTACTCAATAGTAGTCCAATAGCGCTCAAATATTCTCATTTAACGAGTTGAAAACTCTTCGGATTATTAGTATGCTTTCAACTGAAGCATAGCTTTACGTTAATTTAGTCATAGGTTAAGCACGCGTTGTTCGTTTGACACCTGGCCAGCCACCAAAACTTGGGGGAACTCAACAAAATGGCAACCAATTCTGATGCAAACTCGACGCCCATGAACTTTCAATCCGTCCGTCAGCTAGACGTCCCAAAGGGCCGGGACGGAAAACATAAAAAAATTGTCACGCAACTGTTGAGCGACATCGACCAGTTGCCGGTGGGTTCCGCGCTGAAGATCCCGCTCAGCGCGTTGCCTGACTCAAAGGAAAACATTCGTTCTGCGCTTAATCGCGCCACCCGTCAGAAGGGCATTGAAGTGGCCACATCCAGCGATGAGGAGCATCTCTACGTGTGGAGAGTCGAGCCCGAATCGTGAAGCAATTTCATTTGATCGAGCTAGCATGAAGCCGTTCCGCCTATACGACAATCGATCATGACTTCTGTGCGCATCGACAAATGGCTCTGGGCTGCACGCTTCTTCAAAACTCGTGCTCTCGCGCAAAAAGCCTGCGAACTCGGACGCATCCACTCGAACGGTATCCAAGCCAAACCTGCTCGCGAAGTGCGCGTTGGCGATATGCTCCTCATCCGAAATGAAGGCGGCGAGTTTCAAGTCGAAGTATTGCTGCTGAGCGAGATGCGCGGCCCCGCGGCGGTAGCGCAAACTCTCTACCGTGAATCTGAAGACAGCAAGGCAGCGCGCCTCAAGGTTGCCGCCGAGCGCAAGGCGATGCAGGAATTCGCCCCTTTGCCGGAGCGCCGTCCATCCAAGCGCGACCGCCGTCGAATCATCCAGTTCCGTGGCGAACGTTAACCTCTAAACAGCAGGCTAGCCTCTTTGCGACGCAATTATCTTCATGGTTGGCCCGCAGCCCCCGAATCGCTGTCCGCCCAATATCCCGTTCTGGCTGTGACGCGCAGCCCTGGACGATCGCGCAGCTGTACCTCGACCAAGTGATATCCCACATGCGGCGCCTCCGGATGAAAGCTCAACACATAGCGATTCGGCACGTGGTTGGATATGGTCACCAATCCGCGCACCAGGCTTCGCGCGTCTTCAAACTTGAAATACTCGCCGCCAGTCACTCGCGCTACGGTCTCCGGCGCGTTTTGCTGCATGCTGTCAGTAGTCGCAATGGCCGCCATCTTGGCCAAACGCAATGGTGGCGCAAGCAAACTCAGGCAGTCGTAAAGCTGTGCCGCGCGGTTTCCTCCGTACTCCGCTTCTGTATCCGCGTCCTTTGCCATGCAGCCTTTCGCGGGGCCCGGCGTATGGGGTTGAAACACCTTCGAAGCTTGACTGTGCGCATCGGACTTGCTGCTTGAAAACGCGAGGCTATAGATCACAGTGTTTGTGTCGCTCACCGCGCGCAGCGCATCATCCATGGTTGTTTGGCTCCCACGGTCCACTGTCTCGCTGATCAACAGAATCGCGCGCCGCCACAGGGGTGGCTCTTTCCGCAACAGATCAACCGAGAATCTGAGGCCATCCAGAATCGCCGCGCCCTTGTCACCTGGACTCAAGTCATGCAGCGCGGCGCCGGCCACATCAATGTCAGGAGAGAAATCCTCGACCAGCCCTGGCGTGCTGTCGAATCCAACCACCGCAATCCGGTGCGGAACGGCCCCCACCACGGCCCCAATCACTGCGTTGAGATGACCGTAGTCTGCAAGCTTGCGTGCCCCAGCGCCTCCTGTCTCCACCGCCACCACCAGTGCTAATGGCTCTCCGCCCGTGTCCTCGTCCAGTGTGAGTTTCTGCTCCACGCCGTCATCCGTAATCTTGAAATCGTCAGCCGCGAGCGTAAAAACCGGCTCGCCGCTGCCAGTGCTTACCAGTGCGGGAACCAGCACCACCGTGGTCTGCGTGCGCAGCGGCGTCCCCTGCGGCATGGGAATAGTCAAAGTCTGCGCAGCCACAGCAGATGCGCTGAAAACCGCAATCACGGCAATCCACTTCATCCACGCCCTCCCTGAAAGCAAGTCCAGATGTCCTGGACAATACAGCCTGTTGAGCAAAGAATCCCTTGCCGATCCCTCGATAACGCCAATCTGCCCGAATCAGGTCAACTTTAGTAGACTCAACGGCAGCATGTTTGTTTCAGGTTACTCAATTTGCCGCCTCCAATCCGCACGGAAATCCGCCGCCTTTTCGGTGGCGCTTGCGGTCGCCGCAATTGCCACCACGCAACCCACTCTTGCTCAGGGCACGCACCTTTGGACTCAATCGAAAGTAGAAGAGTTCGAAAAAGGCACGCCGCAAGGGGTTGCCCTCACCAGCGACGGACATCTGCGTCAAGGACCGGCGGTGACCGAACTCCTCACCTCGCCTTCCACCTTTGTCTGGTCGGTCGCTGCTGACGCAAAAGGCACTGCTTGGTTGGGAACTGCCTCACCCGCCACAGTACTCCGTGTGAGCGATGGAACCGGCGCCACTCCCTTCACTCTCTTCGAGACAAGGGATCTGAGCGTGCAGGTGGTCCGCCTCGGCCCGGATGGTTTTCTCTACGTGGCTACGCTACCCAGCGGCAAAGTCTACCGGCTGAAGGCTGATTCAGCCACCAAGCAAGATGACGCATCCGCAACCGTTGTCTTCGATCCAACCAAATTGGACGATGGAAAACCAGTCGCGAGCAAGCCCGAGGATAAAGCCGCTGATGGCAAACCTGGCCCGGACAAGCCCGAGTCAACTTCGCATTACATCTGGGACATGACCTTTGATGCGTCGGGGCGGCTCTACATCGCCACTGGCGGCCCGGCAGCCGTCTACCGCGTGGACCCGGCCAAACCCGCCGGGAAGCCTGAGGTATTTTTCAAAAGCGACGAGGAACATATCCGCTCGCTCGCATGGGACGCGAAAGGCAATCTGATCGCCGGGTCCGATGGCTCGGGCCTTGTCTACCGCATCGATTCGCACGGTAAAGGCTATGTGCTCTTTGAAGCTCCTCGGCGCGAGATCACCGCAGTTGCCGTCGGCGCCAGCGGAACCATCTATGCCGCCAGCGTAGGAGACAAGAGTCGCAATCCCCTTCCACCGCTTCCCTTATCGGGCGTCGGAACCGTGACCATCACCGTCGTTCAGCCGGGATCGATGCAGGCCGCCAACAACAGTGCCGCTCTGCCTGAGGGAACAGAAATCTATGCGCTGAATGAGGGACAGGCGCCGCGCAAACTCTGGTCCGGCAAAGACGAGATCATCTATGCTCTCGCCGCGCGTCCCGACGGACTACTTGCCCTCACCGGAAACCGTGGACGAATCTTCCGAATTGCAGATGACGGTAGTTACGCCGACGTGGCCCGCCTCAATGCGCAGCAAGGGCTCAGCATGGCCGCAATTCCAGGGAAGGAAGCCACGGACCGCATCCTCATCGGCACTGGCAACACCGGCAAGCTGGTTGCTTTGGGAGCATCCGAAAAGCACGAGTACGCCAGCGATGTGTTGGATGCCGGCGCGCTGGCCCGCTTTGGCCGTATCGAAGTCGATCCCGGTTCTACTGGCTACGAATTCTTCACCCGGTCAGGCAACGTCGAGCAGCCGGTGCGCGGTTGGTCTGACTGGTCGCCTTTGGAGGACGGCGTTGTCGCTTCACCAGCAGGTCGTTTCTTGCAGTGGAAGGCCGTGTTGAACAAAGGTGCAGTCGTCGGCAGCGTAGGCGTTAATTACCTGCCTGTGAATTCTGTGCCGGTTGTGGATGAATTGGTCGTGGTGCCCGGTGCGCGCGCAAATTCCCCAAGTCAGCCACCCGGCACGGCGCAGCCCATCAGCATCGCGCTCCCGTCCGCGAATGCCGCCGGTCAAGGCGTCACCATCAACTTCGACGGCGGACCTTCTGCTCCGCTGCAAGCCATCAAAGACAAGACCGCCATCACCGTCCGCTGGGCAGCTCATGACGACGACAGCGACGACCTCATCTATTCCCTCTACCTGCGCGGAGACGGCGAATCCGTCTGGCGGCTGCTCAAAGATTCCGTTACCGACAAGTTCTATACCTTCGACGCAACCTTGATTCCCGACGGCGGCTACCAGGTTAAGGTCGTCGCCTCGGACGCACCATCGCACACCCCCGGCGATTCGCTCACCGGCGAAAAAGTAAGCGACCGTTTCGAAGTGGATACCACACCGCCCGTCGTCACTGCACTCACCGCAACCGTGGAATCAAACTGCCCCAAAGGCAAGCCATGCGGACCCGCAATCCACGCGCTCTTTGACGCCGAAGATAGCTTCTCGCCCATCGCTCACGCCGAATACTCGCTCGATGCCGGACCTTGGCAATTCACTGATCCCATTGGCGGTCTCTCCGACTCCCGACGCGAGCACTACGACTTTATTGTGCCGATGCCCCCTGATGCCAAAACGAGCGAGCACCTCATTACCGTGCGCGTTTACGACCGGCACGACAACGTAGGCGTAGCCAAGACCGTTGTCCACTCAGCGGCCACGAGAACTCAGCATTAAGTTTTCGTCGTTGGAGTTGAAAGGTAAAGTAAGGCCCATGCGCTTTGAGCTGTTTCTCGCGATGCGGTACCTCAAGGCTAAACGCCGTCAGGCTGTAGTCGGTGTCGTCACCGCTATCTCCATCGCTGGAGTAGCCGCGGGTGTTGCCGCGTTAATCATCGCGCTCGCCATAACCAACGGCATGAAGCGCGACTTGCAGGATCGTCTGCTCGGTTCCAGCGCTCATGTGCAGCTCATGCGCATCAAGGGCGACGGCATCAAGAACTGGCAGCCATTACTCGAAAAGCTGCGCAAGGTCCCGCACGTCACCGCAGCTTCGCCCGGCCTCTTTGAACAGGTGCTGGTAGCCCGCAACGCCCGCGATGGGGGCGCGCTCCTCGAAGGCATTATTCCCGCCGACGAACAGACCGTGAGCGATCTCCTCAGCACCGCATCACCAGGCGCTATCAGTGCGCTTGAACCGCAACCGGAGTCGGCGTCCGAGCTGAATTCTGAGTTGCCCCCCATAGTGCTCGGCAAAGACCTTGCAGAGACCGTCGGAGCCTCCGTGGGTGATTCGGTCATGATCATCAGCCCGCAGGGCGAGATGACCCCGATGGGAATCATCCCAAAATACGTGCGCTTTCGCCTCGCAGGAATCTTCCACTCCGGCTTTTATCAGTACGACGCGCAAATGGGCTTCCTGCGTCTTTCCGACGCGCAGCGCCTCTTCGCCGAACCAGACCTGCTTTCTGTCATCAGCTTCAAAGTCGACGACCTCGACCGCGCTCCTGAAATTGCCCGCACGATCGAACAGGCCGCCGGTCCCGGTTTCATGACCACCAACTGGATGGAGACGAATCGCGAACTCTTCCGCGCTCTTAAAGAAGAACAGGTCGTGACCTTCATCGTCATCACGCTCATCGTCATCGTGGCCGCGCTCAATATTCTCATCGCGCTCACTATGATGGTGATGGAGAAAACTCGCGACATCGCCGTCATGATGAGCTACGGCGTAGAGCCCGGCCAGATCCGCCGCATCTTCCTCCTGCAAGGATTCCTGATCAGCGTGATCGGCACCGTCCTCGGCCTCGCCCTCGGCTATCTGGGCGCCTGGGCCGGCGGCCACTATCACTTCATCAAGCTCTCCGCCGAGGTCTACTCCATCGACACACTTCCTTTCGCTCCGCGCCCCATCGATGCAGTAATCGTCTCCGCCGTCTCCATCGGCATCTCGCTCTTGGCCACCGTCTACCCGTCGTCAGCAGCCGCCAGAGTCCTCCCCGCCGAAGCCCTCCGGTATGAATAGCATGGGAAGATGGAAGCATCTGATTACTCCACTCAATATTTTTCGACTACAATCCGAGCGGAGGAAGGCCATGACAGTTGCACGTACTCCGCTCGACGTCTCCCAAGCCACTATCGAACAAAAAAAGGAAATCCTCAAATATGCAACGGACGTGCGGAAATTCGAGATTGAAAGGTTTTGGCAGCGTTCTCTGTTCTTCTGGGGGTTTATTGCCGCAGCCTTTGTTGCCTACGCGCAATCAGACGGTAAGGGCGAGCTTGCATTCCTTGTCGCCTGCTTCGGCCTTTTGTGCAGTGTTGCGTGGACGCTCCAAAACCGTGGAAGCAAATATTGGTATGAGGCCTGGGAGCAAAAGGTCGAAATCGTCGAAAAAGACGTTCTTGGTGTGCACTTGTTCACAAATCGCGAGCCAATAAAGCGCAAGTGGCTATGGGGGGCGTGGCCATTTTCGGTTACGAGGCTTGCGATTGCGTTGAGCGATTTCACCGCCTTAACTTGGATTGCGTTAGCCGTAAGGGCTTTTCCACTTGATAAGGTGCCCACGGTTCTGTGCTTTCCCCTGATTGCCGCTGTAGTGACGATAGCGTATATAGGGCTGCTTTTTACCTGCCAACAGTCATAGCGCCTTTCAATATCAAGGTGAGCCAAAGGGCATTTACAGGTTCGAATTTTGACAATGTGACACATTTTGTGTCACATTTTGAGCATGCAAAGCATCACCCTCCGCCAACTCCGCGACACCAAAAAGGTCAAAGCCTGGCTCAAAGCTGGCGTCCACATCGAGGTTCGCGAGCGAAACCAGGTACTGGGCGATTTGGTCCCGCGAACGCCTCCGAGTCCAAAACCAGTTGCGTGGCCCGACTTCGAGGCCCGTCTCAAACGCAATTTCGGCGACCGCATCATTCCCGCAGTGGAAATGCTGATTGAGGACCGTGAGGATCGGTTTTGAACATATACGCCGATTCAAGCTTCATCGTCTCGAATTACATACAGGACACGCACTCGACAGAGGCCAACCGCCGTATGGGGCAGGGATTGCCAATCTGGATCACTCCGCTTAACCGGGCGGAATTGGCAAACGTCCTCCACCAGTATGCCTTTCGTGGTCAACTCTCAGCCTTTGAAGTGCAGCGGGCATGGGATGAATTCAATCAGGACTCTGGCCAGGGAGTCTGGACGCGAATTGATCTGCCTGAAACGACCTGGGAAAGCAGCATCATACTTGCGCAGAAGCATGGTCCCACTCTAGGCGTCCGCACCCTGGACTCGCTCCATGTGGCCTGCGCCCTCGAATTGAAAGCCCAGCGTTTCTGGACCTTCGACGACCGCCAGGCTCGCCTCGCAGAAGCAGTGGGCCTCGACACCAGCGCATAGATCTCCACAAAAAATCTACTGCGGTGTGATAATCCCGCCCAGCGCATGCCTCCGCGGCAGCACAATTCCGCGATGATCGATCTCCGCCGCCGGCCCACTCGCTAGATGGATTTCCGGTCCGACCTCTCGCTCAATCAATGCCCCACCACATGCAGGACACCAATCCGCCTTAGTTTCAGGCCCAAGCACGGCGTGGCAGTTACTGCAAACGCGTTCCGTATACAGTTCCATAGACAAAAGACTACCGGATCGTACCGGCCGGCCCAAAGAAGCTGAGTGCCCCATCCATCGCGCGGTTTTTGCGCGATGGACGGGAAGCATGAATCCCGTGCGAGCCTCCCGCGAGCGTCTGCCGCACTGCAGGTGCCGGTACACTCAAAACATGCACCCTCCCGCTCGCCTGGTCGCAATCGACATGGACGGCACCCTTCTGCAAACCTTCGCACAGAAAATCAGCGAGCGAAGCGCGCGCGCCCTCAAAGCCGCGCAGCAGGCCGGAGTCACGGTCGCCATCGCCACCGGCCGACGCACAAATTACACCGTCCCCCTGCTTGAAGGCCTCGCCCTGCGAGCGGATACGCCTCTCATCACGTCCAATGGTGCAGTGATCCGCACCCTCGGCGGAGAATTCATCGACCGCTCCCTCATGGAAGCACGCGTGGCGCGCGGCCTCTGCGGTCTCCTCCGTGGTTTCGGAGCCGTGGTGTTCACCTTTGACAGGCCGGGGCGTGCCGAGCTGGTGCTTGAGAACATGGAACAAACGCATGGACGCATCTCCCTCTGGGTCGAGGCCAACCGCAACGCCATTGAAGTGGTCAACCCGCTCGAACTCGCACTCCCCGACGGCGAAAACCCTATTCAAGGCATGGTGACCGGAACCCTGGCCATGATGCGCAAGGCCGAAGAGGCGCTCAAGGCCAGCGAGTGGAGCCTCAATTGCGAATGCATCCGCACCGAATATCCGGCGCGCGATCTATCGATTCTTGATCTGCTTCCGAAGGGC
>Ga0187847_10001162_pt1 | contig 24987 bp, 35 predicted proteins | sample June2016WEW_4_10_FD_132458 | JGI IMG/M metagenome (GOLD analysis project Ga0187847, IMG submission 132458) | Peatland microbial communities from SPRUCE experiment site at the Marcell Experimental Forest, Minnesota, USA - June2016WEW_4_10 | ecosystem: Environmental > Terrestrial > Soil >...
CACCAGTGAGCATTCGACCTTAGCTTGCCGAACCTGATCCCTCTGACAGACTGCGCCCGTGCGCAGATCTAATCAAGTTTCTGGTACCACTGATCGTTCCGAAGGCACGATCCAATGCTTAATTAAGTCTAAGGTCTTCGCGCTGGGTCCCAACATCGGACGGACGATTTGTGCGCTTGAATAATTCCTGGCGATGGAGATAGCGAGCGGATCACCTGGCCCGCGGAGTTAGCGATTGGACTTCGCTCGAACCCAGGTATTGATATCGGCTTGCGGGACAACCGTTCCTGCAGATGATAGAAAAACGCTGACCGATCCCGTAGCCGGTCTCGGTCAACGGAAGCTATCCTTGGCTCGCAGAGTTTTATCAATGAACAGTCTTATTTGGCTTCTGCGATGTGTGCCTGGTGGCCGGCATCGGCTACAGCCTGCAAGAACGCGTCTGCGCTTGCAGGCGTTGACGCCCTGCCCGAAAGAATGTTGCGAAAGGTCATGTGCTTGCCATAGATGGCGCGGGTCGAGTCATTGTCCTGCTCCACGACTGCACCTTCCAAAGTCAAGCCGCCAAACACGCCTTTCGAGCGCGAGTAGCTGAGGACTTCCGTATTCAACTTCCAGTCGGTTCCAGCCGTGGCTTGGCGGCCTACCGGACCGGCCGCAACGGATCCGTCACCACTAAGTTCGAACTTGCTGGAGAGCAGATGCTGCAAACCGCGGTCGTTCATGACCAGCATGACCAGATCTACTTCTTCGATTCCGATCTGCAATCCCCAGCTTCCGCCACCAATGGAGATGAAGGCGGGAGCGCTCCAGCCAGCTGCAGTGCGGCACGTGGCTACGCCGCGCCCGTGCTTGGCGCCAAAAACAAATCCACCCTTGACCAGATTTGGCACTACGACGATGCACTTCGCACCGTTCAATACGTTTTCCGGGATTCCTTTGTCGGGAGTCGCCATAATGCTGTGCAGAACATCGACGGACGATTGCAGGCGATCGACCGTGTCTTCGCGCGATGAACCTGCCCACGCGAGGGTTCCAACCAGCCCGACCAAACTCATCAATAGTAATGACATTGCTTTTTTCATAGATAGATTCCTTTGGGATCTGAGGAACTAAGAGGAGAAGACTTCAGATGGGCTGCCTTAGCTCAGAGAACCTGAAAGAGAGAGAAGAAGTACTCGTCTCGATTTGTATGATCGCTCAGGCGAGCGGAGGAAAGCTGGTCTACATTGCTCACTTTCGAGGGGGCGTCACGAAAGCTTGCCTGACGCCAGGCAGGTCGTGCCGCAAAGTTATTATGCACGATGAGCAATCTAGTACAGAATAACCATCCCGGGCGTGTCATGGTTGGGTTGACTGAGATGCGCAAACATTTCAGCCACGTTCCCGACGACGAAATCGTTCGGCGCCTGGGGAAAAAGAGAGTGAGTGGCAGATGGCTCTTCGACACTGGCGCGATCGTATTCGTAGACGGCTCGCGATGGTCACTACCTCGGTTTCGACGCTGTTTGCTTCGGCTACGCGGCCGGCTCGCGGTTTTGCATCGCAAAGGATGTGTCCGTTTTGCGGGCTGATCACGCCACGGTCGCAGATGTCTTGCTTAGAGTGCGGGAAGTCGCTTGCTCCAGCGACAAGATAGTTGAGTTCGCATGGAGGAGCCCGTTTTCGGAAGCGCTCAAAAGAGCGGAGGAGATAAACATGCTTTGGACTATTTTCGTGGTGTTACTGATTCTGTGGGTTCTGGGTTTCAGCCTCCATATCGCAGGCGGTCTGATTCACCTGTTGCTGGTCGTTGCCCTGGTGGTGCTGGTCATTAACTTGTTGAGCGGCAGGGGTGCGGTGGTGTAAGACCGCCGCATGAAGCTTTCGAGGATCCAAATGAAAACGAAATACCTGCACCTCTCGGCTTATGCTTGCGACCAATGTGCGGGCCCGGTGGTTGCGGGCTCAACCGCAGTTCGTGAAAACGAAATATCGAACGAGACCGACGTCCAGGACGTTGGTGCGATTTGCTTGTCGTGCGGTTATCGGCAAAGCCAGGCGACTGAGCCGGGCTTGACTCGCAGCTTTCCGCCGGTGCGATGGGAGTCGGTGAAAGCGGTCGACGCAAGTCTCAGCCGGTCCGGATAAGACGCAGGCCGAGGTGGAAACCAAGTTCCACGGACTAGTCGTGCAGAACGAGGGTCAGCAGGGAACGGTGGACCTGCAAACTTCCTTCGGGGCCGCCGGAGTACTCGAAAAACCGGGCTTTCGGAACCGGTTGATGAAAAAATTCGCCCGCGATCGCGTGGTTCCGGCCATTTCGGCCAAACTCTTCTGACTGATCTTAGGGACCCACCTCATCCGCAGCGTTCCCGTTTCGCCGGCGCGAGGGGAGCCATGAACGATGACTATATGCCCAACCTGGATGCTGGTTTGTCGCTCAAGGGCGTCGCCGCGCTTGCTCGTTGCGCGCGAAAGCTCGTGAAAGTGAGCGATTCTGCACAGTATTCGCCGCCGAAATCGACGAGTCTGGACCATCGAGAGATGCAGGCCTGTCAAACCAGGCGGCCTGCGTCTGCTTCACCACCGGGCTTTGGTCACGACCAAGTGAGCTCGCAGGAGGTTTTTTATGCCGCGAGAGGTTCAAGTCGGAACGGTCCTGCGAAGGCAATGGCCGGAGCTCTTGGGTGTGGAGAGTGAACCCTACGCGTCGAACTGGAGCGTGGTCAAGGTGCTCGACGGCTTCGCGGTTGAACGCAAGATTCGCGCTGCGGGATGGAATTTCTTCTTTATCGCGTCCGAAGTGAAGGCGATCTTTCTTGGGGCGCCGGAGGCGACGAAGATCCAGCGTGCAGTGAATCGAATTCTAGGCAAGACGAATCAGCAACACTTCAACGGCCTTGAAGTGACCGGAATCGCTCGCAAGCGGTTTCTGGGCCTGCCCTATGTCGTCGTTTCGGCGCACCCGCGTCATGTGCAACGGAACTGCTACCTAGATGACGCCGAGGCCCGTAGATCGTTGATGCCTGGTCAGAATCGTATAACGCCATCGAGGATACTTCGCCAGAGTTCCGGGGAGAAGGGCGTGCCTCTACCGGCCGTTGCGGATTGAGGAGTGTCGGCTTGGCTGCGGTCCGCTATTTGTCGTGACCGGCCCGGACGCCGCAGACGTGGCGGGGTCTCAACCCTTAACCTGGTTTCCGCACGCTGGCCGGCTCTTACCGCGAGCACGAAGTGAACCGTCGCCAGCAGAAAACGAGGATCGTCAGAATTGACTGCGAGTGCATCCACGGACTTTAGAGCATCCCCCGGTAGTTCGACGTGATCGGCCACCATGACAATCGGCACTTCGGGCCGGACTCGTTTGATCTCATCGGCGATGACTGAGCCATCCAGGAGGCCCAGGTGGCATTCAAGAACCACTGCGTCAACGGACCGCGACATGAAAAGCCGGAGCCCCTCGGAACCAGTGGTGGCCGTAGCCAGTTCGTAGCCGTTTTCCAGCAACAAACTGAGTTGAGCCGGATCGCGGTGGATGCACAGCAGGGTGGTTGTCATCATCGGACCTGTATACAAGCCGGGTTCCCACAATTCTGTTCCTAAAAGCTCAGTGCACAGGCTACCGGCAAGCGGACCGTCGACGACCGCCGCTCGATGCGCGTCCGTCCATCCGCGGCTCTGCCTTGGGGCGAGCGGTCCCTCGAGTGGTCAATTTTGACCAGCACGCAGGTTAGTCTTCGTTCGATACTAACCGTAAGCAAACACTGATGTTGCGCAAAACACCCGGACTGGAATCCGGGTAGGACCGTCGGTCAAAACGGCCTCTGCTGATCCTTTACCGGAGAGAGTGAGAAAACAGGTGGCACTACCAATCACCGTGGTAACGAATGGATCATTGGAACTCGTCCCGTCGCTCTCCGTGGTACAGACCGTTCCCTCGGCCTGCCAGCGACTGCAGACGAAACCGTCCTTGCCAAGTCGCATCGCGGTCATCGGGAATTATCTTCCGCGCCAATGTGGAATTGCCACTTTCACCACCGACCTGTGCGATGCTCTGTCGGCGGAGTACGGATCCGTTCAGCTGATGGCGTTGCCAGTCAACGACACGGAACAGGAATATGACTATCCCGAGCGCGTGCGATGGTCTCTCGCCCAAGATGACGTGCAATCGTATCAAGACGCGGCTGAATTTCTGAATTTCAACAATGTCGACATGGTATGCCTGCAGCACGAGTATGGAATCTTCGGCGGTCCCGCCGGAAGCCACATTCTGCATCTGTTGCGGAGTTTGAAGATGCCGGTGGTAACCACGCTGCACACGGTTCTACGGGAACCGAATCCTGACCAACTCTTGGTCATGGAAGAGATCGCAGAGATTTCCGATCGGCTGATCGTGATGAGCCAGCTTTCCGCACAGTTCTTGCAGGAGATATTCAAGGTGCCAGGCAGCAAGATCGACATGGTGCCGCATGGCGTTCCGGACTTTCCGTTTCTCGATCCCAATTTCTACAAGGATCGATTTGGCGTGGAAGGCAAAGCCGTACTGCTGACCTTCGGCTTGCTCTCGCCAAACAAGGGCATTGAAAACGTCATTCAAGCCCTGCCGCAGATTTTGTCGCGGCACAGCAACGTCATGTACATCGTCGCAGGCGCGACCCATCCTCACGTTTTCCGTCGCGAGGGGGACAAATATCGCAGCAGCCTGCAAGCCCTGGCAAAAGAAGTCGGCGTGGAAGAGCACGTAATCTTCCACAATCGTTTCGTTAGCCCTGAAGAAATGGCTGCGTTCATCGGCGCAGCCGATATTTACATCACGCCTTATCGCTACGAGGCACAAGTTGTTTCGGGCACACTCGCCTATGCACTGGGAGCGGGTAAGGCGATCATCTCGACTCCATATTGGCACGCGATCGAATTATTGGACGACCGCCGAGGGGCGTTGGTGCCGTTCCAGAATCCCGAGGCAATTGCCCACAAGACAATCGAACTCCTGGACACGCCAGCGATTCGCCATGCCATGCGCAAACGCGCCTATCTTTTTGCGCGAGACATGATCTGGAAACGTGTGGCAGAAGGCTACATGGAAAGCTTTGCGCGAGTTCGCGGCGACCGCCTGGAAAATCCGCGCGTACAGTTTTCCGCTCGCGCTACGCCCAAAGCGCTTGATCGACTGCCGGAGCTGAAACTGGACCATGTCACCGCCCTGACCGATGACACGGGAGTGCTGCAGCACGCGATCTTTACCGTCCCCAATCGTGGCGAGGGTCATACCACCGATGACAATGCGCGCGCGCTCATTTTCGCGGTGATGCTGGAGCAGTTGACAGATGCGGATGATCCACAGGAGCGGGAGAAGACAAAATTACTGGTTACGGATTATTCTGCCCGCTATTTGTCGTTCCTTGAACACGCATTTAATTCCGCGAACGGCAGGTTCCGGAACTTTCTCGGCTACGATCGCCGGTGGAACGAAGCGGTGGGCTCGGAAGACTGCCATGGCCGGGCGTTGTGGAGCCTGGGAACTGTCCTCGGAAGATCCCGGAATCAAGGCTTGAGGAGCGCGGCCGGCCGTCTGCTCGAGTATTCGCTTCCGGGAGCAGTGGAGAACTACAGTCCTCGCGCCGCAGCGTACACACTTCTCGGAATTCAGGAGTATCTCAACTCGTACCCGGGGGACCGGGATGCGCAAAAAGTAAGAGCTGTGCTCAGCCGGCGCTTGCTCGAGATGTATGAGTCGATCCGGCGGCCTGACTGGAAGTGGTTTGAGAACATAGTCGCATACGGCAATGCGAGATTGCCCCAGGCCATCCTGCGAGTAGGTTCGGCGTGCTCGAATGAGCGCATGGTCTCTGTCGGCCTGGAAGCGCTCGACTGGCTGATGAAAGCGCAGCATTGCGAAACAAATCATCACTTCGTACCCATCGGTTCGCAGGGATTTTATCGCCAGGGTGGCGAAAAGGCACGCTTCGATCAGCAGCCAATTGAAGCTGCTGGCGCGGTCTCTGCCTGTATCGAGGCTTATTCTGTGACGGGCGATCCAGCCTGGTACGAGCAGGCATGGTCGGCCTTCAAATGGTTCCTGGGCGATAATGATTTGCAACTTGCTCTTTATGACTCTGTCACCGGCGGTTGCCGGGACGGATTACATCCCGAACGTGCCAATCAGAATCAGGGAGCGGAATCAACCCTCTCGTTTCTGATGGCGCTGCGCGAAATGCAGGCCGTACAGAGTTCCGAGCGTCACCCTGAAAAGCATTCCCTGAAAGGCTGAACGATCCCTCTCATGACGACCTCCGAAACCACACTTGTCGCTACCGAAATCACGCACTACCCATCCCTGCTTCTGCGTCACCCTGGCAACCCCATCCTTACGCGCAAGGATTGGCCGTACTCCATCAATAGTGTGTTCAATGCCGGCGCAACACGGTTGCCCGACGGAACCACGCTCCTGCTATGTCGCGTCGAAGACCGCCGCGGCCTGTCGCATCTCTGCGCTGCGCGGTCGAAAAACGGTATCGATGGATGGAAGATCGATCAGGAACCTACGCTGATGCCCGACGCGCATCACTATCCGGAAGAAATCTGGGGCATCGAGGATCCGCGCATCACCTTTTTACCTGAATTGCAAAAATACGTGGTGACTTACACTTCGTATTCGCGCGGCGGGCCTGGTGTTTCACTGGCTCTGACCCACGACTTCCGAAGCTTTGAGCGTTACGGCGTCATCATGCCCCCGGACGACAAGGACTCGGCCCTTTTCCCGCGTCGAATCGATGGATGCTGGGCGCTGATCCACCGTCCGATGACGACCCTCGGGTCGCACATGTGGATTTCCTATTCTCCCGACCTGCGCTATTGGGGCCGACACCGACTGATGCTGGAGGCACGCCGCGGCGCGTGGTGGGATGCAAACAAGATCGGTTTGTCTCCGCCGCCGATTGAAACTGCCCGAGGATGGCTCGTGTTCTATCACGGAGTGCGCCACACGCCTTCCGGCTGCCTGTATCGATTGGGCTTGGCGCTTTTCGATCTCGAGAATCCGGAGAAGTGCTTGCTGCGGGGCGATTCCTGGATCTTTGGGCCTGAGGCGTCCTACGAACGACATGGCGATGTTGACGATGTCGTATTCCCGTGCGGATACACGATGGATGCCGATGGCGACACGGTCAACATCTACTACGGCGCTGCTGATTGTGCGATTGCTCTGGCCCGGGCCAGCGTGCGCTCGCTGCTGGAGTGGCTGGATGCCAACGGAAGTTGTGAGCGCCGGCATCGCGCGGAGGGTTGATGAATCCGCTTCTCTCCATGTTCCGCTTCGCGATTGGTTGCCACCACCAACGCAGCGATGTGTTTACGATCCAGAAACGGACCTACCAGGTCTGCTTGAAGTGCGGCCAGGAATTCGAGTATTCATGGGCCTTGATGCGACCGGTACGACCGCGTCTCGACGAGACTTCACAGGGACCGCCCGGGTCGAAACGGCACCCGGAGAAGCACCTGAGATGACCGGTCGTATCACCGGCGTCGAAGTCTGAATCTCGATGTGAGCTATCTTGCTCAGACGCGAGAGTGAACACCTGTCATTGTTGATTCTCCTGAGTGTGTAGACGGAGCCGCGAACGCTGATTCGCAGCTCTGATTCCCCGGTTGCTCTCGCTCCGCTCCCGACACGGCGAGGCGACCACATCCAGCCAATCGGCATTCTTCATCCGTGTGGAACGCCGCGAAACGAAGCGGCGGGACACGAGTCGACCCTAAAAGTCTCGTACATCGAAACTGTGGCCGATGCCTCCAGGCGGAAGAGAGGCATCAACCGAGAAACAAGGAAGGTCAAATATGCCTCTAATTCAACTGCTAGAAGTTCTCATCGTGGTGGGCGTCCTCCTGTGGCTGGTGAATCGCTTCATTCCCATGCAGGGGACCATCAAGTCAATTTTGAACGGCGTCGTGGTGATTGCCGTGGTCCTGTGGTTGCTGAATGTGTTTGGGCTCTTTAACTCGCTTTCCCGGATCCACATCGGCACCTAAGCGGAGACTAAAGGAAGCGAGTCACGCCAGGGCTGGGCGCACCAAACCGAGATCAACGAAAGCAATCCGGCAGAGGTTTGCCGCAGGGGGATACAGTGAAGACCAGGATTTTGTTAGCCGTCGGAATCACCGTCAGTATGGGCGCTTTTGCTCAATCCAATTCTCGTCCCAACATGATGGTTGAGCCCAGTAGTCCAACGTTTCAATTCCAGGTAAACGTAGTCAGCCGCAGTGTACAGGCCGTCAACTATCGCTACCGTGGCGGATCCACAAAGTTGGATTTCGCAGGCACCGATTTAATGTCGGCCGCGAATGGTGAAGCAAAAGTGAACAGCAAGGCTGGGTCGGTTGAGATCGAAGCGGAATTTCGCGACCTGCAAGCGCCGACGAGTTTCGGCAATGAGTATCTGACCTATGTCTTGTGGTCGATTTCGCCCGAAGGCAGGGCGGTGAACCTGGGTGAAGTTCTAGTCGGCGATCACCAGCGCAGCAAGCTCCACGTGACCACCACCCTCCAGGCCTTCGCTCTGATCGTTACCGCGGAACCGTATTATGCGGTGCGCCAGCCGAGCAATGTGGTGGTACTGGAAAACGTGGTTCGCGAAAACACCAAGGGCACGACCGAACCGCTCAACGTTAAGTACCAACTGATGGCTCGCGATGGCTACATTCCCACCGGCTACAAGTTCGACCCGGTGGTTTTGAATGCCAGATTGCCGTTGGAGTTTTTCGAAGCGCGGAACGCTCTGCGTATTGCGCAATCCGAGGGGGCCGAACAGTACGGCGGCGATACCTATCAACATGCTGTCCTGTTGATGAACAATGCGGATGAATCTGCCATACGAAGACACGTTGAGAACAAGCCGCTCATCGCTGTTTCCCGCGAAGCCGTGGAGACCGCCGAAGATGCGCGAGAAATCGCGGTCAAGAAACTGGACGAGATCCGCCTGGCCAGCGAACGGCAGGCTTCGAGCGACGCCCAGTCCCAATCGCAGGCGCAAGCCGAGAACGCGATTCGCCAGAAAGATCAGGCGCAGTCGGCCGCGGCGCTCGCGCAAGCGGCAAAAGATCACGCAGAACTGGATGCAGACAAGGCCCGAGCTGACACTGCCGCAGCGCAAACTGCGACCGCGCAGGCGAGGAGCGACCTGGCGACCAGCGAGGCTTCGTCAGCCAATGCGGTTTCCGCTGCCCAGGCTGATGCGGAGCAGTCCCGTTTGGCTGCCCAGCAGGCACAGATGAGCGCACAACAGGCGGAAACCGACAAAGCCGCCATGCGCACACGATTGTCCGAGCAGTTGAACTCCATTCTTCAGACGCGTGATAGCGCCCGGGGTCTCATCGTGAGCATGTCCGATGTATTGTTTGACAGCGGAAAATACTCGTTGAAGCCGGGAGCAAGGGAGAAGTTGGCGAAGGTTGCCGGCATTCTGCTCGCCTATCCCGGACTGGACATTGCGGTCGGCGGCTACACAGACAATGTCGGTAGCGACTCAATGAATCAGACGCTGTCAGAGAATCGTGCCGGATCAGTACGCGACTATCTGGTGCAAGAGGGAGTGGCGACGAATTCGGTTTCGGCCAGGGGCTTCGGAAACACATTGCCCGTAGCTACGAACGATAACTCTTCGGGACGCCAGCAGAATCGCAGAGTCGAACTTCTTGTGTCCGGCGATGCCATTGGCAGCCCGGTAAACGCGACAACCGGAAGCTTGCAGTAAGGGCAAGGCAACGAATTGATAAACGGAGGCAACACTTATGAGACTAGTTGGAATGATCAGCACAGCCGTTCTTTCCATGGCGCTCGGCGTCGCAGTGCCGGCGTTGGCCCAGGAGCAACACGAACAGGATGAAAAATCGAAGCCTGCGCAGGAGGAGAAACAGGCGCAACCGGAAAAATCTGTAAAGCCACAGGAGAAACCCGCGGCGCAGGAGGAGAAGAACGCCAAGCCGGAAGAGCACAACGCAAAGCAGGGGGAGAAGAACGCCAAGCCGGAAGAGCGCAACGCGAAGCAGGAGGACAAGAACGCGAAACCGGCCGAGCGGAACGCGCAGCCGCAACAGCATGCCGCCAATAACGGTGGCGGCCGCATTCCTGCAGACAAATTCAAATCTAATTTTGGACAACAGCACACATTTCGCGTCAGCCAGTCCGACTACAGCAGCCACCGCTTCCAATACGGCGGCTATTCATTCGGATTCGTTGACCCGTGGCCGAGCAATTGGCTCTATACGCAAAACGTCTATGTTGTCGAAATCGACGGCGTGTATTATCTGTGTAACGCTTCGTTTCCTGGCGTCAACCTGGCACTCAGTTTCACGCTGTAACCAGTTTGTCCGGCGTCGCCAGCGAAGGCAACCAGCATAACTGAGTTTGGCGCGAGTTCATTTCTTGGGCTCGCGCCTCTTTTGCGCCCGCAAGTCCGCGGGAATCAGTTCCGCAGTACTAGGTTCGACATCCACCAAGGCGAGCAAGGGGGGCAGACTCATCCGCGGCGTCAACCATCGATCCGGCCCGGTCAACGGGACTGGTCACCAACCGCTTGTGGAGCAGACCAATGGTCGCACAACCCCGAACTCGGCAAGCACGAGGCAGGGAGCGGCCGCCTGCATGACCTCCAGGTCGAGCGTTGGAGGATTGGCGTCGCTCGGCCAAGGAAAGCCACCGGTGTTCGCACTTTCGAAAAGACCGCGATTTCCGTGATCGCAGTTCGCCACGGTTGCCCGTCTTCCGTCATTGAGCAGTTTTGACCAGCAAGAAAGCCGTGAACCGCCTATAAACCAGGGTGAGCCTCTCAGCAGGTGTTCGTCTCGTTCTGCGCAACTAGACAATCGGGAGCGCCGCACTGGAATGAGAGGAAGAAACACATGAATTCGATGTGTTTTGAGCGGGATCTGGGGCGGCGAAAAAGGAGTGAACTATGTTGGGTACGATACTGATCGTGATTTTGATCTTGGCGCTATTCGGTGCACTGCCAAGTTGGCCGCACAGCCGGAATTGGGGCTACTACCCGAGTGGAGGGTTTGGACTCGTCCTTTGCATCGTGGTTCTGCTGCTGGTTTTCGGTCGGATTTGAAACATGGAGACAGGGAACATGGCCAGGCGCCATCGCCAACACGTGGCGCCTGCTTTCTGCTAGTTTTGGCAGTCGGCTCCCGGATCCAACAGCATGCCGCGCCCGCTCGGTACAGGAAGGCTCGCCCGCTATGTCGAGCTGTACTCTTGCCATGGCGGTGCGCGAGTAGTTTCCCGCGCCATCAGTCGCCGAAATAGATAGTAGAGTCTGCCCGCCGGCTGCGAGCCGAGACCGGGCTCAGGCCCCCGGCGACTTCCTGAGAATTACTTGGTTCCGGCTCCATCAACATTCCCAGGCGTTGCCCGCTCATTCCACTCTCCCATTTTCAATCACGCCGTCGGGTCGCAGATTCCTCAACCAGCGATGCCAAGCAGAAGATGATTGCTTGTATGACCCGCTTCGTCTCCTCCGGACCCTTGACTGGGATCGAATCGACACCGGCTTGCTTAGCAGGATAGTCATTCCCTCCCTCAAACAGGGCATCCCCGATATAAATCATCTCGGGCAGTGAAAGCTGCAGGAGGTCCCGCAATTTCCCTATGCCATAGGCTTTGTCGATGCCGGGCTTGGTGATATCGATCGATGTCGAGCCTCCAATGCGCACCGAGAACTCAGGAATGTAAGTGTCCAAAATCGCTTTGATTGCTTTCCGTTTGGAATAATCGGGATCCCACTTGTTCTTTTCTTCCAATGGCGCTTGCTGGCCCAATGCGGAAAATGTCATCTGGCTCCCACGGTCTTCGGTGACTTCTCCCCACACCTTCGCGACTTTGTAGCCAGCTTGAGCGAGCGATTTCCTGAGAGAGTCGAGTATCTTCTCCCTCTCTGTGGGGGAGAAATCCTCTTCATAGAGTTTTTTCCACTGCCCCGTGTATTGATAGAACTTCGTTCCACAGGTGGGAAGCAGGGAGAGTTCCAGCAGGCGTTCGTCCTGAGGAAGTTTGGAGACCACTTGCGTTTCAAACTGCGGCCAATCGCCTCCGGAGATCACTGCCACTTTCACAATTCCGAGAAGGTCGTGGAGTAGCCCCGACATCTCGGGATCTACCGCCGATTTGCTTTCAGCAAGCGTCCCGTCAAGATCAAACACAATCAGTTTTTTCGTGATTTTCATGGAGTATGATTCCCCTCGGTGGTCTCTTGGAGTTTACGCGGGAAGCGCAATATCGAGCAGGTTCACCGGGCCAAGCAGGCGCAGCGTTACAGAGCCCGATCGCCGCCGGCGGCCGGAATACGTCGCCTGCAGGACGGCATAGGTCGAGCCGCCGTGCTCGACCTCACTGCAGACCAGCACTCTCGGTGCAGCAGCGACGCCGACAAAAGTCTTTCGCATTCGACCGGCATCGTTGTTTCTGCCAGAGGTACAGCCAAGCGCACCCTGCGCAAAATCGATGCAGGCAAGTGCCCGTCACGTCAGTATTCTGCTGAATCTCGCCAGCTCTCGAACGACTGGATTCCGCTTGTAAAATGAGGGGGTGTGGGGAGGAGGGATTCTTCGGCAGCGAGGGACAATCGGCTGGGACTCAGGGACGCCTATGCTCGGTGTCCTACGCTTTCCACCGCTTCGGCTGCCGAAAGCTTTCGATCACGATGGGGCTCGGTGCGGGGCAAACCCGTATTCAGTTCGCACGATTCTCCAACGGCCGCGCCACAGGTGGTGCAAGGCACAGCCAAAATTTGCTCTGCGGTGAGATCTTTGGCCTTCACCATCGTATGATGCAACGCTCCGCTTCCGGAAGATGCTCAATATTGCTCACTTTCGATGCAGCGGCGGCGGCGGATGGGCACGGTGCAGGCAGATTTTGGGTTTTGGCAAATTGTGAGCAAAAGTGACCATCTTTACGGGTTGGAATATGGCAAAGTTTACGGGAGTGTCGTTCACTCTCAGAGAGGCCCTTTATGACATCCCCAATCGCATTCGCCAAGAAAGGGTACGACCTCAACCCGAGGAGTTTCCTTGCCACAATCGGCGTGGGCAAAAAAGAGATGAGTTTTCCCAAGAAGGAAACAATCTTCACCCAGGGAGATGCGGCGGACTCGGTCTTCTACATCCAGGAGGGCAAGGTTCGGCTGACGGTCGTATCCAAGATTGGCAAGGAAGCAACCCTCGGCATATTGAGTTCGGGCGAGTTTTTCGGAGAGGGCAGCCTGGCCGGACAGGCGTTACGTATGGGGTCGGCGACCGCCATGACCGACTGCGAACTTCTGCGCATCGACAAGAAAGCCATGATGGAAGCGCTGCATCGGGAACACGAATTTTCCGACATGTTCGTGGCGTATCTGCTGGCACGGAACATCCGATATGAAGAGGATTTGGTAGATCAACTCTTCAATTCAAGCGAAAAGAGACTCGCTCGGATACTGCTTTTGCTGGCTCATTTCGGCAAGGAGGGGGTGCCCGAGACCGTAATCCCCAAGATCAGCCAGGAGACTCTCGCCGATATGATCGGTACTACCCGTTCCCGCGTCAGCTTTTTCATGAACCGGTTCAGGAAGCTCGGCTTCGTCGACTATGGGGAAGCTGGACTGCAGGTCCATAGTTCGCTGCTCAACGTCGTTCTTCACGACTAACTCTTCCACACCGAACGCGAAGCGTCCACCATAAACCCGCCAAGGGCGCGAACAACCACCTCGGGAAAACTAACTAATTGTGAAAAACTGTGCAGAGTAGACCATTCCTACCGTTCTCCCGCGTTCTATGATGGACGCACAAGAATAGGAATCGTTGCATCTACCACGCTTGCAGCCATTCGGAAAACAGACAGCTGGAAATATGACCGATGTAACCCGTCGCCCGATTCGAAAGCTGCGTAACGCTGCCCAACCGCCGCTCGTACACAGCGGCGCCGCTCCGGACTCCGATCGAGCCAGGAAGCCAGCGCTGGCCGAGCCCATGGCCAGCGGCCAGCAACTTACTCCCGGAGATCGTGTCGAGGGACTGGGCGACTTCGGTAAGCCGACGGGAGCATTCGGCACGGTTGAACGAGCGAATGAAGACGACGCCGTCGTCAAATGGGACAATGACGGTCGCATCCGAATGCACCAACCCTGGTTCAAGAAAGTCTAGGCCATTCCGCGGGCAAAGCCGAAGTGAGCAATTCAGACCAGCTACTTTCTCTGCGTTGAGCGATCATCGCCATGAGATAACCGCGCGATTAAAACGCAAATCAATAGCTCGCAAAGGAGCAACACTGTGGCATCAGCTACCAACCTCACAGAAGGCAAGAACGGACGGAACGAGCTGCAGACATGGTATCTGAGCGAGCACCTGGTGAATATGCCTTTGACCGAAGCCGAGAAACACGAAACGCGCATCGCAGGCTCCAATTCTGCTCAAGCGAAGAGGATGTGACCAGCAGGCTACCTTGAAAAGGGGGCTCATGACGACAATCGATCAGCAGAACAAATGTGAGCAACGACCACGCCGGTGTTTGGGTAACCGGGTGACGAGGAGTGCGGCCAGGCCTGCAGAGAAGCGGGAACCGAAGAGGTGCAGATTGCCTCTCGCGGTGAATGTGGAAGCTGCCCGTTTGACGGTTAAGAGGAACGGTAACGGTTCTAGGTGTGCCCGCAGAACCTCAGAGTGACCGAGGAGTCTATCGCTATGAAGACGTGCCGAGTTATGTTCTTGCTGCTGGCAGTAGCACAACTGGCACTGTTGCCAGGGCTCGTAAAGGCGCAATCCATGGTCGATTCTGCAGACTCCTCTAGTGTTGTCGCCTTGCCAGTAAGTGCCGCCATTCCGGCGTTCCTACAATCGGGGCCAACGTACGTACGTCCGCCGGAGGCGACGAAGCTCCGTAATTTCTTGTTTGACGCCTTCGGACCGTATCCGATCTTCGGCGCAGGGTTCGCGGCGGGCATCAACCAGGCGTATAACACTCCGCCGGAGTGGAAGCAAGGCGCTGCGGGCTATGCCAAGCGTGTGGGCTCCGACCTCAGCATCGCGGCGGTGTCCACGACGACTCGCTACGCCCTCTCGGAAGTGTTTCGCGAAGACACGCTGTTTTACCGCTGCGAGTGCAAAGGCGTGTTGCCCCGCCTGGGACATGCCGTGCTTTCCACGTTCACAGCGCGCCGCGGCATCGATGGCCATCGCGTCTTTTCCGTTCCCAATCTGGTTGCCCCCTATGCCGGCACCATGATGGCCGTGTATGGTTGGTATCCCGCCCGCTACGATTACAAAGATGCATTCCGAATGGGCAACTACAGTTTGCTGGGGTTTATCGGTGCAAATATCTCCCTTGAATTTCTCTATCGCGGGCCGCACTCCTTGCTCACTCGTATGCACCTCAACGATGCACGTGGAGCGCCAAGTCCATGATCGAGCCAAAATCTACGGCGGTTGCGGGCATGGATACTCGAGTTCCGACACAACAGACGACGCTGCTGTTTCCCCTGGTGAACTCCTTTCTCGGTCTCATCAACAAGTTTTTCCAGTGGTTCGGCGATCTGGGCGTGTTCTTCTGGCAAGTCTTGCGCGCAGCCGTGACGCCGCCGTTTGAATTTCGCGAACTGTTTCGACAGCTCGACGAAATCGGATCCATGTCTCTGCCACTGGTTGCCTTGGCCGGTGCCGCTATCGGGGTGGTACTTTCTTTGGAAGCTCGCTACAGCCTTACTCGGTTTGGAGCCAAGTCCCTGCTTCCTGCGGCGATCGTGTTCTCGGTTATCCACGAGACCGGTCCGATTATCACCGGGCTGGTAGTGAGTGGCCGCGTGGGCGCTGGCATTGGCGCGGAGCTGGCGTCCATGAAAGTGACCGAGCAGATCGACGCCATCGAGGCGTCGGCGGTGAACCCGTACAGGCTCCTGGCTGCGACCCGCATCCTGGCGTGCATCCTCATGCTTCCCTTGCTCACCCTGGCTGCCGATGGTTGCGGCTTGGTGATGGGCTGGGTTACGCAGGCGCTGGCTGAGCCGCTCTCGTTCCACCAGTTCATCAATAGCGGCTTTAAGGGCGCCGACTTCAATGATTTCCTGCCGCCGACGTTCAAGACCATGGTCTTTGGCCTGATCATTGGGCTGGTCGCGTGCTTCCAGGGAATGCGTACGCAGGGGGGCGCTGCGGGCGTGGGCCGTGCCGCCACAAGTTCGGTCGTGTTGTCTTCGTTGTTCGTCATCCTGGCGGATGTCGTGCTGGTGAAAATCATTCTTATATTTTTCCCATGAGCACTTTCGGTGAGCCTTAATGAAATGGCTCGCGAGGCAAGTATGGAAATAGCCGAACCAATTGCGATGCTGCCCGAGGTAACCACCGCAGCCACCAGCAGGCCGGCGATTGCCGTTCATGACTTGCACAAGTCTTTTGGCACGCAAAGAGTCTTGAACGGAGTCAGCTTGACGGTCAGGCGGGGCGAGACGCTGGCCGTGCTCGGGCGCAGTGGTACCGGAAAGAGCGTCTTGCTGAGGGTAATCATAGGTCTGGAGAAGCCCGACTCGGGATCGGTCTGCATCCAGGGACAAGACATTGCCGGCCTGGCTCTGGACCTACTGGGCGAGATCAGAATGAAAATGGGCTTTCTGTTTCAGCAGGCTGCGCTCTACGATTCGCTCACGGTCGAGCAGAACGTGGCGTTTCCGCTCGAGCACCATAAGAAGGCGATGTCGAAGTCGGAGCAGAGCGGCCGGGTCAGGGCGTTATTGGAGGAGGTGGGCATGGAAGCCAACCTTCGAAAGATGCCTTCGGATATATCCGGCGGAATGCAAAAGCGAGTAGGCCTCGCGCGTGCGCTGGCTTTGGAGCCGGATATTCTGCTGCTCGACGAACCTACCGCAGGTCTGGATCCCATTAGCGCATCGGAAATTGATGATTTGATTCTCAAGCTCCAGCAGGAACATCACATGGCATCGATCGTGGTGACGCACGATCTCCATAGCGCGAAAACGATAGCCGGGCGCCTGGCGCTGCTCCAGGACGGCAATGTTGTGATCGAAGGCACCTTCGAACAGCTGCAAGGAAGCGACATCGAATTTGTTCGGGAATTTTTAGGGCACTCGTAGGGGGATATATGTCGAGAGCGGCACGGTTGGGAGCGTTCATCGTTGCGACAATGGCAATCCTGGTGGCGGGTGTCTTCATCATCGGGAGCAAGCAGTATCTTTTCAGCTCCACGTACCGATTGAAGGCGCAATTCGACAACGTGGAGGGCCTGGATGCAGGAGGCGATGTGCGGGTGGGCGGAGTTCACAGTGGAACCGTGCACAGCATTGTGTTGCCGAACAAGCCCGGTGAAAAGGTCACCGTCGTCATGGACCTTGGCAAATCGACGCATGAGATCATCAAGCAAGACTCCGTAGCCACCATCGAGACCGAGGGACTGTTGGGCAACCAATATTTGGCGATCTCGTTTGGATCCGCCGGGACAGCGAACGTGCGGGACGGCGATACCATTGCGAGCGAACCGCCACTTGAAATGTCGGACCTGCTGCAAAAAACGAGCGGCATTTTGGATAGCAGCCAGCAAGCCGTCCAGAACGCCACCCGGGCGACGGCCAATCTTGACTCGATCAGCGCTAAGATCAATGAGGGGCAGGGAACCGTCGGCGCGCTGGTTAACAACCAACAACTTTATAACAACCTCACCCAGACGACGGCCGCCATGCGTGACACGATGGTGCAGGCGGAATCAGGAGTCAAGGACTTCCAGGAGAATATGGAGGCCCTGAAGCACAATTTTTTTCTGCGCGGGTATTTCAAGAACCGAGGCTACGAAGATTCCGCCGAGCTGGCACAGAATGCGATCGAACGCCTGCCGCCGGGCACGGCGATCAAAGAGTTTACCTACTCCGCCAAGCAGCTTTTCGATAAGCAAGATTCGGCCAAGCTCAAGAACCAGAAGTCACTCAACCTGGGTGGCGATTTCCTGGCCAACAACCAGTTCGGGTTCGCCGTGATCGTGGCTTCTGCCGGCATGGAAGGCGACACCCAGAAAGACCTGGTGCTCACCGAAGCCCGCGCCATGGTTGTGCGCGAGTATCTGGTGGAGCACTTCGGCTTTGACGACAGTCAGCTGAAGACCCTGGGAATGGGCAAGCAGGCAGATGCGAATTCGGATGTCGGCTGGGGCAGGGTGCAGATTCTCATCTATCCAGCAGGTACCGCGATTCCGTCGAGCAAGCAGACCGAAACCGGCAGCCGCTCTAACACCACACCAGACCAACCGGTTCAGGCGTCGGCGACGGGCTCCGAGAATCTACAGTAGCAGCTTGCTCCAACTGCACCTGCAGTGTGAGCAACCCGGTTCCGCTCCGAGTTCTAGCCGCGCCTCGGGGCGCGGCCAACTCCTTCGGCAGCGAGGCAGAGATGAGGAAGAGATAGCGAGTCACGTGGTCTTGCAATCGACGCGACGCGTGCTTGCCTGGCGATCCTACTGCGTGGTGCGTGCCGATTACCATTGTCCGAGCCCCCACTAAGCAAGCCCGGTTTCCGCCGGGCGGTGATGAGGTGAGTCGGGGGGACGGTTGCGCATCGGGCGGATGAAGATAATAAACGCAAGCAGACAACGCTTCCGCTTTATGCTTTGGCGGTATTTGTGTCCTTCGCGGCCATTAACTCCGCAAGCTTGTGGACATTCATAGAGTGTTCGTGAGCCTTTGCGGTGAGTCCGTGCGCCGTCAACGGATCCGCTTTGCCGTGGGCGACAGCAGCTGCGGCGTGGGCATGGGCTGCGAGGTTGTGGAGCTCTGCGAGTCGATTGTGCGGGCTTTGTGGCATTCTGTTCTCCTGGCGGCTTGTCCTTGGGGCGCGATTAGTCCTGAGCATTGTGCCTAGCTGGCGTTTCGATACTCTGGGGGGACGTCGTCCTCCGCCACTTCGCGCGTGGTCACTTCCGAAACATCTGCGTCCTTTGCGTTCTCCACACCATCCACGGCGTCGGCTTCGAACGCGTTTCCCTGTTCTAGCAGTTCCTTCACGCTTTCAGAATCAGCGTCGGAGACGTCCGATATTCCCTGAAGATCGCCGGACTGCCCGGCTGAGTCCGGTCCAAGCTCGTCTTGGTGCTGGTTATTTCTCGCACCCATAATCGCCACTCCGATCCATTACCCATCGTCGGGCAGATCCTACACTCGAGAACGGTCGACAAAGCGCTGAAACGTTCACACGGTCAGTGCTTTCGCCTCCGGGCAAGGCTTTAAGGAACGCACGTTCTCACGAAGAACCTTAAGGAGTCTCTTGCCTACGCAGCCACAGCTACGGCCGTGTGCAATGTGCAGTACAGAGGATGCGTGTTTTCGATGATCTTCTTTGCCGTGGCCACTTCGGCAGCGGTCCCGTGCGCGATCACCAAGAATTGATCGGTCTTTAGCGCTGTTTCATATTTCACAATGCTGTCCTTTGGTATGCCGATACTGTAGAGTCCAGCTCCCAGAACGCCCAGCGCTCCGACCTCTACGGCGCTTTCGAGCCCCGCCACGATCCAGGCAACGATCGGTCCCGCCGCTAGGACTGGACCAAGACCCGGAATCATGAAAAAGGCAGACCCGAATAAAAGCCCCCAAAACCCTCCCCAGAACGCGCCCATCTTGCCCCAATACTTCATGCGGTCGCCGGTGTTGTAATAGCCGACCACCTGCTCGTCGGTATGGTACCCTTTGCCGACGATTGACAATTTGTGCATGTCGACTCCGCCACGTTGCAGCTCCTGGATTGCCAGATCGGCGTCGGAATGTTGGTGATAGATTGCAACCACTGAATTCTCTATGGACATTTTTACTTCTCCCGGCCACTTGCCGTCGTTCTTGGAACGCTAAAATAAGTCCCACCGGCAACTATGACAGCGCGCGAGCGGGAAAACTGTCTGCTATTGCTCAGTGTGATGGAGATCGCATTTGTACGACTTGCGCCAGGCCGACGTCCGAGGATGCTGGTTGCGCGCGCCTTCTTGGGCCGCGTTGTGAACCTGTGGTTGGTCCGCAATGCTGTCGGTCATCGCGAAGCGATGATCGACAGCCAGGGTTGCAAGCCTTTCACCTGACTGTGTCTTCCGTAGCGATGGCAAAGCGACAGAAGGCGCCTTATTTGGTGTCTTGCGCGTTCGCGGTTTCCTCAAGCTCTTCCTCGGTCTGTTGCCAGCCGGATTTGGGGTCATATGCCTTCATCCCTTTGGCGAGAACTTCGGTCTTTCTGCCGAGATCTTTTTCATAGACGACTCCATCCTCGTTCACGATGAATGTCATCACGCCCGAGGATCTGTATTCCGCGGGATATGCCACGAAGGCGAAGCCCGCGCTCATTTTGCCATTGACGACATAGCTTTTCGCCCCGCTCGCAGTAATTTTCTTTTGCCGCGTCAGGATACGGTAGTAATAGCCGCGGTAAGGGGTCGGGGCACCGGGCTGGCCATGGGCGAGGGCTTCGGCAGATGCCAGCAGTGGACCGATGGGGCTTGGCGGTTGGCCGTCGGCAGCTTTCCAATAGAGCCCGTTGTGCTGCCCGTCATCGCTGAAGAGCTTCTGGGCATACGCGTCGTGCTGCGCGGCATGGTATTCCTTCTGCGCCGCTACGAGTTGCTGACAAACGCTGATCGCTGATGTTTCGTTCTGCCCGATTCGCCTGTACAGAATTTCCGTTTTGCCCGCAAGGGTGTCGAAATACCATACATTGCCCTTGTTTACGAGGGGAATGGGCGTGGGCCAGTTTTCCGCACCGATATATAAGGTAGTGGTTCCATTCGGTTCATTGACCACGCGGTGCATTTCCTGATAGCGCTTGACGAAATTTGCGCGGCTCTCTGTGTCTTCGGCTTCATCTCCCGAGGAAACGATGCGCTTTCCGTCTGGTCCGAGGATCTCGAGCATTGCTTTTTCGTCGCTACCCTCCGCGGCCGCGACCAGCGCGCTGCTCGCGTCTTCGGGCGAGGCAAATGTTTTCTGGCCTGGCTCCTGCGCTGTGGAACTGATTGAGAGGCATGCTGTCAAAAGAACAGCGCCCACTGCCAGTCCAGGAAGATTTGCCCAAGAAAAGTTGCCGCATATGATGTTTGTTCGTCGCATCTGTCTGCTCCCCCAATTGCAAGTTTTATCGTCTAGCGCGACCTATGGCCGCTGGACTAGTGATGTCCGCCGCCACCACCGCCGCGAGACCCGCCTCCGCCACGGGATCCACCGCCACCACGCATGGCTCCCTGCATGCTGGCCGCGCCGCGTGACGAAGCGCTTTTCGCCGGTCCGCCTTTCCCGTAGCTGCTGAAGGCGCCGCTTCGGGTGCCGCTCTGTCCACGCGGTTCCGCGTATCCTCGCGCCGCCCTGGTATTTCCGTTGAATGCCCTGGCGGTCGCTCCGCGGCTGTTATTCAGCTCGCCACGCCCTTCGTTGCCGCCCGCGGTAGACCGATTCCCGCTGTTGGTGCGGTCGCGTGCTCCGCCGCGGTTGCCATCAAATCCGCGCGCGCTTCCTGCCCGGTAGAAACTGCTCCGGTTGTAGAACGTGTTGCTCCGGGAATAGTATCGGCCGCCGCCGTACATCGCGTATCGGCCACCCCAATTGAACCCCCAGTGATTCCAGCCCCACCCATAACCGCCAAACCAACCGATCCCGAAGCCGCCCCCCCAAGACAAGTACGGGCCGCCAAACCAAATTCCGGGATACGGATACCATCCGGGCCATGCCATGATCGGATCGCCGTAGACCGACCACGGGTCATACGCAGGAACGTAAACCAGATCCGGGTCGGAGGGCTCAACCACGATCGTCGAGTCTTCGGTCGTAACCCTTTGCTGCGATGTGGTCTTAAGATCACCAGCACTTTGCGCGCGCCGACGCATCACCTGCACGGCATCCATTACATCGGGCTGCTGATTGAAGTAGGCATCGCCGAGCGATGATGCCCAGGAGAGATTCTTGTCCATATTGCCGAGAACAGATGGAAATGCGGCGAGCGCTTTGACGCTTGGGTCCCAGGGCTGCTGGTCCACGGCCTTACCCAGAGCTTCGCCTTTCAGGTCGGGATTTGCCTGTACCCATCTGTCGGCCTCGACGACTTGCTCAGGAAACGTGGACGCCGCCAGGACCTGCGCCACCAGCGAATCCGGATAGAGCGCAATCGGTGCGACCAACCGCTGCAACTGCGCGGGAGTCTGCTGTGCGTAGGGCGGCGCTTGGTTGGCCTGCGCCGTGGCGGGTGGGTCCTGAGTCGCCGCAAGTTGAACAGTCCCAATCGCACACAACCACGTGATCGACAATAGGGAAACGAGAGTTCGCGATACCCATCGATGCCTGGCGAGCCCTGCAGTAGGTCTGAAAGTATTCATGTTATGCCATCTCCTCTGCCCGTGCGTCGCTTGGCGGATACTCCGGACAATTCGCGTTTCGGAAATCATTACCAAACAAACAGGCGAGCACCCGAGCCCGAAGCGCGGACCCTTCCAGCCTGGAAAGAGAGATCGTGATCGGGAGCCGTCACGGCGCTGTCCGCGCCCGGAAGGTACGCTACGGAGGAGCTGAGCTCTTCGATTTCCACCGCACGGTGTTGATTCATGATGACGGCGGCATTGTCCGCCATCGCTGTCGAACCGGTGGCAAACACCATGACGCCTCCGCGTCGTACTCCCCGAACATAGGCTTCCGCATCCGCTTCTGCGGCTCCAAAAGACCTGAGGTCCCGAATCAAATCCACTTCAAAATCAGTGTGCGGAGTACTCATGATTCCATCACCAGTCATCTCTCGCGATTCGGCCAAAACCCGCACGTCATTGTGAGGAAAGCCGCTCGCCTCGAGCTCGCGCACAACATCGTCGACCGAGCCTGCATTTTCAAATAGACCAACCGCTGTTTTTGCCATTTTGTCCTCTGTGATTGTTTCCTAAGAGTCGATCAATCGCTCGCGAAATACTGTGCAGAATGGATCACATCAAGGATTTGCTCGGATGCGCAACCGTGCCCACGATCGCGGATCGGCTTCGAGGATGGCAAGCGAAAGCCATGAGTCGGAATGGTCTCGGCGGCTTTTTATTCCAAAAGTATGTACAAAACTGACCAGCGGGCCAGGCTGAAATCGGCCATACTCCGCAGTGAGATCGAAGCCAAACGGGGGATAAACGGTGATCGTGGCTGCGAAACGCGCAATAGTAGAGGAAGACAGGTTGGCCGGTAGGGACGTTGCCCGCGACACAGCCGCGCTCGACCCAATTTCCGGCATCTCGAGTGACATCCCGCAGTCGGGCGGCATGCACTTAGACTCCGGTTACCTTTCGCCCTTCTTTATTACCGATCCCGAACGCATGGAAGTTGCCTTTGAAAACGCCTGTATTCTCATCTGCGAAGGGAAAATCAGTCGCAAGAAGGACCTGCTTCCGCTGCTGACACAGGTTACAAAGATGGGCAAGCCGTTGCTCATCATCGCAGAGGATGTCGGGGCCGAGGCATTGGCTGCGCTGGTGGTGAACAAATTGCGCGGTCCGCTTCAGGTTGCGGCAGTAAGGGCGCCTGGCTTCGGAGAGCCACGCAAGCGTATGTTGCGGGAGCTAGCCATGGTTACGGGCGGCAGGACGATCGCGGAAGGAATCGACATCCAAGTGAGAAACCTGCAGATTTCCGATCTCGGTCAGGCGCGCAGAATCACCGTCGACAAAAACCATACGGTCGTCGAAGGCAGGACAAATTATGGTCGCCTCAGCTTCGAGCCTTCGTCCTGCACCCCGGTAAACCCTTACGCATCGCCTGCGCAGCCCTTGGCCTGAAGAGAAATCCGTCTTCTAGGCGGTGTCTGAGTAATAGGGAAGCGACCGCGACGACAGCTGAGGTTATTGAAGGCCTTTGTCACGGCAACCTCCAGCATCGCAAATTCGGAAATCTTTGGATGCCAGGTTCCGGCGCTTTTTCGTAGAGCTGAGGGCGCAACGTGCGCTGCTCCTGGAGGCGGTGCGCCCGGCCTTCAAAGCTGGGAACTGGGTAGCCGAGATACTGCTTCGGGGAACAAGGGGTGCGCTTGCTGGCGATCATTCTGTTCATTTCCAAAAATAGCGCCTTGCGATGGTTGATCCGTCTCGGCGGCCCCAGCCTCATTTTGCTCGGGCTCGCCGACAACTCGCTCATTCCGCTGCCCGGCAGCACGGACATCGTCACCATTCTGCTGGCAGCCCACCGTGGCAACCTGTGGGTCTACTACACAATGATGGCCACGGCGGGAGCCATCATTGGCGGCTATCTTACTTACCGAATGGCTCGCCAGGGCGGTAAAGAAACCCTGGAAAAGAGATTCTCGAAGAAGACGACGAAGAGGCTGTACGCGATTTTCGAACGTTGGGGCTTTGCCGCGGTCGCGATCCCCGCGTTGCTGCCACCACCGTTTCCCATCGTGCCCATGCTGCTGGTGGCTGGTGCCATGCAGTATCCGACCAGGAAATTTCTGACCGCTTTGGCGGTGGGACGCGGCCTTCGCTTCACCATCCTTGGCTATCTCGGGGCGCACAACGGCCGGCAGCTTGTGAGTTTCTTCGCGCGCTATTATTGGGATGTGTTTTTTGTTTTGATAGCGTTCTCCGTGGCGGGAGGATTCTTCGGGATGCTGGAGTACAGGCGCGCGCGGCGATCGGAAGGTCCTAAGACTCCGCGCAAAGTCTCACCATCTCGTCGCCGGGCGGCATGAGCCTGCGTCGCGGTTCCGAATCTTGGTCGGAAGCAGAGGTGAACCCTGAATCCTGAACAAAGAGCGATGAGCGACACTTATCGATCGTCTTTCGCCAGCCGAAATGCCCTTGGTTGCGGTGGGCTGGGCTGGTAGACGCCCGCGCAAGTGCGCGGGCGTACCCGTCATAACGCGAGCTCTCTCGATCGATCTAGCCCGAATAATTCGTGATTTTTAAGACAAGAGAAGCCTCCTGTGCTACAAACAGGTTGACTAGACGCCGTTCGAGGCACTTCCGGAGGCTTCTTCGTGTCTGACGATAGCACAACACAG
>Ga0187847_10001163_pt1 | contig 24984 bp, 19 predicted proteins | sample June2016WEW_4_10_FD_132458 | JGI IMG/M metagenome (GOLD analysis project Ga0187847, IMG submission 132458) | Peatland microbial communities from SPRUCE experiment site at the Marcell Experimental Forest, Minnesota, USA - June2016WEW_4_10 | ecosystem: Environmental > Terrestrial > Soil >...
GACGAAGCCCAGCTCCACGGCGACGTCGAGCACGGAGCCCTCACGGCTGATGCCCTGGCCGTACATGATGTCGAACTCGGCCTGCTTGAAGGGGGCCGCGCACTTGTTCTTCACGACCTTGACCCGGGTGCGGTTGCCCACGACCTCAGTGCCGTCCTTGATCGACTCGATGCGCCGGATATCGAGGCGGACCGAGGCGTAGAACTTGAGGGCCCGCCCACCGGGCGTCACCTCTGGTGAGTTGTGCACCATTACGCCGTCGACAAGGTAGTTGTGACTGTCTTCCACCTCAATGTCGAAGCGGTTCATTGAACGGGTTTTGGGCTTGACTCGTACGTCGGTCACCGGCATGGGCACCAACTGATAGCTCATCGGCACGAACTCTGGTTCGACAGCGAACTGACCGCGGAATCGTGGGAGGAGCTTGTACTCCATACTTGGGTGGATGTAGGGAGCAATCAGGGCGTGGAGTTTTGCCGTTTCTGCGTTGTTGAATGTCAGGACGGCCTGTTTCGCTGCACCTTTAGCTTTAAGAGCTACACGAATGCCCCACGTATCGGCAAGATAGGCCACCAAGCGTGTACGCGTGCCCTCCTCCATCGCTTCCACACGGATCTCCGCTCGACCGGTCAGGCCTTCAGTTCTCTTCTGATGGCCTTGGGATCTAACCGCGAAGGACGCATCGTCCATGTACCAGAGAGCGAGCGATAGTGGCGTCAGAGACTTCAGGTAATCGTCATCAAGAACTTTCTTGCCATCGACATAGACACTCTGACGCGTTTCGGCGAGTTCGGGAAGAGGTTGGAAGTCATGGGTGACAACTTGATCCTGGCGTACGTGTCTAACGAAGTCCACGTTCGCGAAAAGCGAAGCTTTCCAGTCGGCGTACTCGGTCTGAGCACCGCAGTGGGTGAATCGAAATCGTGCACCGTGTCCGCTTTGCGTCGGCGAGAGAGACCCATCACCCATCAATGTGCCGCGCAATGCGGTCCATTGGAAGTCCGAAAGGTAGAACGGGAGCGCCTCGAGAACGCGGTCGCCGACTGTCAACTTCCCCGCCTCAACCCATCCGCCCGGAGTACGGATTAAGTGGTTGGGGGTACATCCAAACTGAGATCGCCCATTTTTCATCGGCTTCGCCACGGTGATTTGCAGGAACTCATCGGTGCGACCGTTATTGAACCAATTGACGACGCGCTTGGGAACCATGGCGCCCGTTTTGGCGTCGTAGGAGAGAACTTCCACCGGCAGTTTTTGGTTGACGATCTTCCCGATCTTCTCCGTTGTTCCGTCGGCGAGAACTACTCGGGCCGAATAGTTGAAGCACCCGTAGATCACGCCGATCTTTTCGCGCAGTTGGTTGATGAAGACCGCGACCGTGTTGGACTTGGACAGCCCGCCGGTCAACTTGCGCAGGGCCTGGCTCATCAGTCGGGCCTGGAGTCCGACGTGGGCGTCGCCCATGTCGCCCTCGATCTCGGCGCGCGGGGTGAGCGCGGCGACCGAGTCGATGATGATGACGTCGAGCGCGCCCGAGCGGATGAGCATGTCCGTGATCTCCAGGGCCTGCTCGCCGGTGTCGGGCTGACTGATGAGCAGGTCGTCCACGTTGACGCCGATGGCGCGCGCGTAGACCGGGTCCATGGCGTGCTCGGCGTCGATGTAGGCGCAGACGCCACCGTTGCGTTGGGCCTCGGCGACCACGTGCATGGCCAACGTCGACTTGCCCGAGGACTCGGGTCCGTAGAGCTCGACGATGCGCCCGCGGGGCAGGCCGCCGATGCCGAGGGCCATGTCCAGGGCCAGGGCGCCGGTGGGGATCGACTCGATGTTCATGTGCAGGTTCTCGCCCATGCGCATGATCGAACCCTTGCCGAACTGCTTCTCAATCTGGCCGAGTGCGGCCTCCAGGGCCTTGGCGCGGTCATCGGTTGCCATCACAATCTCCTTGATCTTCGTCACGTGGGCACACTATGTACCTGCAGTGACATCGGTCGGGCTCCACCCGTTTTCACGGTACTACGAACAGGTGTTCGTAACAAGCATCAACGGGCCTCTTTTATTGGGGAGACGAGGTCCAATTTACAAGCAGCGAGACGGGGATCGACTCACTCCACGAGGGCCTGGTACACCAATCGTTGGAACTCGCGGCGAAGGGGATAGGTCGAGGGCGGGACCAGTTGGGTGAAGAAGCTAGCCGTCAGGTCCTCGACGGGGTCGACCCAGAAGAAGGTCGAGGCCGCGCCGCCCCAGTAGTACGAGCCCTCGGGGACGAGGCTCCGGTTCTTGACCTGGTCGCTCAGCACGGCGAAGCCCAGCCCGAAGCCGACCCCGGCGTTGTCCTCGTCCGCGTACAGCCCCACCGCGCAGCTCGCCAGGTCCACCCCGCCGGGCAGGTGGTTCTGGGTCATCAGGTCGAGGGTCCGCGGCGACAGCAGACGGACCCCGTCCAACTCGCCCCCGCGCAACAGCATGGTCATGAACCTCTGGTAGTCACCGGCCGTCGACACCAGGCCGCTGCCACCCAGCAGCAGCGTCGGCCTCGACGTGGCCAGCGGGGCCAGGTCGACCCAGGGGACTCGCTTGCCGAAGTGCAGGTAGAGCATCGCCAGGCGCTCCTGGTCCTGCTCGGGACACCAGAACCCGGTGTCGACCATCGAGAGCGGGGCGCAGATGCGCTCTTCCAGGAACACGTCGAGGCTCTGGCCGCTCCAGATCTCCACGATGCGACCGAGCACGTCGGTCGCCACCGAGTAGTGGAAGGCGCTGCCCGGCTCGAAGATCAGCGGGCAAGAGCACCAGTCGTGCACCGCGTCGGCGAGGTCGCGCGAGAGCGCCGCGTCGAAGGTGTAGCCCCGGCGCAGGTACATCTTGTCGACCGGCGAGGCAGTCTGGATGCCGTAGCCCAGACCGCTGGTGTGGCTCAGCAGGTGGTGCACGCGCACGGGGCCCTGCGCCGCCACGGTCTCGGGCTCCTCGGCCGTTCCGCCGACGAAGACGCGCGGCTCGCGCAGCTCCTCGATCCACGTGGCGACGTCGTCGTTGAGGTCGAAATGACCTTCCTCGTAGAGCATCATCGCCGCCACGGCCACCAGGGGCTTGGTCATCGAATAGATGCGCCAGATGGTGTCGTCGGTGACCGCCAGGCCCGCTTCGACGTCGCGGTGTCCTGACTTGGCGCTCCAGAGGAGTTCGCCGCCGCGCGACACCGTCGCGAGCCACCCGGGCAGGCGGCCGTCCTCGACGTAACCCTGGAAGTGAGTGCGGATCCGCTCGAGGCGCGTCGGGTCGAAGCCCATCGCCGACGGCTCGACGCGGATCTCTAACTCGGACGCGCGCTCGGCGCTCACGTCGACGTGGTGTGATCGAGAGAGGCGTCCAGCGCCCGGCGCAGCGCGTCCAGGGCGCTGATCGCGCTGTAGGCCCGCACGCGCGGCCGGTCGCCGGGCAGGTGCAGCTCCACGTGGGTGACCTCGTCGCCGAGCGCGAGGCCGACAAATACCGTGCCGGCGGCGCGACCGTCCTGTTCCTCGGGACCGGCCACCCCCGTCACGCTCACCGCGACGTCGGCATGAAGCAACGTGCGTACGGCCCGGGCCATCGCGCGCGCAGCCTCGGCGCTGACGACCGGGCCGGGCGCGACACCGAGCAGGTCGAACTTCACGTCCGAGGCGTAGCTGACGACCCCGCCGCGAAACCACGACGACGCGCCGGGGACGTTCACCAGGCGGCTGGCGATCAGCCCCCCGGTCACCGACTCGGCGACCGCCAGGGTCAGCCCTCGGGCCACCAGACGCCGCGCGACGACGTCCTCCATCGTCTCGTCGTCGACACCGAAGATGATCGGCCCGAATCGCTCGGCGATGAGGGCGCGCACCCTCTGCTCCTCGTCGTCGAGCAGCGTGTTCGCGCCGGCCTCGTCGTTCGCCTGCGCCGTGAGGCGGACCTTGATGCCCTCGATGCCCGAGGCGAGGAAGGCAATCGTGACGTGACCGCCGAGGGCCAGCGCGTCGAAGCGCTCCGCGACCGACTCGGCTAGCGCCGACTCGCTCGCGCCCCAGGTGCGCAGCACGCGGCTCATGATCACCGAGGTCGTGCCGCTGGCGCGCTCCCTCGCGAGCAGGTCGGGCAGGATGGCCCGCTCGAACATGTCGGACATCTCGTAGGGCACGCCCGGCACGGCGTAGACAACCTTGAGCCCGACCGGGCAGATGAGGCCCGGCGCGGTGCCGCGAGTCTGGGTGATGAGCGTGGCCCCGACCGGCACGTCGGCCTGCATGAGGTTGTTGTCGGGCATCTCGCGCCCGCGCGAGACGAACATCCGTCGAATCGCCTCGACCACCTCAGCGTCGCGCACGAGGGCGACGTTCATCACCTCCGCGAGGGCCGCGCGAGTGATGTCGTCCTGGGTCGGCCCGAGCCCGCCGCAGACGATCACCGCGTCGCTGCGCGCCAGGGCCGTGCGAAAGGCCAGGACCATGCGCTCGTGGTTGTCGCCCACGTGCTGATGGAAGTGCGACGCGATGCCGTTGGCGGCCAGTCGCTCGCCCAACCACTGCGAGTTGGTGTCGACGATCTGACCGAGCAGCAATTCCGTGCCGACCGCGACGACCTCAACCCGCACGAAGCGTCGCCCTCTTGCCGTCGGCGTAGTACTTCCATCCGGTATAGAGGGTCATCGCAACCGCGATCCAGATCGTCGTGACCCCCAGCCATACGTGATGGGCGGTGATGGGCAGCACGCAAAAGGCAATGGCCCAGTCCTGGGTGAAGGTCTTCCACTTGGCCAGTCGGCTCGCCGGGATCGAGATGCCCCGTTTGGCCGCGCGCGAGCGGTAGACGCTGATCCAGATCTCGCGCAGCGTGATGAGGATGGCCGGGATGATGAAGCTCTTGAGTCCGTGGGGCCGCGCGATGATGAGCGCGTATAGCGCGCCGAGCACGATCACCTTGTCGGCCAGCGGGTCGAGGAAGGCGCCCGATCGGGTCGTGCCGTGGCGGCGCGCGACGATGCCGTCGAAGTAGTCCGACGCGGCGGCGGCCATGCCGACCGCCGAGGTCCACCACGAGATCCGGTCCACGACGATCAGGTAGACGAAGACCGGCGCGATCACGATGCGAAAGGCCGTCATCATGTTCGCCGGCGTGAGCAGCGCCGTCTCGCCGTAGGTGCGGTCATCAGTGGTCATACCAACACCGCCTCCAGGTCCGTTCCGTGGCTCGCCACGATCTGCACGTCCACCAATGCTCCCACGGCCGCTGAAGGGTCCACCGTCACGATGCCGTCGATCTCGGGGCACTCTCGAACACTACGGCCGACCCCCGGCGAGTCGATCAGCAGTTGCTGGCGAGTGCCGACCAACATGTCGCGGCGCCGCGCGGTGATGGCGTCTTGGACCTCGCTCACCTCGCGCAGTCGCTCGAGCGCCAACTCGCGCGGGACCTGGTGGTCGAGGCCGCTGGCGAGCGTGCCCTCCTCGCTCGAGAAGGTGAAGAAGCCGGCCCAGTCGAGCTGGGCCGCGCCGATGAACTCGAGCAACGCGCGCTGGTCGTCCTCGGTCTCGCCGGGGTAGCCCAGGATGAACGAGGAGCGAAAGGTCGCCGACGGGTCGGCCGCCCGGATGACGGCGATGCGCTCGAGGAACCGGTCGGCGTCGCCCCAGCGGCGCATCGCGCGCAACAGCGAGCGCGAGGCGTGCTGGAGCGAGAGGTCGAAGTAGGGCACGCCGCTCGAGAGGATCGCGTCGATGAGGCCGCTGGTCAGTCCCGAGGGGTAGAGGTAGAGCAAACGGACCCGGTCGACCTCGTCGCTCAGGGTCTTCGTGAGCTCGATGAGCGGCTGGGTGCCGCCCTCGTCGAGGACCTCGACCGCTTCGCCGAGGCGGCCCCGGCGCCGGTCGTGGCCCCAACTGGCGAGGTCCTGGGCGATGAGGACGACCTCGCGCACGCCGCCCGCGGCGAGCGCGCGCGCCTCGGTGAGGATCTCGGCGACCGAACGCGAGCGCTGGTCGCCGCGAAAACTCGGGATCGCGCAGAAACCGCACCGACGGTCGCAGCCCTCGGCGATCTTGACGTAGGCCCACGGTGTCGACGAGACCGGGCGCGGCAGGTTCAACAGGTCGAAGGCCGGCACCGATCGGGTGCGCAGCGCGACCGGTGTCGAGTCCGAGACGAAGAGGCTCTCGCCGAAGCCCGCCACGAGGTCGACCTCGGGCAGGGCGAGGGCGAGCTCGTCGCCGTAGCGTTCGGCCATGCAGCCCGTGACGACCAGACGGGCGCCCTCGTGCTTGGCGTCGGCGAGCTCGAGCACCGTCTCGATCGACTCCTCGCGCGCGGCCTCGATGAAGGCGCAGGTGTTGGCGACGACGAGGTCGGCCTCGGCGACCGAGGAGGCCGGGGCGTACCCGTTTAAGACCAGGAGCCCTTCGAGCTTGTCCGAATCCACGTGGTTCTTGGGGCAGCCCAGTGTCTCAATCCAATACCGCAACGCGGGTCTCCTCTGTAACGCGACACCGAGCGTGCGGCTCGGTCCTAGTGGCGGAGAGGGAGGGATTTGAACCCTCGGGCCCGCTTTCGCAGGCCGCATTCTTAGCAGGAATGTGGATTAAACCGGACTCTCCCACCTCTCCAGGTACAGCCATCCTACTGAGGGCGCGATCGGGCCCGTAAACACCCTAAAAGAACGAGGGGCTCGCCAGTTACACTTCGAGAAATCAGAAAGTGACCCGCCCAGCCCGAAGGAAAACTCATGCGCACCTTCCGACTCGTTCTCGCCGCTCTCTTAGGCGCGACCTCGCTCGTCGCCATCACCCTCACGACCGGCGTCGCCAGCGCCTCCACGCAGGCCAAGCTCGCCACGTGCAAGAGCGCCATCAACGCCCAGGAGTACACCAGGGGGAAGTTGACCGTGGGGACCGATAATCCCGTCTACACGCCCTGGTTCGTGAACAACAAGCCCTCGAACGGCAAGGGCTTCGAGTCGGCGCTGACCTACGACATCGCCGCCGAACTGGGGATCGCGAAGTCGAACGTGGTGTGGGTCTACGAGCCCTTCGACAACAGCTACACGCCCGGACCCAAGAAGTTCGACTTCGACATCAACGAGATCTCCTACACCGCTCAGCGCGCCAAGGCCGTGACCTTCTCGGAGAGCTACTACAACGTGACCCAGTCGATCGTGGCCTTGAAGGGCAGCGCCATCGCGACCAAGCACACGGCGGCTGAACTGAAGACCTACCTCTACGGTGACCAGATCGGCACCACCGGCCTCGCCTACATCTACAACCACATCCACCCCACCCAGCAGACCCGCGTCTACTCGACCCTCGACGAGGCGGTGCTGGCGTTGCAGACCAAGCAGATCAACGCCATCGTCGTCGACACGCCCGACGGCCAGTACATGGCGACCTCCGAGGTCGAGAACGCCAAGAAGCAGCCCGACGGCGTGCAGGTCGGCCAGTTCCCGAGCACCGGCGAGCACTACGGCCTGCTCTTCACCAAGGGCAACCCCCTGGTGGGCTGCGTCAACGTCGCCATCACGGCCCTGCGCACCAACGGCACCCTGGCGGCACTCACCACGAAGTGGTTGGACATCTACACCAGCGTTCCCGTCATCAAGCCGTAGCCGCCGTGTCCCTGGGCACCGACGAGGGCTCGACCACCCCGAACCTCTTCGCGCCGCGTCACCGTCGGATCCTGGTGGGACGGCGGGGCCTCGCCGCGAGCACCATCTCGAGCGTCGTGCTGCTGGGCGCGTTGGTGGCACTCTTCTTCTTCGCGCCCGGCTCGGCGACGGTGCGCTACTACTACTTCAACGGCCACAACATGTGGCAGTCCTTCGTCGGCCATCCCCAGACCGGACTGTTGTCGGTCGGACGGGGCTTCGTCACCAACATCTGGATGTGCCTACTCTGTGAGGTGCTGATCCTCTTCTTCGGACTCGGCGTGGCGTGGGTGCGAGTCAGCCGCTCGGCCGTCCTGGTGCCCTTTCGCGTGCTCGCCACGGCCTACACCGACATCTTTCGCGGGGTGCCCCTGTTGTTGGTGGTCTTCCTCGTCGGCTTCGGCCTGCCGGCCCTGGGGCTGGGGGTCCTGTCGAGCCAGTCGCCCGACGTCTACGGCTGCGTGGCCCTCACCCTGACCTACAGCGCCTACGTGGCCGAGGTCTTTCGCGCCGGCATCTACTCGGTGCCCAACGGCCAGATCCTCGCGGCGCGCTCACTCGGCCTGACCCACGGCACCATCATGCGCCGCGTGACGCTGCCCCAGGCCGTACGCACGGTCATCCCACCGCTGCTCAACGACTTCATCTCCCTGCAGAAGGACACGGCGCTCGTCTCGGTCCTCGGCGCCATCGAGGCGGCCCGCGCGGCCCAGATCTACGAGTCGACCGTCTTCAACGGCAGCGGCCTGGTGGTCGCCTCCCTGCTCTTCCTGGCGATCACCATCCCCCTCACCCGCTTCACCGATCGACTGCTCGACCGGGACCGGCGCCGACGACTGGCGAGCCTCTCGTGAGCGACGTCGTGCTCGACCTCGACCACGTCGTCAAGCGCTTCGGCGACAACGAGGTCCTCTCGGGCGTCTCGTTGTCCCTGCACCGCCACGAAGTGGTCTGCCTCATCGGAGCCTCGGGATCGGGCAAGTCGACGCTGCTGCGCTGCGCCAATCTGCTCGAGAGCATCGACGCAGGCACGATCACGTTGTTCGGCCAGTCGCTCAACGACGAGCGGATCGACCCCGACCTCGTGCGCCGCCACATCGGCATGGTCTTCCAGTCCTTCAACCTCTTCCCCCACCTGAGCGTGCTGGAGAACATCCTGCTCGGACCGGTGCGGGCCTTGAAGCGCGACCGCGACGAGGTCCGCGAGGAGGCGCTGGCGCTGCTGGAGCGCATTGGTCTGCGCGACCGGGCCCACGAGTTCCCCGACCGGCTCTCGGGCGGACAGCAACAGCGCGTCGCCATCGTGCGTTCCCTCGCGATGCGCCCGGCGCTTTTGCTACTCGACGAGGTGACGAGCGCGCTCGACCCCACGCTGGTCGGCGAGGTGCTCGACCTACTGCGCGACCTCGCGCGCAACGGCACCACGATGCTCATCGCCACCCACGAGATGAACTTCGCGCGCGACGTCGCGCGCCAGGTGGCCTACCTCGACCACGGGGTCCTCATCGAGCAGGGCACGCCCGAGCAGATCTTCACCAACCCGCAGCACGAGTCGACGCGGACCTTCCTCGAGCGAGTCCGTTAGGAGGCTTCGAGCGCGCGCAGTTCGGGCATCGCGAGAACCAGGTCGAACAACTCCTGGTCGCGGTCCCAGGTGAGATGGCTGCGGACCTTCTCTAACTCCAGCCACACCAGCACGTCGACCTCGGCGTTGGGCGCGAACTCCCCGTCGATCGAGGTCATCAGGTAGTAGGCGACGATCTTGGGCTTGCCCCGGCGGTGGGTGTAGTTAGTCGTGCCGACGAAGCGCGTGATGTCGCAGCGGATCCCGATCTCCTCGTAGACCTCGCGCAGCGCGCCCTGCTCGAAGGTCTCGCCCTCGTCGAGCTTGCCCTTGGGGAACGTCCAGTCGCCGCGCGCCTCGCGAAAGATGCACGCCACTTCGACCCCGCCGGTGCTCGCGTGTCGGGTCACGATGCCCCCCGCGGCACGGATGAGGTCATCGGGCGCGTCGAGGGGGACAATCAATTCGCCGCTCAAGAGGTGCACACCGGTAACGCTAGAGGATGGGTGACGACGGGCACAGTATTAACCCTACGGCTTTAGTCACAGTTTACGATTTCTTCCTAGAGTTGTGAAGATGTTGGCCACCACTCTGGCGTTGGGTTGGCGCCTGGCCATATTCCTGGCGGCCGGCGTCGCCGGAGGCATCGCCAACGGCATCGCCGGCGGGGGCACGTTCCTCACGTTCCCGACGCTGCTCGCGCTGGGCATCCCCGCGCTGCAGGCCAACGTCTCGACGTCGGTGGGCGTCGTGCCGAGCTACGCCGGGGGCATCCGCGGATTCCGCTTCGAGCTCGTAGCGCACCGAGAGCTCGTGCGATCACTCGTGCCGTCCTGCGTCGTCGGCAGCGCCGTGGGCTGCACCCTGTTGCTCACGGGATCGCCGACCACCTTTCGCCACGTGGTGCCCTGGCTCATCGGCGCGGCGACGCTGCTCTTCGCGCTGGCGCCGTTGATCACCAAGCGCTTGGCGCACGTCGACCACACCCACGGCGCGCGGCGCTGGGCCCTCTTCGCCGGGATCTTCCTCGCCTCGGTCTACGGCGGCTACTTCGGCGCCGGACTGGGCATCCTGCTGCTCGCCGTCATGGCGGTGTCGCTACCGCTCGAGATCCACGAGCTCCAGGGGATCCGCAGCCTGCTCTCGGTGATCATCAACCTCTTCGCGGCCATCATCTTCATCATCCGCGGCCACCTGGCCTTGGACGCCGTGTACATGTTGGCCGTCGGGGCCTTGATCGGCGGCTGGCTGGGAACCCTGTTGATCAAGCGGCTCTCGGCCACGGTCGTACGAACCCTGGTGATCGCCACGGGCTTCGCCACCACGCTCTACTTGGCGATCGGGAAATAGTGGACGAGTAGTTGATAATTTCACTAGGATTTGTGGGATGAAGCGCCTGTTCTCCTTCCCCAACCCGGTGAACGACGCCGCCGCGAGGACCGTGGCGCTCGGCGTTCTCACGATGTCGCTGGTCGCCTTCTTCACCGGCTGGGCGTGGATCTTGATCCCACTCACCTACGGCTTCGCCGCCCGCGTGGCGACCGGGCCCACGCTCTCGCCCCTCGGCCAGTTCGCCACGCGCGTGGCCGCGCCGCGGCTGCGCGCCTGGCAGAAGTTCGTCCCCGGTCCGCCCAAGCGCTTCGCCCAGACCATGGGCCTCGCCTTCAGCTTGAGCGCCACGATCGTCTGGTTGAGCGTCGGCTTCTCCAACGCCCGATGGATCCTGCTGGCGCTGGTCGGGGCCGCGTCGCTCGAAGGTCTGGCCGGCTACTGCCTCGGGTGCACGGTCTTCGCGTGGCTGATACGCGCTGGATGGATACCGGAGTCGATCTGCGTCGAATGCGCCGACCTTTCGACCCGTTACGCGAGGGCCGGCCACCCGACGACGTAAGAATTGTCTAACAGTTGGGTGAACGGTTGAGGGGCGGCGATTGCCCCTGACGAAACCTTCGTAGGCTGGGACCATGCGCCGTCGATACCTGCGAGCCCTCTGGCCGCTGCTCGCCCTGTCCGCCTCGCTCGTCGCACTCTCGCTGCCGGCGACGTCGGCCCAAGCGGTCGAGGCGCGCGTGCAGGTCGTTCACCCGGCGACCATCCCCTCGACCGACACGATCCTGCCCACTGCGACGACGACGGCCTTCGACGTCGCGCTGGCTCAGCCGCACCGGGCGGCCCTCACCTCCTTCATCGCCAGCCTCTCCGACACGGCCTCGCCCAACTATCACCGCTACCTCACCCCGGCCCAGTTCGGCGAGCGCTTCGGCGCCACCGCGGCGACGGTCGCCGCGGTCACCTCCTACTTCCGGGGCTACGGACTGCACGTCGGAGCCCTGAGCACCGGGCGCATCATCGTGAGCGTACGCGGCTCGACGTCGCAGATCGCGCGCGCCTTCGACGCGCCGGTCGCCACGGTGCGCCTGGCGCGCGGCACGATCGCGGCGCAGTTCACTTCAACGGCGACGTTGCCCGAACCCATCGGGCACGACGTCGTCGGCGTGGCCGGTCTCAGTTCCGTCGTGCCGCTCACGAGCGACGCGATTATCAACCACGACGTCGCGCACGCCACGGGCGCCACCTCCTGCGCCGGCGCCAGCGACGGCGCGAGTGCGTCGAGCACGGTGCCCAACAACCTGGGCGGCTACACCCTCCAGCAGGAGGCGCAACTGTACGGCCTCGACACCGCCTACGCCGCGGGCGACACCGGTGTGGGCCAGACGATCGGCATCTACGAGCTCGGCACCTACGACCCCAGTGACGTCGCCACCTACTACAGCTGCTACGGCATCACGACGAACCCCACCACGATCAACGTCGACGGCGGCGCGAGCGGCGCCTACAGCGACGAGGCGACCATGGACGTCGAGCAGACGGCGGGCCTGGCGCCCGGTGCCAACATCGAGGTCTACGCCGGGCCGAACTCCGGCAACGGGCCGACCGACATCTACACCCAGATGGCCGACGACGACACCGCGACGATCCTGACGACGTCGTGGGGCGACTGCGAGGTCGACCCCTCCAACGACCCCCAGGCCGAGGAGCCGATCTTCGAGCAGATGGCCGCCCAGGGCCAGACGATGATCGCCTCGGCCGGTGACGAGGGCTCCTCGGACTGCAACGGCATCACCAACAACGACCCGGCCGTGGACGACCCGGCCTCCCAGCCCTACGTGACCGGCGTCGGTGGGCTGACGGTCACGAACATCACCGGTCCCGTCGAGACGGTCTGGAACGACGGCACCAACAGCGGCGGCGGCGCGAGCGGCGGCGGCCAGTCCCAGATCTGGTCACGGCCCTCCTGGCAGCAGGCGCCGGGCATCACCGCGTCGGACACCATGCGCATGGTGCCCGACCTCTCGGTGATCGGCGACCCCGACACCGGTTTCGTGCAGTACTTCACGGGTTCGGCCGGCGGATTCTGTCACCGTTCCTGCTCCGGCGGCTGGGGCACCATCGGGGGCACCTCGATCAGTTCCCAGCTGGTCGGCGGGCTGATCGCGGTGTCGGCGCAGTTCTGCGGGGTGAGCCGGCTGGGCTTCATCAATCCGACCCTCTACGCCATGGACCAGTCGGGCGTCGGCTTCACCGACGTCACGACGGGCAACAACGACCTCTTCGGCGAGGGGGTCTACAGCGCCGGGGTCGGCTACGACATGGCCTCCGGACTGGGCAGCCCCGACGCGGGCTTCATCACCGGCATCTGCCCGGCGCCGATCGACGTCGCCAACGGCTCGCTCACCCCGCTGTCGGTGACGCCGTCGGTGGGCGGCACCCGTCCGGCGACCCTCACGCTGACCCTCAAGGACGCCAACGGCAGCCCGCTCGTCAACACCCTGGTCGACGTGGTCGCGAGCGCGGCCAACGGCACGATCGTGATCGACGCTGACAACTCGAGCAGCACAGGCAGCGGCGCCGCCACCTACGACATCACCACCAACGCCCAGGGCGTCGCGACCATCACCGTCTCGACGACGGTGCCCGGACCGGTCGTGGTGAAGGTCGAGTACGAGACCCAGACCCTCTACAGCTCGACGCTCACCTTCTCCAACGCCAACTCCAAGTCGTCGGCCACGACGCCGAGCGCACCCTCCATCGCGCGCCTGCGCGCCGTCGTCGGCGGATTCAACCTCGTCGTGCGACCGCCCGCCACCAGTGGCGGCAGCGCCGTCACCGCGTACCAGTACTCCCTCAACGGCGGCGCGACGTGGATCACCTTCTCTCGGGCCACCCGGTCGGTCACCATCACGACGTTGGCCCGGGGCCGGCGCTACAGCGTGAGCGTTCGGGCCCGCAACGCCAGCGGCCCGGGAGCGAGATCGCCGTCGACGTTCGTGACCACGCTCGTCTAACGCGGTGCGGCATCACACGTCGCGGCGGCGTGGCGTCACCTAATCAGCAAGACCCCCCGTCCTAGACTTTGGCAGGGGGACCGAGACGACGTGGGTGCAGACCCAACCGAAGGGCGCGCGTGAAGCTGCAACCATTACGGACTATGGCGAACGCACTGGTCGCCGGCACCATGCTCACCGTACCGCTCTCGATCGCCACCTCCACCTCCAACACGGCCGGCCTGCCGCTCTATCAGTTCGTCGACTCCGGTTCGGGCCTGCTGCCGTGGAACGCCGTCTCCCTAGAGAGCTCGATCGAGAACACCACGATGCTCGGCGGTCCCCACACCGCGAGCGCCGGCGGCGCGAGCGCGCTGGCCTACCAGACGACGACCGGGGACATCGCGCTCTACGTGCACAACGCCGACGGCACCACTCAGTTCGTCGACCTCTCCCAACAGGTCGCCACCCCCGCGCCGGGTGACGACCCCGTGCCCTTCTTCGACCCCACCGGGGCCGTCGACGTGGTCTACGTCTCGAGCACCGGTCACGTCATCTTGATCACGCCCAACTACACGATGGGCGCGCGCTCCGCGCGCCTCGTCGCGGCCCCGGCCTACGTCGTGACCGACCTCAGCGCCGTGAGCGGCGTGACGGCCGCCACCGGACTGCCCAGCGCGCAGGTGAGCGGCGAGACGGGTTTCGTCGCGGTGCTCTCGACGAGCAACAACCTCGAGGTGATCCCGCTCGCGTGGCGGGCCAACAGCGCCGTGCCGAACGTCGCGACGGCGGCCAACGTCTCGTCACTGACGGGGACGGGCACCTCCTCGAGCGACCCGGTCGCCCTGGCCAGCGCGACGAAGTCGTTCGTCGCCATCTCCTCGAGCGGCGCGCTGGAACTCTTCAGTGACGTCAGCACCTCGTCGAGCGCCTGGACGGTCCTCAACCTCAGCGCCGCCACGTCATCGCCGGCCCTGGCCGCAGGACTGACCACCATCTCGACAGCCAACGAGCTCTACGTGGCCGGCCTCAGCGCCAGCGGCGCCGTCGAACTTTTCAGCGCCCCGATCTCGCTGCTCGGGGGCAACCTCGCCCCCCGGGCCGCGCCAACGACCACGACGACCGTGTCGCCGTCGGGCTGGAGTGTCACCAACGTCACCGGCGCCACGGCCAACGGCCCGCCGCTCGGCGGGCAGATCTACCTCGGCGCCACGTCGAGCCAGATCTCGATCGCCGGACAGGCCCAGGACTGGGGCGACCTCTTCGTCTTCTCGAGTCTCGGGCCGTCGTCACCGTGGACCGCGACCAACGTCTCGGTGACGGCGACCAACGCCGCGCGCACCGTCGGCACCACCGTGAGCGGCGTCACCATCAACAACGAGCTGGTGCTCTACGCCGCCGGGGTCAACTCGCCCCCGCCCCAGGGGGTCGGGGTCTACGCCATTCCCTCCAAGGACTGGAGCGAGGCGATCACCAACGGCTGGCCGATCATCAGCGGCACCGGCGGCCTGGGCACCCAGAGCGCGCCGTGGGTCGGCTTCACCTCTTCCTCGACGACGGTCGCCACCTCGCCCGACTTCTTGATGGGCCAGTCGATCTACAACGCCCACAAGCGCGTCACCTGGCTGTCGTTCTGGACGGTGAGCGGCCCACTGGCGGGCCAGCCCCAGACGACGCTCAACTACTACAACCACGGCTTCGCGGCCGGCGCGTGGGTGGCGACCCAGATCGACCAGTATCGGGCGCTGGGCGTCGGACTCAAACCGGACTGGGTCATCTTCGACCCCGAGGGCTACCCCGACAACAGTTCGAACCTGGTCGCCCCGGGCGGCGCCTCCCCGGCCACGCTGGCCACCTACGCCACCTACTGGACCGCCATCCTCTCGGGCTGGGCCCAGGGCATCGCCTCCGTCGACCCGTCGCTCAACGCCGGGGTCTACGCCAACCAGTCGGAGTACCGCAACTACGACCTCGCGAGCCAGCCCCTGCCGGTCTTCGAGGCCGTGGCCTTCAGCGGCAACGGCCCGGTCGTCGTCGCCGGCGCCAGCGGCGCCAACATCCGCGGCTACATCGCCTTCAGCGCGGTCTGCACGCCGACTTCCACGCTCGCCTCGGAGATGTCCACGCTCGTCAACCCCCCGTGGTCCGGCCAGTTCAACACCCTGCAGTTCGGCGCCAATACCTACTGCGCACCGGCCGCCACATAGGCTCGGGCCGTGGACGCCGACGAACCGACCGAGACGCAGCCCGACACCGGGGTTGACGAACCCGTCGACGCGAGCGACGACGGGACCGAACCGACCGACGCGGCCAAGACCCAGGACATCCGCGAACGGCTGCGCCAGTTCGCCCAGCCCTTCGTCGACTCACTCGATTCCCGACTGAAGGACCAGGTCGATCGCCGAGTCGATCGCCGGGTCGACGAGACGATAACGGCCCGCCTGGCGGTCATCGAGCGCGCGATCGCCGACCTCGACCGCTCCGTCAAGGAGCTACAGGAGCGCCTCGACTCCTAGGGCGACTCGGAGCCGGAACGGGGCTGCGGGGCCCGGCGTTCGCGGTCTCGTCGCAGCGCCCAACGAAGCGTGACGACGACCAGCACGAGCAGCGCCACGACGAAGATCGAGAAGACCAGGACAAACACGATTCCACGCTAGGTCGTGTCACAGCTGCGCGCAAAGGTGTTCCCGTGACAATCTCCCTGGACTGCGAACCACGCGTCGTCGATGTGCTGCGCGGGGACCGCCAAAAGCGCCCGCGCCTCGACACCACGAGTGCCGCGGGACTGCGCGCGCAGCTCGAGGACGGCATCCACGACATCTTCACCAAAGACCTGCCCCCGAGCCCGCTCGTCGTGCGGCCCTCGTCGCTACGCGAGAGCTGGCACGCGACCGACCTCTCGAGCTCGACCCTCGGACTGATCCGCGGCGCCCTCGTCACGCAACTGCTACGCCTGCGCCTCGTGGGCGTGACGATCGACAACGCTTTCGACGACGCCGTCGCGGCCTGGCGGGCCGACGCCGGGGCCGGCCCGCTGCTCGCCACGTTCGACCAACTGGACGGCGATGACCGCGCCCGCCTGGCGACCGACGTCACGGCGCACGACGTCACCCTGTCGCGTTGCTTCGGTCAGTTACCCAGTCACTGGATGGCGCGCAGCTGCGTTCGCGCGACTCAGCGTCTGGCCGGGGGGCACGTCATCCTGCGCGACGTGGTCGACCTCACCATCGGGGCCAACACCGCAGAGAGCACAACCGTGGTGCTCGTGGATGTCACCACCTCGCCGCTGGGCGAATCGGCCGAGCGCACGCTGCGCTTCCACGCACTGGTCGAGACATTGCGCACGTCCGTCGTGCCGCTGCGCAGTGCGGTGTTCTCGAGTGCGACCGGCGAGTTCTGGACCCGCGACATCGAACCCGAGCTGCTCGCGCGAAGTGTCGACGACGTGCTCGAAGTCCTCCAGGCACTCTGGAGCGCCCGGTGACCACGCTCTTGCACCGCCGCTACACGGACGGGCAACTGAACGCGCTGATCGACTCGTCGCCGGCCGAGATCGCCACCCTGACCGACGACCACCGCCGTTCCCTCACCTCGCGGTTCCGCGCCGTGTCGCTCACCCAGCACCGCCGCCTCGACGCCTGGGCCGTCGAGCAGGCCGGCCGCGTCGGCGGACCCTTCCACTGGTCCCCCTCCACGGCGCGACGGGTGATCGCCAACGGGGCGCTGCGGCGCCACCTGGCCCGTCCTGACACTTCGATGCTCGTATGCGTGCACGACGAGATCGACGCCCAGCTGACTCGCGTCGTCGCCGGCCACGTCCGACCGGGCTCGCTCGCCTCGTGGCTGAGCACCCTGTCGCGCCCCGCCCTCGGCTTGACCGTCGCCGAAGCCGTCAACGGGGCGACACAACTGGCGCACGTGGCCAACGCCATTGAACGCGAGTGGCAGCTGCCCGACAGCGACGCCTACTACGACGTCGCGGCCGCGCGCACGACGTTGCGCGCCCGACGCGACCTCATCGTCGATCGTGACGGCGCACGAGTCGTCCTGCGTTTGCGCGCCGGCGCGCCGGGCAAGAGCGCCGGGCCGGGACTGCGCGCCGACATGACCATCGACACCCTGGCCGACTTAGAAGGCGTCGCCCCGTCGCGCTTCATCGGGCTCTGGCCCGAGGCGGGGGTGATGCTCTGCGTCGACGGCACCATGGCCGACCTGCGCGCCGGGGCGCGCGACCTGGTTCGCACCGCCGTCGCGCAACGGCGCAGCGCCCTGTCACTGGCGGCCTAGGGACTGGGTCCTAGGACCCACCTAGTAGCGTGGTAGGGCCATGGCGTTACGTTCATCCCTTAGAAACATTGCAATTATTGCCCACGTCGACCACGGCAAGACCACACTCGTCGACGCCATGCTGCGCCAGACCGGCTCCTTCACGGCCCACGAGGAGCTGACCGACCGGGTGATGGACTCGGGCGACCTAGAGCGCGAGAAGGGCATCACCATCCTCGCCAAGAACACCGCCGTCAAGTGGCACGACCTCACCATCAACATCATCGACACCCCCGGCCACGCCGACTTCGGCGGCGAGGTCGAGCGGGGCCTCGCGATGGTCGACGCCGTGGTGCTGCTGGTCGACGCCGCCGAGGGCCCGTTGCCCCAGACCCGCTTCGTGCTGCGCAAGACCCTCGAGGCCCGCCTGCCGGTCGTGCTGGTGATCAACAAGGTCGATCGCCCCGACGCGCGCATCTCCGAGGTCGTCACCGAGGTGGAGAACCTCTTCCTCGACCTCGACGCCGATATTGAGCAGATCTCCTTCCCCATCCTCTACGCCAGCGCCCGCCAGGGCTGGGCCTCGCTCAGCCCCGACGCCACCTCGGGCGACCTGACGGCGCTCTTCGAGACGATTCGCGACTTCGTGCCGGCGCCCGAGTTCGAGGAGGGCCACGGCCTCCAGGCGCTGGTCTGCAACCTCGACGCCTCGCCCTACCTCGGGCGCCTCGCCCTCTGTCGGGTCATCAACGGCACCCTCGAACGGGGCCAGCGTGTCGCCTGGTGCCGCATCGACGGCACCATCGAACACGCCAAGATCACCGAGCTCTTCATCACCGAGGCCCTCGAGCGGGTCCCGGCCCAGAGCGCCGGACCGGGCGACATCGTCGCCGTCGCCGGTTTCGAGGACATCTTCATCGGCGAGACGCTGGCCGATCCCGAGAACCCGATCGCGCTCGAACCGCTGCACGTCGACGAGCCGAGCCTCTCGATGACGATCGGCATCAACACCTCACCCCTCGCCGGCACCGAGGGCAAGCTGCTCACGGCGCGCATGGTCAAGGACCGCCTCGACAAGGAGCTGGTCGGCAACGTCTCGCTGCGCGTGCTCGCAACCGAGCGGCCCGACGCCTGGGAGGTCCAGGGCCGGGGCGAGCTCCAGCTGGCCATCCTCATCGAGACGATGCGCCGCGAGGGCTTCGAGCTCACCGTGGGCAAGCCCCAGGTCGTGACCAAGATCATCGACGGCCACGTCCACGAACCCTTAGAGCACGTCACGATCGACGTGCACGAGGAGTTCGTCGGCGCCGTCACGACCCTGCTCGCCACGCGCAAGGGCACCATGATCGACATGGTCAACCACGGCACCGGCTGGGTGCGCCTAGAGTGGCGCATCCCGGCGCGCGGTCTCGTGGGGATCCGTACCGAGTTCATGACCGAGACGCGCGGCGGCGGCATGATGCACTCGAACTTCGACGGCTACGCACCGTGGTTCGGCGACATCCGCCTGCGCCAGAACGGCGTGCTCGTGGCCGACCGCCGCGGCTACACCACGGGCAACGCGCTGATCGACCTCGAACAGCGCGGCGTCTTGTTCGTCGGCCCCGGCGTCGAGGTCTTCGAGGGCATGATCGTCGGCGAGAACTCTCGCTCCGAGGAGATGAACGTCAACCCCACCAAAGAGAAGAAGCTCACCAACATGCGCGCGTCGGGCAGCGACAACACCGAACGGATCGTGCCGCCGACGATCTTCTCGCTCGAGCAGGCGCTCGAGTTCATCGCCGACGACGAAGCGGCCGAGGTGACCCCGAAGTCGGTGCGGCTGCGCAAGCTCGTCCTCGAACAGTCCTCGCGGGCGCGCAACCGCAAACGGCTCTGAAGTAACCCTCCACTAGAGTCGTTTCCGGAGGGATGACAGAGCGGCCGAATGTACCGGTCTTGAAAACCGGCGTGGGCTTGCCCACCGTGGGTTCAAATCCCACTCCCTCCGCCAAATGAGGCGAACCCCGTTCACATCATTTTGCTTTATACACCGTGATGTGCAAAAGATGGAACCACTAATCCAGAATGTCTTCAAAACAAAGACAAGACAGTCATCCGAACGTTCCCACTCATTCTTCAATGGCTACAATCCAACTCGCCCACTCGCCCAATCACTCACCTACACAGGCGGATTCAGGGGGTGAGCGCACCACTCGTCAACTAGCTGTAACTCCCAGGTTCGTTATTGACTTACGAGAGGTCTCGCCTGTCTGATGGTTGTTGCACACATCCACAGAAGGAGAGACCTCTCAATGACTCACGCTAAAGCAAAACTAACGCCCTCCGGAAGACTGCTCCTGGTTCGCCGGGTGCGAGAAGATGGTTGGCCCCCGGCCCACGCGGCGGCGATGGCCGGCGTCTCGCGCCAGACCGTCCATAAGTGGTTGCGTCGTTACCGTGACGAGGGAGTGGCCGGACTCCAAGACCGTTCCTCAGTGGCGCACCACTGCCCCCATCGCACCACGCCCGACGTCGAAGCCGCCGTGTGCCAGCTGCGCTCCCAGATACGACGAGGACCGCACCGCATCGCCCAGAAGCTCCAGTTGCCACCCTCCACGGTCCACGCGATCCTGGCCCGCCACGGGATGTCACGGCTGGGACGCCTTGATCGAACCACGGGCATCCCCATCCGACAGGAGAAGCCCCTGCGCTACGAACGGGAGCGCCCGGGCGAACTGATCCACATCGACGTCAAGAAACTGGGCCGTATTCCCGACGGTGGCGGGTGGCGGGCGCACACTCGCCAGGAGAAGCACGGTGCCGGGAATCCCAAACACCGTCTCGGCTACGACTTCTTGCACGTCGCGATCGACGACCACTCGCGCTACGCCTACGTCGAGATCCTGACCAATGAACGCGGCGACACCTGCGCCGGATTCCTCGAGCGCACCATCGAACACTTCGCGGCTCGTGATGTCGCCGTTGAGTGGGTCATGACCGACAACGCTCGCAACTACGTCGATTCGCGACTCTTCCAAGCAGCCCTCGGCGTGATTCGCCACGTTCGAATTCGTCCCTACCGGCCCCAGACCAATGGCAAAGCGGAGCGCTTCAATCGAACCTTGGCCGACGAATGGGCCTACGAACGCGCCTATGACTCCAATGATGAACGAACGCGTTCGCTCCAAGACTTTCTCATCGACTACAACTATGAGAGAACACATTCAGCAATCGGCAATCGACCGCCAGCGAGCAGGCTTCCGTGAACAACCGTCCTGGGAATTACAACTAGCAAAGTATTGCTGAGACGGGCGGAGGTGCAATGAACAGACAGAAGTTCTTCACGGAGACGCAGCGGCGAGAGATTTGGGAGCGATATCGATCTGGTGAGTCCGACGCATCGATCGCTCGTTCCTTCGGGCGATATCCGAGCTCGGTTCACCAATTGATTCGTCGGACCGGCGGAGTGTGCCCGGCCGAACCCGTGCGATCGAGCCTGGCCCTGAGCCCAGTGGAGCGTGAAGAGATATTAAGAGGATTGGCCGCCGGGGCGTCGATGCGAGAGATCGCCCGAAGAAACAACCGGGCGCCATCGACGGCCTCGCGCGAGGTGGCACGCAATGGCGGAGGCGTTCGCTACCGAGCCGAACTGGCGGAACGTCGAGCGCTCAAGGAAGCCCACAGGCCCAAGGTCGCCAAGTTGGCCCAGTGTCCGAGGTTGCGCGGCGTCGTCGAACAAAACTCAAGCGGCGCTGGTCCCCGGAGCAAGTCGCAAATTGGCTCAAAGTCACCTACCCTCACCAAGAGGACATGCGAGTGAGCCACGAGACCATCTACCTGTCGCTTTACGTGCAGGGAAGGGGCGCCCTGCGGCGCGAACTGCACCACGCGCTGAGGTCCGGCCGGGCGACGAGGCGACCCAAGCAACGGCTGCCAAACGGCAAAGGAGTGATTCCCGAGATGGTCATGATCTCAGAGCGCCCCGCCGAGGTGGCAGACCGTGCGGTCCCGGGCCACTGGGAGGGCGACCTGATCCTCGGCTCGGGACGAGGTTGCATCGGCACGTTGGTCGAACGCTCGACGCGCTAGGGTCTGTCGAGACGATGGGTTCAAGAGGCAAGGCGTGATGAACTCTCCTATACGTCAATCAAGTGATCAACTCAGTTAGAAGGGCAATTATCCCTTTGTTACGTCGATCAATTTTTGTGGACGACAATTATCGATTCCATAATTTCAGTCGTGATGGCTTCGAACTTCTCTTGCTCCCCTCTACGATCTCTTTCAGTGCCGAAACCGATTCATTTAGTCTTTCAACAATTGAGCGAAGAATTGGGAGTCGCACTTCAAGTCGATTCTCATAATCATCTAGACATTGCTTGAGAAAAACCAACTTCGCCTCAGGCGAACCCCAGCCAGGGATTTCTCTTTCTGCTCTCTCGAGAAGCTCGGGAAAGGGGGTCTCCTTATTCTTTTCCATCCAATCAGTATACGAAAGTAGGATCACATTGATCTCACCAGAGGACTTTTCGAATGCAGCCTGCGCTTCTTCCGGATACGGTTCAGATTTTTTCCAATCCCTCTCAAGCTTCGATCCTTCCTGTATCAGCTTGTTGGCAAGGTCCACTTGAGAAAGAGCAATGTCTTTCACCTTTTCTGTGATCTCTTTAAGTCGCGCGGCATCATTCGTGTAGTCATCACCCACAACATTCTCCTCCGATAATTAGACTCATCGTGATTTCGGATGATTGAGCATTCTAATTCAGATTCTTTTTTTGGTAAGACGAAATCCATCATCCACTTTGTCTATTTAACCTTCTCTAGTCTCATCGCCTTGCAGGTCATTTGTTATGCCGCGAATTCGCAGAATCAAGGTCCGTATCCGGGCGTCGAAAGTCACGGACCTGTGTCTGAAATCACGTTTATAGCAATGCTGTTTGCGTCCACAGCAGCTTGCTCCGCTTCACTTCCAAGATCTCCTATGGTGTCTCCGAAAAACTGGTTAAGACTGTTCACTCCACTAACTAGATCTTGAGCGAATGTGAATCCAGTCTGAAAAGCGGTGATTGCATTTTCGCCAAACGCTTCGGTACCGATTGAAGCTTGCATTTGCACGTACGAATCGAACCACGCAGGACCTGATTCAGAAATATTCATCGCAGATTGGTAGAGGCTTGTAGCGTTCACACTAAATTGAAGCGCGTTCTCGAAGCCTGCGAGGGCGCCAGCCCCATACGTTGCAATCTTGCTGGAAATGGTTGTGCAGCTGCTGCTCGGGTTGTGCAGCGTGCACTCTCCGCCATAGGCGTCTTCATAGTCGCGCTCCAACTGCAAGTCATTGAATGACTGCGATAGGAACAGTTTCGCCATTTCTTCGTCAAAGATACCGATGCTTACATCATCTAGAGCCAATGTGGTTTCGCACGGTGACACTGATTCACTTTCGGATAGTGTCCTTAGTCCGGCCACTGCAACCGGTCTGAGTCCCATTGGATCCACTCCATTGACCGGGTCGTCCCCGGCGTAGGCGTAGGGCTGGTTGGTCTCGTCCACCATCGGGTCGACCGAGACGAACTGGCCGGTCGAGGGGTCGTAGTACCGGTTGATTGTGCGATCTGGAGTTTGCGTTGTAGTGCCCGAGTTTGTTTCAGCAGATGATCAGGTACTTTGCTCTAAGAGGCGAGGCGGGCGGGCACGAAGCGCTAGAGCTCTTCCTGCGACGTTCGTGAGATCACTTTCGTGCACGAGTCTCCCGGAGTCACGCCGCAGCGTGCTCGTGCGCCGATGGCCCAATGGTTTTCACACTGCTTCCAAACTAACGACGTAGCGAGAATTCTCTCCGTATATTCGTGACGCTTCTGATTCCGTCTACTCGCCAAAGGAGCTCATTGGGCTTGCACTTGTCAATGGTGACAACGTCTCTCTTCTTCAAGTTGAACAAGTAGTTCCTGCACGCGCCGTCTACTTTCAGATCGGTTAACTCTCGTTGCAGTTAGCCCACACATCAAATAATGATGACCATCTGTCGTGATCACGTATGTTTGCAAATGTGGAGATGCAAGTCCTTCGCGCACAGATAGATTGTTGATGTTGTTCCCAAATTTAAATTCTTGGACCTCTGGCCATAGGATTGATTTGCGACGGAACCAATTACGGATCACAATTCCTTCGTTCGAAGTCGTGACTCCCATTTGTGCAAAGTAAAACACCGACCAGGCAAGTCCCAGCACTGCAAGTGCCATTACGACGACGCTTATTGACTTTAGGGCAGCTGAGTCCGTCTTCCCTCCGCCAATCCCGTTGAGACCCGTGATGAACACGAGAATGAATGCAATTGCAAACGTAGCGGCCAACCAGCGTGTAGAACCGCTCCGATAAACTCGATGTTCTGTCACCTGCATTGCCCGATTGTGCTGGCCCCGGCTTGGCCCGGTGTAGACAAAACGATGACCACTGAAGGGGATACGGACAGCACACGGAGAACGTAGGTCACGCCTTTATAGAGTACCGCCTCTGTGAATCCCACGGTTGCCCCGGTTGCAATTTTGTCAACCAGCCCAGTGATGCCTGCACTCAGAAGATCCGTAGCTCCAAGGAGAAGAGTCCCTGCGACATCCGTCCCAGTCAGACCTCCTTGTTCCTCTTGTTGAAGAAGCTCCGCTCCCGTGGCGAGTGTCACGAATCCTGCGCAAATTCCTGCCGATGCAGCTACGCAAACGCCAGCGGCCAAGACCTCGAGTGTTGTGCCAGGATTGTGAGCGACGGCTACAACGCCGCGCCCTACTGCATCCAATCCCTTCGAGACGCTGAATCCTTGTCCGCTATTGAAATTGGCTTGAGCCTGAATAAATGCTTCGTCTTGGAGTGCCTGCGTGGCCGTGGTTGCGCAGGGCCCTGGATAGATTGTTGAACCGTACATGCTGCAGAGCCCCATCGGATCCACTCCGTTCACCGGGTCGTCCCCGGCATAGAGGTAGGGCTGGTTGGTCTGATTCACCATCAGATCCACGCTGGCAAACTGGCCGGTCGAGGGGTCGTAGTACCGGTTGATCAGGTACAACAGCCCCGTGGGGTCGCTGTAGCCCCCGGCGAAGCCGATTGGGGTGTACGAGGAGAGCCCGCCCGTTGTCTCGGGGTTGCCCCACGCGTCGTACGACGTGCTCGCCGCCAGGGCGCCCGCGGCACTC
>Ga0187847_10001167_pt1 | contig 24943 bp, 20 predicted proteins | sample June2016WEW_4_10_FD_132458 | JGI IMG/M metagenome (GOLD analysis project Ga0187847, IMG submission 132458) | Peatland microbial communities from SPRUCE experiment site at the Marcell Experimental Forest, Minnesota, USA - June2016WEW_4_10 | ecosystem: Environmental > Terrestrial > Soil >...
AGACAGCTCCGAGGGTTCACGCTGCTGCCCGCAGATCCGGGATATGTTCTCAAGCGGCGGGTTTGGAATGCGGCGATCGACAAATGGCCCGCTGCCATCGTCCTCTGCGCTGACGCGGAAGATGTGGCATTTGCGCTTCAAATAGCCACCGACCACGGGATTGCCGTCACCGTGCGCGGCGGTGGGCACAATGTGGCAGGACGCGCGGTCGATGATGGCGCCTTGCTGCTGGACCTGTCGGCATTGCGCGGAGTGAGCATCAACCCGGAGTCGCGCATGGCGACCGTGCAGGGCGGTGCTCTATGGCATGACGTCGACGTCGCGAGTGCCTCGCATGGTCTCGCCACCACGGGCGGACTGATATCCAGCACAGGTGTCGGTGGCTTTACTTTGGGCGGAGGCGCCGGCTGGCTGATGCGCCGGCACGGGCTGGCCAGCGACAACCTCCATGCCGCCACCGTATTGCTCGCGGATGGCCGCATGGTTCGCGCCTCGTTGACGGAGCACAGCGATCTCTTCTGGGGTCTGCGCGGAGGGGGCGGCAGCCTGGGCGTCGTCACGAGCTTCGAATTCAGTCTTCACCCGCTACGCGAAGTACTCGCCGGCGTCGTGGTATATGCCGCGAGCAACGCCGAAGCGGTGCTCCAAGCCTTTCGCGATTATGCATTGCGCGCACCGGATGAATTTTGCGGGCTCGCCGTCACCGGTCGTGCCATGCCGCTGCCGTTTCTGGACCCGCAGTGGTACGACCGCCCCGTCATCGTTCTGGCGATATGCTGGTGCGGTGACGTGGCCGCCGGCGCGCGTTCGATGGCGGCGCTGCAAAGCGTCGGTTCGCCGCTTGCCGCTCGCGTCGAACCCATGTCCTATGTGACATGGCAACATCTGCATGATCTCAGCGCGACACCGTATCGTTTCCAGTATTGGAAAACGGCCAGCTTTGGCGCCTTGAGCGATGGCACCATCGGCGCGCTGGCGGCCGCGGCCGAGGACCTGCCGACGCCCATGACGTCGATTCATCTACAGCACTTTGGCGGTGCAGTGGCCCGGCAAGTTGCCGGTGATTCCGCATTCGCGCAGCGCCAGACCGAGTTCTTCGTGAATATCATGGGCTCCAGCCCGTGGCTCGACGAGGTCCCCTATCTGCGCGAGCGCGTCAGTCGCTGCTACGATCGGATCGCGCCGCGGGCTCTGGCGGGTTTGCTGCTGCCCAATTTTTGCGGTTTGGACGACGGTGATGTTTCCGCCCACTTGGGTGTACCGGCCGCCGAGCGCATCGGCGCCTTGCGCCGCCGCTACGATCCTGCCGGCTTATTTGGCGTGACTAGTCGCGAAGGCGCCTCATGACATCGTTCGCCGCATCCTCCAGATGGGTGTCCCAACCCGCTTTGTGTGCCAATTCGTAATCCGTCATACCCAATTGCTGGCGCAGTGATTCCACCGCTCGATCATGACTGTCAATCCAGAAACGAAATAAGGGTGCCGCGGTCAATTCGCGCACTTTCGTGGCAACACCCAGCAATTGCACGGAAAGTAGGTAGTTACCTGCCTGCTGTGAAAGGTAGGCATACAGCTCCAGGCAACCCGCAATACCGCGGGGATTGCCGAATTCGATGCTGGCTTGCAAAGCGTCGCGGCAAAACCGAGCGGCCGCGTCGTGCCGGCCGATGTGGTAGTGAGCGAGGCCCAGATAAATATCGATGAAGGTGTGCTGATCGAAGTCCGCGCTCAAGCGACGCACCGGCAGCAAGGCCGTGATCGCCGCGTCGTATTCGGCCGCATCGAAGTGCAGCCAGGAACGCGTCAATTGCACCCGTCCCTCGAGCCAGGGATCGGCGAGCTTTTGTGCGATCGCATGCGCCGAATGGAACTGCGTGATGGCTTGAGCCGCCTGCCCCAAGTTGATCAGCCACATGGCGTAATAACAGCGCGCACACGCCTCGCTCCACGGATCCGCTCGTGCCTGCAATATGCTGATCGCTTCCCGATAGGTCCGTTCGGTCACCGCCGGCGGCAGCAAGAGGTAGTAGCTGATGACCCCGAGACAGAGCAACGCGCGGCCACGCTCACGCGTGTCGGTGCCCTCGCCGGCGTGTAACGCCCGTTGCGTCCAGCGCAGCGCCGCAATGTGCGGGCCGCGAGCCTTGAAATAGAACAACAGCGATCCGACGATGGCTTGCGCGGCCAGCAAGTCATCGCCCACCGTCACCGCGTATTCAATGGCTGCTTCGATGTTTCCATGTTCCTCGGCGAGTTGCGCCACCCACTCGCGCAGACCGCCGTGCAGCATTCCCTCGTGAGCTCGGCGGCACAGGCTCTTGACGCTGTCGAGGTGAGCCGCGCGCGCCCGATCCTCCTCCGCCACCTCGCCCAATCGGCCCAACGCGAACTCGCGCACGCTCTCCAACAAACGGTGGCGGGGCGGGCTGGAATCGGTTTCCGCCGTCAAGAGCGATTTGTTGACCAGTCCGCTTAAGAGATCGACCGACGTTTCTGGCTCGATGCCCTGCGCACGGCCCACGTCGATGGCGGTTTCCACGGTCAGGCCTTGGACACAGACACTCAGCCACATCAACAGGCGTTGTTCCTGGGGCGAAAGCAGCTTGAAGCTCCAATCGAGCAGCACCAGCAGGTTCCGGTGACGCCGCTCACGGCCGGCGGACTCGCTGACCAGGAAACGAAACCGGTCCTTGAGCCGGTCGAGAATCTGTGCGGCCGACAACAAGGAAAAACGCGGCGCTGCGAGTTCCAGGGCCAGCGGCATGCCATCCAGCTGCCGGCAGATCTCCACCATGTTGGATGCATTCGACGCGGTTAGCATGAAATTGGGTTGAGCGGCGCGGATGCGCGCCAACAGCAGCGCCACCGCGGGCGAGGACTCGATGTGCTTGAGCCCCGACTGGGTGGTATCGATTTCGTGCGGCAATGCCAGCGGGGACATGCGCATCACGTGCTCGCCGACGTAATTCAATTGTTGCTGCGACGTGGCCAGCACCTTCAAGTTCGGCGCCGTCCGCAGCAGTTCCAGCACGATGGCACCGACTCCCGCCGACAGCCGATCGCAGTTATCAATGACGAACAGGGGCGCGCGATCGGACAGCTGGGTCGCGATCTTGGCGAAGATGGTGGTCCGCTCGTCGGGTGGGATGTTGAAGGCGATCGCGAGCGTCCGCAGCCAGTCGTCCGCTTCCTGCAAGGGCGCGAGGTCGAAAAACCACACGCCGTCCGGAAACGCTGATGCCCGGCGTCTGGCAAATTCCAGTGCGCACTGCGTCTTTCCCATGCCACCCGCGCCGAGAATGGTGATGGCCCGATGCGACCCAAAAAGATCGGCAAGCTGCGTAAGTTCGCCCTCGCGGCCGATCAGGGCATCGATTTGTGCCGGCACGCGCAGCGTCGGCGGCGGCGCGAAGTGTGACCTGGTCTCGTCCGGTGCCGCCGCCCGCTCTTCGATCCGGCCGACGAAACGGTACCCCGCCCCATGCACGGTCTGAATGAATTGCGGTTGATCGGTGTTGTCGTTGAAGGCGCGGCGTGCCAGCGCAATCGCCCGGCTCACGGTCGAAGCGGTCACATACCGGTGACCCCACACGGCGTCGAGGAGTTGGTCGCGCGTGATGAGGCTGTTCGCCCGCGACATCAGTACCATGATGACGCTGAACGCCTTAGGCTCCATCGGAAATTCAATGCCCGCGCGGCTAAAGCGGCGATTGACCGCGTCGAGTTCAAATTCCGCGCATTTCAAAACCCCTGAATCCACGTTCATCCTTGTCATCGGGTCGTACTGGGATGCGACGCCTGCCAAAGCCTCACAAAACCCTCAATGCTGCGCGGAGTCAAGAGGGGATAAGTATCCTAGAATGCGGCGCAAGACCAGTACGGACACCGATAGGGCTTGCTGACTAGTGTTTTATGTAACCCATGAGTCTGCGAGGTTGGTCCGCCGACGGCGCGTTCCGAATTCCGGAGCCGTGGCGCTATTGCTGTTGGTGGCCGCCGCCGGCGCCTGCGCCGACGCCCCCGACGCCGGCGGACTGGATGAGATTCTGGTCACCGCGCAACGCCGCTCCGAGAATCTGCAGACCGTACCGATCGCCATCACCGCGCTGTCGGGACAGGCCATGGTCGAAGGCGGCGTTCACGATTTGGGCACTCTGGCCGCGTATGTCCCGGGCCTGACCTTTTCGCCTTTCTCTCAGGACCAGAACATTCTCTCCATACGCGGCGTCTCGTCGAACGACGGCGGCGCTGGAACGGACAGTTCGGTGACGGTTTTCGTCGACGATGTTTATCTGGGGCGCATTTCGGACATCAACCCTGACATGTTCGATGTGGAGCGCGTCGAAGTACTGCGGGGCCCTCAGGGTACCTTGTACGGCCAGAACTCCATCGGTGGTACCATCAATGTCATATCGACGCGACCCAATACTCAGAATCTTGAGGTGCACGCGCACGCGGAACTGGGCAACTATGACCGACACAATTTTGCCGGGTTGATTTCCGGTCCTGTGTCCGACACTTGGGCGCTAAAAGTGGCGGTGTCGACCCGGTATGCCGAAGGTTGGGTCAACAATGTCGCTCTGGGCACTCGCGAAAAGGATGACAATGATGTCGCCGTGCGCACTCAGGCGCTGCGCACCGCAGGGAACTCCGAGATTCTGATCGGAGTGGACTATCAGCGGTTGTCGGTCGGTGACCAAGCCCGTATCCCGATCACCCAGGTGACCGGAAACCTCGGCCCGCTCGTCTCGGACTACGAACGCGTTTGCGGCGATGAGGGACCGAGTTGCGCGGCCAATCCGACCAACGGCTTCGCGCGCCGCGAGTCGGGTGGCGTGACCGTCAAGGCCACGGAGACCTTTGGCGCATCGCAACTGGTCTCGATTTCCGCTTATCGTCGCTTCGACTTGAATTTGGCCACTGACGCCATCGGCATCGATCTACCTTTCTCGGCTCAGGTCTCCGATCATGCGCATCAGTACAGCGAGGAACTGCGCTGGGTCTCCGCCCTGGGCTCTGCGGTGAACTATGTGGCCGGTTTGTGGCTGCTGCGTGAGAATACCGACCGTTTCGAAGCCTATGTGCTCGAGCCAACGCCCGTCGATGGGTCGGATCGCTACGATCAGAACAACCACACCACGAGTGCCGCCGCGTTTGCGGACGGCGGATGGGAGTTTGCGCCCGACTGGAAACTATCGATGGGCGCGCGTTATTCGTTCGATCACAAGGCGATCACCAACGATTCGATCCATGGCAACTTCGTGGTGATCAATCAGGACTTCTCCAACAAGCGCAGCGCCAGTTGGGCTGGGTTCACCCCCAAAATCTCCGTGGAGTATCAGCCGCGCGAGGCGGTGAACTTTTACGGCATCTTTGCGCAAGGGTTCAAGAGCGGCGGATTTGCCGCAGCGCCTGTCCGGGTCGAGGACACGAATCCGCTGAAGCCCGAAAAGGCCACCAACCTCGAGGTCGGAATGAAAGCGGATTTGTCGAGGCGCGTGCGCCTCGATGCCGCGATTTTCCATACCCGCTACCGCGACCTTCAGATCCAGAGCTTTGGGCCGCCGCCCGGTTGCGTCCAGGCGCCGAACCAGCCGAACGCGTGCTTCGGCGCATTCGAAACTTTCAACGCCGGCGATGCCGTTGCCCGGGGCGCCGAAGTCGAGGCCATGTGGTTGCCGACGGATCGGATCTCCCTCTCGCTGAGCTACGGCTACCTGGATGCGAAGTTCGTCACCCTGGTGCTGCCCAACGCCGATTACCCCATCCAAAGCGGGCACGATATGTTTCGCGCTCCGCGCAACAAGGCCCACCTCGAACTCAAGTACCTAGTGCCTTTGAACGGCGGAGCAACATTGGAAGCGAAGTCTGCCTACGCTTACACATCGAATCAGCGCGCGGAGGTCGAGCCGTATGCGATTCAGCCAGCGTTCGGCCTGTTCGACGCACGCATCGCCTGGACAAACCCCAACGGCCGACTACAGATTGCACTGCGCGGCAGCAACCTGGCTAACCGAGTTTGGGTTTCGCATGTGTACACCATCGCCGGAGAAGCGTTCGCCGCGTATGGCGATCCGCGTACCTACGGTGTTACCTTCGACTGGCGGTACTGAGGGCACGATCCTTGGCGCGCCTGATCTGCGCACCACCCTCCAGCACGCGCGTAACGTGTTTCGCGAAACCCCGAGACGCCGAGAAAGCGATCATTGCAGAGCCGCGGTACGCCAAGCGATGGCACTGAGAGAGCTACGACACGAACTGGCGCCGGAAATTCGACGATTGCGCGTGGATCGATAGCAGCCACGCTAGCTGGCACCACCACCAAAGACATAAAAGTCTTCAGAATCAGATAATTAAGATTGGTAGCGGGGGCAGGATTTGAACCTGCGACCTTCGGGTTATGAGCCCGACGAGCTGCCAGACTGCTCCACCCCGCACCAGGAGTAACTTGCTGATTTTCAAACTCAATTCGTTGAAACTCAGCCTCGACAACTAGGAGTTGCCCTCATAACGCGGCAACCCTTTCGCACCACCTTGTCGAGCCCAGCAGTATACCCATTTTTCGAAAGGAGAGCACTCGATTTGCTCGCCGAGAGGCTGGTGCGTTCGCTCTATGGAAGCGCGCGCTGGCAGAGCGCAATCAAACTGCCCGGCACCACGCCCAGTACGAAAGCCGCCAGCGCGTTCAAGCTGAGCACCGTGCGCATCAGCGTCGAACCGCCGATCTGCGCGCTGTCGGTCGGATCGTCGAAGTACATGAGTTTCACGACCCGAAGATAAAAGAACGCCGCTATCACCGAGAACAGCACGGCGACCACCGCGAGCCACGTATAGCTCACACCGAGGACTGCCTGGATCACACCCAGCTTCGCCCAGAAGCCGATGAACGGCGGTACGCCCGCCAGACTGAACATCAAGATCGCCATCATGCCGGCAAACCAGGGGCTGCGTGCGTTCAATCCCTTGAAGTCCACCAGCTTATCGGCTTCGAAGCCCTGCCGCGCCAGGAGCAGGATCATGCCGAAGGCTCCGCTCGCCACCAGCACGTAGCTGATCATGTAGAACATCGCCGCCTGGTAGCCCTGCGCCGTGCCGGCAAGGATGCCAAGCAGGATGTAACCGATGTGCGAAATCGTCGAATACGCCAGCATGCGCTTGAGGTTGGTCTGCGCAATGGCGACCACCGTGCCGATCGCCATCGACAGCACGGCGAGCACCACCAGCATCTGACTCCAGTCCGGCTGCGACGCTCCGAGCGCTTCGGGCAAGAGCCGCATGGCAAGCGCGAACGCGGCGAGTTTGGAGGCGGTACCGATGAACACCGTGACACAGGTCGGAGATCCCTCGTACACGTCCGGGATCCACATATGAAAAGGCACGGCGCCCAGCTTGAAGCCGATGCCGACGATGATGAATGCAATGCCAAACAGCATCCCGATGTTCGCGCCGTATCCCGAGCGCGCCACGAGCGCAATGCTGGCGAGCTCGAGGTGACCGGTCACGCCGTACACGATGGACATGCCGTAAAGCAGTGTTCCGGAGGCCATGGAGCCGAGCACGAAGTACTTGATGGCCGATTCCGCTGCAATTCCCGAGTCGCGGTCGAACGCGACCATCGCGTACAGACAGAGCGACATGAGCTCCAAGCCCAGATACAGCGTGATCAAGCTACCCGCCGAAATCAGCGCCATCGCCCCGAGCGTTGCAAACAATCCGAGCACGTAATACTCGCCCTTCAAGATCGCGCGACGCTTCAGGTAGTCGGTGGAATAGACGAAAACCACCGCCACGGAAAGGAGCGTGACCACCTTCAAGACCTGAGCCATCCGATCCAGCTCATACAGCCCTCCGAGCGCGACGATACGCTGACCCACCGGCTCAACCGCCGACAGAACCGCTGTAACGAGCAGCGCGAGCACCGACAGCACACCCGTCCAGGAGCGGCGCGCATCGGAGAGCAAAAGATCGAGCATGAGGATCGCGCACGCCGCCAGTCCCAGAAAAATCTCCGGTGAGGCGTAGTGCAAGCCTGCATTGAATTCTGCGACGTTGAAACCGTTCATAGCTGACTCGACAGGCTTAAGGGACGATCTTCGAGACCAGGATCTGCTGCGCCAGATGCTGCGTCGTGACGCGCATGGCATCGAGCAATGGGGCCGGCCAGAGGCCGACCAAAAGCACCGCAATCGCGAGCATCCCCAGCACCAGAAACTCGCGGCCGTTGAGATCGGTGAGCTCGCGCACATGATCGTTGGCGATCTCTCCGAAAATGACGCGCTTCACCAGCCACAGCGTGTAGGCCGAGCCGAGGATCAGGGTCGTGCCGGCGAGGAAGGCATACCAGACATTGGCCTTGAAGGAAGCCAGGATGACCAGGAACTCGCCGACGAAACCTGAGGTGCCCGGCACTCCCGCGTTGGCGAGAGCGAACAGCACCATGAACGCGGCGAACTTCGGCATGGTGTTCACCACGCCGCCATAGGCGCTGATTTCGCGGCTATGCACGCGGTCGTACATCACGCCCACACAGAGAAACATCGCGCCCGACACGAGACCGTGCGACAGCATCTGCACCACCGCCCCGTCCAGTCCGAACTCGATGCCGCTCATCTTGCCGGTGTGCGAGACGATCTGAAAGCCGACGAACGCGCCCAGCGTGACGAAGCCCATGTGCGCGATCGAGGAATACGCGATCAGTTTCTTCATGTCGCGCTGGGCGAGCGCCACGAATCCGATGTACACCACGGCGATCAACGAAAGCGCGATGATCAGCCAATCGAGCTCGCGGCTCGCATCAGGCGTGATCGGCAGCGAGAACCGCAGGAAGCCGTAGCCGCCCATCTTGAGCATGATGGCAGCCAGCACGACCGAGCCGCCGGTCGGCGCCTCGACGTGGGCATCCGGCAACCACGTATGCACCGGCCACATCGGCACCTTGACCGCGAATGCCGTGAAAAACGCGAGAAATATGAAGGTTTGTTCCTTGAGCGTAAGGGACATGCCCTGCAGCATCGCGATCTCGTAGGTGCCGGATTTCAGATACATGTAAATCAGCGCGACCAGCATGAGGAGCGAGCCGATGAACGTGTACAGAAAGAACTTGATGGTCGCGTAGACGCGCCGCGGACCACCCCAGATGCCGATGATGATGAACATCGGCAGGAGCATCGCCTCCCAGAACACGTAGAACAGCGCCGCATCGAGCGCCGCAAATACGCCGATCATCAACCCTTCGAGGATTAGGAAGGCGGCGAAGTACTGGCTGACGCGTTTGGTGACGCTCTGCCAGCCGGCGATCACGATCAGCACCGTCGTGAAAGTGGTCAGGAGAATCAGCGGCATCGAGATCCCGTCGACGCCGATATTGAAGTCGGCATGGATGGATGGGATCCAGGGTGTGTGTTCGACGAACTGCATGTCCGCCGTCCCCGTATTGAACCAGGCGAACAGCGGAATGCTGAACGCCAGCGCCGCGAGCGAGACTGCGAGTGACACCCATCTCGCGGCGCCGGCACGTTCGTTGCCAAGGCCGAGCACCACAAACCCGCCGACGATGGGCAGCCAGATCAAAATCGAGAGCAGATGAGCGTTCATATCAAGGCCGCCAGATCAGCCACAGGAGCAGCGAGGCCAGGCCGAGGATCATGGCGAACGCATAGTGATAGAGGTATCCCGACTGCGCGTAGCGCATCACCGAGCTGAACCAGCCGACCAGGCGCGCACTGCCGTTGACCGCCCCCCCGTCGATCAGGATCTCATCTCCGCCCTTCCACAAGCCGGCGCCCAGCGTGCGCGCGAACGCGGCGATGACATGCTCGTTGAACCAGTCGAAGTAGTACTTGTTGACGAGAATGGTGTGCAGCCATTTGAAAGAGCGCTCGGCCGAATCCGCGAGTGCCGGCTTCTTCAAGAAGAACAGCCACGCGGCGAAAATGCCTGCCAGGGCGAGCCACAGCGGAATCGACGTGATCGCCGAAATTGCGAACGCGCCAGACCCATGGAATTCCTCGCCCAGCTTCGACAGCACATGGTGCGCCGGCAGCACCTGAATCGAGCTGCCGAAATAACCCCCGAACAGCATGGGCTGGACCGTGAACCAGCCGATGAGCGCCGACGGAATCGCCAGAAGCACCAGCGGCACCCATACCACAGCCGGGCTCTCCTGCGGCGGCCCGTGACCATGGGCGTCCTTCTCCTCATGTACGGGGGCATGATGGTCGGCCACGCTCTTGCCGTTCGCCTCGTGCCCGTGCGTCTCATGCGCATCCTGCCCCGAGCGCAGCTCGCCGTGAAACGTCATGAAAAACGCGCGGAAAGTGTACAGCGCCGTGACGAACACACCCGACAGCACGCAGATATACGCATATCCGGATCCAAAGCGATGCGACTCGTGCACGGCATCGATCAACAGGTCCTTCGAGAAGAAGCCCGAAGTGCCCGGGAATCCGATCAACGCCAGGGACCCGATCAAGAACGTCCAATAGGTGATCGGCATGTACTTGCGCAGGCCGCCCATCTTGCGCATGTCCTGCTCGTGATGCATGCCCATGATCACCGAGCCGGCGGCCAGGAACAAAAGCGCCTTGAAGAACGCATGGGTCATCAAATGGAAGATGCCGGCGCTGTAGGCGGAGGCGCCCAAGGCGACAGTCATGTAGCCGAGCTGGGAGAGCGTCGAATACGCGATCACCCGCTTGATGTCGTTGTTCACGACGCCGAGAAGTCCCATGAAGAACGCCGTGGTCGAGCCGATGATCAGCACGAACGAGAGCGCCGAGTCGGAAAGCTCGAACAGCGGCGACATTCGCGCCACCATGAAGATGCCCGCCGTCACCATGGTGGCGGCGTGGATCAACGCGGAGATCGGCGTCGGACCTTCCATCGAATCCGGCAACCACACGTGCAGGGGCACCTGCGCCGACTTGCCCATGGCACCGATGAACAGGCAGATGCACGTGAAAGTGATGGCCGGCCAGGCCACCGTGCTCGAGATGTGGATCTCTCCGGCGGCGATCTGCCCGGCATGCGCGAACACCGTGCCGTAGTCGAGGGATCCCGTGTACCGAAGCACGGCCGCGATACCGAGAATGAACCCGAAGTCGCCGATTCGGTTGACGAGGAATGCCTTCAAGGCTGCGAACGTCGCGGTGGGCCGCGTGTACCAGAAGCCGATCAGCAGGTACGACACCACGCCGACCCCTTCCCAGCCGAAGAACAGCTGCATGAAGTTGTTCGACATCACCAGCATCAACATCGCGAAGGTGAACAGCGCGATGTAGCTGAAGAAGCGTTGGTAGCCCGGATCATCTTTCATGTAGCCGATGGTGTAGATGTGCACCATGAGCGACACGAAAGTCACCACGGCCATCATCGTCGCGGACAGCCGGTCGATCAGGAACCCGACCTCTATTTTCACCCCGTCGCTGACCAGCCAGGTGTACACGGGCCCGTCGTACGGCGCCATGCCCTCGAACACCAGCTTGTACAGGACGTAAACCGATAGGCCACAGGAAATCGCCACGCCCGCGATCGTGACGGTGTGCGCCCCCACCCGCCCGATGGCGCGGCCGAACAAGCCGGCGGCGAGTGCCCCCACCAGGGGCGCGAGCGCGATCGTCAGATAAATCGACTGCATGTGTCCCTTCTTACCCTCTTCTTGGACTCAGCCCTGAAGCGTATCCAGATCTTCCACGTCGATGCTGCGCCGCTCGCGGAATACGACGACCAGGATCGCGAGTCCGATCGCAGCTTCCGCCGCGGCGACCGTCAGGATGAAAAACACGAAGACCTGGCCGCCGATGTCCCCGGTGAAGCGCGAGAACGCGACGAAATTGAAGTTCACCGCCAGCAGCATGAGCTCGATGCACATCAGAAGAACGATGACGTTCTTGCGGTTCAGGAACACGCCGGCGACGGCGATGGCGAACAGGATGCCGGACAAGGCGAGTACGTGGGTGAGCGTGATCATGGACCCTTCTCGGAGGCCATTTTGACCAGTCGGACGCGATCCTTCGCACGCACGGCCACTTGCGCGGCGATGTCCTGCGGTTTGTAGCCGGCGCGGCGCCGCAGGGTCAGGATGATGGCGGCGACGCTTGCCACCAGAAGAATCACGGCCGCGAGCTGCGTCGGGTAGGCGTAGCGCGTGAACAGCACCTCGCCGAGGGCCCGCGTATTGGAATAGTGCGGCGGTAGCGCCGGGGCGAGCTTCAAGTCCGCACCGCCCAAGTTGCGCACGACGATCACGTTGATGATGGCGAACACCACGAATCCGGCGACCGCGACCGCGAGCGGCCAATAGCCCGACAGCTCCTTGCGGAACCGCTCGGTATCGATGTCGAGCATCATGACCACGAACAGGAACAACACCATGACCGCGCCGACATACACCAGCACCAGCACGATTCCGAGGAACTCCGCATCGAGCATCAGCCAGATCACGGCGCTGTTGAAGAAGCACAGCACCAGGAGCAACGCGCAGTGCACGGGGTTGCGCGCCATGATGACGCCGAGCGCCGCGCCGATCAGCACGACCGAGAAAATGACGAACAGGATGGAGGTGAACATCAACGGTACCGCGCGTCGGCGGCGCGGTCGGCCGCGATCATGGCTTCATAACGCTCGCCGATCCCGAGCAGCTTGTCCTTGCTCATGATGTTCTCGCCCCGATTTTCCATGTGGTATTCGTGCAGGCGGGTTTCGACGATGGCGTCCACCGGGCAGGCTTCCTCGCAGAAGCCGCAGTAGATGCACTTGAACAGATCGATGTCGTACCGCGTGGTGCGGCGCGTGCCGTCATTGCTGACGCCCGACTCGATGGTGATGGCGAGCGCCGGACATACGGCCTCGCAGAGTTTGCAGGCGATGCAGCGCTCCTCGCCGTTCGGGTAGCGGCGCAGCGCGTGCAAACCGCGGAAGCGCGTGCTTTGCGGCGTCTTTTCCTCCGGGTAGTTGATGGTGACCTTTTTCTGCCAGAGGCCCTTCCAGGTCACCCACATGCCCTGGAGCAACTCCCCGAGCAGGTAGGTCTTGATCAAACTGCGTGCGTTAGCCATTGCCCCTCCACGGACCCACGTGGGCATAGACCATGATTCCTTCGACCGCGAGCCAGATCAGGGTCACCGGAATCAGCGCCTTCCAGCCGAGCCGCATGATCTGATCGTAGCGATAGCGCGGAAACGTCGCCCGCAGCCAGAGAAACGTGAACATCGGGATCAGCGTCTTCAGTCCAAACCAGAAAAAACCCGGCTGCGCGAGCAGCGAGGATTCGGGCACGCCCCAGGCTCCGCCCTCGAAGGGCGACAGCCACCCGCCGAAGAAGAAGATCACCGTCAGCGCCGAGATCAGGATCATGTTGACGTATTCGGCGATGAAGAAAAGCGCAAACGCCATGCCGGAATAATCCACGTGAAATCCGGCGACGATCTCCGACTCCCCTTCCGCGACGTCGAACGGCGCGCGATTGGTCTCCGCCACACCGGAAATGAAGTAAACCAGCATCAGCGGAAACAGCCAGCTCCAGTTCCAGGTGAACCATCCGCCGTGCTGCGCCTGGATGATGTCGCCGATGTTCAGGCTTCCCGAGGCCATGAGCACGCCTACCATCGCGAAACCCATGGCGATCTCATAGGCGACGATCTGCGCTGCCGAGCGCATCGCGCCCAGGAATGCATACTTGGAATTGGACGCCCAGCCGGCGAGGATGATGCCGTAGACGCCCATCGAGGTCAGGGCGAGGACGTACAGAAGCCCCGCATCGATATTCGCGAACGTGCGCTCGGGCGCGAACGGGATCACCGCCCAGGTGGCGATCGCGGGGATCAGCGCGAGAAACGGAGCGAGCCGGAACAGAAATCCGTTCGCGTCCGCCGGGATCAGAACCTCCTTGAACATGAGCTTGAACACGTCCGCGAACGGCTGGGCGGCACCGGGGATCCACAGAAGATTGACCCGGTTCGGCCCCTTGCGGGCCTGGATCCAACCGATGACCTTGCGTTCCGCAAGCGTGAAATAAGCCATGACCAGGATGATCGACACCATCACGATAACGATCTGCACCGCGGTCAGGAGCGGCGTCGCCCAGTATTCCGTGATTTGAGCATTCAACCAGTCGCGAAGGGGAGTCCACTGCCACATGGTCAGAACACCGCACGGGCCGCCTGCCCGTCCTTGGTCTTGGCAAGCGATTCGGAGCCGCGCACCAGCACGTCGATCTGATAGGGAGGAATGTCCACCCATTGACCGGAAGGAGCTGCAGCGCCCGCGGCGTTGCCGCCCTTCACGGCGCCGTTGGCCGCCACGGTGCCGGTTGCCGGCGTCAACCGCGAGCCGCAGAGGGTCTTGAGGGCGTCCCGCACTTCCTCGGAGCTCATGAAGTCGACGCCACGGATGTTCAGCAGGTTCGCGAGAACCCGCAGCACCTTCCAGCCCGGCCGGCTCTCGCCCACCGGGCTCGCCGCGCCCGTCCAGCTCTGCCAGCGACCCTCGACGTTCACGAACGTGCCGGCGCTTTCCGCAAAGGTCCCGACCGGCAGCACCACGTGCGCCACCGCACGCAGCTTCTCGGTCAGGTGCGTGGTCGCGGCGATGACGCAGTCGGCTCCCGCCAGGGCGTCGGTCGCGCCGGCCAGGTCGTTCACCGGATCGATGCCGCCCAACAATACGTAGGCCTTCAACCGATTCTCGAGCATGCCGCGCACCGCCAGCCCGGGCGAAGCCACCGGCGTACCGCCGGCTTCACGATGCGGCACGGCGCCGGCAAGGTAAGCACCCGCCGAATTCGCACCGTCGGTGATGAACCCCAAGCTCGCCCCCGAGACCTGCGCAAGAGCGGCCGCGAGCGAGCGGATCTCGGCGTAGGCGGGATGGCGCTGCGCGAGGGTTCCGAGAAATATGGCATGGCGGTGTCCGTGGCTGAGCGTGCCCGCCACGGCACGATGCGCATCGCTGACCGTCGCCTCGCGCACGCCGGACGGAACGGGCTTGCCCACCGCCGCCGCGGCCGCGCGCACGATGCCCGCCAATCCGCCGACGAGGTCCTGGTCGGCAAGGTATCCCGCGAGCGGGAACAGATACTCGAACTCGCGAGGATTGAGAAACGCCACCTTGGCGCCGCGGCTGATCGCCGCCTTGCGGACGCGGTGCGCGAGCAGCGGCATTTCGTGGCGCAGATTCGAGCCCACCACGAGCACGCCCTCGAGCACATCCACGTCGGCGATCGCGAGACCCAGGTTCGGAAACACGGCATCGTCACCGTCCGCCCGGAAATCGAGCTGCCGCAGCCGATGATCGACGTTGTTGCTGCCAAGGCCGCGGGCGATCTGCGAGAGCAGATACATTTCCTCGGTGGTCGCACTCGGCGAGCTCAAAAACCCCAAGCTGGATGCGCCGTGGGCAGCACTCGCCTTTTGCAGCCCTTCCGCCGCCGCCGTCAACGCGACCTCCCAATCCACGGGCTGCAGCACATCGCCGACACGTACCATCGGTTGGGTCGCGCGATCGGGCGAATACATGCCCTCGAACCCGAATCGGTCGCGGTCGGCGATCCAGGTTTCGTTGATCTCCTCGTTCTCCCGCGGCACGACGCGCATCATTCTGCCGCGAAGCACGTGGCCGTAGAGGTTGGTGCCGAAGGCATCATGCGGCGACACCAACGCACGTTGCGTCATTTCCCACGCGCGCGCGTGGTAGCGGAACGGTTTGTTGTTGAGCGCGCCCACGGGGCACAGATCGATGATGTTGGCGGAAAGCTCGTGATCGAGGCTCTGCTCGACGTAGGTGTCGATCTGCATCTGCTCGCCGCGACCGGTGCTGCCGAGCTGCGGATATCCCTGAACCTCGAGACCGAAGCGCACGCAGCGCGTGCATTGGATGCAGCGGGTCATGTCGGTCGAGACCAACGGCCCGATATTTTTGTCCTTGACCACGCGCTTGCGCTCGGAGAATCGCGAGATGTCGCGTCCGTAGCCCATCGCGAGATCCTGCAGTTCGCACTCCCCGCCTTGATCGCAGATCGGGCAATCGAGCGGATGATTGATGAGCAGAAATTCCATGGTGGCACGCTGCGCGGCGACCGCTTTCGGCGAGCGCGTGAATACCTTCATGCCCTCCATCACGGGCGTTGCGCATGCCGGCAGTGGCTTGGGTGCTTTCTCCACCTCCACCAGGCACATGCGGCAGTTGGCGGCGACGCTGAGCTTCGCGTGATAACAGAACCGCGGGATGTACACATCGGCCGCATCCGTGACCTGCATGATCATCGCGCCCTTGCGGGCCTTCAACGGGATGCCGTTGACTTCGATATTGACCAGATCGTCGCTCATCTTGCGCCCTTCGGGTTCAGGCCGCCGCCGGCGTTGCCGCCGCGGGCTGGCCTTCGACGATCGAGCGGCCTTTGTGCTCGATCATGTACTCGAACTCATGCCGGAAATGCTTCAGGAAGCTTTGCACCGGCCATGCCGCCGCGTCGCCGAGCGCGCAGATCGTGTGACCCTCGATGCGATTCGCAACGTCCAGAAGCAGACCGAGATCCTCGCTTCGTCCCTGGCCCGCGATGATCCGGTTGAGCATCCGATCGAGCCAGCCCGTGCCCTCGCGGCAAGGTGTGCACTGGCCGCACGACTCGGAGTAATAGAACCGGGCCAGGCGCTCGAGCGCCCGCACCATGCAGGTGGTCTCGTCCATCACGATCACGGCGCCGGTGCCGATGGCGGAACCCGCCTTTTTGACCGAATCGTAATCCATGTTGGTCGCCATCATCACCTCACCAGGCACCACCGGACAGGACGATCCGCCCGGGATGACGGCCTTGATTTTACGGCCTTTCCAGACGCCGCCGGCGAGCGCGAGCAGGTCCTTGAACGGGATGCCGAGCGGCAGCTCGATGTTCACGGGATTCGCGACGTGTCCCGACACGGAAAAAATAAGCGTGCCGCCCGAGTTCGCAGGCCCGAGACCCGCGAACCAGGCCGCGCCCTTGCGCAGGATCGTGGGCACGGAGGCGAAGCTCTGGGTGTTGTTGATGGTGGTCGGTTTGCCGAACAGGCCGAAATTCGCGGGAAACGGCGGCTTGAAGCGCGGCCTGCCGGGCTTGCCCTCGAGCGACTCGAGCAGCGCCGTCTCCTCACCGCAGATATAGGCGCCGGCACCGACGAACATGTGCAAGTCGAAGTCGACGCCGGACCCCTTGATATTCTTGCCCAGCAGGCCCGCCTCGTAGGCCTCCTTCAGCGCCGCCTCGAAGCGCGGGATGGGCTCGGCCATGAACTCGCCGCGGATGTAGTTGTAGCCGACGGTCGCGGTCATCGCGTAGCCGCCGATCGCCATCCCCTCGATCACCGAGTGCGGGTTGTAGCGCAGGATGTCCCGGTCGTGACAGGTGCCGGGCTCGGATTCATCCGAATTGCATACCGCATATTTCTGTACCGGCGAGCTCCTCGGCATGAAGCTCCATTTCACCCCGGTGGGGAATGCTGCGCCGCCGCGGCCGCGAAGGCCCGAGGCTTTGACCTCGTCGATGATCTTCTCGCGCGGAGTCTTGTCGCGGAGAATGGCCTCCCACGCCTCGTAGCCGCCGAACTTGCGGTAGCCCTCGAGCGTCCAGGAACGCTCGTGCTTGAGCGCCTCGAACAACACGAAATTCTGTTCGTAGCTCATTTCAGTTCATCCAGGATCTTGTCGATGCTCTCGGGCGTCAGGTTCTCGTGATAAACGTGATCGACCATCATCATCGGCGCACCGATGCAGGCTGCCAGGCACTCTTCCTCGCGCTTCAGGTAAATGCGGCCGTCGGGCGTGCTCTCGCCCGTCTTGATGCCGAGCTTCTTCTCCACCCGCTCGACCATGTCGAACGCACCGCGCAGCATGCATGAGATGTTCGTGCACACCGAGACGTGATGGCGACCCACGGGCTTGGTCTCGAACATGGAGTAGAACGTCGCAACCTCGTAGACCTGAATCGGCGGCAGGCCGATGTATTCGGCGACCGCGTCCATCAGGGCGGGGGTGAGGTGGCCGTTGTTCTCGTGCTGTACGGCGTGCAGGGCGGAGATCACCGCGGAGCGGCGCCGATCCGGCGGGAACTTGGCCAGCCAGTGATCGATCTCTGAGCGGACGTGATCGGACAACTGCACACTCATCACGCCACCACCGCCATCACTCCGTAGTCACTCATCGCGCCATCACTCCAGAGCCGGAAGCTGACAATTGCGCCTTCATTCGGGGCACCACGGCCGCCACTTTGCAGTCATCGGTCTATCTCGCCGAACACGATGTCCTGCGTTCCGATGACCGCCACCACATCCGCGAGCATGTGTCCGCGCACCATTTCATCGAGCGCCGCCAGATGCGCAAAGCCCGGCGCACGCACCTTCAGCCGATACGGCTTGTTCGCCCCGTCCGATACCAGATAGACGCCGAGCTCGCCCTTGGGCGCCTCGACGGCCGCGTACACCTCACCTTCGGGAACACAGTAGCCTTCGGTGAACAATTTGAAGTGGTGAATCAACGACTCCATGTCGCCCTTCATTTGTTCGCGAAGCGGCGGGCGCACCTTGCGATCGTCGATCATCACGGGTCCGGGATTCGCCTTCAGCCACTTCACGCATTGCTCGATGATGCGGGTCGACTGGCGCAGCTCTTCGACGCGCACGAGGTAGCGGTCGTAGCAATCACCGCTGAGGCCGACCGGGATGTCGAAGTCCACCCGATCGTAAACATCATAGGGCTGCTTCTTGCGAAGGTCCCACTCGACCCCGGAACCGCGCAGCATGGGGCCCGAGAACCCGAGCTGCATGGCCCGCTCCGGGCTCACCACCGCGATGTTGACGGTGCGCTGCTTCCAGATGCGGTTGTCGGTGAGAAGCGTCTCGTAGTCATCGATGCAGGCCGGAAACCGGGCCACGAAATCAGCGATGAAATCGATCAAACCGCCGGAGCGACGCTCATTCAGACGGTCCACATCCTTGTTGCTGCGCCACTGCGAGTGTTGATACTTCGGCATGACGTCGGGAAGATCGCGGTACACGCCGCCCGGCCGGTAGTAGGTCGCATGCATGCGCGTCCCCGAAACCGCCTCGTAGCAGTCCATCAGGTCCTCACGCTCGCGGAAGCAGTAAAGGAACACGGTCATCGCCCCGATATCGAGCGCGTGGGCGCCGAGCCACATCAGGTGGTTCAGGATCCGGGTGATCTCGTCGAACATCACGCGGATGTATTGCGCGCGAATCGGGGGCTCGATGTGGAGGAGCTTCTCAATCGCCATGACGTAGGCGTGTTCATTGCACATCATGGAGACGTAATCGAGCCGGTCCATGTAGCCGATCGATTGATTGAAGGGCTTGCTTTCGGCGAGCTTCTCCGTGGCGCGATGCAAAAGGCCGATATGCGGGTCCGCCTTTTGAATGACTTCACCATCCATCTCGAGCACCAGACGCAGCACGCCGTGCGCGGCCGGATGCTGCGGCCCGAAATTCATGGTGAAGTTGCGTATCTCTGCCACTTTAGGTCTCAGCCATTCGGTTTCGCAGCCTGCGCATCGACGGGGGCGTTGGTGAGCTGCGGATCGTAGCGGTTGTCGTGGCGGATCACCTTCGGCACCAGAACGCGCGGTTCTATGGTCACCGGTTGATAGACGACGCGGCGCTTCTCCGGGTCGTAGCGCACTTCGACGTTGCCCGACAAGGGAAAATCCTTGCGGAAAGGATGGCCGATGAACCCGTAGTCCGTGAGCAGGCGCCGCAGGTCCGGGTGACCCTTGAACATGATTCCGAACAGATCGAAGGCCTCGCGCTCGAACCAATCGGCTCCCGCCCAGATCGGCGCCACGGAATCCACCGCGGGCTGTGTGTCATCCTCGCAGAACACCTTCAACCGCAGGCGTTGATTCTGCGCGATCGAGAGCAGGTGATACACCACGGCGAAGCGGCGGCCGGGCTTCTCGTCCCCGCCGCTCGACATGCCGCGCACGACACCGCGGCTGAAGCCGGACACGGTCGCATGCTCGGTCTTCCATTCCGCTCGCCCGTGCTGAAGGTAGTCGACGCCGCAGACATCCATGCACATCTGAAACTCGAGGCCGGATCGATCGCGCAGCAGCGTCGCCGAGTCCAAAAGATCGCTCGGGCGGACCTCATAAGTGAGCTCGCCGGCATGGTTTGCAGTGCGCACGAGCTTTCCCGGCAAGGCAGCTTCGACGAGCGCCGCGAGACGCTCCAGCCGCGTTGGAACTGCCGGGGCAACCGCGGAACCGTCGTCGCTCATCGGAGAATGGCCTTGTTGCGCCGGATCTTGTTCTGAAGCTGGATGATGCCGTAGATCAGCGCCTCCGCCGTGGGCGGGCAGCCGGGCACGTAGACATCCACGGGCACGATGCGGTCGCATCCGCGCACCACTGCATAGGAATAGTGATAATAACCGCCGCCGTTTGCGCAGGACCCCATGGAGATGACCCAGCGCGGTTCGGCCATCTGGTCGTACACCTTGCGCAAGGCGGGCGCCATCTTGTTGACCAGGGTGCCGGCGACGATCATCACGTCGGACTGACGCGGGCTCGGGCGGAATACCACCCCGAAGCGGTCGAGATCGTAGCGTGCGGCGCCCGCATGCATCATCTCGACGGCACAGCAGGCGAGCCCGAAGGTCATCGGCCAGAGCGAGCCGGTCCGGGCCCAGTTGATCAGCTGGTCGACGGTGGTGACCTCGAAGCCGCGCACCGCGCCGGCATCGGCAGTCGCCGCTTCTAATCCCATTCGAGCGCTCCTCGACGGTAGTCGTATACCAGGGCGACCACGAGCACCAACGCGAAGATCAGCATGGCGATCAGGCCGAACGACCCGGTTGTCTTGAGCGACACCGCCCACGGAAAGAAAAAGGCGATCTCCAAATCGAACACGATGAAGATGATCGCCACCAGGTAGTAACGCACGTCGAAGCGCATGCGCGAATCTTCGAAGGCCTCGAAGCCGCACTCATAGGGCGACAATTTCTCGGGATCGGGGCGGCGCGGGCCGGCGATCCAACCGAGCGTGAACAGCACCACGCCCAGGCCCCCGGCCAACCCCATGAAAATCAGTATCGGCAAGTACTGTCGCAACATCGTCGGTATCGGTGCTTGGGCGGTAGCCAACAATTATATCAGGCACGCGCGTCTGCGTTCACCCGAAAGGGATGTTCATCGTCATCAAATCTGGTGCCGACGGCCGGACTCGAACCGGCACAGGTTGCCCCACTAGCCCCTCAAACTAGCGCGTCTACCAATTCCGCCACGTCGGCTTTTGTAACTGAGTGTAACGTCAAAATCGCTATTTCTTGTCGGTCGGCGGCGACGGCTGCGCGGGCGGCGCCGGCACACTGCTCGCGGGCGGTGCCGATGTCGCAGGCTCCGCGCCCTGCGCTGCGGAGGCTGCAGGCGCAGAACTTCCCGGCGCGGCCGTCGGTGCCGATCCGGCGGGAGCGGTCGCAGCCGGCGCGGTGCTTCTTGCGGCCGCCGCGGCTTGGGCAGCGCGTTCGAGCACGGAGGTCGCCTCGGCCGGCGAGCGCGTCCCCATGACCGCAAGCGTCAAGCTGGTCACGAAAAACAACCCCGCAAACACCGCGGTCAGCTTCGAGAACAAGGTGGCTGTGCCGCGTGCACCGAATACGGTGCCCGACGCGCCGGAACCGAATCCGGCACCCGCCTCCGCACCTTTCCCGCGCTGCATGAGCACGAGACCGATGATCATCAGCGCCAGCAGTATGTGCACCGACAAAATGAAACCACGCAGCATTATCGATCTCTCAATGTCGCGCGGCAGCCGCCGCGCATATCTGAAGAAACTCATCGGCGCTCAACGACGCGCCACCCACCAACCCGCCGTCCACATCGGACATCGAGAACAGCTCAGCCGCATTCGATGCCTTGACGCTTCCACCGTACAGAATGCGGACACGACTTCCTAGTTTAGCATCTTGCGCTGCAATCCGGATGCGCAGGTATTGATGAACGTCCTGTGCTTGTTGCGGCGAGGCAGTGCGTCCCGTGCCGATAGCCCAAACCGGCTCATAGGCGAGGATGGCCTCGGCAAAACTCGACACCCCGTTCATCGCGATCACCGCATCCATCTGCCGCGCCACCACCGCCTCCGTGTTGTGCGCCTCCCTCTCCTCCAACGTCTCACCCACGCAGAGCACCGGCGTCAGGCCGGCCTTGAGCGCCGCGCCGAATTTTCGCGCCACCAGCACGTCGTCCTCGTGGTAGAGCCGCCGGCGCTCCGAATGCCCCACGATCGCATATTTGCACCCGACATCCTTGAGCATGGCTGCGGCGACCTCCCCGGTGAAGGCGCCCGCCGGCTCAGCGCACACATCCTGCGCACCGACCCCGACCTCCAGACCCTCGAGCGTGCGTACGGCCTCGGCGAGATAGACGTAGGGTGGGAACACCACGACATCGGTCTGCCAGTCCGGATTCAAGCGTTCCGCAAGGTCGGCGAGCAGCGTCTCGTTGGCGGCCCGCGATCCATGCATTTTCCAATTACCCGCGACAACCGGACGACGCATAGCCAACTCCCATGGGACCTAAAGGTCCTGCCGGAAAGGCGGCGAAGAGTATCCGCGCGGACCGGTAACTGCAAGCCCCGCAGGACAGCTTATGCCGCGGGCTTGGCGGCCACCGCCTCCACGGCGGCAGCGATCTCGCTCGCACCTCGCTTGACCAGTTTGGCATCGTAGCCCTCGACCATGACGCGAATCACGGGCTCCGTGCCGGAGGCCCGCAGCACGATGCGACCTCGCCCTTTGAACGATCGCTCCACCGCAGCGACAGTCTCTGCGACGCTCGGGTTCTCCATGGGGTCGAAGCGTCGGGCCACCCGCACGTTCAACAGCACCTGGGGATATTTGGGCATGGGCGCGCAGAGCTCGGCGAGCCCTGCTCCGGTGCTTTTCATCACCGCCAGGACCTGCAGAGCGCTGATCATGCCATCGCCGGTCGTGGTCTTGTCGAGGCACAGTATGTGGCCCGAGGTCTCCCCGCCGAGCGTGCCGCCCACCTCCTGCAGCATGGCGAGCACATGGCGATCGCCGACCTGTGCGCGGCGAAACGGGATGCCGAGCTCGGCGAACGATTGCTCCAGACCGAGGTTGCTCATCACCGTGCCGACCACCGGACCCTGGAGGATCCCGGCGTCGCGCCGGGCCCGCGCCAGCACATACAGGAGTTGGTCGCCATCCACGCAACGACCCAATTCATCCACCATCATGACCCGGTCGCCGTCGCCGTCGAGCGCGACGCCGACGTGCGCACGCACTCCGGGAACGGTGAGCTGCAACAGCTCCGTGTGCGTGGATCCGCATCCATCGTTGATGTTGCGGCCGTTCGGGGAGCAACCGATGGGCACGATCTCGGCACCCAGATCGGCGAACACCCGCGGCGCCACTTTGTAACCCGCACCGTTCGCGCAATCCACCACGATCTTGAAGCCCTCGAGCGTCATGCCGGCCGGGATCGTCGAGGCGCAGAACTCCTGGTATTGGTTACGGCTCCGATCGGTGCGCACCGCCTTGCCCAGACGCTGCGACTCGCGGGTCACCACGGGACCGTCGAGCAGGCGCTCGATCTGACTCTCCAGATGGTCCGACAGCTTGCTGCCGTTGCCGTCGAAGAATTTGATGCCATTGTCCTCGTAGCCGTTGTGCGAGGCCGAGATGACGACCCCGAAATTGCACCCCAACCGTTGGGTCATGTAGGCAATGCCCGGCGTCGGCAGCGGACCGATCAGGAGCACGTCGACCCCGGCCGCAACGAACCCCGCCTCGAGCGCGGATTCGAACATGTAGCCCGAGACGCGCGTGTCTTTGCCGATCAGCACGCGGCCGCCTTTCGGCGCCAGGATGCGGGCTGCGGCGCTCGCCAGCTTGAGCGCGAAATCCACCGTCATCGGCGGCTCACCCACCCGGCCGCGCACGCCGTCCGTCCCGAAATAATCGCTCAATGGCCTCTCCCCTGCATGACTGCGTCCACCATGAGTATCGCATCGCGCGTCGCTGCGACATCGTGCGTTCGCACGATGCGCGCCCCCGCGCCCACGGCCCAGGCGGCGAGCGCCAATCCGCCGGCCAGCCGTTCGTCGGGAGGACGCCCCAACACCCGGCCGATCGTGCTCTTGCGCGAGACCCCCACGAGAAGCGGCGAGCCCAAGGCGGCAAGATGCGACAAGTTTTTCAGCAGCGCCAGATTATCTTCGTGGCGCTTGCCGAAACCCAGGCCTGGATCGAATGCCACGGCCTCGGCAGCGATTCCAGCGGCGAGGCAAGCCGCGCGCTGTCCCACCAGGAAGGCAATGACCTCGCCGACCGCGTCGTGGTAGTCCGGGTTGTCCTGCATGGTGAGCGGCTCGCCCTGCATGTGCATGAGGCAGACGCCGACTCCGGCCTGCGCCGCCCACTCGCGCGCTCCGGGCACCTGCAGCGCACGGATGTCGTTGACGATGCACGCGCCGGCATCCACCGCCGCCATCATCACTTCGAGCTTGCTGGTATCGATGGAGATGGCGACATCGAAGGCCGCCGCGATGCTTGCGATAATCGGAACCACGCGGGCGAGCTCGGTCGCGGCGTCGACACCCTTGGAACGAGGACGCGTGGATTCGCCGCCCACATCGATGATCGACACGCCCTCCGCCACCATGCAGCGGGCGCGCTCCATCGCGGCCTCGATATCCGTATAACGGCCGCCGTCGGAGAAGGAATCAGGGGTGACGTTAAGCACGCCCATGACCGCCGGGCGCGTCAAGTCGAGGGTTTTCTGTCGGCATTGCCAGCGCATCGGCCACTTGCGGTGCGCGCCCGGCTCCGAGGCGCGGCGACGCTGTCCGCTCCCCGCGGGTTAGTGCTGCCCTGCGGGACTCACGAGCGGCGTCGTGGGCTTTTCCGCCGCCGGGCCCTGACCGCGCGCGGTCGGCGTCGC
>Ga0187847_10001171_pt1 | contig 24905 bp, 15 predicted proteins | sample June2016WEW_4_10_FD_132458 | JGI IMG/M metagenome (GOLD analysis project Ga0187847, IMG submission 132458) | Peatland microbial communities from SPRUCE experiment site at the Marcell Experimental Forest, Minnesota, USA - June2016WEW_4_10 | ecosystem: Environmental > Terrestrial > Soil >...
AATGGCTCACCGGTATGCGTCAGTTTCCTCACGTATCCTCTGACATCCGGGTAAGTGGCAGGTCAGGCTAGCCAAGCGGAGAATCTGGATTTCCCGAAGCGACTTTCGGTGCAGGTATCTTGTGTCTGCCCGCATCTCCTTGTCGCGAGTTGGGGGAATGGTGCCCGGGTCTCCGTTTACACAAGCTAGACCGCAGCGGGACTCTGCGGACTGCGCGGTCGACTGTTCGGTAATACGGGCAACCTTCGAATTCAGGTTGGACTCAGCAGGTCGGAAGGAGTTTCCGCAATGAACTCTTCTCTTCGTTCTCCCGCCATCTTTGTAACAGGTCTTTTGTGCCTCGGAACTTGCTTCGGTCGGAGTCCCGGAAAACAGCCGCAAGCGCCTGTTCCTCTTCCTCTCACGCAGCAGGAGACTGCCGCGGACGCATCGCCACCACTCCCGTCTGAAGATACCGTCATGATTCCAGGACCGCTGCGCTCTTTTCTGCGCATGGCTGGCATCAGCCAGGAAATCCCCACCTCCGATGTGCTGCCGATGCTGGCCCGCAATGTCTCTCTGCAAGGCTACCAGGAAGGCAGGCCAACGGAATTCCTGGTGCTGATCGATAGGTATGTGCAGCAAGCTCGAAAGCTTCAGTCCCTGGCTGGTGCCGACGGTACCATCCGCGTTGCAGGTTGTGACAATGCAGCCGAGCTGATTCAAATTCTCGGATACCGGTTTCAGCAAGGTTGCGGTCCTGACGGCGCATCGCTGGTGACGGAAAATCCGAGGCGCGCATTTCTCACCATCGACTCGGGTTTTCCGATTACGGCACTTGAAGAAGCCCTCCAGAAAGGCACGCCATTTACCTTTGCGTTTCCGGCCACCCGGGTCCCGGTCCTGTTCTCCGAAAAAACCTGGGTCCAGCTCGCGGAGGGAAAGAGGGAGGATCGCGAAAACCTCATTGACGTTTTGCTGCGCGACCGGGATGTGGACCGACTATATTCCGCCATGGCCAGAACTGATCGACAAACACAGCTAGCCCTGGCGCGTTCACCCGGGCTGAAGAGACTACTTCCGCTTGGTGCTGTGCTTGACTTTTACGGAAGCAGAATCCACATTCGTTCCGGCCAAGTTTCGGTACCCAACGGAGCGGGCTCAGAGAAAGCCTGGCAAGAGTTGGTGGGCGCCAGTCCAAAATCGCCTGGAGAGTTCGTTACCCATCTGCTTGCGGACGATCACGGTTGGATGGCGGCGTATTTTGATGCTCTGTCGCGCGTTGATCCAACACAGCAAGCTCATCTGGCTGAACCTGGCCGCCTCAACCGTCTTTACGACGCCTATCGGTCAGCACTCCGAGACTCCAACGCCACGAGTGCTGCGACAGGTGTATTCCCAAGGAATGCCGGCCTACTAGTGCTTTTCACTCGTCTGCAATGGCAGGCAAGCGGCGAGCCTCAGATTCCCGGGAATCCTCAAATCTGGAAGGAAGTCCTCACCCACAAATCCAGGTTCACTTCTCGGGGCTGGGCAAGAACGACTCGCTCCTGGGATAGCCCGGAGAAGCTGCTCGAGATGCTGGTCGCCTCCTCCAGCACTGAAACGAGTGACAATCCGTTGCGGATTTATCTTGTGCTGAGCGCGATCGACCGAGGAAGGGCTCAGGGAAAGCAGTTGTCTGACGGAACTGTACGGTTGCTTGCCAGCAGGTTTGATGAATTCAACAGCTGGTACATGATCTTCGCTGAGTTCCCTGCCCTGGACGATGAATCCATTACTCGCTTTGTCGACGCGGCAGATCGAATCGACAAGATCTCGATTCCAGCTCTGCGCTCGAATGCCCTTGGTGCCTTTCAGGCCGACATCGGGCTTTGGCAGATATTCGCCCGCCAGGGACAGATTCCCTCTCATGTTCTGAATCGATCATGGCAGAGTGCAGTCGGACCGTTCTCTGGAGTCTCCTCTTCTATCCAGCTTTTTGACGCGGCCCGCGTCTCGTTGCAGTCGACCCTATCTGCAGCCGCTGGTGACGCACACCTCACTCAAAGCCAACTCATTGATTTGCTTGCGGGACCCTCTCAAGATAGTCAGGACGGTCGGCGCGTACACCGGGAGCTGTCTAGAAGAATCAGTACCGTAATGGATGACCAGCGCTTGGTTTCACTTGACACCCTGTTTGGGCTCTATGACGGCTTGGGAGAGATGGTACACGGCGCAGCCGTTGGCGGCAGCTTGTTACCGCTTGCCGAAGAGCTTCGCGAATTTGAGATGCCCCGGCCCATCTTTACCGGAGGTGAAAAGGCGTCTTGGTCGCCGCTGGTTTACACCAGTCGCCACGCGGAGTTGCAGGTGCGGACGGACCTGACCAAGGTTATTCGCTCCCCTGGCTCGCCTGCTCAGCTCGAAGAGGCGCGCGGTCGACTCACACCCTTTCTCAGGGATACGCTGGTGGGCCTGAATTACGCCTATTATGAGCCTCCCGGTGCCCAGGTCCTTCACAACAATCCGCTCTTTGTCCGTTCTCACGATTTCTCAGCCTCGTCGGTCCAGGGTATTGAACATGTGTGGGGATCTCCGACTCTGGTCGGAATTGGAGTTACTGCAGGCGGCGGCGCATATTTGCTGGGGTCGCTTGCCGATCTGCCCTATGCGCTCGCTTCGATGGAGGGGGATTTCATTGCTCCGGAGAAGGTTCAGGCCTTGATCTGGAGGGAGGTTGTGCCGGAGCTATTGGTCGTCTCAGTAATGCCACGATGGTGGAATGTCAGCCGAGACGAAATGCATGCCGCAGCTCTTTATCAGCGCGTCGGTGAAGAGCTTTTGACCGCTTCGGCGTCGAATTTGCAACTCAGGGAAAGAGTGCTGAGTATCCTTTCAAGTCGCATGTCGCCGGCAGTCTTGGAAGAAATCGAACAGGCCCTTCAGAACCGGGAAACTGCTGCTGCGATGATTCCTCATATACTCCCGGCCGACACTTTCTTTCTCGCAGCCGAATTTCGCGCAAGATTTTCCTCGCAGGCGTCGCTCTGGGGAAACGCTGGCCGGGATTTGGACGCTCTCGTCCAGAGAGACCCCTCGAATGCCAGTGCTTCACGTCTCTCGAAAGACTTCGGCACACCGCACCCGGCGATGGCGCAAAGTAACGGCTGCACTCTGCTCAATACCGGAATATTCCCCGTTTCCGGAGCATTCGATGACCGGCTTTTTGGCGAATCCTGGGAATCCAGCAACCTATATTGGGCGCGCCTGGCGGATGAAATGGGTTATTCTCCGGTGATGCTAAACGTTCTGGTCCCGGATCTGACCCGGCATATGGTGGCGAACATCTTCGCGACAGACATTGACGATTGGCCGGCTTTGTTACGCGCCATGGAGCAGACGGGCGATCAATTCCGGGAGGGGAGGATTACCCTGCACGCGACTGCGATCACTGGGCAAGTTGAAAGCTTACCAGTCGTTACGGCCGGAGATCGAGGTCGCTAAGAAGTCCCTTTCCCCGCCATCATGAAAGGGCGTAAGTAAGAGAAGTTAGTTTGCTATAGGAGAGAAGTTAGTTGCCCCTGGGATGGATGGAAGAGCGAACCACTTTGCGGAGCGGTCATAGACGATCCAGGGATTCACGTAATAAACCACCGGATAGGAGCACAAATCGGATGATTCGCTCTAACAGAACTGTCGCGTTGCTCAAGGTATGCTCGGGCCTCCTTCTCCTGTCGGCTGCTGGTCCGCGGCCCGCAGCCCAGGACGAGTCGTCGCGTTTCCGCGTGAATGTTGTTCTGGTGCAGTTGAATGTTGCCGTGACAGACAGCAAAGGAAACTATATCTCGGGCCTGCGCCCGGAAGATTTCGCCGTAAAAGAAGACAACATTTCCGAGAAGATTGCCACGTTCGAAGAGGGCAGCGAATCCGCAATCAAACTCAGAGAGGAAGTGGTCTCTGGCGGAGGTAGCGGGGCGCCCGGCGCCGTAAAGGCTCCCGAAACTGACCACTCAGAGCGTAACCATACCTTGGCCGGCGTCACTATCCCCGGGTTGGCAGGAGCCAACGTATTCATTCTTTTCGATACCAGCAACTACATGTATCGGAGTTTTGTCTTCGCCCAGGATGCCATCACTGACTTCGTGCGCTCCTTGCCGGACGCCAACAAGATCGCGTTTTATTCATACAGCCGTGATCTCTCCCGCGCCACCCCTTTGACCGCGGACCGCTTTCGCACTGTCAGCGGCGTGCGCAGTACGGTGGCGGGAGACGAGGCTGCCCTCTACAACTCCCTCTTATTGACTGTCAAAGATGCGGCGCCGCTCCGCGGAAGAAAAGCTATTGTGGTCTTTTCTAACGGCCCTGACAACGCTAGTTCAATACCTCCTGAAGACGTTGCCGAGCTCGCCCAGTCCACGGGAACCATCATCTACATCGTCAGCACTCGCCAGGCTGAGACTGAGCCAATCTCCTCGGCTGCCTTTGAGCGCATGAGCAAGGCTACCGGTGGGAAAGCCTATTTTGCGCGTAATTGGCGCGAGGAAAAGGACGCTTTCTCCTCGATCAAGGATGACCTGGGCCACTTGTATACGCTCAGTTACTACCCGCAACCGAATCCCAATCGGGGTTGGCGCTCTATTAAGGTGCAGTTAGTTGGCAAGAATCTCGAAAAGTATCGCTTGCGCACTCGGGATGGATACAGTCTTATGCAGCAAGCAGCGAGCACAGGGTCGGACTCCGCATCCGAATCGGTCCCCGATTCGAAATAGCTCGTGTCGGGCGCGATGAATTCGTGTGTGGCAGATGTTTCGCTGTAACTCCGCAATGAAAGCGAAAAGTGTGATCGGTTTCGCCTTTGCCAGTTGAATTGTCAGTCTCGCAGGGACCTCTCCAGATTGTCCGGTCGTGTGTGGGACATCTCTTTCGAGCTGCCCCACACACGGATCCGTACGTGCGGCTTTCCCGCATACGGCTCTTACTTTGGGTGTTTGGCGTAGAAGCGTTGGTTGGGATATGGATGCAGGATTCGGGGGATAGGAATCCAGCGGTCGGACAGAGGGCCGAACCGCTCCCAGCTCATGCGATGCCGTTGACTGCGTCGCCGTAGCGAACGAAGCCACAGGCGCACTGCCTGAAGCCGGAAGATTGCCAGCCGACCATGGTTGCCGGGTACGGCGTGATAGTTCAGCCAAACCTGCACCACAGCCTGCAGCCACTGGCCTTGCTGGGCGATGGGGAGCGTACGCATCTTCATCAGCTGTTCCTTGATCGAAACCAGTTTGGCCCGTAGGCGCGTCATCTGCGTAGAGACTCTGCTCTCATCGAGAAAGATCAATCGGTCCAGGTCGATCCGGCCAATCACCTCGACGAACTCTTCGCGCCGCTTGCGGTTCTGTTCCGTGTCCCGCTCTTGGGCGTGGAGTGACTTTTTTTAAGCCGGAAGCCTAGCCGTTTCAGCACCCGCCACAGATGCTGCGTGCTCACCCGCAGGCCAGTCTTGTTCTCTAACTCCGTCTGTAACTGGACTAAGGTCGCGTCGGGGTGAGAGCGCAATAACCCGGCTAAGGCCTGCTCATCGATCCGGCGCTTGGCTCCGGGCCGATAACTGGGACGCTCCATCTGCCCGGTACGTTTCCTTGCCGCGGAAACCTTCCACGCCCAACCCAAGCTCACGCCAAAACGCTCGGCCAACTCCGACAGGCTTCCTTTGCCCTGGTCGAAGGCCTCAAGCAGTTTGCACCGCAAAGCCTAACCTACCGCCAATCTCGATGGTCCATTACATCGGCACTCACAGTATTCCCTGGACTAGTGGTGGAGTTGAATCAGATCCTGTGTTGGGGAACCCGCAAGCGCACTGCGCAAGAGATACCTACTGGGTGTCAAGAGTTTTCGCGCATCCTCCCTTTGCGACGCGTTTTGCACATCCGGAGAAGATAGGTTCTCCGCATGGGCAGCATTTAGAATGAATGAAGGCACTCATGACCGAAAAGAAAAACCTATCCCCTGAAATCCTTCTTCACATTGCACAAACTCTGAACCTTACAATGCGCGGCCTAGTCGCGGTTTTTGAACTGCTGGACGACGGCGGCACGGTTCCTTTTATCGCCCGTTATCGCAAGGAAGCTACAGGCAATCTTGACGAAGTGCAGATTCTCGCCGTCGAAGAAAAGTTGGCCTACTTCCGCGAACTTGCGGATCGGCGGCAAACCATTCTGGCCTCCATCACCGAACAGGGCAAGCTGACCGAAGAGCTCAAAAGCCGCATCGAAGCCACACTTGACAGGAGTGAACTCGAAGACCTGTATCTTCCCTATCGACCGAAGCGTCGCACCAAGGCCACCATCGCGCGAGAGAAAGGACTTGAGCCGCTAGCCGGTTATCTGTGGGCTCAACAGCTCGCGGCTGAACCTCTGGAGAAGTTTGCCACCGGATTTGTAAGCCTGGAACTGGGTGTTGGCACAGTTGAAGAAGCGCTCGAAGGCGCACGTCACATTGTTGCCGAGTGGATGAGCGAAGATGCAGATCTGCGCAAGAGGCTGCGAGAGCTTGTCTTCGCGGAGGGAGTGATCGCGAGCCGCAAAGCGACAGATGCGGTGGACGAGCAGGAAAAGTTCAAAATGTACTACGAGTACAAGGAACCGGTGAAGGCCATTCCTTCACACCGTATGCTGGCCATCCGTCGCGGCGAAGGCGAGAACGTGCTCTACTTTCTCATTGAAATCGAGCCTGAGCGCGCCATTGGGATCATGCGACGGCATGTGCTGCGGGAGCAAGGAGACTGGACGCAACAGCTTGAACTGGCCATCGAAGACGCGTGGAAGCGGCTGTTGAATTCGTCCATCCAGGGCGAAATTCGACTGGAGCTGAAACGACGTTCCGACACGGAGGCCATCCACGTTTTCCGCGACAACCTTTACAACCTGCTGCTGGCTCCGCCTGCTGGTCCCATATCCGTGCTGGGTATTGATCCCGGCCTACGCACGGGCTGCAAGATCGCCGTTGTGGACGAAACCGGCAAACTTCTGGCGCACGATGTTCTCTATCTACACACCTCCAAGCATGGCAATGACGAAGCCGTACCAAAGCTCGAGGCTCTCTTGGGCCGCCACAACGTCCGCGCCATCGCCATCGGCAACGGCACAGCTTCGAGGGAGACAGACGCATTCGTCCGTGGCTTTTTACGAGACAAAGGCATCCAAGGCATCTTCTCGGTCACGGTGAGCGAGTCGGGCGCCAGTGTGTATTCCGCATCGGACGTCGCCCGGCAAGAGTTTCCGGATCTCGACCTGACCGTGCGCGGAGCCATTTCCATCGCGCGCCGGCTGCAGGACCCACTCTCTGAACTGGTCAAGGTTGATCCCAAGTCGATCGGCGTGGGTCAGTACCAGCATGATGTGGATCAACGCCAGTTGGCTGAGTCTTTGGAAAAGGTGATTGAGAGTTGCGTGAACCGAGTCGGTGTCGATTTGAATACTTCTTCATGGACACTGCTTCGCCACGTAGCGGGCATCAGCGAGCGTACAGCACTGAACATTGTGAGTTATCGCAATGAGAAGGGCAGCTTTCGCTCACGCATGCAGGTGTTGGAGGTTCCGGGTATCGGCCCCAAGGCTTTCGAGCAGGCGGCGGGCTTCCTGCGGATCCGCAACGGAGACAACCCGCTGGATATGACTGCTGTTCATCCAGAATCGTACCCGGTAGTCGAGCAGATAGCGCTGTCGCTGAGTACCTCGGTTAAGGAGATCATTGAGCAGCCAACGCTACTGGAGAAAGTTGATCGCACGCAACTTTCGGCGGGGAGTTACACGGTTGACGACATTTTGATCGAGTTACGCAAACCGGGCCGCGATCCGCGCGACAAATTTGTGGCGCCTAGTTTCCACGACGAGGTCCGCGAGATCGCCGATGTACAAGCGGAAATGATCCTCGAAGGTGTAGTGACCAACGTGACAAAGTTCGGAGCTTTCGTCGATATTGGCGTGCACCAGGACGGCCTGGTGCACATCAGCGAACTATCGAATCGCTATATCAAAGACCCGTCAGAGGCGGTCAAGACCGGCCAGATCGTCAAGGTGAAGGTGCTGAGCGTCGATACGAAGGCAAAGCGGATCGCGCTCTCGATCAAGGCTCTTTCGGCGTCAACTCCACGACCTATCGCGAGGCCCGTATCCAAGCCAGAGGCAACGCTCAATGAGAAACTGGCAGCGCTGTCGACGAAGTGGAAGGTCCGCTCGTGAGAACACTTCAACCGGAGCACTCGTGAGCCTGTACCGTCATGCTAGCGACTGAAAGTTCGCCCCGGATCAATGGAGTATTCCTTCAATCGCAAAAGCTGCGACGCAATTTGCCAAAGAAATGCTGGGTTATTCAAGAGGTAGCGCTTCCACAGACGTCTGGGATCCTGCGCGAGACGGTGCAGCCACTGCAGGCCCATGCGTTTGACCCACGCAGGACTGTCGCGAATGCTTCCCGTGTGATAGTCGAAAGCCGCCCCTACTCCGAACATCAGCGGCACCTGAAAATATTCGACATATTGCGCCATGAACCGCTCCTGCTTCGGGGTGCTCAGCCCCACCCAGATGATGTGCGGTTCGCATTCTTGCACTTTGGCTAAAGCCTCCCTCTCCTCTTGCGGAGTCAGGCTTCGGAAGGGAGGGGTATATGTCCCCACCACCTGCAGGCCTGGGAATTTCTTCTGAAGCGACTCGCTCAGAAGTTCCGATACGCCGGGCTTGCCGCCGTAGAGAAAATTGCGATAGCCTCGCTGGACCGATACACGGCACATAGCCATCATCAGGTCTGGACCAAAGACCCGATCCATGTCGCGGAGGCCCTGCAAATGGCCAACCCAGGTCATGGGCATTCCGTCCGGAACATTGAGGAATGCATGGTTCAGAATTCGGCGAAGGTCGGCGTCTTCGCGAGCTTCCATGACTCCATGCACGCCGGTGGCGCAAATGTAGCCGTGGCCCGCCGTCGAACTGATCCAGCGATCGGCAAGATTGACTGCCGACCTGAGATCGACTGCCGATATCTTCACACCAAGAACATTGGCGTACGGACTTGAGAAACAAGAGTCAGACATTAGGGAAACTTTTCGGCCAATGACCTGTTAACACGATGGATAGATGCTGTTGATCGACATCCGAGCAGTGTTATCGGAGTGGTTATATGCCCCGCCGAATCGCAAAGATCAAAGTGTGAATCAGAATGGCAATATCCAAAAAGAAACCACGGTTCCTCAGATAGTAAAGGTCATATTGGATGTTGTCATGGATCTGAAAGGCTCTGTCAGCGCTTAACTGCCATAGACCGGTGACTCCGGGTGTGACCTGAAGTCTTTGCCGATGTTCCGAAGCGTAGTCCTGCACAATGAAGGGCATCTCCGGTCGCGGCCCTACGAGCGACATACTTCCAAGAAAGACGTTTATCAATTGAGGAAGTTCATCAAGGCTTGTCTGACGGATAAATCTCCCGATCTTGGTGATTCGCGGATCATACGACGTACTCGGAGAAAAATCATACCTTGGAGCATTGGTATACATCGAGCGAAACTTGTAGATATTGAAGAGTTCTCCATTCCGCCCTACTCGCTTCTGGATGAAAAGTGCTGGACCTGGCGAGTCGAGCCTTATAAGGATTGCGATCAGGAGGAGCACAGGAGCAACCACAATCAGCAGCAAAGAGGACACGACCAGATCGACCGTGCGCTTGCCGATTGCGTAGGGCCATGATGTCAACGGCCCAGCTTTGGGAGCAAGAGAAAAACCGTCGATGTCAATCGATTGTGTCCACTGATGCTCTTCGAGCTCCAGACCGGAAAGAAAAGCGATCCTTATTCCGGCGTGCTTTGCCGCATTTGCGACCACAGTCTGCTTCTCCGACGAGAGATTCGGAAGCGCCACAATGAGGACGCTGCATTTGCAGGACTTGAGCATCTCCGGCGTGACTGGCCCTCGCTGAACGGGAACGGAGCGACGACCACGGTACCCCATTTCAAGAATGCAGCTCCCGTCCAGACTGGGATTATCATCGACTACCATCACAGGGCAGAGCCCCAGCCTGACAGAATGAAAGAGAGCCGACACGACGCGCTTACCAGCGTATCGTGCCCCATAGACGACCGCCCGATCCATGCCATAGCCCATCACGTGCAATTTGCGAATGATCGAGAAGAAAATCAGTTTTTGCAGCATCAACAGGAAAGGCGTCAGGAAAAGAGCAATAAGAATGGAAGCAATCGAGAAGTTCATTCCCAGGAGAAGGGTGAACACGAGAAGTACCAGTATGGATTGAACTGGAACCCGAATCGCGCGTTCGGTCTCGCGAATCTGGAGTAGGCTGCCCCCTCCGCGATAAGCTCCATTCCACTGCAGAAACAGCACTGCACATAGAGCAACCAAAACGCTTGCGGCCAGCGCCTGCCGCATTGGGAACTGAACCTGGCTGCCGACATGCAGTGATGCTTGAAGAGCGTAGGACGCAAATACGCCGATCGCACAGGTAAGAAAGTCTACTGTCAATTCGACGCAAGCCAGAACGCCTCGAAACAGTTGCGTAGAGGCCACCCGCATTTCTCTCTGCGAGGCCGCGATTGCTTCGGCATAGAGGCGCGGTGTTGCAGATTCAGAGGCGCTCATGCTCATCCTCTCCCAGCCGCACTGCCGACCGGATATCCAACATTTTCATAGAGGCAGCCTTCCTGACGCAGTTACGTTCATTGAGGCGCCAACAGCGGCGTTCTCGGCCGGAATGGCCGACGCTATGAGCTTGTGATAAAGACTTATGTATTGCTTCGCCAAAACGGGGCCCGAGAACTGCTGAAGGGACTTTCGGGACCCTTTCGGTTCATTGAGTGCGGCGACAATTGCCGCTGCAAGTATCTCCTCAGCGTGATTTCCCAATGCTACGAATCGACATAGCCCATCCCCTACTTCGCGAAACGCCGGTATGTCCGAGCAGACAATGCGGCAGCCGGCCAGAAGGGCCTCGACGATCGGCAAGCCGAAACCTTCCGTCATAGACGGAGACACAACCGCATCACACCGCATATAGCACCATTGCAGTTCTGACTCCGATACTCCTTCAAGGAACCGAGTGCTCTTGGTGAGACCGAGGGTAGACACTAGCCGGCGGATATGGCGCGTTTCCGGCCCGGCAATTCCAATGACCACCAGCTTCATATCCGATGGGACTTGTCCGGCGCGTAACAAACGACTGAATGTCCTGATCAGCAGAGGGATATTCTTGTTCCGGCGATGCTGCGCAACACACAGAAGAAACCTCTCGCCCTGCAAAACCGGAACTGGCGGCTGCAGGTTGCCGACTGGTTCAGCCTCGACACAGTTATAGATCCGTACCGCTTTTTGCCAAGCAGTGATCGGCGCATACTGCCTTAGACGCAGGCGAGTAATCTCGGAAACGCAGGCAATTGCATCGATGTTTCGAAGGCATTGTTGCAGAGCCACTCGATTAAGAATGAACTTTGGAAAACCAAAATTCATTGGCATCTCAAAGGGATACAAGTCGTGCAATGTCACTAATGTTGGGCAGCGGAATGCGGTTGCATTCACGGGCATCGGGTAGGACAGATGGACCACGTCCGCGCGCAATTGAGCTGCTAGTTCCGGAAGCCTGCGGTAGTACCAGAGATTACGGCTCAGAGAAGACCGATCCATTTCTGCGACGTGCGTTTGCATCCGTGCATTCCGATTAAGGTCCGAGACTTGCAGGAAACTGCGCTGCCACGGCGCTATGACCAAATGCACAGATGAAATCTCAGGCTCCGGTAAAAGACAGCGTGCAACGTTCAGGGCATGACGCTGCAGACCGGACATATTGGAGGCGAATGACGCAGCAGCGATCAGAATCTTCACAGCTTTGCCTCCTCCCGAACCTCGAATGCAATTGCTAAAGACGAAATGCGGTTCTCACCACTTTTCCCAAAGTTGAGCCGCCTGAGCAGCGGCAAATAGACAAACAATGCGACGGAGCCGTAGCAAAGCCGAGACAGTGCCAGCCCCTGAAGTCCCATGTGTCGCAGCAGCACGATCATCAGCAGCAGCATCACCGCTCTGGACGCAAGGCTGATGATAGCGACTGTCCGGAAGAGTCCAAGCGCCTGCATGGCATAGGTCCCAGTCACGCCAAGTCCCATCAGAGCTGACCCACAAACGATCGGCGCAAGAATTTTTGACGCTCCTTGCGCGACGGCAGATCCAGCCCAGAGTCGAATGAGCCGCTCCCCTGTTAAAAGCAGCGCGCCCGCGCCGAAAGCGACGAGCAGCAGATTGCAAGCGAAAGCCTTCAGCAAAGTTTTCTTGAGCATTGCGCTCGAGATGGTACTGGCACGCCCGGAAAGGTAGGGAAAGAGAAAATTGAGACCGGATGCCGAAAGACCCAGGATCGGGTGCGCGAACTGCACGCACAAGGAATATGGAGCCACAGCGAGCGCGCCCAGCGAAACACCTAGAAGAACTCGGTCGAACTGCCCGAAGACAACAGCGCCCACAGCCTGCAGCCAAACGAAGACGCCAAGCCCCAGCAAGATTCGCGTCTCACTGGGCTGGAAGACTGGCCACAGCGAAACCGGGCCAAGAAATTCGCGAAGCTTCCGAAACTGCATGTAGGTGCCCAGCGCCATAACGAAAGCTGTGGCCACCAGGATGCTGATTATCCCGTGGCCCAACCAGGCAAGCGCTGCGGCAGCTCCGAGCGTGAGGAGCCGGACGAACGTACTGATCTGCACGGTGCCGCGATACTGTTCAAAAGCGCGCTGTGTACTGACGCCAACAGTTTCAACCGATCTCACGAGAGTCAACACGCTGGCAATCCGAAGCGAGATTAGGCACTCGATAGATGACGTCTGGCGCGTGACGGCAATGTGGGGAGCGGCGATTGGCGCAGCGATCCACGCAACCACAGCAAGCGCCAAGCCGAGCAACAGGTTAATGCCCAGCATGCTGCGCACGGTGTGTGGAATCAAATCGGATTCGCCGACCCCGCGTAAATGAGCGACGCGTTGGATGTTGGCATCACAGAATCCTGACGCAATGATTCCTCCTGCGCTAATCACTGCAGTCGCAATCATCCATAGCCCGTATTCAGACGCGCCGAGTCTGTGCAGGACGATTGGGGCCACCAACAGCATCCCAAGCGGATACGAGATGTAATCCAGAACACCGTACGCAGCATTTGTAATGTGTCTCCTCATGCTACTCCCCGATTCAATGTGATGATTGAGTGAATGCGGCGTCGCAACACTGGGAAGACCTCCGCCGCGAGCGCTTTGCGCGGATCTCTCACGTCAACCCCGGACCAATGATTGCGAATCAGAATCCAGGCCGACGCGCACATGAATGAAAAAAGAGTGAGCAGCAAGCTAAGAATCAGGCGCGGCGGAAACGACTTCTTTTCAGGTATTCCAGGCGCATCGATCACGCTTACAGCCGACACATCCTTCGCCTCGTCAATGCGGGCCACTTCGTATTGCTGTGTAAGCAGCTCATACAATGTCTCCTGGATTCGCACATTTCTGTAGAGATCCGCATAGGGGACGGCAAGCCGTGGAAGTTGGCGCAATGGAGGATAAAGCTCCCCCTTTTTGTCGCCACTGATGGGGTCTGTCCCGGTATCGTCATGCAACTCCTCCGCAGTCAGAGGCGCTGAGGAGCCGGTCATCTTAGTCAGTTCCGCTTTCAGGCTCGCAATGCGGGCTTCTGTTTCGTGAACTCTCACATTGCCATCGCCATAGATCTGGCGCAGCGACTCCAGTCCGGATTGCTCAATCAGTAGTTCCGCCTGCACTCGCGCACCCGCGTCCACCATGGCACGGGTCTGTTCTTTGATGTCGATGGTATTGCTCCGGCTCGAGAATTCGCTCAACTGAAGCTGCGCTTGCTCAAGATCCGCCCGGACCTTCTGCAAGCGCTGTTCAATGAAAATGCGCTCTCGATGCGCAGCAGACGTGTTGGTTCGCAAGACCACGTTGCTCAGCTCGTCGAGATATCCCTGCGCAAGGTCGCGAGCTCGCGTGCGATCTGTATCTACAACCTCGATCGTGATGACGCCGCTCTTTTTGTCATCAGAAATCTTCGTGCATCGCACAAGATGCTTCGCCGCATCGACGCGATATTTATTGTGATAAACATGCATCAGATCGAACCGGTCAACGAGACGACCGGTCACGGATCCGCTGCGCAGCAGGTCGATATACAGCGCGGTGGACGTGTGCCCGCCCAGTAGTCCGCCTGCCAGGCTGCCTAGCGCTCCCAGGCCTCCCGTGTGGCCAGCGAGCGCGGCAAGTAAGATCGCTCCGGAACCACCTTGCTGATCTGGTGGCATAATGCTGGTCGTGGATTTGTATTGCTTTGGAACGGTGAATGCAATCACCAGACTCAACACGAGTGCAATTGCCGTGACTCGCACAAGCATCAGGCGATGTCTCCATAGCAACATCGCACGAACAGCCCATTGCGGTTCGTGATCAATCTGTATCTGCTCTTCTCGTTCGAGGATTGCGATAACTGAGTCGGGAGTCATTGTCTCCTCCTCACTGCAAGAGGTCGTACGATGCGTGGGGCGCCGAATTCGAGTGCGTTTTACTGATCGGGGAAACCGATGGCCTGAAACTATGAGTCATCATTCAGAACGTCACAAAAGGTCTGACGAACTGCACGGCGGAATGCCGCATCTACAGCGTTGCGGCCGCTACCCCGGCAGTGATTGCTATGGAGGAGGCGATCTGGCCCGTCGCCAGCAGGTTCCTCCAGAACAGTGATCCACCGATAATCTTCTGTGGTACTACGACCACATCGCCCGGATTGAGCCGAGTGGAAAGAACTCCACCCTCGAACTTTCCGGTCGAGTGGCGGCCTACCACTGATCCATTCGCGCGGATAATGAACACTTCCTTTCGATTCGCCGTCGCATTGGTGCCACCCGCGTGGCTGAGATACCAGGCTGCTGTCTTTTCAGGTAAGAAAGTGAGAGCTGTCGCGTTGTATACTTCGCCGCTCACCAGCACGAATCCAGGCCTCTTCGGAATGGAAATCACATCTCCGCGACGCAGTTCGATATCTGCAGGCGTGTTAGCCCAACTGTCAATATCGGCGCTGATTTGAATCACCATGCGCCCGGTCGGCGGATGAGCCTTCAAATCGGAGACCACCTGATCCTGCTGCTCCTTGATGAGCTGAACTGTCCCGGATGAGCCTGAACTTCCGACACTGGGCGAGAGCTTAGCCGCGACAGAATTGGTTTCGATCTGACGGATCAGTTCGTCGCGGCTCTTTTGCTCCAGCTCTTTCACTTGCTCGCGAATCAGCACAGCGCCCATCGGGTAGGCTTCCGGCAGAAAACTCCCCGCTCTCCGGAGAACCGAGCTGAGGCGCTCACCTTCCTGAAAGCCATAGCCGCCTGGATATCTCACTTGGCCGTGGATTGTCACCGACTCGCCAATGTTCTCCCAGTTCGTGATCTGATGGACCGCCAGAATGTCTCCCGGCTTGAGAGGAACGTCCGCGCGCGGATCGGTTCCGGTAACCGCGGCGCCAATCTGCACCGTCGCGATGTTTTCGATCACTCCGTTTCCGCTCTTCACGTCATAGCTCGTCAGGTCGGCGCTTTCCAGCAGAGCGTCGCGTTTAAATCCTCCAGCCATCCGCACCAGTTGTGCCGCGGTCATGCCCTGAGACATGGGGTATTCGCCAGGGCGCAGGACTTCACCGGTAATCGTCACTTTCGGCGCATCGATTTGATAGCGCCCGAAGATGCGAACCGTGTCGAATGGCCGCAGCTCAGCGTTCATATTCCCAATCAGTACATCGGGAACATTAAAATCGATGGTTTCCGCATGTAGATCGGGAGGAATGAGACGGACAATCTCGCCCTGAACAGCGGGCTCAGGCAACAAATCCTGATAGCTGTGAAGTACGTCGCTGAGACGCATTCCATCGGTGTAGGCAATACGCCCTGGACGCACGACATGCCCCGCTAGATAGATGGCTCGCTGGCTGTACGGAAGGATTGGATCAACCCGAACGCGATCCCCATCCTTAACCGCGAACGTGGCCATGGCGTTCTGGTCCATCTGCGAACTCTGATTGTTGGCGTCAGGCAAGGTGAGCGTTTCACGTTGGTGATTGGGGTCGATGCGTTCGATTCTGATATGGCTGAGAGAAGCCGCTGGTGTAAATCCGCCGGCGTCGTCAATAACCGTGGCAAGCGTTGTCTCTCCGGACTTGAGTTCGTAGATCGCCGGACGCCGGATTGCGCCAGAGACGGCAACCAAAGACCCCGCCGGAGGCACCAGAAGTGTATCTCCGCTTTCAAATGATTTACTGCCATTGCGGATGCCGTGAAGCAGAAAGTCGTAGAGATCGACCTCCTCGACGAGTTGCTTTCCGCGAAAGTGGCGCAAAGTGCGAAGCGAACCTGTCGCGGTTGGGCCCCCAGCAACATACAGTGCGCTCACTGGAGTTGAGAGAGAGCTAATGTCGTAACCGCCCGGCCGTTGCACATCGCCGACCACATAGACACGCACCGACCGCAACCGGGAGACGGTGACCACAACCCGCGCGTTGCGGTACTGCTGTTTTAGAGCACCTTCAATCAATGTCTGCGCCCTACCCAGTGAAAGCCCTGCGATGTCAATGGAGCCTGCTTCCGGCAGAAATAGGCTGCCATCACGATCGATGGAACGCATGATGCTCTGAGTTGTGCCACCCCAAAGGCGAATTGTGAGCGTATCACCGGGCCCGAGCACATAATCCGGACCCAATGGAACGTCGAGCGGCGTGTCCTGTGCCGAGATTCCGCGTGCCGCCGCAGAGAGTTCTCGATTCACGAAAACATCTGATCCGAAGCGTTTCAAACCAGCGGCCTCGTTGGGTATTTGCGTATAGAGATCGCGCAGAGACTGCAGATCGTAGGGTGTTGGCTGATGCAGGACCTTAGGCATATCAGTGGACGCGTTTGCCTTCTCCTGGTTACGCGGATACTCGCCTTGTGTCAGTTGGCTGTGATTCAAACGCATTGCTTCTGCGGCTGTCACCGAACCAGCACTCCCATCCATCCCCATCAATCCATCAATCGAGCGATATCTCGCGTTTCCGCCCATCGCGCCACCATTCGGCACACTAGAACGTTGAGCCGACGACTGTGGATTGCCATCCAGTTCGGTAACGCTCGATCCGGCGGACTGGAGATCCTCGTCAGACACGTATCCGCGCGCGCGTAGGACAGTAGTAATGTTTGCGCGCAGCTCAGAACTCGTCGCGATCTGGCTGTAGAGCATCTGATCGGAAATGTCGTTCGCATCCATCTGGACACCCTGCTGCTGCATACGATCCGCCAACTGCGACTTCAACTCCTCAACAAGATCGGGACTCTGTTGCAGGATGTTGTCGATCTGGTCTGCAGAAAGAGCAGTACGCATTCCAGTGATTCCGGGGTTTATTGACGAACTGCTATCCATTCCCGAGGAGCCGCTCTGATTTGGCAAAGTGATGGAAGCAGCACCGCCTTGATCGGTACTTGTCTGTGAATCTGATGCGCTCTGCATCGGAGTGGAGAAAGGCGCTGCTTGGCTGTGTGCGGTGGGGACTTCTATCAACAAAAGCGCGAGTATGCACGCCGCCGGTAAGATGGCAATTCGTGAGATATGGGCGCGATAGGTTGGGATGCGCAAACGTTGTCTGCGAATCAAGGTCCTTAATCGGGAAATGGGATAGAACTGCTGCATAGACCTCATCGTTCTTCGACTTTGACCGTAAAGAACCACGAAAACTGGGGTGTCATGCGTTCGTCAGTGAATTGTCATTCCTTTGTTGTTCGCTTTCTGAGCGGTTTACGAGGTGATTTCACAGGATTTCTGTGGACCAGATGAATCGCATCTCGTGTCGTCATTTCGGGTATTGAGTTACTAGATCTGAAAAGAATGACATCACGCAAACAATTGCGTGACATCTTCGCTCAGATAAGGTGTTAACTCTAGTGAATGCGATGGCCGACTGGGTAAGCATGTTCACAAGACCGGCACAGTATGTATCTAGCGGTTGAGAGTTAATAGATCACGGGGCTTGTCCGGAAGGCACACAGATAGTGACTAGCGCATTGATACAACAGACAGCTTCAGGGGTAGGCGAGGCCCCTTCACACCGACGTCCACAGGACGCACTGCTGTGCGACATGGAGTTGCCGCATTGCAGCATTCTCTATCCTCTCGGCTATCCCGTCGAGGTCATTACGAATGACAAGGTCGTATTGCAGGCTGCGAATGAGAGCTTTGCGCATGGCCGGCTCTTACGGGCAAACGCGACGTTGCAAGTTCGCGTTGGAGTTATTGGCGAAGGCGGGTCTGGGTGCCCACCGGAGCCAACCAGGCGTGAATTCAATCATCTGTATTCACTGGTCGCCGACGCGAATAACCAAGCTTTGCTCGACCTAAAATCCGGCTTCAACTTCACGTGGGTGACAAGTGCCGCGGCCAATAACAGACTCTATTTCCGTAGCAACTTTCTGGAGAAAGTTGTCTACTTGCTCCTGGGCGCATCCGTAGTGACTGATCTTCATGCCGCCTGTGTGAGCAAAAACGGAAAAGGCATTCTTCTTATCGGCGATTCCGGTGCGGGAAAATCTACGCTGGCTTATGCGTGCGCACGGGCAGGCTGGACATACACATCAGACGACACGAGTTATCTCGTCAATGACTCCATCATTCCCCGGGTCATCGGACACGCCCACCGGGCGCGTTTTCGCCCGTCCGCGAAGGCCCTGTTCCCCGAGCTCGAGTCCTTTAGACTGACGCCAAGACTTGAGGGAAAGCCATCGATTGAGGTCTCGATCTCAGAACTCCCGGTCCCGCATACAGCGACCGAGGCGATTGTGAATAACATTGTTTACCTGAACCGGTATCCTTCGGCAGCAGGAAGGCTTGTCCCCCTGCCGAGCGGGACAGCGACGCAACGTGCCTGTCGTGAGCTTTACTCCGCGGGGGAGATCCGTGCAAAACACGAGAGCATCTTGCAGTCTCTAGTCCATATCCCTACACACGAGCTTCAATATTGCAACCTCGACCAGGCTATTGGCGCACTCGACCAATTAACGAGGGGCTAAAGAAACGGACCGAGAATTCGCCGGCTCGTAGTCATCGTAAGCCAGCGTTCCGCTCCGTCAACTGGAGACATGGCTTTCAAGAGCTTCTTCGATCACTTCCACTGCTCGGTCCAATCCGTGCAGAGATTGAAGCTCCATTTGCAGCTTCTCTGCCGCTTTACGATAGCCAGGATCATTCAGAACCTTTGTTACGGCGGTACGGATTCGCTTTGCGGAAAGCCGCATTATTGGAAGCACCTCGGCAATTCTTAACCGCTTCAAGCGAGCTGCGACAGCCGGCTGATCAAGCGCAATTGGGATAGCGACCATAGGCTTTCCTTGCATGAGCGTTTCGAATACGGTGTTTGGTCCGCCATGTGTAATGACTATCGTTGCGAGCTTGACAAGATCGAGTTGCGGAGCATACTTCGTGACCAACGGCTTGCCTGGCAAATCAGCGAATATCTGCGGATCAAAGCGGCCCCCAAGAGAGATGACTAATTGCAAGCCGAGATTCTGACATGCATCCGCAATGAGACGCAAGACAAACGCCTGTGCATTCCTTGTCGTACCCAATGACGCATAGATGATTGGCCGGCCATCAAGGCGGTCCCAGGGGAAATCTACATCCTGCCTTGCAGCCTGATTCGTAAACGGCCCAGTGTAATAAAAGTTATCAGGGAGCCCATTGCGGGGTAAGTCAAGACACTGCGGCAGCTGGGTGATATGTGCCAATTCAGGAGTCGACTTTCTTGCCTCTCGAGCCGGTCTCAACCCGAGTTTTCGTCTGTATTCATCAAGCGCGCGACGTATCGGTCCACGCATGCGCAATGCGGAAATTTCTAGCAGTGCAGTCTCAATTGCGGAGAACCATGATGTTGAATACTTGTATCCAGAGAACCAGGGAAAACCACCCCATCCGAAGTTATGAGGGATCGAAGTGGAGATGATGAAATAGGGTAAGTGCAAGATCTCGGCCATGGTTGGGCCGGTAAGCGCGATCTCATTGACCAGAAGCGCATCCACCCCTGCCTTCCTGAGTGCAGGGGGAGTCTCCTGAAGATAGGTCTGAAGGTCGCCCGCGATCCGTTTCAGATTAAACCTGAGCTTAGAAATCTCGGAACGCAGACTTGAATCGTCCAGTAGCGCCTTCTTCTCTCCCAAAGCGGGCCCGCGTCTCCCGATTTGGACAAACTCGAGCCCTGCCTGCCGTACCCGTTCTTCTATTTTTTGTTTCTCGAAAAATGTAACCTTATGTCCTCGATCTCTTAAATACTGAGAGAGCTGGATCATCGCATTCAAATGCCCCGTGCCAGTAAAAGACAGCACTCCAAAATGCCATTTCTTCCGGTCAGCAGGCATGTTCAGCCTCCACACCCTCCGGAACCAGAATTTCCCTGCCTCCCAACCGCACGCGTCCTTTGCCCAATACTTCTTCGGTCTTTTGCAAAAGCGCGGAAACAGGGGCGCGCAGCCAGCGTACCGATCCGTCGATCGACAATGGTTCCAGACCCCGCTTGGCCGTCAGTGGAAGGCGCTCCAGGATAGCCTCCGAAGCAAGCTGTACACGTCCCCCAATCATCACAAACACCACATCGTTCATCGACAGCAACCCAAGCATGTCCGCAGGATCCTGACCTGAGTCTCGTACTGCAATCAGATCGCAGACCCCAGATTCCCTGATGGAACCCTCTGCATCTCTCAAGCGAAGAATTGAGGCGGGAGTTGTTGTCACCATTTGGTAGGCAGTCGACGCAGAGATCCCGCAGAAGTGCATAGCGAACCGGGTTTCATCCAGCAAGTCCCCGTCGCTAGTCAGTGGAGAGTCGCTCCCGAGGGCTATCTTCTCAATTCCACTTAGCAAGGATATGTCCGGGAGCCTTGCGAACAGAAAATCGTTGGAAGATGGGCAGATGATGAGGGAAGCACGACGATCCCGCATCAGCGTGACACCTTCTTGATCGATAGCGAGTCCATGCACAAGCACGGTGTTCTCATCCAAGAGTCCCTGCCGATCGAGCCCATGCAGTTCCTCCCGCGCCAGCTCGTCAACGCCTTCGCACGCATGCACAATGAAAGGACGTCCTTCAGGTGTAGCTGAACGCGCTTGGCGAAGGTCGCCGCCAAGAGCCAACGAATGCCCCCAGCCGTATTTCTGGACTACGTGAACCGGGAAGTCCTCTCGCTGCAACTCTGGCCAAAGAGGATTGTGGTGGCTGACTGTGGTGACCCCGCAGAGGAGGTTTCGAATACCGCCCCACCAAAGGCGAATCTCTCTAGGCACCGCCCGATGTTTCGCAATGATCTCAGGAAATCTGCTGTGAATGTCCTCTCCCCAATCGATGTAATTCAGATACGGCGAAATCCCCAACCTGGGAAAGAGAGAGAACTCTAGATGATCGTGCGCATTTATCAACCCGGGCAAAAGCATAAAACCGCTGAGATCAATATCCGTACTATCTGATTGCGCGCCGATCGATGGGAATGCCACGGTGATAATGCGGGTTATGCGGTCGCCTTTGACTTCGATAGAAGCCTGTCTCGCTTTCCGTGGCCCCAAGGCACATCGCGGACCGCGAATTACTATCACGTCTTGTCGATGAGTGATCAAATGCTAGCCTTCTGCTTTTCACGGCGCATCCCCGATTCGTTGGAACCGCGTCAGGGAAATATAAATTCACTCACGCTTGCCAACTCCTCATGCGTGATCGCGTAGCGCTGTGAATACGCTTGTTCTCGAGAAGTTCCCTGCTCAGCCCTCCCTAGCCGGCATCAATTCCGCGATAGGCACAACAACGGAGGAGGTGAAGGCTGCATTTCTTGCGAGAGATGCAAAAGCGTCCGGGTTCTGGCTCATTGGCTCCAGGTCATTAACTTCATCCCACAATGCGTCTATCCGAGCACTCGTCTCACGGGTTCCATCGGACTTCTGCCAAGCGTCTACCTCCGCATGAAGAGCATCGCGAACAGTGCGATAGAAGTCAGTTGTATAGGCTGCCTTGAACATGATGCAAAGATCGTCGCTGTCCGTCCAGTTTCGCTTCTGTCCAAGTTGCTCATGCACACGCTCATAAAACACCGTTCCCGGAAGTGGGTAGGAAAAAGATATTCCGACATCGTCCGGTCGTGTCTCACGTACAAATGCGACAGTCTCCTGCAACTCAGTCCAGGTTTCCCCTGGATAACCAAACTGCAGAAAGAAACAGGCACGAATGCCGGCATCTCTCAACAAGCGGCGGGCGACGCGGACGGAGGAAAGCTTTAGGCCCTTGCCCATTGCATCGAGTACTATTTGGGATCCAGATTCAACGCCCATCCACACTTCAGCGCACCCCGCTGTCTTCAATTGCTGGACTACGGGCTCGCTCATCAGGTCGGCGCGTGATTGGATCTTGAAAGGAACAGCAGCGTCTCTTTTCGTAACCTCCTCAGCGAACCGTTGCACCCAGTGCCGGTCCAACGCAAAGACATCATCACCAAACCAGACATGCTCCACCCCGGCAGACTCTTTCAGCAGCCTCATTTCTTCAGCTACAGCCGCGGCGGAACGCAGATGGAACTTGTTACCTGAGATGGGCTTTGCGCACCAATTGCAACTGAATGGGCATCCACGGCTGGATACCATGTTGGCCGAAAAATAGCCGTAGGCACTCATCCACGCTGCGCGATATGGCTCCATGTCGATGAGATCACGTGCAGGCAACGATAGCTCTGACCACGCGGGGTTCTTCGCCAACCGCTGCGAACTGCGCAGCACGCGGCCATGAGCGCCGAATCTGACCAATCCGTCCAATTCCGGTACTTCTTCGACGTTGAGTATGGAGCGGCACAGCCGTACAAGCGATTCCTCCGCTTCTCCACATAGCACATAGTCGAATCCATTCTCCAGAAACAATTCTGGGTGGTCCGTTGAATCGGAACCGTGAACGACGGTGATCGCGCCAATTGAATGTGCCTCCATCGCAATCTTCCATGCAACATCTCGCATGCGGGTAAGGCACATCTTCGACAAAAAATTGAAATCGTCCTCGTACACAGCAACTATGCTGGGCCGATGCTCCTTAAGCATCGCATCGAGTGTAGTAGACGGTTCCTCAAGCATGGAATCGAACACAACCACTGTGATGCCGTTTTCGCGCAGCGCAGTCGCAGCGTACAGCGTGCCAATGGGCATATAGGGCTGCATCTTACGAAGTTGCTTCGGGTCGAAGGGAAGATGATAGGAGTGTGTGAGTAATACGTGTGCCACGATTCACCTCAGATGCTTACTCGACGGCAGATTCGGCACGCGGTGGTAGCCGACATGTATGCTAGACCGATCTACGCATCTGGCACGCATTGTTGTTTGAAACGTAGCCTAGTCCAACCAATGCGGGCAGTTGTCGCGGAATTGTCAACTCAATGTCATCCCTTAGCTGTTCGATACCCGAGCAGGATTGAGCGCGGAAATACTGGATCCACCCGCGGCGTTGCCCGCTTCTAATATCGAAGTGCCGCGGGCCGGACGATTGCCGGCAAGGAATGTGCCCGCTGTGGGGTTGGAGAGATGACCGAGTTTGTCCCGTTTGGTGGCTACGTAGTGAGCGGAATGAAGATTACCCGGAACATCTGCGCTCACCCGCCTCACAATCTCAATGCCCAATGACCTGACCGCATCGATCTTCTCCGGATTGTTGGTCATCAATTGAAGCGATCGAATCTTAAGGAATCTAAGAATCTCCACAGAGAGTTTGTAATCGCGCAGGTCGACCGCATGTCCAAGCCGAAGATTCGCTTCAATTGTATCCAGTCCCTGGTCTTGAAGTTGATAGGCGCGAAGTTTTTCCATTAGGCCTATTCCTCGACCTTCCTGATGCTCATAGACGAGTACCCCCGCCCCCTGCTCAGCAATGACACGCAAGGCCAAGTGAAGTTGGTCGTGACAGTCACAGCGCATCGAGTGGAAGACATCGCCAGTCGTGCATTGGGAGTGGATGCGGACCAGGGGAGAAGTTCTGTGAATGTCGCCCAAGAGCAATGCCAGTGCAGTCTCCGTTACCTTTGGGTTCCTATCAGCATGAGCCCCTTCAAAGGCGAACAGGCGGAAGTCGGCCCAACGGGTTGGGAAATTTACATCCGCAATTTGCTTCAACACTATCAACGTTAGACGTGCTCCCTTCTTATGTTCTTCCTTCACGCCGGAACGGCTATCATCAATCCATATGGACAGCGTATCTGGACGCAAACGCATACGTGTCGCCAGAATGTCTTGCTATCGTCATTCAATTGTCGAAAGCGTGGAAAGCGACTGATACGCAGGTAAGCCGCCCCATTCTGAAGCGCCGAATCCGGGAGTCGTGATCGCAGCTGCCCTCCCGATGATCGGGCACAATACTGCGAGGAGACGGACATTTATCGTTCCGTTGTACGACGGAATTGATAGAGGACGTGATCGCCTAAACACGCCAGCGGGCGTGAAAGAACGCGATCGATTGCTTCCATTGTGCCCAATAGTCGCGGGTGCTGGGAAATCCATGGCTCTGCGGCGCTAGGTGGAACTGTCACCCCGATGCCAAGACATTTCTCCAGCACAAACCATGGCGCAAAAGCTCGCTGCAAAGCCGCTCGGCGATGATAGACGATGGGAAACTCACGCTTGGATAACCGCGCTGGTATTGGGCCACGTTTGCAGCGTCGCAGTGCCTGGTCTGGCCGTTTATGAAGCACTTCAGTCAATATTTCGCCTGGGCACAACGTGCCAAACAGCACCAGCATCGCCGGCGCTCCTGCCTTGAGTAACTGCGCAAGTCCACGCGCAACTGGCTTCAGGTCAACGACACAGTTAAGCGGCGCGAAGTTTGAGAACGCGC
>Ga0187847_10001172_pt1 | contig 24900 bp, 17 predicted proteins | sample June2016WEW_4_10_FD_132458 | JGI IMG/M metagenome (GOLD analysis project Ga0187847, IMG submission 132458) | Peatland microbial communities from SPRUCE experiment site at the Marcell Experimental Forest, Minnesota, USA - June2016WEW_4_10 | ecosystem: Environmental > Terrestrial > Soil >...
GCGCATTTCACCGGCATCTGTTCGCTGAAGCCGACGCCGGGGCGCATTCCAGGGCGCGGGCATCTGCCGCCGTGCGTGGGTCCGTTCTCGATTCTCGGCGCGATCGGGCCGATGGCGCGCACCATGGCCGATGTGGCACTGTTGTTTCGCACATTGAGCGGACAGGATCCGCACGATCCGGTCAGTCCGCCCACCGCACTGTGCGAGCCGAGCCTGGACGAACTGCGCACAAACAAGATCGGATACTTCGAGGACGACGGCCTCGTGGCTGTCACGCCGGAGACGCGCGCGGCAGTGCAGTCCGCGGCGGATGCTCTGCGCGATGCGGGATTTCGCGTGGAGCCGTTCAGGCCGCGCACACTTGAGTTGCTGCGCCAGTTGTGGCACAAGTTCTTTGTGCAGTGCGGGGCCATGTTTTATGCGCCGGCGATTCGCGGCCGGGAAGAGCAACTGAGTCCGATCTTCCGCGAGTTTCTCAGCTTCTCCGATGCTGTGCCGCCGCTGACGGCGACCGAGTTGCTGGACGCTTGGGCGGAACTCGACTTGCTGCGCTCTAGAACTCTTCAAGCGATGAGCGCGTTTCCGGTGCTCGTGTGTCCGGTGGCCAGCATTCCCGCCTTCCGTCACAACGAGCGCGCATGGATCGTCGAAGGCCGGGCTGTCGATTATTTGGACGCCGTGCGGCATACGCAGTGGTTCAATGCGCTGGCCGCGCCGGCAGCTGTGGTTCCCGTTGGTCAGTCGCCGGAAGGCCTGCCCATCGGCGTGCAGATTATTGCGCGGCCTTTCCACGATGAGACCGCGTTGGGCGTTGCGGCGATTGTAGATGCTGCATTTGGCTATCGTCCGCCTCCTCTTTCACTTTCGTGATCGCAGCGGTTCTATCAAGTTCATTCATCATAGAGGAATGTCGTCAGCCGTGCTGCAAACGGGCGAAAGGCGAGCTCGGGGCGGCTCTGCCTCCACCTTTGGATGGAGGCGCGGGGGCAGCGGCCGCGCTAGTCTAATGCTTCCGCTTCCCCAGAAACGGAGCGCGCGGAGTGCGCGAGAACTGGCACGAACGATTTGCCGATAGCCCCGATGTGCTGAAGAGCGCGCGACGCCAGAGGACTATGGTGGCGGCGCTGGATTTGGAGATCGGCGGCGACGAATTCATCACCATGGCGGGGCCCTGCTCGGTTGAGACGGAGTTCCAGTTAATGGCCACCGCCAACCATGTGCGCCGCGCAGGGGCGCACATTCTGCGCGGCGGCGCATTCAAGCCACGCAGCTCTCCATACGCATTTCAAGGTCTTGGCTTGGCTGGGTTGAAGATGCTGGCTCATGCGCGCGAGGCGTGCGGCCTGGCGATAGTCACCGAAGCGATGTCGGAAGAGGATGTTCCGCTGGTGGCCGAGTATGCCGACATCTTGCAGATCGGCGCGCGCAACATGGAGAACTATCCGCTGCTGGAAGCCGCGGCGCGCTCGGGGCGGCCGGTGCTGCTGAAGCGCGGCCTGTCGGCTACGGTGGCGGAGTGGCTGCGTTCGGCGCAGCTGATTTTGGACAACGGCAACCCCAACGTCATTCTCTGCGAGCGCGGAATTCGCACCTTTGAAACGGCGACGCGCAACACCTTCGATGTCTCCGCCATTGCGCTGCTCAAGCAAATCTCGCACCTGCCGGTGATCGCCGATCCGAGCCACGCGGCGGGGCATCGCGACCTGGTCCCATCGCTGGCGCGCACGGCGGTTGCCGCCGGCGCCGACGGCATAATCGTCGAGGTGCATCCCAACCCGGACAAGGCGTGGAGCGACGGCGCGCAGTCATTGGATTTCGCCGGCTTCGATGAGATGATGGACGATCTGGAGCCTTGGCTGGCACTGCGCGGCCGCGAACATTCGCGGCGCAGGCTGGGCGTTGCGCGGCGCGAGTCGTCGGGCGTTCGGGTTATGGAGGCGGTGGGATGAATCCTGCTGCCAGAAGGCTGGCGATTGCCGCGTTGATTGCGTTGTTGATTCCGGTTGGCGGGTTCGCGATCGAGGCGGCGCATATTCCCGGCCCGGCGATTGAGAGCGACATCATCGTCACTGCCGCGCCGGTCTACGAACCGCTGGCCGCGCTGAAAGGGCAAGAACGTTTTCCAAAGGGCGCGCAACTGCTGCTTGTGCATGATGGCAAGGCGCAGCCATTGGTGGCGGGCTTTGCGGCTTCGGCGGACGCCAATGTTTTCTTTGACGGCAAGAAGGTGTTGTTCGCCGGCAAGAAGGACGCGAACGATCCGTGGCAGATATGGGAATTGACGCTGGCGGATCGCTTCGTGCGCAAGTTGATCGCGGGCAGCGGCGATGCTATCCGTCCGTTGTATCTGCCTGCCGGCCGCTTGGTTTATGCGCAGCGCACACCGCAGGGGTTTCAACTGGTGGCCGCTGGCAAGGACGCCGATCACGCTTTGGCGCCTATTGATGCGAACGCGGGTTCGACTCTGACTTCGCTCTCTTATCTTCCGGCCAGCGCGATTCCCGCCGACGTTCTGCTGGACGGGCGCATTCTTTTTGAAGCCGGCTTCCCCCTCGGCTCCGGCGCGACTCCTGAGCTGTTTCTGGTTTATTCCGACGGTTCGGGAGTCGAATCGTACCGCTGCGACCACGGCAGGGCGCGCTGGGGCGGCAGGCAGTTGGCTTCGGGCGATGTCGTCTTCACGCACGGAGCTTCTCTGGCGCGGTTCACTTCGCCGCTGGCGCACGAGGATCCCATTGTTGCGCCGCGCGCGGAGTATGCGGGCGCGCTTGCCGAGACAGCTTCGGGCGCATGGCTGGTGAGCGTGCGCAGCGCGGCTGGGTCGCACTATGCGCTGAAGCTGTGGAAGCCCGGAGCCGTGGCGCTCGAAGCGGTGCTGACCGTGAGCGGCGAAAATCTTGTCGAGCCGGTTTTGGTGGCGTCGCGCGCCAGACCCAAGCGTCATCCCTCTGGGCTGCATCCGTGGGACTACGCCAATATGCTTGCCCTGGATGCGCGCCAATCCCGCGAGGGCGATCTCAAAGCCGCGCCCGCGTCGGTGCGCCTGGAGACGCAGGATGCCGCGGGCCGCGCCGTTGTTGTGGGCACGTCGCCGGTCGAATCCGACGGTTCATTCTTTGTGAAGACTCCTGCCGACAAGCCCATTCGCTTTGCGCTGTTGAATGAGAAGGGCGCGGTGATCCGGCAGGAACACGGATGGTTCTGGATTCGCCGCGGAGAACAGCGCATCTGCGTGGGCTGCCATGTGGGACCGGAACGCGCGTCGGAGAATCGCGTGCCGGCGGTGCTGCTGCGCACCACCACGCCGCTTGATCTGACAGGCGCGCCGCAGACAGATGCAGCGCAAAAGAAACTGCCGGGGGGCAACTGAAATGGTTCTTCGCTTTCTTCTATTTTTCGGCATTGCATCAATGGCTGCGGCTCAGACTCTCCCAACCGCGCCAGCCGCGCAGTCTTCGTCCAAGGCTCAGTCCGCCCCTGCCGCGCAAGCGGCGACTGCCCCACCGCAGGTGGCGCCTGTCATTCGCTTTGAAGACGCGAGCGACAAGGCGGGCATCCACTTTACGCACAGCTTCGGTTCACGGCAGTTGGGGTCGCTGCTGGAGGGCACAGGCGCGGGTTGCATCTGGTTCGACTACAACAACTCCGGCCTTGAATCTCTCTATGTCGTCAACGGGCGGCCGCTGGACGACTCGATGCATCCGTATCCGCTGGCGGTGAAGCCTGATCCGCTGCCGCACAATCATCTCTATCGCAACAACGGCAATGGCACCTTTACCGATGTGACGGAGAAGTCAGGCCTCAATCCGGATATGTACGGGATGGCCGTGACGGCAGCCGATTATGACAACGATGGATTTGTCGATCTGCTGGTGACCGGCTACGGCAAGACCATTCTCTATCACAACAACGGCAATGGCACCTTTACCGATGTGACCGCGAAGGCCGGCATCAAGGTGGACGGATGGGCGATCAGCTCCACCTGGCTGGACTACGACAAGGACGGCTGCGTCGATCTGTTTGTGGGGCGCTATGTGAAGTTCGATCCCAAGTATCGCGCATACTATGCCGCCGACAACTATCCGGGACCGCTCGATTACGAGGGCGAAACCAACCGGCTCTATCACAACAACTGCGATGGAACCTTCACCGACGTCACCGATAAGTCGGGCATCGGCGCTTACGTGGGACGCACCATGGGCGTGACAGCGGCGGATTTCGACGGCGACAGCTGGGACGACATCTACGTGGCCAACGATCGCACGGAGAACTTTCTCTTTCGTAACAAGCACGATGGAACGTTTGAGGAGATTGGCAACGATACGGGCACGGCCTTTGGGCAGAATGGCGAATCCACTTCGTCGATGGGCCCGGTCTTTGCCGACCTCGAAGGCAGGGGAGTGCTGGACCTGTGGGTGACCGACGGGCACTACAACCGCCTGTTGCACAACACCGGCAAGACGAGCTTTGAAGACATAGGCGCGGAGACCGGCGTCTCGCAGACCAACGCGCAATACGTCAGTTGGGGCACCGGCGTTTACGACTTCGACAACGACGGGCTGCTCGACATTCTCATCTTTCACGGCGGGCTGATTCATTTGATTCCGCAGGAGCACACGCTGTTTCGCGGATTGGGCAACGGAAAATTCGCCGATGTCTCGCGCGATGCCGGCCCGGTGATGAGCGTCCGCACTACAGCGCGCGGCGCATGTTTTGGCGACTACGACAACGACGGCAAGATCGACGCGTTCGCAGTGAACCTGGGCGGGAAGGGAACGCTGCTGCACAATGTCTCCACCGATACCGGCCACTGGATCGCGATCAAGCTGGTTGGGACAAAAAGCAATCGCAGCGGCATCGGAGCGCGGGTTGAAGTTTTCGCGGCGGGCAAGCGGCAGACCGCGGAGCGCGTGGCGGGCTCGGGTTATCTTTCGCAGAACGATGAGCGCCTGCACTTCGGACTAGGCACCGCAACCACGGTCGACAAGCTGATCGTTCACTGGCCCAGCGGGCGCGAGCAGACGTTGGAAAAACTGAGCGTGGATCGCGTGCTCACGGTGGAAGAGCCGAAGGCGGGAGACGCGAAGTGACGATGCGCATACAAACCGCGCTGGGAGCAGGGCTGGCGGCTGTGGCCGCGGCATTGCTCGCGATCGCCTTCTCGGGCGACCGGCCAGTGCGCGCCGACGAGGGCGACATGCAAGACTACGCTTCGCCGCTTGAGGTGCTGCTCTCGCCCGACGGCGCGCGGCTCTATGTGCTGTGCCAGCAGAGCGAAGAGGTGCGGGTGCTGGATGCGTCCACCGATGCTGTGATCAAGAACATTGCCGTGGGCCGCGTGCCGCGCGGCATCTCGCTGTCGCCGGATGGCGGGCGGCTGTTCGTGACCAACTCCTGGGATGACACGCTCTCGGTGATCGACACGAAGACGCTGGCCGTCGAGGCAACGTGGCCGGTGGGCATGGAGCCATCGGGTGTTGTCGAGGATCGGGCCGGCAAACGGCTCTTTGTGGCCAATCGGATCAGCAGCGATGTGGCCGTGCTCGATGCCCTGACGGGCGCGGAAGAGAAGCGGCTGTCGGCTGGGCGCGGCGCAAGCTATCTGACGCTCTCTCCGGATGGCAGCCGGATTTACGCCACGCACGTTTATCCAAATCCGGCGCGGGTTCCAACCGGGATGGACAATCGCAAACCGCCTGAGTCGGAGATTACCGTGATCGACGCGGCGCGCGCCGTGGTGGTGGATCGCATGGCGCTTCACGGAATCGCCGGCGTCTTCCATCTCGCGTTCTCTTCCGATGGCCGCCTCGGCGTGGCAGCCGAATATCACCCCAAGAACCTTGTGCCTTTGGCTCATCTGGAACACGGCGGAGCCTTTGCTTACACGCTCACCATCTTCGGCGCGGATGTGGGCCAGCCGGTGGAAGTACCGCTGGATGAGTTGGAGCGCTATGCGGCGCGGCCCTTCGGCGTTGCGATTGCGCCGGACAAGTCGCGCATCTATGTCACCAGCGGCGGCTCGGAGACGGTGATTGTTATCGACGTGCCAAGGCTGATGCGCTTCCTTCACTCTCATCCGCGCCCCGCCTCCGGCTCCTTCGAGCAGGATTTGTCGGCCAGCGCCAACTACGTCGTCGCGCGCATTTCCGTGGGGCACGATCCGCGCGGGCTGACGCTGAGCCGCGACGGACGCAGGCTGTTCGTCGCCAACCGCCTGGAAGATACGGTGAGCGTGATCGACACGCGCGCCAATCGAGTTGCTTCCACCATTACGCTGGCGGGGCCGAAGAAAGTCTCGCCGATCCGCCACGGCGAACAGACGTTTTATACGGCTCGCTACTCGTTCCAAGGACAGATCGGCTGCGCCAGTTGCCACATCGATTCCACCTTCGACGGCCTCACCTGGGATCTCGAACCCGACGGCTTTGGCCGCGACATCGTGGACAACAAATTGATCGAGGGCGTCAAAGACACCGAGCCTTATAAGTGGAACGGCGGCAATCCTAACATCCCCACCGAGTGCGGGCCGCGGACGGAGAAATACTTCTGGCGGTCGGAGCAGTACGACAATCTCACGCTCGCCGACCTGACGATTTACATCCGCAACATCCCCACGCGGCCCAACCGCTGGAAGCTGGCTGGCCGCGAGATGACCCCCGCCCAAGAGCGCGGCAAGGCGCTGTTCACGCGCGAGGTGGACAAGTTTGGCAAGCCGATCGACGAATACAACCGCTGCTCCTTTTGCCATAGCGGTCCCAAGGGAACAAACCAGAAATTGTTTGACGTGGGGACGCGCAAGGCTACCGACAATTCAGGCATGTTGAAGTCGGCTCCGCTGACCGACATTGCGCTCACCGCGCCCTACCTGCACGATGGCTCGGCGCGCACCCTGGAAGAGATCTGGACCGTCTACAACCCGGAAGACAAGCACGGCCGCACCAACGATTTGACGAAAGACGAACTCAACGATTTGATCGAGTATCTGAGGACACGATGAAGAAGCTATTCGGGATCGTAATGCTTCTAGCCGCCGGAATGTCGGCATCCGCCGCGCCGCCAGCTTCTGAAGCGCAAGCAAGTCAACCCACAACGGCGGCTTCCGCCGCGCCCCATGCGCCCACAACGCAGGGGTTGCCGCGCTTCCGCTTTGAAAACTACACCACCGCCAGCGGCCTGCCCGACAATCATGTCTACTCCGTTCTGGTGGATGGAGAGCGCGTCTGGGCGGGCACCGACAACGGGCTGGGGCTCTACGAGAATGGCAAGTGGACGACCTACACCACCAAGGACGGCCTGGCGCATCGCGCCGTGCTCTCGCTGGCTCTGGACAAGCGCACCGGCGATGTTTGGGCCGGCACCATGGGCGGGCTGAGCCGCATCTCCGGCGGGCGCATCGATAGCTTCACCCAGTTGAGTTCCGGCCTGAGCAACGACGTGGTCTACGGCGTTTCGGTTGAAGGCGAGAACGTGTGGGTGGCCACGGCCGCCGGGGGCTGCCGGCTTAACCTGCGCACCGGCCAGTGGACGCTCTACAACGAGCGCAATACGCCCATGACCGAGATTTGGGTTTACGGAGTTTCCGCCACGCCCACCAAGGTCTACTACGCCGTGTGGGGCAGCGGCATTCTCGAATACGATCAGAAAACCGGGCGCTGGGACAAGTACGACGACCCCGACGGCGAAAACGAGATCGTGCTCTTCAAGGATCAGGGCCTGGTCCACGAGATTGTCACCTCTGTCAGTTTTGTGGACAATATATTGTGGGCGGCAACGTATTTCGGCGGTAGCCGGTACGATGGACGCTACTGGCACAACTTTCTGACGAAAGACAGCGGACTTCCCTCGAACTTTATCAATTCGCTGAAGGGCGTGGACGCCAATCGCGCCTGGTTTTGCACCGACAAGGGGCTGGCCTACTACGACGGCACAAATTGGGCCGTCTATCGTCCAACACTGAGAGACGGCAAGCCGGAGATGACAGTGCGCGACGCGCAGGGCAACGTAACGCCGGTCGCAGTGACGACAGCGCCGGCCCACAACTACGTTCTCGGCATCGACTTTCAGGGCGACGACATCTGGGTCGCCACCGCCAAGGGATTGAGCCACGGAATTCGACAGAAACCATAAGAACAAAAAAGGAGCAGCGCAATCATGAACGCATTTGCAGAAATTCTGGAAGCCATCGCGCACGCGCCCATCGAACGGCGCGCCATCACCAACCACGGCGTACTCAACGAAGCCTTTCACTACGCCAAGCCGAGTTCGTTTTCGCGCGGCATCCGCATCGATTTGAACGGCATCGCCGTTCTGATCATCTCCGGCACGGCCTCGATCGACGAAAACGGGGTCACCGTGCATGTCGGCGATTTTCCCGCCCAATTGAAGCGCACCTTCGCCAACATCACCGGCCTTTTGGCCAGCGAAGGCGCGACGTGGAAAGACATCGTGAAGACCAGTTGCTATCTGCGCGACATCGATCGCGACTACGATGTCTTCAATCAGGGGCGCACGGCCTTCTACAAGGAGCAGGGACTCGATCCCGTGCCGGCCTCCATCGGCATTCAGGCGCATCTTTGCCGGCCGGAGTTGCTGGTTGAGATCGAGGCGGTCGCCATCTTCCGCACGGACCAGGGATCGGCCCCCAAGGAGTAGTCGCGATGCGCAAGGTATGGTTGTCGATTGCGGTCTGCGCTATAGGCGTTGGCTGCTCTGCCCCCGCGTCGGGGCAGGCACCTGCGGTGCGGCAGACGCCGCTTGCGCGGCCGGGCGCAGTTGGGCAGACGACGCCTGACGCGCAGTATGCGAGTCAGTACGCGGACCAGAATGCAAGCCCGGTCAAGGTGACAGGCAAGGGAACGTGCGCTTGCGGCGCGCATCCGCCGGGGCCGGCGAAGGATCGCGTGGTCGAGCCTTACGCCGGCGAGCCGGACGACTTGAGTCCCTGGGCCAAGTTTGCCGCGCCCTACTATCGCAACTACACCCATCCCAATATCTACTCGGGCGCGGGACGCGACCTTCCCGAGCCGAAAGACATCGCCGAAGTCCGCATCGGCTTTTTCGGTCCTGTCGCGCCCAATCCGGAATCGATCTTCGGCCTGCGCATGTTGCACGGCGCGCAGTTGGCTGTCGAGGAAGCGAACGCGCACGGCGGCTATGGCGGCAAGCCCTTCAAACTGATGCTGCACAACGACTACGACAACTGGCAGGCCAAGGCGGTCTATGGCGAAGACCGCCCCACCGACCCGGCCATCTGGGGTTCGGCTTCGGATGAAGTCGTCAAAATGGTTTACGACGACCAGGACTGGGCCATCTTCGGCTCGATCAGTTCCGAGTCCACCCACATCGCTCTGCGCGTCGCCTTGCGCGCGGAAATCCCCATCGTCAACTCCGCTTCCACCGATCCCACCATTCCCGAGACTTACATTCCCTGGTACTTTACCGATCTCCAGGATGACCGTGTGCAGTGCTTCACGCTGGCCCGCCGCATCTTTAGCGAACTCGGCCTGAAGCGCGTGGCGATCCTGCGCGTGAACAGCCGCTATGGGCGCTTCGGCGTGGGCAAGCTGCGCGATGCGGCTCGGCGGCTCGGCCATCCGATCGTGATCGAACAGAAGTACCTTCCAGGCGATACCGATTTTGCCAAGCAACTGGGGGTCATCCGTTCTTCGCGCGCCGACGCCATTGTCCTGTGGGCCGACGAGACGGAAACGGCGAAGATCCTGAAGCAGATGCAGGCAGCGGGAATGAAGCAGCGCGTCTTTGGCTCGTATCGCACGCTGGGGCCTGAAATGCTGGCCGAGGCCGGACCGGCGGCTGAGGGATTCGAGGCCGTCTTCCCTTACGATCCCACGCGCAACGATTCAAAGTGGGTTGATTTCAACAGCCGCTTTGAAGCCCGCTTCCACGAGAAGCCGGAGCAGTTTGCCTCGCTGGCCTATGATGCGATGAACGCACTGCTGGACTCCATCTGCAAGGCCGGCCTGAATCGCGCGCGCATTCACGACGCGCTGGCCGACATCGAGCAGTACGATGGCGTAACCGGGCGGATGGTCTTCGATCCGAACCAGAAGAATGTCGCTCCGATGTACCTGGGAACAGTGCGTGACGGTGCGGTGACTTACCGGGTTGCGACGATGGAAAAAACGCTGGCCGCACCGCAGGCACCGGCATCAGTCGCGCCGCAAGCGCCTTATGCGCGGGTGGGAGAGGATGGCGTCGATTACGCCGGTCCCCATGCGAGCGACCTTCCGCCCGGGCCGGTGCGCATCGTGCTTTTTGGGCCTCACGCAAGTGAGGTCGCGCAGTCGGCGGAGGTGCGAGCGAAGCTGGTCTCGGCAGCAGCCAAGGGCCGCGCGTGGAAGCTTGTACCCGTTGACAGCGATCAGAATTGGGGCGCTGCCTCGACCCAGTTGGTTCACGCGCTGATGGACCAGCCTGCTCTCGCAATCGTGGCGCTGGACCGGGATGCCGCTCACCTGGCCGAGCAACTGGCGCTCAAGGCCTTTGTGCCGGTAGTGGCTTTGAGCAGCGACAAAATGCTGACCTCGACCAACATTCCGTGGATATTCCGCCTGGAGCCCGAAACCACCCCGGTGGCGGCGCTTGGCCTGCTGCAAGTGGCCGAGGCCCGCAGCGGGGCCAATGCGGAGCGGCTGAGGGACGTGCTGGCTTCGGGTGAATTGGTCGCCGGAGTTGCCTTCCTGCCGACCGGAGAGCCGCACGGAGGGAATTGATCTCTTCCCTCCGGCCAGGCTACTTCTTATCCAGTTCGTAGGGAATGCCAAAGCGCCCAAACTGAATCAACGCCTTGTCCGGAGGCCAGATGCGCAGGCTCTCGACGCGGCTCGACCCGGCAACGCGATGCGCGTCCGCCGTGCCGGCCAGCACGCCCGTCGCTGCCTGGTTGAAGTGAACGATAAGCGCGTCTCCGGTTTGCGATCGCGTCCATCCGAAGGCATATTCTCCGGGCGCCAGCGCGACTCCACCGATGCGGATAGGAACCTGCACGATGAGGTAGTGCGAATACTTGCCTTCGGCGGAGTACCCGGCGGTCAGCAGCACCACGCCGGCGATGAAGCGGCCGTCGCTGTCCACGATGCCGGAGGCGGTGCGCATCTCCGTCTCGATGTGTTCCTTCTCCACCAGCGCCCGCGCCGGTAGCAGCGAGGCAAGCTCGGCATCCGTGGCCTGTCGCCAGGTGGTTTTGTGCCCTTGCGCAACCTGCGCCAGCGGGCAAAGCAGCAATAAAAGTGCGCAAAGAATGGCTTTTTTCATGGTTTCGGCTTTCTGAGGGATTCCAGGGTAACAATGCCGCGCTGGATGGCGGCAGTAGCGGCCTGTGTGCGGTCCGTTACGCCCAGCTTGCGCAGCAGGCTGTTGATGTGGGTCTTCACCGTGGCCTCTGAGATTTCCAGTTCGGTCGCGATCTCCTTGTTGCTCTTGCCATGAACAATCTGTTCCAGCACGTCGAACTCCCTCGGGGTCAGCTCCTCGGTGCCCATACGCTCGGCCAGCCGCTGCGCGATGGCCGGCGGAATGTGCGATTTGCCCGCATGAACCGTGCGAATGGTGGCAATCAATTCTTCCGAGGTCATGCCCTTGAGCAGATAGGCGCGCGCGCCGGCTTGCAGGGCGCGATAGATGTCTTCGTCACCGTCGTAAGTGGTGAGCACAATGAAGCGCGCCTGCGGCGTCTCCATGCGGATGCGCTCGATGACCTCGACGCCGCTCAGCCGCGGAAGCCGCAGATCGATCAAGGTAATGCTCGGCAAGTGCTTGCGAAACTGCGCGATGGCCTCCACGCCGTCCGCGGCCTCGCCTACGACTTCCAGGCCGTCCGCCACGTTGAGCAGGGCCACCAGCCCCTGGCGCACCACGTGGTGGTCCTCGACGACCAGCACGCGAATCGATTCCTTGGTCACTGTTGCTCCTTTGCTTGCCCTGGTGCTTCCTCTGGAAGGCCGGCGCCGCGCGCTTCCCTGGGCGGCGACGCGCACAGCCGAACCGTAGTTCCCGCGCCGGGCTCGCTGGTCACCTCAAGCGTTCCGCCAATGGCCGCCGCGCGTTCTCTCATGCCGGTCAGTCCGTAGTGCCCAGGCTTGGGTTCCAGCTTTTCATTCGCTGCGAAGCCGCGCCCATCGTCCCGCACCTCCAGCGCGATCTTCTCCGGCCCGTACTCCAACTGGACGAAGAGATGATGCGCCCCAGCGTGCTTCCTCACATTATGGATGGCTTCCTGGGCAACGCGCAGGAATTCCTGCTCCGTGCCGGGCGGCATAGGCCGGTAAGCGCCAAAGATGCAGAATTTGGCCTCCAATCCGTGACCGCCTTCGGCCTCCGCCATGCGGCGCAGGCGGACGGGCAGCGTTGTCTCGCCCGAGTCCTGCGAGCGCAGCGCCCAGATCGACTGGCGCGCATCGGCCAGCCCTTCGCGCACGTAGCCGCGGGTCAAGTTCAGATGATTGGCCGCGGCCTCCGGCTTGTTCATGCGCAGCAACTCCGCCAGCACCTCCAACTGCACCGAGATGCCGACGTAGCCCTGGGCCAGCGTGTCGTGAATCTCGCGCGCGATGCGGTTGCGCTCGCCCAGAACGGCGCGGAACTCGCCCTCGGCCCGGCGCAGCCGCAGCCGCAGCAGCAGCACGACCATCCCCGCCGCGACCGCCAGCAGCAGAGCATAAAACCAAGCTGTCTGGTAGAAGCGCGGGCGAAGTTCAAATGCGAGCGCCGCGCCTTTGGTGTTCCAAAGCCCGTCGTTGTTGGCCGCCTGCACGCGAAAGGTGTAGCGCCCCGGCGGAATGTTGGTGTAATAGGCAGAGCGGCGCGCGCCGGCTTCGGTCCAGTCGCGATCGAAGCCCTCCAGCATGAAGCGGTAGCGCACCTTCTGCGGCGCGGTGAAGCTCAGTCCCGCGTAGTCGAACTGGAAGTGGACGTGGCCTGCTGGAATCTCCAAAGAAGTGGCCCCTGCGCGCAATGCCTGAGCAATATCGTCCACCGCGAAGCGCTCCAACTCGACCGGAGGCGCGATGGTGTTCACCGGGAAGTGCGCTGGGTCCACCTCGACCAGTCCCTTGGGTGTGGCAAACCAAAGGTCTCCGTCGCGGGAGCGCCAGGCTGAAGGGTGGCTATTGGTGGCCGTCTCGCGGCTGCGCAGCCCGTCGGCCGCGCCGAACTCGAGCCAATGCGAGCATCCGGACCTCTGCATCGCCTTGGCTCCCCTGCCGCAGTCGCAGCGGGCAATTCCGTTTGCAGTTGCGAACCATAGATGGCCGTCCCCATCGTCCAGGATGGCGTGGATGCCGGTATTTGCCTGATTCAGGCCCGCTTGCTTCTCGGCGGTGAAGCGCTGCCCATCCCACAGGTTCCATCCGTGGTCCTGGGTGCCGATCAACAGCGTCCCATCGCTGCGCGCCAGCAGAGCCGTAATCACGTTGCTGGAGAGGCCGTTCGCGGTCGTGTAATTGACAATTTTGCCGCCGATTAGCCGGGAGAGGCCGTCCAGCGTGGCTACCCACAGATCCCCTTTGGAATCGCGGGCCATCGCGCCCACCAGATCGCTGCCCAGGCCGTTGGCCTGAGTAAATGTCTCCATGCGGGCGCTGGAGGGCGTTGCGGCCTTCAATCCCGTCCAATGCGTCAGGCCGCGCCGGGTGCCGATCCAGAGCGATCCGTCGTTGTCCGCCAGCAGGGATCGGATGAAGTCGTCCGGGAGCCCATCCGCCGAGGTGAACGAATCGATTCTGCTCCCGCGAATGCGGTTCAGCCCATCGGGTGTGCCCACCCAAAGGTCGCCGTTGGGGGCGGTTGCCAAGGCCAGAATCACGTCGCTTAACAGGCCGTCGTGGACAGAGTAGGAGCGGACCGCGCTCACTCCGGCGTCGCCGCGGTGAAGGGCGTTCAGGCCGCCTCCGCTGGTTCCCACCCAAAGCGTCCCCGCCCCGTCCTCCACGACGGCGGTTGTTGCGTCGGAGGACAGGCCCTCGCGCGCGCCGATCGTGCGAAAACGCTGATCGCGCAAGATGTGCAGCCCGCCGGTCTCCGTCCCCACCCACAGATTGCCCTCGCGGTCTTCCATCAGCGAGAGCACCGACGCCGAGGCCAGCGGATCGGTGACCGGCAGCAGTTGCACCTTTCCGTCGACCCACCGCGCCAGCCCGCCATTGGTGCCAATCCAGAGGCTGCCATGACGTTCCGTTAGCATCGCCTGAATCCTGCTTCCGGGAAGCTCCTTGCCCTCGGTCAGCTTCGCAACCACCACTTTTCGGCGCAATACGACCGCCATTTCCTTGGTTGCGGCGGCGGCTCCGCCCTTGAAGGCCTGGATGAATTCGATGCCATCCTTGGGAAACCCTGGCACAAGCTGCTTCTGAAGTACCGGCTTCGCCCAGCGGCCCTGCCAGGAACTGACTGCGTTCTCGCGCGTCATCACCCACAACATGCCCCATCCGTCCGTTGTGACTGCGGTGATCGCACTGGCAGGCAGTCCCGTCGCTGCCGTGGAGTCAATAAACCGCCCGTCATTGCTGAGCCTTGCGAGGCCTCCATCGGACCAAACCCAAAGAACCCCGTCGGTCGTCTCCACCAGCCCGTGAATCCCATTCGCCGGCAGCCCATCTTTGGCGGAAAAGGAGATTACAGCCCCGTCCTTCCACCGCGCCAGCCCGTCGCTGGTCCCAATCCATAGCGCACCGTCCTGGGTCTCCAGGAGGCAGCGAACGTCGCTGTCCGGCAGCGCCGGAGTGGAGTTGCGGTCAAAGAGTTGAAATCCGACCCCGTCGAAGCGGACCAACCCCACCTCGGTCCCCAGCCAGACAAAACCGTCCCGGGTCTGCACCAGCGCCTGCACGGTATTCTGCGGCAGACCGTTCTCCATGACCCAGGTCTGGCGGCTGAAGTTGGCCAGCGGCGTGGAAGGCTCCAAAGCCAGGCAGCAAAGCCCGTAGCCCAGCAGCAATGCGGCTGCTAGAACGCCCCGCAGCCGCGCCGCGCTCACCTTCCCGCCAGCCAAAGGCGAGCGCCAGGCGGCTATTCGCGCTGGGTTGGTCGATTTGGCGTGAATTTGGGCCACGAGATCGAACTCATTCAAATAGAGTTTGGCGGCGCAAGCGCCCCGCACCTTCACAATAGTGAACAAGAGGCCGGATTGAACAGGAGCCTGAGCAGACTATCGCAAGAAATACCGTCGCTCGTCTCCACCTTTTGATGGAGTTCAGGCTCACTCGTTTGGCTCAAGACACACCCCTCGCCTGCCGATACTCTCTGAATGTCTCTTGAATTGGTCTCCTGACCTCCAGTTGTTCAAAGTTTCACTTTTCGGGTGGCCGCCCACGTAGATGGGCCGCCACCCGATTCTTTTTGCGCCCGGCCCCGGCGATGGAAACAAGACTGAGTTCCATAGCCTGCTTCAGGGTTTGTTCGCCTTGAGCGCCGGCGCTGAAGCCGCGGCCGCGCACGGCGCGCCGCCGCAAAGCGCGCCGGTAATCCCCTGCCCCTCGGTGATGGTATAGATGCGGTCCACCGCCGGCAGCTTTACCGTCTCTTTAGCGCCGGAGGGCCAGTGAATCTCGGCGCTCCCCGCGTCAGTGGCATCGCCCAGCCCAAAGTGAACCCGCATATCGTTGGAGGAGAGATAGCTGCCGCCGCTGAGCACGTCTCCGCGCTGGCGCATGTCGTCCGCTGACAGATAAACCGTCGCTCCGACCGCATCGCGGGGGCTTTTCGGCCCTCCAATGAGCTTGAGTTCAACCCATTGATGGTGGTCCGGATTCACGTTGCGCAGCAGCGACGGGGCTCCATCCATATTGTTCATGATGACGTCGATCTTGCCGTCGTTGAAGATGTCGCCAAATGCGGCGCCGCGGCCGACTGTGACAACGGCAAGCCCGGTGCCCTCGACTGCGGGAACCAGCTCAAACTTGCCATTGCGCAAGTTCCGGTAGAGCAGCGGGCGCTGCGCGTAGCTCATCCCCCAGTCCGGGTGTTGATCCACCTCTGGATAGACGTGGCCATTCACTATGAACAGATCCTTCCATCCGTCGTTGTCGTAGTCGAGGAACCCGTCTGCGAAACTGACAAACGGAATCGAGGTCTCCGCGATGCCGGACTGATAGCTGACATCGGTAAATGTTCCTGTTCCGTCGTTCTGGAAGAGAACCTTGTAGTCGTCGGCAAAGGTGGTATTCGCCAGATCGAGATGGCCGTTGTTCTCGTAGTCGCCAGCCGCGATGCCCATATTCGCGACCTCGCGGCCACTCTCGTTCAACGCGTATCCGCTGGAGTAACTGTCGTCCTCAAAGGTGCCGTCTCCCTTGTTCATGTAGAGATAGTTGGGCGTGGAATCGTTGGCAACCAGCAGGTCCGGCTTGCCATCCCCATTCACGTCCACAAACAGAGCGCCAAGGCCGTAGTACCCATTGGGATCGTCCACTCCCAGCTTCTTGCTGACATCCGTAAAGGTTCCGTCTCCGTTGTTGTGAAAGAGATGGTCGTGTTCGCCCTTGAGGCCGCGCGGGCCGCACAGCACCGGCACGCCGCGGTACTGGCAAAAGGTGTAGCCGACCGCCGGCGACCCGGAGACCGGAGGATTGGCCAGGTCGATTTGAGCATAGCCGGCGACGAACAGGTCGAGCCGCCCGTCCCCGTCGTAGTCGCCAAAGGTTGCGCCCGTAGACCATGTTCCGACCGTCACTCCGGCCTTTTCCCCAACGTCCGTAAATGTCCCATCGTGGTTGTTATGGTAAAGGCGATTCTTTCCATAGTTGGTCACATAGATGTCCGGCCAGCCGTCGTTGTCGTAATCGCCAACCGCGCAGCCATATCCCCAGCGGTCGTTGGCGACTCCGGCTGCTTGCGTCACCTCGGTAAAGGTGCCATCGTGATTGTTATGAAAAAGAGCGGCGTGCGGCGGAGTGGCTTTGCCTGCCAGCGCATCGTAGGTCGAGCCGTTCACAAGATAGATGTCCAGCCATCCGTCATTGTCATAATCCAGCAGGCACACGCCGGGGCCTTTGGCTTCCAGAATGAGCTTCTTTTCAGGCGTGCCCGCCTTGTGATGCCAGCCCGCAAGCCCAGCGGCCGCGGCAACGTTCTGGAAGATCACAGGGCCAGTCTTAACGAAGCCGCCGGCAGTAATCGGGCGGTGCTGGCTATCGAACTCCGCTTGCTGAGAAGCCCCATTGGCCATTCCGCTTGGAGAGGGCTGCGCTCCGCCCGGCTGCGCCTGCTGTGCGGCCAATGTTGCGGAAACCAAAGCGGGAACAAGAGACATGCAGGCGGCGCGAACGGCCAACCTTCCGGATATGCGCGGCAAGAAGAGTCCTCCACGACTTGAAGTGTATCGCAAGCGCCGCTTACTTCGGCGGGCTTTGCCCGTTCTTCTTCTTGTCGCGGCAAGAACGGAGATAGGAGAGAAGATCCGCCAGGTCGGCGCCCTGCAAATCCTCTCCGAAGGGCGGCATTAGCTTGCTTCCGTTCACGATCTGCAGGCGCATCTGGTCCTTCTTCAGCCTTCTGCCGACGCCGGACAAATCCGGTCCCTTGTGGCCGCCGGCGTTGTGAATCGTGTGGCAGTGCGAGCATCCGCTTGCGGCGAAAATCGCTGCGCCATGCGCCCGCTGGGCGCTGCGCGAAGTCGCAAAGCACGGTGTGGAGCAAAACAGCAGGAGAGCCAGCGCTGACGGCCACAACTTCATGGCGTGCTGGCTCCTCCGTCCGCGGCGGGTTGCTCCGCCAGGTCGCTGTGCTTGTGCCAGGGCACGCTCTCCGACGTGATCTCCGGATGCTTGCGCAGGAATTCAAGCGCATAGGTGCTGGCGGTCGGATCGTCCTTCTGGTCCGCAAAGGCCGCGGACTCGCGCGCGGCTTGCTCCTTCATGCCCAGCCGGCGATAGACGATGGAAAGAACATAATGCGCCGCCAGGTCGTCGGGATCGATCGTCTGCAGCGTCTCGTACTCGACGCGCGCCTCATCGTACTTGTGTTGCTGATAAAGCGAGAAGCCGAGTTCGCGGTGCGCATCGCGCGACCTGGGGAACTGGGCCGTCACCTCGCGCAGATCGGCGATGGCGGCATCCAAATGTCCCTGCGTGCGCTCTACCAGCGCCATATAGTAGAGAGCGCGCGCATTGTGCGGAGCAAGCTGGAGAGCCTTCTCCAGGCTCAGGCGGGCGTCGCCATAGCGTTCCCATTGAAAGCTGGCAATCGCAACGTTGGTGTATGCGTCGGCATAGTCCGGGCGCAATGCGGCCACGTGATCGAAGGCTTGCGCGCTGGCGGCGTACTGCTGCGCGTCCAGCAGTCCGATGCCGTAATTATTCCAGCGCATCCACTCCTTGTTGTCCTGAGGATCGGGCGGTGCTGCCGGGTTGGAACCCAGCGCCAGCGTACGCGTGCGCGAAGCCACCTCGGCCACCGGCATCTCGATGTGCTTGCCCATCTCGGTGTCGATGAAATGCTGATTGAAGCGGCGATAGTTGACCTTGGCGGTTACAGTGATCGGGCCGGTTGCGTCCGCGGGAACCTTGAACTCGTAGCGCACGATCTGTGAGCGCCCCGATTGGATGGTGTTGTTATAGGCGACAACCCTGGTGTCCCAGACCTGGTGAAGATCGTTCAAGCCGCCGTTCTTGTTGATGAGCCGGTTGGTAAAGCTATGCGCCTTGGGATCGAGCGCGCCGTTCGGCTGCAACGTGCCGGAGTGCATCAGCGTGCGGCCCGCCGCATCCTTTACCTCGAACTCCACCCAGCTCTCATAAAAGTCGCGCTGCTCAGGCACATAGCTATGCGCGATGCCTTTGTTTTGAATCACCACGGAAGCAGTCAGCACATCGCCCGCGGCGATTTCAAACGGCTGGCTCCCCAGTGGCGCAATCAACTTATCCCCGTTGCGCTCGATCCCGAAGATATCGATATTGAAGACCCCGGTGCGCAGAAAGGCAAGAGTCTTTTCCATCTGCTCATCGTAGCCGTAATACTTCGACAGAACGGTGTTGGCGCCCAGCCAGCGATGCGAGGCGAGCTTGCCGTCTTTGGCTCCGTAGTCGGGCAGCTTGATATCTTCGGGAACCATGTGGCAGGTCTGGCAGGTTGAAACCTTGTCTTTGACGTAAAACGGCAGCGGGGATTGCTTTGCGAAGGAGGATAACTGCCACTCGTCGTAAAGAAAGATGGCGCGCTGCCACTTATAGTCATTCAATATCCTGGGCAGGGCGGCCTTGTGGCAGGCTCCGCAGAACTCGCTGGTGCGATAGAAGTCCTTCATTACAGCCTTGGAATGCCGATCTAAGTGAGCCAGTATCTCCTTGTCGGGAACCGCGCCGTAGATGGGCTTGCCGTTTTCATCGACGATGGCTGCCGGCTGAGCGAGCACCCAACTCCCCGTGCCGCGCGTGTTGACTTGCTGGATGGAATGGCAAACTGAACAGGTTATTCCGTCCGCGTCAAAGGCGCGATCCACGGGCGAGTTCTCGGTCAACGCGCCGGAGACCAGGGCGATGGGGTTATGGCAGCCCTCGCAGTGGCGAGTAAACCTGACGCCTTTTTCGTGCCTGAGCGCGTTTACGTTCTTGATGTACCAAGGAGCGCGGAAGGCGTTGGCGTGCGCGGTTTGCCGCCACTGGGCGTGCGCCTCCTGATGGCAGTGGCCGCAATAACTCGCCGGAAGAAAGCTTTTGGGATCGATAAACCGGCCCGTGTCCGTCTTGGCATTGGAAGGCAGAAACGGCTCATCCGCTCCAAATCGATAGTTATAGTGCTCGGTGACCGACTGCGCATAGTCGGAGGGTTGAGCGGAGGGCTTGTCGCCTTCCGCGGCGCGGGCCCGTTCGGCCCGCCATGTCATCGAACCCCCGGCTACAAAGGCCGCCAACATCACGCCGCCGGCAATTCGGAGAGTGAGTCGGGCAAACAAAACAGTTTTCAATCCGATTGCAATGTCCTTGTTCTTCACGGAATCCTGGCCTCCAGTGTTCAGTGGGGAAAACTCTCCATCCAATAACGGAGATCGAACCGTTGGCGCTGCGTTCTACGGCTTTGTTCCCTGTCCTTCCTTGAGGGTTGCGATGCGGTCGATCTGGGGAGCGGGGAAATGCTCCGTCGCGCCGCTGGGCCAATGCACTTCAATGTCGTCGATGGCGGTTGCGTCGCCCAGCCCAAAGTGCAGCCGCGGATCGCTGGTCGAGGCATAGCTGCCGCCGGAGATCACATCGCCGCGCTGCTTCATCTTGTTCGCGGTAAGGTAGACCGTAGCGCCCACGGCGTCCCGCGGACTCTTGGCTCCGCCGACCAGCTTCAACTCGATCCAATGATGCTTGTCGGGCGAGACATTGCGCAGCAGCGCCGGCGAGCCATCCAATACATTGATGACCACATCCAGCTTGCCGTCGTTGAAAAGATCGCCCACCGCCAGCCCGCGGCCGACATAGGTCTGCGCGAGCGCCGTCCCTTCAACCGCAGGGACCGGCTCGAACTGCTTGCCGCCGATATTGTGCAGCAGCAGCGGGCGCTGTGCGTAGCTGGTTCCCCAAGGCTCCTTATCCACGATGGGATAGACGTGTCCGTTGGCGAGAATCAGATCCTTCCAGCCGTCGTTGTCGTAGTCGAAAAAGGCGTCGCCCCAGCCGAGAAAAGGGACCGTCGGTTCGGCAATTCCAAGCTGATAGCTGATGTCGGTGAAGTTGGCGTCGCCGTCGTTGCGATAGAGCGGCTTGTAATCGTCGCTGAAGGTGGTGTCGTAGAGATCGACCAGGCCATTGTTCTGGTAGTCGCCAACGGCGATGCCCATCGTGGCGGTTTCCCGCCCGTTTTCGTTCAGAGCATAGCCGGATGCGTAGCTGATGTCCTCAAAGGTTCCGTCCCCCTTGTTGAGGTAGAGGTAATTCGGGGTCGAGTCGTTGCCGACCAGCAGGTCGGGCTTGCCATCGTTGTTGACATCGACGAAGACCGAGGCCAGCCCATAGTAGCCATTGGTATCGGCGACACCCGCCTTCACGCTGACATCCGTAAACGTGCCGTCGCCGTTGTTGTGGAAGAGATGATCCGGCTCGCCCTTCAGGCCGTGCGGCCCGCACATCACGTTTTCGCCGCGGAACTGGCAGAAGCTGTAAGCCACTCCCCCGTCGCCCGACGCCGGTGGGTTTGCCAGATCGTAGTGAACGTAGCCGGGGACAAACAGGTCCAGCCTGCCATCGCCGTCGTAATCTCCCCAGGTGGCCCCGGTCGACCAGTTGCCCAGAGTGACGCCGGCTTTCTCGGCCACGTCGGTAAAGGTTCCGTCGTGATTGTTGTGATAGAGCCGATTTTTGCCGAAGTTGGAGACGTAAATGTCGGGCCAGCCGTCGTTGTCGTAGTCGGCAACCGCGCAGCCAACTCCCCAGCGGCTGTTGGCCACGCCGGCCTTCTCTGTCACATCGGTGAACGTGCCGTCGTGGTTGTTGTGAAACAGCGCCGCGTGGGGCGCGGCCGTTTTGCCGTTCGCGGCGTCATAGGTCGAGCCATTCACCAGATAGATGTCCAGCCAGCCGTCATTGTCATAGTCGAGCAGGCACACGCCGGAGCCGTTGGCCTCAATGATGAATTTCTTCTCCGGCGTCCCCATCACATGCTTCCAGGTGGTCAATCCGGCCTGGCGGGCGATGTCCTGAAAGAGAACCGGACCGTCTTTGACGAAGCCGCCGGCGGTGATCGGCCGGTGCTCCTTGTCGAGCACAGCCGCGTGCGCGCCCGCGGTGTTGACTCCGCCAACCGAGGGAGCCTGGCCGCCCTCGCGGGGCTTGTCGGCCTGCGTGTCGGCGGCATGAGAGTCAGGCGTCGTGGACTGCCCAACCGAGCGGTGCGCATTGGCAAGCAACACGGCGCAAATCGCCGCGCCGGCAATCAGCGAAACAGATCTCCGCCTCGCGGAGCATTGCAATCCTCCATCCCGGAAGTCAAACGCTCCGGGTTCAGGGGAAAGGGAACTCAAGGGACGCTGGGGAATCAGCGCGGTCATGGGGCCTCCACACACGGGAACATCTTCACCATACCGGATGTTGTGGCATATTGGACTCAATCGAATGGTGGAGGCGGCTCTCTGCGGCGCTGCGAAAGCGATCGCGGCAGTTGCCCCGGAATGAGAAGTTTCCGGCCGGCGAAGCAAGACGCCGACACTGCCGATCCACAAAGCCTCTGCGATCGGCCAAGACGCTTTCGTCGCAGTTAGCTTGCGGAGGGGCCGTGGGCTTCCTCGCGCTCCTGGGCCGCATCGGTCTGGGTTTTCTTCTTGCCCCGCACTCTCAGCAGATGTTCTTCCTGGCAATACGAACATCGCCAGGGATAGAAGCCAAGCAGCGGCAATAAGACCTTGCGCAGGAATCCTTCCCGCTTCATGCGGCGCATACGGTGGCTCTGGCACTTTGAACAGATCATGTGAATTCACTCCGCGAGGTTGGCAGGGAAGGCCGGAAACGACAGTATATAGCCTATCGCGCCGGAATGTCGCTTGAAACTTCAGCTAAATGATTGGCTGATCGGGGGCTCGCGAGAAGCCGTCCGCCTCGCGTCTCTATCAGCATAGCAAAGAATTGTCGCCCATCCGCGCCGCGGCGCTTTCTTGACGCGCCCGTTCCAACTCTGCTCTACTGCAATCAACGTCATGCACTCCTCCGGCGCCCAAGCGAATTCTGTTCCGGCCCAGCATAAACTCGCGCCGGCTCCAGGCCTGCGAATGATGCGGTCCTTTGCGCGCGGGAGATGAGGCCTGACCAACCGCGGAGCGGAAAGCAGCACTCAGGCCACCACCCGCGAACGCGGCTGGTGGTTTTTTCGTATCGAACGCCGTTGAAATTCTGATTCGTTCCGCATTCTCGTTCAACCAGGGAGGCGCCCTTTGGAATCCGTGACCCTGACCAGCATCCAGGCGGCGCGCGCGCGCATCGGCGAGGCCATCTATGTGTCGCCCTGCCAGCTCTCCAGCGATCTCTCCGAGTTGGCCGGCCTGCCCCTGCACCTGAAGCTGGAGAACCTGCAACGCACCGGCTCCTTCAAGGAGCGGGGCGCGCTGAACAAGCTGCTCACCCTGAGCAAGGCCGAGCGGGAGCGCGGCGTGATTACCGCCAGCGCCGGCAATCACGCCCAGGGAGTCGCCTTCCATGCCTCGGCGCGTAACATTCGCTCCCAGATTGTGATGCCTCTGGCCACGCCGCAGATCAAGGTGGGCGCCACGCGCGGCTTCGGGGCCGAGGTCATCCTGCACGGCGCAAGCTACGATGAAGCCTGCGACGAGGCTCTCCGCCGCCGCCTCGAAGAGGGCCGCACCTTCATCCATCCCTTCGACGACGCGGAAGTCATCTCCGGCCAGGGAACCATCGGCCTGGAACTGCTCGAACAGGTGCCCGACATCGAGGCCGTGGTCGTGCCGATCGGCGGCGGCGGGCTGATCGGCGGCATTGCCTGCGCGCTCAAAGAGACCAAACCCAACATTCGCGTCATCGGCGTCGAGCCGGAAAAGCTGCCCTCCATGCTCCGCGCCCGCGAGGCCGGCGCTCCGGTCACCATTGCCGCCGAAGCCACCGTCGCCGACGGCATCGCCGTCTGTCGCGCTGGCGACCTGACGCTGCCCCTGGTCTCGCATTATGTCGATGAGATCGTCACCGTGGACGACGAGGAGATTGCCAGCGCCATCCTCATGCTGCTGGAGCACGAGAAAACCCTGGCCGAGGGCGCGGGCGCCGCAGCCCTCGCCGCTCTGCTCCAGTCCAAGACCAATCTGCGCCATCGCCGCACCGTGGTGCTGGTTTCGGGCGGAAACATCGATGTGACCCTGCTGGCCAAGATCATCGAGCGCGGACTGGTCAAGGACGGCCGCCTGATGCGTATCCGCGTTCACCTTCAGGACCGTCCCGGCGCGCTGCTGGCGCTCACTCAGGTTCTCGCCCGCGAACGCGCCAACATCGTCGAAACCATCCACAATCGCTCCTATTATGGCGTCAGCCTGGGCGAAACCGTGATCGACGTAACCCTGGAGACCCGCGGAGCAGCTCACATCACCTCCATCGGCCACGCCCTGCGCGAAGCCGCCTTCGGTTTCGAGCGGATACAGTGACACGGAACCGCCGCCGGGACGGGAATATACTTGCCATTGCGAACGGAGGCGCGGTCCAGCCATGAAGCATTCCAGAGGCGTAGCCTTGCTATCGATCCTGTGCGGCTTGCACCTTTACGCCCAGAATCCAGGTCGGGGGGCAAAAGACGCGGCCGTCAAGGACTTCCTGATCGACCCCTCCAAGCCCTACGTGTATCTCGAAATTGACCACATTGGACCGACTCATAAGTACCCGCCGGTTCCCATGGAAATCTACGCCATTGGTGCGAACGCCTCAAACACCGAAGCGGGGCAAGCCATCCGCGCCACCGAGCAAATGCCGAATCAGGACATCTATCTGCGCCTGAGAAACAACTGCCGCATTCCCATTGTCGTGTTTACGGCGCCCCTGCTTGAAGAACGGACCTCGTCGCCAGTGGGAGCGCATCCGGTTTCGCTATCCTTGGTTATGGACCAAGTCGAGTGGAATCCACAAATACAAGCATGGGAAATTGAAGACCGTGCGCTCAGACCCACATACTGGGCGCCAGTATTCATTGCCCCATCTGTCCCACTCCTGCTGGGTACACCCGATGTTCTTCTTTCTCCAGAATTGAGGAAGGTCAAGGCCCAGCTTCAGGCGGAGGCAGAGACGCGGACACAAGGTGAGATTGCGCGAAAGGAAGCCGAGATTGCCGAAAAGAAAGCGCGGGAAGAGGCGGAAACTAAGGAACTCTACGAGCTGCTCACGCGAGACCTTTCCGAGGGTGTCCCGCGCTCAGTTGAAAGTTGCTGAGCGGCGGTTAGGTTGATGTTACTACGCCGCCTTTTGGCTGGCGGTCGCA
>Ga0187847_10001175_pt1 | contig 24876 bp, 18 predicted proteins | sample June2016WEW_4_10_FD_132458 | JGI IMG/M metagenome (GOLD analysis project Ga0187847, IMG submission 132458) | Peatland microbial communities from SPRUCE experiment site at the Marcell Experimental Forest, Minnesota, USA - June2016WEW_4_10 | ecosystem: Environmental > Terrestrial > Soil >...
CGATTCGGCCAATTCATTCGAGCGAATCTCGGGAAATACAAGCTCATTTGTCCGTTCACGTCCGCTTCATCCGATCCATTGATCCCGTAGGTGATGATCAAATCCGCGCCTCTCAACTCGGGATGGGCTTTACCCGCGTACGTTAGCACGTGCGGACGATCGCCTTCCGGCGGATGGTAAACCATTTTCGCGTCGCTCCACGGACCCTCCAACTTCGGCGCCGTCCGCATCACGATATCCGATGCTCCCCACCCCTGGCTGTTCACTTCGACGAATCCTCCGCGCGGGTTCGCCTGTACACTCAATTCGCTCGAGACTTCGTGCATGACCGGTTTGCGATTCTCCCTTGCGGACCAGCCCCCGCCATTCCACCACTCGATGCCATCGAACTTGGCCGCCGCGAAATCCACCGCCTTCCATCGGGCCAGGAAAATATCGTGGAGCGGCACGCCTTCGCTTTCACAATAGACGTAGATAAAGTTCTCCTGTTGAATTACAGCCGAGCCGACCATCACTTTGCTGTCGTCCTTCATCGCGGTTTTCATCTTCCAGTCCGTCGGCTCCGCGTTCGGATTCTCGATCACAAACGCTTGTGATCCTACGCCCTCAAATCCGAAGGATTCCTTTGTCGGATTATTTTGAATCCTGCTGCAAAACACCACCAATCGATTGTCGATTCGAATTCCGTGCGACGGCCACATCCAGACCTTGCCTTCGGACGGAAAAATCTCCATGCGCGATCCCCAGCGGCGCCAATAATATTTCATCTGCGCTGTGGACGGATCGTAACCCGTCTCGATCGCCACAGTGTTGTGCACGAAAGCCGCCATCTTGCGCGTGTCTCCCGCTTTTTTCACCACGAGAGTATCGCCGAATGACCACAACACGCGGCCGTTGCCGAGATCGATCGAGAACCCACCATCCGAGCCCAACCACCGCGAATCTGAGTGAAAAATTCGGTCGGCTTCCGGCCAAGGACTCGCGGCTTGCCCAAACGCCGCCGTTGGCCCAAAGCTCAGTGTCGCCCCAATGAGAATGAAGAGTCGCGTCATCCAGTAGAATGCCCTGTTGGGCATGAATGACGATTCTCGCATGCGGCGCTGCCAGCCGTGCCCCTCCTTCGCGCCTATCCGACGCCGCGCCGCTCGCGACGGGCCGCGTCGAGCGGCGGGACGGCGGGTGGTGCACGGAAGGGGTTCGGGCGCCGGGCGGGGGCGGCGTGTCGCGCGCGGTCAGCGGGGAACGGGGCATCGGGCTACGCGCAGCGCGCGGCGACGGACGGCGTATCGCGGACCTCCTCGCGGAGGAGGTAGCGAGTAGGTGTGGGGTCCTGAAAGGGTACGAGTGGAACCAGGATGAAGCCCGTGCGAGCCGCCGGTTGCGAGAAGCATTAGAAATCCATGTGCGCCCTCGAAAGGGGTCGAATCCTGGTCGGCAGCGAGAGTTGGCACAGCTCTCCCTGGGTAGGATTGAAGCGAGGACGGCTACGTTTCAGGCTGCGCGCCGCTCGTACCGGTGCGTTATCACGTAGGCGAAGAACAGCAGAGGTTTCCCCGCCGTGTGCACCTTACATCAAGACGGGGCGACGTGAAGTCTTAGAAGCTATCGTTTCGGAGATCTCTGCAACTCAGTTTGTTCCCTTATCTTCGCCTCGGGATCCGGACCTCCAGCCGGGTACCCTGGCCGTTCCCCGATTCGATCACGAACTCGCCGCCCATCCCCTCGGCGCGCGACCGCATGCTGGCGATGCCATGGCCTTCGGCGCGAGCTTGCGGGTCGAATCCAGCGCCATTGTCACCGATCCGGAAAACCACCCACCGGTTCTCCTGCCGAAGTTCGATGGAGACCTGCGTGCCGTGGGCGTGCCGGATGACGTTATGCATGGCTTCCTTCGCCACCAGCAGCAGTTGGCGGCGCGTATCGATGCCTAGTTTCAGGTCCTCATCCGATTCCGGCGTGACTACTACGCAGTCGATGTCGCGCGCGCTGAATAACTCGCTGGCGAACCGCCGTATGCGCACCGAAAGATCCCCCAGCGAGTCACGTTGCGGGTTGATGGTCCAGACGATGTCCGCCATTGACGCGGCCGTCTCCCGCGAAACGCTGGCGATGCGCGCCAACGCATCCGGCATGGTATGGGTCCCCGCCGGGCGTTGCGCCGCTTCGCTCAACAGGCCGATCTGCGAGAGTGCCGAGCCGATATCGTCATGCAGATCCGTGGCGATGCGCATGCGCACGCGTTCCACCGCCAGCAAGTGATTCAGCCGGAATCGCCAGACGCCATAAATGGAAGCCGCCAAGCCCAGCGCCGATAACAGCAGGAACCACCAGCGCTGCCAAACCGGAGCCGCGATTTCGAAGCGGAACGATGCTGCGCGTGCGCTGGTGTTCCCCGCCGGATCGATCGCCTGCACGGCGAAGCGATACTGGCCCGGGGGCAACCGCGGGTAGATCACCGTGCGCTCCGGAGTCGCGGCGCTAAACTCGCGATCCTGCGGTTCGAGCCGGTAACTGAAGCGTAGCCGTCCGAAGCCGCTGATGCCGCTGAACGAGAATTCCATACGATTCTGCAAGGCCGCAAAACGCGGAGCGCTCACTGTCTCTTCGCCCCATCCGGAAATCGGGTAGAGGCCGTCGGTAAGCTGCACTTGCGTAAGCCGGACCCGAGGCCGGGGGCTGCGCGTCTCCGTGGGCGGGGAGAAGCGCACTAAACCCTGGTCCGTGCCGAACCAAAGATCTCCGTTCCGGTCGCGCGCCGCCGAGCGGATCGGCCCGCTCAGGATGGGTATCTCGCCGGCGTATGACGCGCAGTGCCCCGTACTTGGGTCGTACACCCAGAGTCCAGTGGCCGATCCGACGTACAATCGCCCTCGGCGGTCGCTGGTAAGGCTTATGATCGTGCTTTCGACCGGCCCGCCTCCCAATTCCACCGGGCGAATGCGCGGCTGAGATTCGCTGGGACTTTCCACCACGCCCAGCCCGCCCCTGGTGTAACCGACCCAGATACGGCCGCCGTCATCCACGTACAGACTGAAAATTTGGGATCTCACGGACTGTGGAAAGGGCGACGGCACCGGCACAAAACCGCCGTCGCGATAGCGAAACAATCCCCCGTAAAGGCTTGCCACCCAGATACCGCCATCCGCACCCTCAGCCAGTATCCAGGGGGCCTGCGCAACCGGGCTACCCGGTACGCCGGCCAGGGTCTCCAACCGGTTCGATTCCCGTCTCCAGCGCCCGAGGAAGGAATTGACTTGCCAACGAGCCAGCCAGATATCGCCCGATCGGGTTTCATAGAGACTGCCCTGGGCGCCGCCGGGCCACCCTTCGGCCGGGCCGTAACGATGGACAAGGCGCCCTTGCCGGAAGCGCTCGACGCCGTCTTTGGTGACCACCCACAACTCGCCGAGATGGTCTGCCACGACTGGACGATACTCAGTCAGGCCCGGCACCGGGATGGGCGGCGTGAGATCGTGAAAAACCGGATCCTGAAACCGCTGGATCCGAAGGCCGGACTGGGCCCAGGTGACTGCCGCTACACCGCCTTGAGAGAGAGAGCACACTTCCACCACCCTGGGTTTGGCCAACCCGTCCTGCACCGCCCAGGCCGTGAAGGGGTCGCGGACAATCCGCATGACCCCGGCGCCCTCCACGCCCACCCACAAGTTGCCATCGCGGTCCGCCGTCAATCCCCATGTGAAATCTCCTGGTACGCCCTCGCGCCGCCCCAGAAGCCGCAGCCCGTGGCCGTCGAAATGAAACAACCCGCCCTGGCCGGTGATCCAGTAGTCGCCGCGGACATCCTGAATCATGTGCCCCATGAGGTGGCCGCGATTTCCGGCGGCCGGCTCCAGCCTGTCGAGAATCGGGGAGTGGCCCGGCAGCGCATGACCGTCGATCTTCAATGCGCCGGCGGTCGTCACCAGCCAGAGGGCGTCGCCGCGATCGCGGTACAGCCTGCCGGGCTGGATCGGGATACCTTCCCGCGCCGCCCAATGGTCCATCGAGCCGTCGGCATTCCGCCGGAAAAGTCCTTGGTAGTTGCTGGCAATCCAGAGCACGTTCCCGGCTTCGGGGTGCGTATCGATGACTTCCTGAATCGACGTCGATCCCGGCCTGGGCGGAGGAATAAAGTCGAGGCGAAACGCTCGGCTGCCCGGGTCCAGATGGTATACGCCGCCGTCCGTGGCCGCCCAGAGCGTGGCGTCCGGGCCTTCCCTTACAGTATTCACGCGGTTGGATTCCGGCGTGGATCCGACCGGGTAGGTCACAAATTGGCGGCCGGCCCGGCCATGCGGATCGTAACGCGCGACTCCGCCGCCGTTGGTCGCCACCCAGACCTCTTTATTGCGTGTTTCGATGACGTGGTTCACCGTCGGAAACCCAAGGCCGTCCCGCACGGTGAAGTTTTGGAATTGCTGGCCGTCGAATCGCGAGACGCCCAGCAGGGTGGCGATCCAGATGAAGCCGCGCGAATCCTGAATAATGGACCCCAGCCGGGTGTTGCCCGGCAGTCCATCCGAGGTCGAGAACATTCGTGTGATCAGTTGTTCGGCGCCGAGTTGCAGCCCGCCGCAAAGCAGCAGGGCGAGAACCCGCTGCACGACACTACCTACGCAGGTGGTGCTGATGCCTCGCACTTCATGCTATTTCGCACCGAGGGCTTAGGTGCCGGGGACTACCAACGTCGTCGATGCAACAGTGACCCGCGTCTGGGTGGTGGAAGACCAGCCGGAAATTCGCAACAGCCTTACCGCGCTCATCGGCGGCACGCCGGGGTTCGCATGCGCGGGATCGTTCGGTTCCATGGAAGCCGCGCTCGGCCAGCTTGGCGGCGAGCCTCCGCACGTGGCCCTGATCGACATCGGGCTCCCCGGTATGAACGGCATCGAAGGTATCCGCCGCATCCACGAGCGTTGGCCGGCGGTTTCTCCGGTGATGCTCACGGTGTATGACGACGACGAGCGCATCCTGGAGGCGCTGTGCGCCGGCGCCAATGGTTACCTGCTGAAAAATACGCCCGCCATCCGGCTGCTGGAAGCCATCCGAGAGTCAGCCACGGGAGGCTCGCCCATGTCGCCGGAAGTGGCCCGCCGCGTAGTGGAGTTGTTTCGTCGCGTGCAGCCGCCTCCCCAGGCGGATTATCGGTTGACTCCGCATGAAGTGCGCATTTTGAATCTGATGGTGCGCGGCGAGAATTATAAGACCGCCGCGGTGAAACTGGACGTCAGCGTGAACACCATCTCCTACCATGTGCGCCATATTTACGACAAACTGCACGCCCACTCGCGCAGCGAGGCAGTGGCCAAGGCACTGCAGAGCGGAATCCTGCGGTAACCGCACGACACTACCTACGTAGGTGGTGACCGGCCCTCGAAAACAATGCACAATCCTTGAAGATGGTCGCGCCACTCGGGCCGGCCCAATCGAAACAAAGGAGAAATGCAATGAACACGCAAACAAAACAAGCCGGTATTCTCGCGTTAGCGATCCTCGCGGTAGTGGTGGCGCCCGCCAAGGCCGGCGTCACGCTGGTCAAATCCCGAGCGGCAATGGACGGGAACGATCTGATCAACTGGGCTCAACTAGGACCAACTCTCACCGTAGTGCCCACTCCGGCGCCCGTTACTACCAACGGCGGACTGCGCGTCCTTGTCAGCAACCTTGGCGGGTCTTCCGTGGTAACCGATAAGCAGGGTGACCCCTGGGATGGCAACTTTGCGCCGAACGCCCCGATCATCGCTACAGGCCAGCTCGTACCTTCCGGTTCCATCTCTATTGCCTTTGCCACTCCCGTTTCCGCCGTCGGAGCGCAAATGGGGTACAACAACGCGCCCGAGACGCTCTTGTTCACCGAGGTGATCACGGCGTATGACTTCGACGGCAATCTCCTGGGCACCTTCACGGTAAACGGGAAAGAGGACACTGACGCGAACAACTCCGCGGTCTTCATCGGGATCGAGGACTCCATACCGGAGATCAGCACGGTGGTGTTTTCTACGACAACCTTCACCGGTGCGATTGATCCAGGCGCGATCGCCATTAACAATGTCACCTTAGTAGTCCCCGCGGGCTGTGAGACGAAGCGGAAATGACGGATTCGCGGCCGTCGCTTGCACGGCAAAATCGCCGGCCGCAAACGAAAATGCGAAACAAAAAAGAGCACTCCTAGCGGTAGTTTACAAGATAGCGGGCGATACAGGGGTAAGCTCTGGCCGCTGAGATGTTTGAGGGGAGGCGTTGTGTATGACCTAACGCGACGGAGAGGCGTAACGCTTCAGGTCCAGCAGAGAAAACAACCGGCTCTGCAGCGGGCTCATGCGGGTCAGACAGGTGGCAGTCGTGTGCCGCCGCTGGCCCTGCCGGCGCGGGTAAACGATGAGGGTCTCCTGAATTTCACCCAACTCTTCCAGAATGCGGTTGACGCTCAATTCCTCACCCTGACGGGCCAGTTCCCGCTGTAGCAAGGAAGTCAGCAGGAGCGCCAAGACGCAGTAGAAGGCGTGCACCTGGATTTTGGAGTCGGTCCAGTGATACATGGGGCTCCAGCCCAGGAAATGGGGATTCTTCATCTGCCGGAAAGCGTTCTCGGGACCAATTAGCATGCCAGTGTTGGTGGAGGCTTCTCCCTCATACATCGCTGTAGCGTTCCAAAACAGCGCCTCCGATTTCGAGCTTCAAAACGTGTCAAAACGTGTCAGATTGGACTGAGGAGGCTGGCGCGTGCGCACGGCGGTTACAAGGCAGTGATCCGTAGCACCTGGTCGACCACCGCGTCGGGGCGTTCTTCGGGAATGAAGTGGTAGTTGATCGCGACGCCTCACACTCCCCATTGATCGTCGTCTTTGATCCAATTGCCCTGGAACCCGTAACGAACGAAAAGAACATTCGATCAGCGAGTTTGGTGGTAGCCGGTGGCTTCCCTTTAGTGATGACGGGCGGGAGAATCGCTTCTTGAATATGCTGGATTCGCTGTTCGAGTTCAATAGGCGCCTGGGCAGTCTCGTCGGGGCGCATGGCGTGCGCGTCCAATGCCGGGTTCATGACAATGCGCGCTGGAAAGAAAGATCCCGAAAAAGCATAGATCGTTAACACGCACAGCAGGATACGTGGAAACGATCGGGCCAGTCAGAAACCACACTCTACTATTCACGAAAAACGGAAGGGCGGCCACGAGGATGTTGAGTAGCCAATCTCCAGATCCCTCCCACCATCGCGGTTGACGGCGAACCGTGTGCCGCTCTGCCAGCGTCGTTGCTACGCGAGGGGTCATCCAAGCCTCCTGACACGGAATCCGGCCCGATACAATCGAACCAAACAGATTATTTACCAAGGAGTTCGCGTTCGGAAAATGGCGGCCCAGCCTGGGCTCTTTAGACGGTTCTTCACCTGGTCAGGGGGATGTAGAGGTCCTCGATGGGGAAGCGGTAGGCTTTGATGGCGATACTCTCTCCCTGGTAATACCCCAGGATGATGGCGGCGCGTTGCGCCTCCCGATGCGGCAGCGTGCGTGACCGCGACAACTGCTCCAATTCTGCCCGGTCTTCATCGGACAAAACCAGTCTGGAACGTCTAGATTTACCTGCCATACCTAAGCATAGCAGGAAACAGAATCATCAGATTATGTTTTATTGAAACGATATACTAGGGGACGGATGCGCCGTGATTCAGGACCTATCCAATACAGGATGGGTTAAACTGAACTGGTTCACCGGCATGCCGCTCTCTCCAGGCACAAAACTCGGCCCCTATGAGATCCTTGCGCCTATCGGTGCGGGCGGTATGGGCGAGGTGTATCGAGCGCGCGACAGCAAGCTCAACCGCGACGTCGCCCTCAAAGTTCTCTCCGCCGCTCTCGCCCACGACGCCGATTACATGGCCCGCTTCCAGCGAGAAGCTCAGGTCCTGGCGTCGCTCAATCATCCCCACATTGCCCAGATCTACGGCTTCGAACAAAACGCTATCGTCATGGAACTGGTGGAGGGGCAGGCGCCTCGCGGGCCCCTGCCTCTCGAAGAAGCCTTGAAGATCGCCAAGCAGGTCGCCGAGGCCCTCGAAGCCGCACACGAAAAGGGCATCGTTCATCGGGACCTCAAGCCGGCTAATATCAAAGTCACCCCCGGCGGCACGGTTAAGATCCTCGACTTCGGCTTGGCCAAGGCCGCCGAGCCCATGTCCCCGGCCAATAGCGCCAACTCGCCCACCCTCACCATTGATTCCACGCGCGCTGGCGTCATCCTCGGCACCGCGGGCTACATGAGCCCGGAACAAGCGCGCGGCACGCCCGTCGACAAGCGTTCCGACATCTGGTCTTTCGGCGTGGTTTTCTACGAACTGCTCACCGGCTCACGGGCGTTCGAAGGCGGAACCATCTCCGACACGCTGGCGAGCGTACTCCGCGCGGATCTCGATTGGAACCGCTTGCCCGCCGGTACGCCCTTTGGCGTTCGCCGCTTGCTCCAGCGTTGCCTGGAACGCGATCCACGGAAGCGCCTCCGCGACATGGGCGACGCCTGGAACGATATCGATAGCGACCAGGACCGGCTGGCGGAATCCCATGCCGGCCACCCGCCGCGTCGATCAAAACTGAGCTGGATTCCCTGGACCATCGCCGCGCTGGCGGTGGCGGCGGCGGGAGTCGAATGGGTGCGAGTCCCCGCGCCGGAGCCGCGCACCGTCACGCGCTCCTCAATGGTCCTGCCGGGTCTGGCTCTTTATCCCGCCTTGTCCCACGACGGAACGCGCCTGGCGTATGCGGGAGAATCTCACCAGCTCACGCTACGAATGATGGATCAATTGGACGGGAGGCCAATTCCAGGCGCCGAACCCGGGTATTTTCCGGAATTCTCTCCTGACGGACGATGGATTGCCTACTGGGCTGGTCCTGCACCGTTCAAGCTCAAGAAGATCCTGGTGACCGGTGGAACGTCGATCACACTCTGCTGCGATGCACCGAGCGTAGGCGGCCTAAACTTTTTCGGCCTAAACTGGGGCGTGGACGATACGATTGTCTTCGGCTCGTCCAAAGGCCTGATGCGAGTGCCGGCGGCGGGAGGCACGCCCCAGTCCCTGACAACGGTCAACACGAAAAATGGCGAGTCGGGCCACTTCTCGCCGAGGTTCCTTCCCGGCGGCCAGGCGATCCTGTTTGACATCAGAACGGGGCTGTCCCTCGGCGCGTGGCGCATTGCCGTGCTGGATCTTAAAACCGGCGCAGCGCGCGTTCTCGCGAACGCGGGGTCTGGAGGGCGCTACGTGCCCACTGGCCACCTGGTCTATGTGCGCGGGGGAACGCTCTTCGCCGTGCCCTTCGACCTGGAGCGGCTGGCGGTGACCGGCTCGGAAACGCCCGTGATCGAAGGTATCTCTTATGACTACTACACTTTCTCCGATTCCTCCCTGCTGGTGTTCCGCGGAGGTACACAGTCGAGCCAGTCATCCACACTCGAGTGGACGGACCGCAAAGGTATCGCGCAGACTCTCCCCGAGCCGCCGCACGGATGGGTGACGTTTGAAGTCTCCCCCGACGGAAAGCTCGTGGCAGGCTCGATCTGGGACAATGCGAGCACTTCCGGAACTTTCCATTCCAACATCTGGATCTACGATCTGGAGCGCCTCACGCTGTCGCGCCTGACGTTTGAGGGATCGAACTTTTATCCCATCTGGACGCCAGACGGGAAGTGGGTGACGTTCGAGTCTAACCGCGAAGGGGAAAAATATGGGATTTACCGGGTTGCCGCGGACAAGAGTGGGCAGCCGGAGTTGCTGCTGGCATCTGAGTCCGGCATCACCTCAATGCAGCCACAGTCCTGGACGCCGGACGGCAAAGCGTTGCTTTACACACAGTCCGGTCACATCTCGATTCTGCCGTTGCCTGGGGGCAGTGGGGAAAGCAAGCCGCGGCGATTCCTCCAGACCTCGTTCTATGACTCGTTCTACGAATGGTATGCGAAAATCTCACCGGATGGGAAATGGCTGGCTTATGACTCCGACGAATCCGGGAAAGCCGAGGTCTATGTCGTGCCGTTCCCCGGGTCTGGCGGCAAGTTTCAGATTTCGACTCAGGGCGGGCGCGACCCGGCGTGGTCCCGTAACGGGCGGGAGCTGTTTTATAAGGAACTGGGCACCAACCAGTTGATGGCTGTCGACGTCCAACCCGGGCCGGTATTCCGGGCAGGCCACCCGCAGGCGCTATTCAAGACCACCTCGGGCGCGTGGTTCAGCGTGACACCGGACCCGAAGCGTTTCCTGGTCGAGCGGGTACTAGAGCAGGCGAGAACCACAACCTTCGTCACCATCACGGACTGGTTCGACGATCTGCGCCGCCGCGTCCCAGTGAAGCGCTAAGCTTGCCGTGCCAAAGCGCGACGTCTGGACTATCACGGTTTCCTGGCCACTTCCGTGTTGACCGCCGCCGGAGCGAGCGTGCTGAAACGGCGGTAAGGAAGGTTGCCGGCCTACGCTTACAGACGCGGACATTTCGGCGAGCGGCGGATCATCTTGTAACAGGCGGTCTATTTCAGGGAGAATCACGTCGCCCCGCTGGGCAGGCGCGGGCAAGGCGGCAGAGCACACGCCACCGTTCGCTCGGCGCGCGCAGATGTGGCGTTATCGCCGGCGCCAGCCTCCCATTGTCCGTCGCCGCGCCCGCCGGCGGGCGGATGGGCGATGCGAGACGCGGGCCAAGATCAGGGGCCCCTCATCAGCCGGGAGTGCGCCGCTCGTTGCGCGCACTGCAACGTGCAACGCTGGGCGCCAGGCAAATTCGCCCGGCATTCGAGATCGATGCCACCGCCACGTCGGAGCCCTCCACTCTTCCGCGAACGAGTGCTGTGTTGGCGCTGCTGGGTATGTCTCGGGGTAACGATGATGGTGTATGGACTCGATAAAGTGGTGCCGCTACAATTTCGGGAGCTTACGGCCAGCAGGCTGGTCGGCAGCGTTGGTGACCTGACACCCTTCTCAATGTTGTAGTTGTTTATGGCCACTTCCAAGCCGTACACGATATTCAGTGGTGTTCTCGAAACGCTCGCCGGCGTCATGCTGATAACCCCAAAGCTAAGGTCACCAGGGGCACTACTGGCGGTCGCGGTGATGACGAACGTTTTCGCCCTGAATGTCTTTTACGACGTGCCGGTCAAGTCATTTTCTCTGCAACTGCTGCTTCTCGCGATTTATTTGGCATCGCCCGAATTCCCACGGCTCGTCAAAATGCTGGTTCTGAATCGAACGGTACAACCCCGCAGCGAAAGCCCAATACAGCTATCCAATCGATCCCCGCAACGCGGACCAAGCGAGCCAACAACGCTACTGGGTCGCCGCCGATCGCATCCGAGAACTAGGCAGTTCACTCGCGGAGACAAGCCAGGCAATTCGATTGTACTGGTTCTGGCTCCTCCTCGGCATGACGCCGCGACGGAAGAGAATTCATGAAGCCATCGGACTACTGACTCGGATGTCCAACAGCATGTTTGCTTTTGACGTAGCGTCTCGAACCCAGCAGGTTAGGCAGAACTGCGAGGATGTGGCCGGAATCTCAAGACTGCTCGGCCTTCGTAGATGGGGTAAGTGAACCGTGTTTGAAAAACGGCTCCGTTTTAAACTGAACTTAATGTGCCCGTTTGGCTCAATGATGTCTCCTGTCGGCGTGCCCGGAGGGCGGATGGTTGGCTAACTAGAAGCCGACCGCCGAGCGCAGCCCTCTCGTGTTCGTGGAGCCTCTCAGCGGAGGCATTAGCGGCGATATCGGAAGCTGTCCTGAGATCCGCGCGGGGCTTCACAGCCCCGCCCACGCCCTAACATGATACCCTCGGCAACATATGCACCGCCGCACATTCCTCGCCGCCTCCGCCGCCGCTGACGCTCCCCTTGTCCAGGCCAATGGTGACGGCGTCCATCACACCCCAGCGGAGTATACCGCGCTCCTCCAAAAACTCTCCGCCACCATCGAAGCCGACGAATACTCCATTGGCGGGGTGGTCACCAAGCTCGAACAGGCCGTGGCGGAGGCCCTCGGCAAGGAAACCGCCGTCTGGCTCTCCACCGGCACTCTCGCCAATCACCTCGCCGTCCGCCTCCTTGCCGGCGAAAAGCGCCGCGTGCTGGTGCAGGAAGAGTCCCACTTGTTCAACGACTGCGGCGATTGCTGCCAAACACTCAGCGGCCTCCATCTTCTCCCTCTCGCCTCCGGCAAGGCTACCTTCACGGTTGACGACGTCGAGCGCGAAGCGAGCCGCGGCGCATCCGGCCGCGTCTCCGTCCCCATCGGTGCCATCCAGATCGAAAGCCCTGTCCGCCGCAAGTCTGGCGAGACCTTCGACCTCGCTGAAATGAAGCGCGTCTCCCAATGGGCCCGCGACCGCAAAATCGGTCTGCACCTCGACGGCGCCCGGCTCTATCTTGCCGCGACCTACAGCGGCGTACCTGTGCGCGAATATGCCGCTCCGTTCGACACCGTCTACATCTCCATGTACAAGTACTTCAACGCGGCCAGTGGCGCCGTCCTTGCCGGCCCCAAGAGCCTTCTCGAAAATCTCTTCCATCCGCGCCATATGTTTGGCAACGGACTTTGCCAAGTGTGGCCTTTCGCTGCCGTCGCGCTCCATTTCTTCGACGGCTTCCCCGAGCGCTACGCCCAAGCTGTCACCACATCCGAGAAAGTCATCGGCGCGCTGCAGTCCGACTCCCGCTTCGAAGTGGCCCGCGTCCCCAACGGCACCAACATCTTTTTCCTCCGCGTGAAAGGTGGCAACGCGGAGGTCTTTCAACGTCGGGTCCAGGACGCCGGCTTCATCCTTTCGACCCCGCGCAACGACCGTTTCACCGTCCTGGTCAACGAAACTTGGGCTCGCGCCACCCCCCAAGAAATCCTCGCCCGCCTTGTCTAACGCCCACCCGCGCGACGCGCGCTGTGATCCAGGAACGTCGGAGAGCAGCACTTCACCGGGATGGTCGACAAACCAGCCAAGTGATCGGGCCGATTTCCGCTGACGTTTTCCGCCGTTCCTGTTGGTAGCCTCGTCGCAATTCCCGGACTACCGCGTTTTCGCGAAGCGCAACCACCGGTCGCGAACTCAGAACACAGCCCGCCCGGGAGCCACTACCCGTCCCGACCGTACCTCGGCTTCGAACTCGTCTACCGCTCTCCGAAGATCCGTTCCGTACACGTCGGCAAAGCTGCTGCGGCAGTCCTGCGGGACGGAAAAGCACGCCCGTTCGAATCTCAGAAATGTGGGCTTGCCGCTTCGCTCGATCTGCCTGTTCCAGAAATAGATCCATGCTGTATAGCTAAACCGCCAGTCCTTCTGCGGTGCGGCAGCAAAGGATGCCCATAGGCCCGCGATCTTCGCTCGTGACAAGAACTCCGCGTCTGGCAAGCTGGCCAACTGCCGCCCCGGTGCGGTCACCCCCATTGCAGCCACGACCCCTGCCACGCCCTCGGAAACCCACGGCTGTCGCAGCATTCGCAAAACGCTCACCAGAGAGCGGTTCTGATTCTGCACGGCATGGGATAGTTCGTGCCGCAATAATCCGCCAACATCCGCCCATCCAGCAGCCCGCGGCGTCACGAAGATCACCGTTCCCGTTGCCACCGTCACTGCGAGCGGACGCTGTCCCAACAGAAATGGCGCAGCGAACCTAAGACAGTCGTTCCAGCTCCGGCAGACCACCACCTTGATCTTCTTCGAGCACTTCAGCTCGTGAAAACTCTCTGCGACCGCGACGTATCGATCAACGTCGCGATACGCCGGATCCAAGGCTGCGGTATCCGGATAGAGCACATCCGCACGCGAGAGCTGCATCAGCCGATACCCCGGATGCACCGGTGACCAGGCGAACAGCGGCCCCCACGGGAACGCCGCCAGAAACGCGGGTATGATCAGGCCGAGGATACCGTGTTTCCAGTTCATGCGCACAGTTTAAGACATCGCGCCGGCCGTTGTCATGGAATGGATTGTTGCTGGCGTACATGGCGCCACCGGAAATTACTTCTTCTGTCACTTGGCCGCAAAACGCGCGACTCACGGATGTGCGGCTCCACAGCCAACTCGCCCGACGAACGACGGCGTTGTCGTTCCTTGACCGGTCTGCCCTCCATTAGCCAATGCCGACCGTCCACGAGTTCTGCCGCAACCTATTCACCTTCCAGCCCGGCCTTGCGCAGCAAGCGGCGCAGAGCGTCTTCTCCCGCCGCGCCTTTTTGCCTGCCCGCGACGTTGCCGTCCCGGTCGATTAGCACATACAGCGGATAGGACCGCGCGGCATAAAGCGCCGCCAGGTTTGTGTCCTCCATCAAGACGACTCGGCAGGCCCGCGGCGACTGTGCCAGATACTGCTTCACCTTCCTCTTGGGCTCGCCCACATTCACCGCAAGCACTACCAGTCCTTTATCGGCAAAGTCCTCAACAATGGCGTCCACCGCCGGTTGATCGCGGCGGCAATATTGACACCAGGTCGCCCAGAATTGCACCAGCACGACCTTCCCCTTCAGCGACTCGTTGCTGAACTTCTCCCCATCGAGCGTCTTGGCCGTGAATCTGGGCGCCGGTTCGCGGCCCTCCTCGGCCCCCAGCCGATGGCTCAAGGCGGCAGAGACAACCGTCAGAATCGCGGTGCGGCGGCAAATGGCGCGAGGTGGCGGCATAGCCTGATCTTAACAGAGTAGATTCGGGTGCCCGCGGCCGGGGTCGCCAGGTCGGCCGCACAAGCGCCTGACGACGCTGGATGATGTGGCCCGGTACATTGTGGCGCGGTGCCATCCGGCGACGTATTGGATGACCGGGAACACTTTGCGGGTGGATGGCGGCGAGAGCATTGTAGGATAGGGATGATATGAACGACGAGCTGCCGTGTCTCGATCTGCTCGAAGCGACGCCGGCGATACTGCGCGGACTGATGTCGGAGATTTCGGATGAGGACGCGCGGTGGAAGCCGGCGCCGGACCGCTTCTCGATCGCCGAGGTACTGGCGCATCTGTCGCATTCCGAGGGTCACTGCTATCGCGCGCGCGTGGATCGATTCTTGGCAGAGGAGATGCCGGAGCTCGAACCGGACGATGCGCAGATGCACCTGGAGCTGTACAAGAACGGCGATCTGGAGGAGGACTTCGGGCACTTCGAGGACCAGCGGGAGGTGAACATCGAACTGCTGCGCGGCCTGCCGGCGGCTGCGGGCTCGCGCAGGGCGAAGCATCGCGCGGCGGGCGAGATCACGCTCTCGCAGATGCTGCACGAGTGGGCGCTGCACGACTTAGGGCACGTGCGGCAGATCGCGGAGCTGGTGCGAGCGCGGAAGTACCGGGCGGGCGCGGGTCCGCTGGGGGAGGACTATCAGCTGAAGCCATGATGATACGGCGATTGTTTGTGGGTTCGCGTGTGCGTCACGCTCGCGGCGCAGACGTTCATTCAGATGTCGGACCCGCAGTTCGGTATGTTCACGAAGAACGCCGAGCACAAGGCGGTGAACCTGGAGTTCGCCATCGCGAGCGCGAACCAACTGAAGCCGGTGTTTGTGGTGATCACTGGCCACCTGATCAACGATCCGGTGAGTTTCCTGGACCCCAGGAGTGCCGGGCGAACAACGGCATTATGAACCATTATCGGCGTCCAGTCCGGCCACCGCGATGGCGCGCTTCGGCGCACTCCCGCCCAGCATTCACCGAGGAGTCGCCACGGGCCGGCCAGTTAATATGTTAGTGACCGCATCTGTGCCGTGCACCCTCGCATTAATTCGGTCCAGCCTGTCCCAACAGCCTTAGCGCTTCCTGGGCGTGAGCGTCGTGCAATTGTGCTGCCTTTCGATACCAGGTCACGGCTTGAGCTTCGTCCTTCGGCAATCCGCCGCGGCCATCTCGGTACATGTCGCCCAGGGCGCTCATACCGGACCCATCGCCAGCCTCCGCCGCTTTGCGAAACCAGATCACCGCTTGAGCATCGTCCTTCGGCAATCCGCCCTCCCATTCTGATACATGACGCCAAGAGCAGCCATGCCGTGCGCGTCACCGGCCTCCGCCGCTTTCCGAAACCAGCTCAATGCCTGTGCGTCGTCTTTGGTCAATCCGCCTCGGCCGTTTAGATACCCGATGGCCACATCGGTCATGCCATGCGCATCGCCGGCCTCTGCCGCTTTGCGAAACCAGCTCAATGCCTCAACATCGTCTTTCGGCAATCCGCCCCGGCCGTTCGCGTACATGCCGCCCAGATTAGCCATGCCGCGCGCATCGCCGGCCTCCGCCGCTTTGCGAAACCAGTTCACGGCCTGAGCATCGTCTTTCGCCAGCCCGCCTTGGCCGTTCAGGTACATGCGGCCGAGATTAACCATGCCGGGCCCATCGCCGGCCTCCGCCGCTTTCCGGTACCAGTTCATCGCCTGGGCTCCGTCTTGCGGCAATCCGCCCCTACCGTGTTCGTACATCACGCCGAGCTTATCCATCGCGCGCTTATCGCCGGCCTCCGCCGCCTGGCGGTACGCGTTCATCTTCCGGACGTCGTCTTCCGGCGCAGCCGCCGGATTCAGTGAGCTTGAATCGGCCGCTTTCGCCTCGTCTTCTTTTCTTCTCTGTGTAGAAGGCGGACCCTCGCTAATGGATGAGGCACCCTTGCCATCGGCATTCGTATTCATCGCCTCAGTCCGCACAGGCGCCGCCGTGGGCGAAGGCGTACTGCCGGCGACGGATTTGGAATTAACCGGGTATTTCTTCAGCGCTTTCCCGATCATATCGTCGATCTTGCCTTCGACCTTCTCGGTATTGATCTTGTCCACCGTGGCAACAGCGTGCCAAACGACCGAATGCGCGGCGGCGTCGCGCAGATCGACGACCAGAGCGACCTCGGAGAATGGCTCTCTGTATACATTCGTGCCCGAGCCGCTATAGTGCGTCGTCGTCGTTCTCACCATTCCTTGTGCCCGGAATGTGTATACCACGATGAGATCGGCTGGCCCAGGCCCGGCCACCATCGCCAAGCCCCTGGCGGTGAGGTCGCGCTGGATGGCGGCTTCTATCCGCTTCTTGATCAGGTCGGGACTCAACTTGGGGTCCGTGCTGGTGAACTGCTTGTGGCTGATGGCGAATGTGTGGTAGTTGGGGAAACGCGCGGCCGGATCGACTTCGACCGAAACTTTCTGGGCATACGCGCCCGTGCCTGCGAGGAACGTGGCGAGCAAGGCTATGAGGAGGACTCTCATTTCTGAGACCTTATCATAAACTCACGCGATTCGCCTTTCGGGCAAGAGGAAAACCAGAGCACCGCCCCCGATCAGCCTTCACTCGATAGTGAATCTGAAAGGCCATTCGTTTCACTCTTCGCAAGCTGGAGTTAAGTATTCACGCATCCAATCGGCTGGCCGGTATTCCCGTAAAATGCTCGGCGACGGCTTTAACACCCACTATACCGGCCAATGTTCGAGTATGATGGCCTCGGAACGTGCCGTGAGTACATCATTCTTTTTTCGTTTGAAACTGGTCATACTCGGCAGCCGAACGCTTGGTTGAACCAATACTGGCGGGCATCCGGCGCGCGCTTGCATTTGGGCATTAATAGTGCGACAAAGAGTCATCGGCGAGCCGCCGCCCCACCTTGCAATGTCGCGCCAAAGAGGGCACAGATTGGCCAGTTAACACCTCATATCGCTAGGTAAAAACTCCGCCAAGTGGCGCGCATTCTGGCGCGCTCATTCAGGGCGGCGGTAAGGGCCTCCAGCGTACACGCCGTCCCCGCCGCCAGGCGCAGGCCCGCGCCCCGCTAGTTCGTCCTTTTCTCAGTTGACGGTAAACGTCTCCTTGCTGTGGGCGGCGCCATTGGGGGTGAGAACGCCGACGTGGCCGGTCTTCGCACCCGTTGGCACCGTTACCTGGATCAGCGCCGGGGTGACCACCGTGAAATTTGTCGCCTGGACGCCGTCGAAGGTTACCTCCGTGGCTCCCGCGAATCCGCCGCCCACGATGCCCACCTGCGTGCCCACCGGGCCACTGGAAGGATCGAGGTTGGTGATCTTCGGGAGAATGTGCACGGACTGCTGGCTTTCGATTTGCTGGCCGGTTGCCAAGGTCACGGTGACGAGGCCGTCGATAGCAGCGCTCGGCACATCCGCCATCAGAAAGGTGTCGGAACCAGGCTGGAATTGTGCCGGTACCGAGCCAAAGTAAACGTTAATGACCCCCGTCAGGTTCTGGCCAAGAATCGGAACCGGTTGGTCGAGGATTACCCACCAGGTGCAGCATAGTGCGATGTGGCTCACTGGGTCCGGGGGAGTCAGGGTGTAAAAAACCCCGTCTCCGTTAGCCCCGCCGGCGAACGTCAGTCCGTAGAACTGCCCGTTGGTGTCCTCCATAAGAGCTGTGTTAGGCCTCGCACCGCTCACTAAGCCCCCGTTACCCGAAAAATCGAAGAGCGGGATAAAAGTTCCGCCCAACTGCCACTCGAAAAGGGTGCCCATGCCGTCTAATCCGCCGGAATATGTTGAACCGTAGAAGTTCCCATCCGACGCGGCCAGCAGGCCGGCTTCAGGGCCGCCGCCGGCGCTGTCAACTCCGTCGAAGGAGTATACAGATCCAACCCCGTAAGACGGCAGAGACAGCTCAAAAATCGTTCCGTAACCGTAATCACCCCCGTTATAGGCAGTTCCGTACAGGTTGCCATCCTTTCCTTCGGCGAGGGGGGCGTTGGGGGCGCCGCCGTCGTAGCCGTCGGTGAAAGAGTAGAGCTTCTTGACCGCGCCAGCCGTTGTCATGCGGAAGACCTCGCCCGCTTTGTAAGGTCCGCCGTTTGCGGTGGTGCCGTACAAGTACCCGTCCGATGCCAGAAAGAGGGGACCGCTCGGAAGGCCCGGTACTTTGCTGGGAAGCAGCTCAAACGTTTCCGTCGAAACCGTCAGTTGGTAGGCGGTTCCAGTGCTGTCGGTAAGAGCGGCCAGGCCGTAGAGGTAGTTTTTGTTCGTCCCCTGAACCGGAGGACCGAAGGGGCTGCCTTCAGTGCTACCGAACGTATGCACGACGGTGAGGGCGAGGGTTGAGGGGTTGAAGCGAAACAGCGTGTTGGCGGTTGTGCCGTAGAAGTTCAAGTCGTAGGATGCCAGGGTCAAGCCTAAGCTAGGGCCGCCGGTAGTCGCGTCGAAATTGAACAGAACCGTGTATGCGCCGGCAGTGCTCACCATGAAGATCGTCCCATAGTTGTTAGAGCCTCCGGACCCTTGGGTTCCGTAGAGGTTGCCGTTGGTTCCCTGCGTCAATGTGCCATAGGGTTCGCATCCCAATCCCGAGGTGCAGTCAAAGTCGTACAAGTCCTGGTAATACTGGGCGTGGAGCGGAGCGGCGGCAAGCGCCACCAGCCAAGCGCAGGCGAGCGCAAGCCGGAGCGAACCGCTCCAATTCGTTTTTCGAACATTGAGAATTCGTGTCGCTGACACAGTTTCTTCTCCTAAATTTAAGCCGGATTCGTTTCGTTGTTGTGACATGTTCATGCCCTCCTAATCAAACATGCGGAAAGCGAAGGAAAAGTGTACAGTCTGCGGAAAAAACACTCAGCGGCGGCTTCCGAGGGCCTGCGCGACGTGAAGATCCGCACGTTGGACAACCGCCAGGGCATCGGCAAAAGCGGGGTTGCCGGGCGCCAGTACCTCCGCAACTTCACGGCCTAAAGCATAAGTGCTTCGCGCTCCGGTCAAATCTCCCTGTTTGGCGAGGAGATCGCCCAGGCTCGACCAATTCCAAACCTGCAGGAGACGAAGCTTAGAGTCGGCGGGATTCACGGCCGCCATCTTGGCGTATATCTCCGCGGCCATCCGGCGATGCCGGATGGCATCCGGCGTACGCGCATTCTTGGCAAGGAAATCCGCAAACTGGCTGTGGACTTTTCCGAGGTCCAAGCGGTTTTCTCCGCTGGCTTGGTCGCGCCGGGCCAAGTCACTGGCGGCTTGGACCGCGCGTTCCATAATGCGCTCACCCTCAGTGCCCTTGCCAAGCACTCCAAGGGAATTTCCCAAGCGCGCGCACATGGCGACCAGATCGGTCACCGCCCTGGCGTTGGCGGGATCGCTGGTCACCGCGTTGTCGGCCATGGCGTACGCCCTTCGCAGATTCGCGAGCGGCATCTGGCCTATGGTGCGCGGGTTCGGAGCGCCGCGGAGTTGCATCTCGCCAAGCTCCGCGAGGACGACCATAAGCATGCGCCGGAGGTCGGCGTCAGCCGGATCCTGGGCCGAGAGCCGTTCAAAAATCGGAAGAGCTTTTTCATAGAAGCCGACCGATTCGGCGGGGCTTCGCTGCAGCATTTCGGATAGATTGCCAACGCTCAGATATCCGTCAGCCAAGCTTCGCAGATCCCGGCGGTCTTGGGGGGCTTTAGCCGCCAGAGACTCCCGCAACGCCAGCCCGCGTTGAGCGTAGTCCATGGAGGCGTGAGAGTCCCTACCGTTCAAGAACGCCAGTAGCGCGTAGGCCTCGGCGAGACTCTCCGCAGCGACGCGGTCTGTGGGGCGGGCTTGGAGTACCGCTTGATCGAAGGATGCAGCTCGCTGGCAGCTCTCGACAGCCGCATTCAGTTGGCGGGTTTTTACCTGCACACCAGCCAGCTTTACCAGCACTTGTGCCAGGTTGGAGCGCAGACCGATATTGCCGGAGAGCCAACCTTGCAATGACTCGAGCAACGAAATCGCTTTCTGGTAGCTGCGCACGGCGCCTGGCGCATCGTCCACGTTGCCGGTCTCGTCATTGCCCTGGATGTCGCCGACCTTCTCATAGGCCGCCGCCAATTCGTGCATGAGAGCCGGGTCACCGGCAGCTTCGCGCGAGAGACTGCGCAAGTACTCCAGCGCGGTCTTGACGACGAGTTGTCTGGCCTTCGTGGCGCCAGGCATACTGTGAATAGACTGCTCGAAATCGAAGAGAAAGACGTTGGCGAGATGGCGGACATCTTCGAACCGGCGCTCGGCTCGGCGGGCTTGCCACGCGGCCACGCCTGCGCCGGTCACCAGGGCCACCAGCACGATGGCGGCTGCGGCAGCGCCCAGCCAATGCCGCCTGATGAATTTGCCGGAACGGTACCAGATGGTATCGGGGCTGGCGAGGACGGGTTCGTCCGCGAGCCAACGCCGCAGGTCGGCGGCGAGTTGTTCCGCGGATGAGTAGCGGCGCTGCGGTTCCTTGCGCAGGGCCATTTGCAGGATGTGATCGAGGTCTCCGGCAAGTTCAGGGCGCAGGCTGCTGGGCCGGCGGACGTCCTCATCGCAAATGGCGCGCAACGTGTCCACGGGACTCGTGCCTTGAATTTGATGAGGAGTCGCGCCAGTGAGCAGTTTGTAGAACACTCCTCCGAGCGAGTAAACGTCCGTGGGGGTGCCGGCCATTTCTCCGCGGAATTGCTCGGGGCTGCCGTATTCGGGTGTGAGAACGCGGGTGACCGCCTCCGGCGTGGCGGCGGGAGCTTCGCCGATCACCTTGGCGATTCCAAAATCGAGCAGCTTGGGAATACTGTCGGCGGTGACCAGGATGTTATCCGGCTTCAGGTCCCGATGGACGACCAGCTTCTGGTGGGCGAATTGAACGGCTTCGCAGACGGGGAGCATCAACTTGACGCGCTCCCGCGGTGCGAGTTTGCGCTCGTCGCAGAACCGGTCGATGGGCTGGCCTGCTACGTACTCCATGACGAAGTAGGGCAGGCCGTCGTCAGTGGCGCCGGCGTCGATCAGCCGGGCGATGTTGGCGTGCTCCAGACTCGCCAGGATGCGGCACTCCTGTTGCAGGCGGCCGGCCAGAAACCCGCCAAGTCCGGTCTGAACCACCTTGATGGCCACGCGCTGATCGAACTTGCCGTCGGCGCGCTCTGCCAGATAGACCAGCCCCATGCCGCCGCGTCCTATGACGGAGAGAATGCGGTACGGGCCGAGGCGCTGGCCGTGCGAAAGCAACAGGGTTTGCACGACGGACGCTGCCCCCCCGGCGACGGCCTGCGCGATGAACGTTTCGGCGCCGCCATCGTGCTCCAGCAGAACTTCCACTTCGCGGCGGACTTCGACATCGGCACACTCCAGCGACAGAAACTGCGCGCGCTGTTCTGACGGAATCTCTAGCGCCGCTTCGAACAGACGCTCGATTTCCGCGTTCATGGGCTAAGTTCCTTATGCAGCCAGGCCTGCGCCAGGCGTAGCTCCCGGCGAACGGTGTACGGGGGGATACCAGTGCATTCCGCGATCTCTTCAGCGGTCATGCCGGCGAAGAAGCGCATTTCGACAAGCCGCGCTTTTCGCTCGTCGGCGGCCGTCAGGCGATCCAGAGCTTCATCCAGCGCGACGACTGCCACTGGGCGCTCGGGGAATTGGAGGTTGTCGGTGAGTGGAACATTGGCTTCGTCACCGCCGCGTTTGAGGGCCTGGCGAGTCCGCGCGTGATCCACGAGGATCTGGCGCATGACACGCGCGGCCACGCCGTAGAAATGCGCGCGGCTGGTGTAGTCCGGATGAGATTGCTCCACCAGACGGAGATAGGCCTCGTGGATCAGGGATGTGGGTTGCAGCGTGTGGGCGGGCATCTCACGCCCGAGGTAACCCTCCGCGATCTGGTGCAGTTCATGGTAGACGAGGGGAACCAAAGCGTCCAGGACGCTACGGTCGCCCTTCCCCAACTGCTTCAGCAGTACGGTCACGGACTCCGCCACAGGGCCATCATAGCGCTCAGCGCTCTGCGCGGCGAGGATGGTGGAGAAGGTGCTGCTTCTACCTTCGGGCCAGCACTGGAGAGGCGCGCCGATCTACCAATTCCTCGTCCGAGGCGGATCGTAATCCACCGGCAACAGGCAATTTTCCTCGCCGACCTGCCCTCCGTGCCCGGAATAGTAGACCTAGGGCGAGGGATCTCCAGGTTGCACGCCGGTGCGCGTGAAGCGGCCCACGGCGGAGACCAGCCCATCGGCGGTGAGGTCTCTTTCGACAGTCACCGATTCGAAGCGCAGACCGCGAAGGGCCTGGGCTATGTCTTCGGCGTCGTTGAGCGCGGGCGGGACGCCGGGGATATGCCGGTAGCGGCTGTTCACTCCACCAACGGCCACCGTTACGCGAACCACCTCGCCGCCGGCCCGCCCCTCGAAGAACGCCTCCAGCGCGGCGGCCTGCGCCTGGCGATCGTGACAGCGAGGTAGACAAGGTCCGCTGAGGGCACCGGCCAGCTGTTAACCAAGTGCCTGCCCGGAAGGTACGAACGGAGACTCGGACCCGGCCGCCCGCACGTTTTCGCCCCCAATTGGCAAACCCCGAGCAGACTAAAGCCCCAGGTTCCGCCGGGACTGCTAGAGCGGCGGATCACTCTTGCCAAGACGATAATGGTCAAACAACGCCGCCCAGGCTGAACAACGTTCTTCAATCAATCAAGATGGGACAGACATCCCGGGAGGAATCTGCGAAGTGGCCATCTCTCGTTTCCATACTTGCGAGAGGTGTGGCGCCAACCGCGGCGGCGGGCCAGGAGACGGGGCTCATTGTGGATACGTTCAGAGCGGCAAGACCATGTCATTTGAGACGGTGGCCGCACTGGCCCGTGATAATGCCTACCAGGTGGTCATTGTCGTAGCCGGCACGTCCAACCCCCTCTTCGAGCAATCGACTTGTCTGCCGTTGGGGTCCTGATCCCGAAGATCATTCCCTGGAGATCGCGGAAGTCGTACTCGAGGATATCGAGGCGCAACTGGCTGTTCAGGTGTTCAAGCTGCGCAGACCGCTCGCGGACCAGATCCTCCAGTTGCTGCTGGTGTTTCCGCAACGCCTCTTCCGCGTGTTTGCGCCGGCTGAGGCGCAGCAACAGAAAGGAATTCACCACAATCAGCAAGACCAATACGCCCGCGGCCACCAAAGAACCGGTCCGATGGCCAGCGGAAGCGGCTAGGATTCGCCGCCGCGTTGTTTTAGTCCAGTCAGCAATGCAAAGCAAACGTAAGTTTCCTCTTTGCCAAACGAGAGAGGGCGGACTGGGCCGCTCCTCTCAACGAATGACCGATCACCTTCAAGCCGCAGCTTGAGCGGCGATCTTGTGGAAGGTCGAGTTGCACACTTCGTAGGTGTGTACCTGCGGAGTGCCCTCAACCACTTTCCCCAGGGCCTTCAGCACGCCTGGATATGCATCGCGGCTGTATGCGTCGGCATTCTCTTTCAGATCCCACAAACTGATTCCAAAGGCTTCCGCGCCTCCTGGGGCGACGAACGTCATTTCGTCCCGGAAGCCCTTCTGCTTGCGAAGCGTGGGCAGAGTTTCTTTTTCGATCAGTTGGGTGAAGTTCGCGACACTGTTTGGCTTCAGGTGGATGGAGATACTACGAGCAAACATGTCAACCTCCTCGGTTGTGGTTTGGCTAAGAGGGAGAGAGAGTTCAGATTGCCTGACTTAGGTCAGATGATCTGATGATTGCAGCAGAATTGCTCAGTCGCCAACCAGTGTGAGCCGATGCGATACGCTTGTCAAGGGGGAATGCACAATATTTCCAAAACCTTGCCGCGTTCGCTGATTCTAATCAACTTAAGCATTTGGAAATAGTAGGTTCGAAACTGTTAGCAGTAGTCCCCCCAGAGGGCGGCCTCTGGAGTGCGGCAGGGCTAACTGTTTGGCATCTGCAGGTCGACTATCCAGATACGCATCGCGCACACTGCCGCGCTGATGACTCAGCCCTAGGATGCCAAGCTCACGGTCGGCCTAGCGCGGGATGTCTGCCAGCGCACCGGAAGCACCGCCACTATAGAAGGTTCCATTTCACTCTGGGGAGCACAGCCATCACGCCTTTCCTCCGCTGGTCCTCCGCTGCTCCACCGGTGGCCCAATGCGGTTGATGCGATCAGCGAGGCTCGGGCGTTTGCGATCTGGCACCGCCGGGGACCGGCTTGACGGCGTGCACCGGCGGC
>Ga0187847_10001178_pt1 | contig 24826 bp, 18 predicted proteins | sample June2016WEW_4_10_FD_132458 | JGI IMG/M metagenome (GOLD analysis project Ga0187847, IMG submission 132458) | Peatland microbial communities from SPRUCE experiment site at the Marcell Experimental Forest, Minnesota, USA - June2016WEW_4_10 | ecosystem: Environmental > Terrestrial > Soil >...
AGAAGCGCTGCCGCGGATTCTTCCCACGCATGAAGGAGAGATCGCCCGGCTCAGAGGCGCTGCCGCACTCGTGTTCCAGCGCGGAGCCGTCCGCGTGCAACTACTCGATGCTGACAGGGGAGCACTCCTGTCCGAAAACGAAGAGGTGCTTCGCTAACTTCGAAAAGCGGAGCTCCGACAGCCTTTTCCTTGCTTTCGAGATTATGTGAGAGCATCCGTTCCCGCCTGCGGTAGAGTCAGAGCCAAAGCAAAACACTGGCAGTACGGCCGACAACATCGCTCTTTCCCTTTTATAGGCACTCCCTCAATCCGCGCAAAAGAGTAATCGATTATTTATCTTGACAATCCTTGTTGGTTGTTCATATAGTTTGTGACGCGAATTAAAGCACCATCGAAACAGATTTCAATTTTGAATGCGGAGCGGTTAACCAGTAAAGAAACGGCCCAGCCAGTTTGGGCGAAGTCAGGGGCCGATGCCCATGAAGCCATTCGCGGAGTTTGACAGAAATCTTAAGTAATCAACAACTTTTCGGAGGAAGTTATGTCAGGTGGGCCAGAGATAGGTCATCGAATTAAAACAGGTACGATCAGAATATTGCTGACAGCGGTGGCGTTTCTGATTACGTTTCTTGGAATCAATTCAGCCAATGCGCAAATACTCTATGGATCGCTGAGAGGGACAGTCGCCGACAAAACCGGTGCGGTCATACCTGGTGTAGTTGTGACGATAACCAACCAAGGTACGGGTGCAGTCCGCACCACGAACGCCAGCGGACAGGGCGAGTACGAGATTCTTGATCTGATGCCGGGAGCGTATACCGTATCCGTTCAGCGAGCGGCGAACTTTGCCGGGTACTCGGAGAAGAACGTCCAGATCGAAATCAACCGTCAGGTGCGTGTAGACATTACGCTGCAAGCAGCGGCTGTTACGACACTGATCACGGTCAACGACGCCCCGCCGGAACTTCAAACCGAGACGGCCGAAGTTAATCATGAGATCAGCCAGACGGAGATTGCCCAACTACCGATCACATCGAGCCAGGGTCGCAGCTTCCAAGCACTGTACACAGTCATTCCCGGCACTGGAGCGGTCGCCGAAGGTAACTCTACCGCCTCTAACCCCTCCCGCGCCATGGACGTCAACGTAAACGGCACGAGCTTCAATGGCAACACGACGCGCATTGACGGCGCGGTGAACTACTACGGATGGCTGCCCTATCTGATTGCGTACGTCCCGCCCGCCGACTCCATCGAGAATGTCAGCTTCACTACTAACTCCTTCAACGCCGAGCAAGGCCAGGCCGGCGGTGCTTCCGTGAAGATTACCACCAAGAGCGGCACCAAGAATTTCCACGGCAGCGCGTGGGAGTACTATCAAGGCTCAGCTTTCAATGCACGGGCCTACACGGCAACCAAAGCATCTCTTATCTCTCCCACAAATCCTAACGGGTCTGTCCCCAAGAACATCTTCGATCAGTTCGGTTTCAACATCGGCGGCCCGGTCTACATCCCCAGGATTCTGACCGGCAAACAGAAGCTCTTCTTCTTCCAGAATTTCGAACGCACTACTCGACGCCAGTTAATCACTAACACTCTTACCGTTCCGGACATTAACATGATCGGCGGTAACTTCTCTGAAGCTGTCGGGAATACCGTGCTCTACGATCCGGCTCCTACCGTAGGTCCGGGTTCTCCGACAAGCCCGCTCCCCGCTGCTGACTATGTCAATGGTTATCTTCTCCCTGCGTACCGCCCGAGTTTCACGGCGGAGTACTCAGAGACCGGAAACAACATCAACACCATTCCTGCGTCGCGCATTGCTTTTGCCTCCCAGATCATGATGACGGATCTTCAAGCCAATGCCGCGCTCGTCGCCCCGCCAACTCAGGCCCTCATCGGTGCAGGTATGGCTAACGATCAAGTCGGCAGTGGCACCTTCGCTTATAACCGCAACACATCGGACTCGAAGATCACTTACATCATGAGCGAAAACACACAAATCTTCGGCAAGTACAGCGTAGAGCCGTTCAGTGTGGACGATCCGCAGGAACTGGGATCGGCAGGTGGAGGCACATTTGACGGCGGGCAGCCCGGAGCGGCGGCTGGCCGTATTCAAAATGTCGGCCTCGGCGCCAGCCATATAATCACCTCCAACCTGGTTCTTGATGCCGACTTTGGCTATACGCGACAAGTAACTGGAGCGCAATCCACGCTTGACCTCTTAGACAAGGATTACGGCCTGGACGTACTGAAGATTCCTGGCACCAACAGCGGCACCGGGCCTAATTATTACGGCCAGCCTATCTTCTCGATGAACTCCACGTTCAACACGCTCGGCAACGCCAGCGGAGCCAACCCCTTTCTCTTTCGCGATAACCAATTTACTGGCGATGTCAACTTGAGTTGGGTGAAAGGCAAACATAGCACCAAGTATGGCTTCACCTATTATCACTTCGACCTGAACCACTTCCAACCCACCAGCGGCGCCAATATCAATGGCCCCCGCGGTGGCTTTCTTTTCTCGGGTAATATGACATGCGGCGGCAATGGCACCACATGCGGGGTCTCGGCATACACTGACTTGGCTGACTTACTGCTTGGCCTTCCCAGCAACGGCGGCACCAACCTCCCAGCGGTAGCCACGGCAGCGCAGGTCTTCAATCCTAACTCCCTGCGCTGGTCCGAGTTTGGCGTATACGCGCAGGACCAATGGGCTATCAACCAGAAGATGACGATCGACTACGGCGTGCGCTACGAGATCTATCCCGCGCCCTATCGCAACCACACCGGCGTCTTTGTCCTTGATCCTACGCTGCCGCAGAGTGGCAACGTCGAAGTCGGCGGGGTGGGCGGCAATCCAGAAAATGCCGGCATCAACGCAGGACACGGCTACTACGCTCCGCGCCTGGGCATTACTTATCGTTTGAATTCGAAGACAGTGATTCGTTCTGGTGGAGGATTCTCCTCTGATCCAGATGCGATGCGCTACCTGCGCGACGCGTTTCCCGAAGACTTAAATCCGAATTACTCTGGATCAGGGGTTGGCACCATTGCAATCGATCCTGCCAACACCTCTGCCTACGCAAGCGGCCAGCCGATGACTCTCACCTATGGCATTCCCACTCCGGTCATTCCAAACTATACCAGCGGCTTTGCCTCGCTGCCAGTAAGCTCAGGGACCAATACTGTTCGGAAGGATTTCCGGCGCGGCTATCTCGAAAGCTGGAACTTCTTCGTCGAACGCGATCTAGGTTCCTCGTTTGTCGCGAATGTCGGCTATGTCGGAAATCACTTTGTTCGTCAGCAGGCCGGAGTTCAGCCTTATAACTCTGCGCCGCTCACCAGCGGTTCGACCCCTTGCATGGCGAACGGCCAATACAATCCGTCCACTGGCTTGTCCGGACCGTGTAACACCCAAGCGAACGAGACAATCAACCAGCAATTTTGTTCTGGAGCCAACAACCCTATCTGCTATAACTCTGGCGGCATCACGATAAACATGCCGATCTTCAGCTCAATGTATGACGCGCTGCAATCGCAATTGACCCGTAACGCAGGGAAGAACGCGTCGTTAGGCGTGGTTTACACTTGGTCGCACGCCTTTGACTATGAAGACAACGGCGCCGGTTCTGGAGCGGGTGGTACAACCTTCAACTATCCCGCGTACTACTTCATGAACAAGGCCCAGGCAGGTTTCGACCGTACTCATAACCTGCAAATCTGGGGTATTTACAGTTTGCCCTTCGGCCATGGACAAAAATTCGCCAACCATGGCATCGCAGATGCGATCATCGGCGGCTTCCAGTTGAACGGTCAGTTAAGCCACATCAGCGGCGCGCCGTTCTCAGTAAGCGCCAACAGCAACACTCTTAATACACCGGGCATGGGCGCGCTATACGGCCAATTGATTGCGCCTTACCAGCAGGAAGGTGGTCACAACCGCGTAGCGGGCAGCACTGCGGTGAGCGGTGGCAAGCCGTGGTTCAATCCAGCCTCCTTCTCAAACCCGTTTGAGCCCACTTACACAGCCACTGAGACACCGGGGGAGATCGCTCCTGTAGTTATCGCGAATACACGCCGCAATGAGTTCCGTGGTCCCGGACAGTCGGTTGTCAACGCAAGCATCTTCCGAGCTTTCCACCTCTATCGCGAAAGTGAATTCCAGGCTCGCTTCGAGGCGTTTAACGTCTTCAATCACCCGCTGCTTAACAATCCAAATCTATCGGTAGCCAAGGCATCGCAACTCGCGGCCACTCCGCCGAACTACGGCACCTTGGGCATGATTACCAGCTTCGGCAATACGCGTTCGCTGCAATTAGGCGGCCGCTTCAATTTTTAGTTTGTTAGTCCTACGGCTGCCCGCGCCGGAGTTTTTGCAAGAAACTCCGGCGCGGGCATTTTTTTCGCTTACACGGATTCGCTACATTTCCACTACTGCGTCGGCGATGGCGAGATGCTCATCGAGCACGGCGATGCCTAAGTCCAGTTCTTCGCCGCGCGTAGCTTAGTCGAGTATCTTGCTAGCCCACCGCCCAAGCTATCCTTCCCAAGCATGGATTTACAATAGGCCTCACTGTGACATTTTCCTTCGATCCATCGCCGCTGTATATTTCGCTCGCCACTACATGCGCAGCCACCCTAGCCACTTTTTTTCTAGGACTGTTTGCCGCCAGAATGATGATCGGAATGCACGGCAGCATCCGTGCTTGGATCGACGGGTTACTTACCCTCCCCCTGGTCCTTCCGCCAACGGTTGTCGGATTCTTCCTGCTGGTGCTCTTAGGGCGGCGGAGCTTGATCGGCCATGCGCTGGAACGGATCGGCATGACCATCGTATTTTCGTGGCCGGCAACTGTAATCGCTGCGACCGTAGTGGCGTTTCCGCTGATGTATCGCACGGCCCTGGGCGGATTTGAGCAAGTTAGTCCCACCTATCTCGATGCGGCGCGAACGCTGGGGGCCTCGGAGTGGAGGGTCTTCCAAAAAGTGTTGTTGCCGTTGGCGGCGCCGGGCGTCATTGCTGGAACGGTTCTGGCCTTTGCACGCGCGCTGGGGGAATTCGGGGCAACGCTCATGCTGGCCGGCAACATACCCGGCCGCACACAGACCATGCCGATTGCCATTTTCTCGGCCGTTGAGGATGGCGACATGCGGATTGCGCTTCTGTGGGTGACATTGATCGTCGTGCTATCGCTGGCTATTATTCGATTGTTGAATCGGCAGAGTAAAACGCAAAGGCCGGTCCGCCAACGGTTCGCTTCATCCATGGAGGCAGTTCCCGCAGCGTTTCAGCCTCAGCCACGCACGACGGATGTGACCGCGTCTCCCGCGCAGCTTGAGGTTCAGATTGAAAAGGCGCTGGATAACTTCAAGTTACAAGTAAATTTGAATGCCGGCACAGGCGCAGTGGGATTACTAGGGGCTTCCGGCGCAGGAAAGTCTATGACATTGCGCATGATCGCCGGCATGGTTGCGCCGGATAACGGGCGCATTGTTCTGAATGGACGCATATTATTTGACAGCACCGCGCGACGCAACGTCTCCTCCGCGCAGCGAAAGATCGGCGTCGTCTTTCAGGACTATGCCCTATTTCCGCATATGACTGTGGCGGAGAATGTGGGCTTTGGATTAGCCGCGCTGTCGGAGCAGGAGCGGCGATCGCGCGTTGGCAGGCAGCTCGAAATGATGCACATCGCCGAGTTGGCCGACAGATATCCAAAGGACATTTCCGGAGGCCAGCGTCAGCGCGTAGCTATAGCGCGATGCATGGCCATTGAGCCGGATGCGTTGCTCCTGGATGAACCTTTTGCGGCGCTGGATCCGCATCTGCGGCGGCAGATGGAGGAGCAGCTTCGTGAGACACTGACAACCTATCGAGGCGCGGTGATCTTTGTAACTCACGATATGGAAGAAGCATTTCGATTTTGCAGAGATTTATTGGTGCTTGATAGCGGCCGCGTGATCGCCCAAGGTCCGAAGCACGAACTCTTCGAGCGGCCTCGCACTGTGGTTGCCGCGCGGCTAACTGGCTGCAAGAATATCGTACCCGCACGCCGGCTGGCCGCCAACCGGATTGTCGTGGATGCATGGAATTGTCAGCTAACTGCGGCGATTCCAGTCTCTGACGCGCTAACTCACGTTGGCCTGCGTTCGCATCAGATCGCATTTCAACGTGCAGCAAATGGAGAAAATACATTCCCTTGCTGGCTGCTGGGCACCAGCGAAGCTCCGCATGAAATGACGTTATATCTGCGCTTGCACGCCGCGCCTCGTGCCGGCGAACCGCCTCATCTGCAAGCCGACGTGCCAAAAGAACTCTGGCGTACATTCAACGCACAGCCGCAGCCCTGGCATGTAACACTCGATCCGGCACGGCTATTACTGCTGGAGGGATAAAGCCCTTGCTGTTGGCGGACCCGGTTCAGTAGTTAACTGTGGACGCTCTCTGCGGAAAACGCACTACCGTCGAAGTCTTTCGCTGGAAGACCTGCAAAGGCATCCGATCTCCCGGCTGAACGACAGCATAGTAAATCGAGCTTTGGCAATAGATGCACTCCGTCTTGCGTTTCAAATAGCCCGTGCCCAAAGATTGGGGAAAGGTCCGTAGGCACTCCGGACATGTGATCGTAATATACGCATCCGGCGAGGAGTCGAATGTATTGCTGTGAATCCACAGGGGCGAGTCCGAGCTTGATGGCTGCGGCATGCATCGCTCCATTTGGGGCAGTCTTTCCATGATCCGCAACAGAGCGGTGACGCTGCATCCTTTTTGGAAAAATGCGTCGGCAGCAACTCCGGAAGGTACCTCATCGCCGGAGAACGAGCCGCTCATGGCAATCGTTCGGATTGCCGGAAAGCGCCTTTGCACCACCGAGAGTAACTCGAAACCGGACATGCTTGGCATGTTGAGATCGGAAAGAAGCAGCTCGGGAACCTCGGTCCGTATTTCGCGCAATGCAGAGAATCCGCCATCGGCCGATCTTACTCGATAGCCTGCTTCGGTAACCGCGCATGACAGCGCCTGTCGAATAGATACCTCATCGTCTACGATGAGAAGTGTTGTGGGCGTGTTCGGCATCCTTGACCTCCTCAAGAAGCTTCACTTAGGCAATTGGAGTAAGTCTACCTTTCACCGAAATGTCATGCTGTTCAATTTTCTACAGTGCTTGCCAGCAAACTATCGTCCTGACTCGGACAATCCTCTAACAATGCCGCTGTAGGTTGCTCTTCGACATTATCGTCCGAGAGTTGATCGTGAAGAATCACGTTTAACAGAGATTTGTGTACGTAAATGTGGTCTTTATAGTCGATGAACCCGAGCTTGCGAAAGCGGTTCATGAAGAAGCTGACACGGGACCGGGTAGTGCCGATCATTTCTGCTAGAGTCTCTTGTGAGATTTTGGGGATATGCGGTTCCGGCTCCCCCGGTTTGCCAAACTCGGCCATCAAAAGCAGAATTCGCGCCAACCGCTTTTCGCTGGAGTTGAAGAGCTGGTCCACCAGGTCGGCTTGTATGCGCATGCTGCGATCCAGCAAAAATTTCAAGAATAAGTCGGAAAACTCATGTCTCTCGTGCATTGCGCGAATCATCTCTTCCCGCTTGATCTTGAGCGCGGTGCAGGCGGTAACAGCAGTGGCAGTGGACAAACAGAGCCCGGCTACCGCCGCGAGCGCCCCCTCTCCTACAAACTCGCCTGTGGAGACAAGCATAATCGTTGCTTCCTTGCCTGCTGACGAAACGACGGTAAGTTTTGCACGCCCTTTCTGAAGATAGAAAACGCTGTCGGCAGGATCTCCTTGGGAAAAGAAAGTCTGCTTGGGTGCAATTTGAACAATCCTGCGCCCCAGACCGGCGTTGGTCAGAAAGGCAGCGGGATCGAAAGACGGATTGGCAATATCGCGGTTAGGAAACTGTACCATCTGGGAGGCCTCCTTCCGGCCAGCGGCCTCTGCTGGGGGGTGGTTGATAGACCCGTGGCCACTAATTCATTCGATTGATGAACGACTGCAACGATGAAAGCAACGTGATCAATGGAGTGGGCCATGACGCGCTGGGAAAAGGTCCATGAAAATGTAAATTCGTATCATGCCGTATCATCGGGAAGTGACGGCGTTCCCACAATTCTCATATCAATAGAGGCAAAATCCTGTCTCTTTTTGCTCACAATCAGGTTATCTTTTCGAGACAAGTTCTTGTCACCGCTATTCGTTCCTGCATTTGACCAACGATACAAACAGCACACCGCATGACGCGCGCGTGATAATTCCGAGCTGATTCCACGCAGCCCCGTCGCGATAAACTGCGAATGAGGACGCAATCTTGAGCGGGATTGACCCAGCAGGGCGAGCCGCAACTGCCGAGGCCGCCGGCGAAGCGGAACGGCGCGACGAAGCCGGTATCGCCCATGCGTGGCGAGCACTGCGCCATCGCAACTTCCGGCTATTCTTTGGCGGCCAAACCATCTCTTTAATCGGCACGTGGATGACGCGCGTTGCCACTGGATGGCTGGTCTACAAGCTAACCGGCTCGGCGCTCTTGCTGGGCACCGTCAGTTTCGCCGGGCAGATTCCTACGTTTCTGCTTGCGCCCTTTGCCGGTGTCTGGGTGGACCGGCTGGACCGCAGGCAGGTACTGGTGTGGACCCAAACTTTGTCCATGGGTCAGTCGCTCACTTTGGCCTGGATGACGCTTTCCGGCCGCATCACCATTCCCTGGCTGCTGGCTTTGAGCGTGATGCAGGGCATGATCAACGCCTTCGACATGCCTGGACGGCAGTCTTTCATGGTGAAGATGGTCGAGGACCGCCGCGACCTGCAAAACGCCATCGCCATTAACTCCTCGATGGTGAATGTGGCGCGGCTGATCGGTCCGTCGCTGGCCGGTATGTTGATCGACGCTACCAGCGAGGGCTGGTGCTTTCTGATCGATGGCATCAGTTACCTAGCAGTAATTGCGTCGTTACTCATGATGCGTCTGCATGATCCTGTGGTGCAGCGTAAGGCCACTTCGACACTCATTGAATTGAAGGCTGGCTGGACTTATGTCTCGGAGTTTCTACCTATCCGTACGATCCTGGCACTCTTTGCCTTAGTTAGCCTCATGGGTATGCCGTTTGTGGTGTTGATGCCGATCTTCGCCAAGACAGTACTCGGTGGCGGCCCGCATACGTTGGGATTCCTGATGGGTGCGATGGGCTTGGGGGCGCTCGCATCGGCGCTCTCTCTCGCGGCGCGCAAAACCGTGCTGGGGCTGACGAAGATGATTCCCATCGCCGCCGCAGTCTTCGGCCTGGGACTGATCGGCTTTGGACTTTCGCGCGTCTTCTGGCTTTCGATGATCATGGTGGCTGGCGCAGGCATGGGTATGATGCAGGGCATGGCGGCAAGTAACACCGTCATTCAAACTATTGTGACCGACGACAAACGCGGCCGCGTGATGAGTTACTATACGATGGCGTTCATGGGCATGGCGCCTTTTGGCAGCTTGCTGGCCGGATCGATGGCGCACGCAGTCGGAGCGCCGTGGACTGTAATTATGAACGGCGCAGTAATTCTGCTGGGCGCGGCCTGGTTCGCGACGCGGCTGCCGGCGTTACGACGCCAGATTCGCCCAATCTATATGGAGATGGGCATCCTGCCTGCGGAGAACTTGCAGCCGGCAGAAGAAGGAATACGACAATGAGCGAAGAAAATTCCGATCTCACCCTCGAGCCCCGCCGCACAGCCATCGTGGTCATCGATCTGCAAAAAGGCATTGCAGGATTGCCCGGCGGAGCGCCTCATTCAAAGTCAGCAGTCATCGCCAACAGCGCGCGTTTACTCTCTGCGGCCCGCGCTGTCGGGGCGCAGCCAATTCTGGTCCATGTGGGCGGCGCGCTGGACGGCGCAGACCGCGTGCATACCAAAACCGACCAGACTTGGCGATCGCCCGGCCCGCTGCCGCCCGATTGGAGCGAGCTGATTCCCGAACTCGACTGCCAGCCGGGTGACGTCGTGATTTTGAAGCGCCAGTGGGGCGCGTTTTACGGCACCGACCTCGACCTGCAACTCCGCCGCCGAAACCTAACAACAATCATCCTCTGCGGCATCGCCACCGAGTTCGGAGTTGAGAGCACGGCGCGCGACGCCTTCGAGCGCAACTACGAGCTGATCTTCGCCGAGGACGCGATGACTGGCTCGACAGCCGAGAGCCATGCCAACAGCGTCGAGCGCATCTTTCCTCGCATGGGCCGTGTCCGCGCTACCGACGAAATACTTGCGGCCTTGAAGGTCTGAGCGGCCATCAGAAATGAGAGCTTGTCAGGTCGGACTTACTAAGGTACGCCCTCCCCATGCAGCGACGTTTCGCTGTTGCATCTTGGACTAAACCCCTTTAAGATGCGTCAGATGACACCCGCGCCCGATTCTGGTTCCAGTTTGCCCCTGTCCGTGCCCTCGCCGTCCGTTCCGAGGCTGCGTGTGGGCAAGCTGTGCGTGGCTATTCAGGCTGGCTCGCCGCCGGAGCTTATCGAACGAGCTGAAGCCGCGCTCGGCGACTCCAAGTTCCTTGAACTCCGGCTGGACTCCTTGCCCAAGCCGGCCCTTGCGCTGCCTCAGGTCCAGGAATTCCTCGCCGCGCATCGTGATGTAACGGCCATCGCCACCTGCCGCCGCGAGCAGTTTGGCGGACACTTCGCAGGGTCTTTGAAAGCCGAGTTGGAGATGCTTTTGAAGGCCGCCGAAGCCGGCTGCCAGATCGTCGACATTGAAGTCGAGTCGGCCGAGGAGGCCACCGCGAGACAATTGGAGCAACTGCGCACCAGCCTTCGCGCAGCGGGCGCGGCGCTCCTGATCAGCTTCCACGACTTCAAGCGAACCAAAGGCCTTGACCAGGCTGCGCAGCGCATCGAGGCTTTCAAGCCGGATTTTGTCAAGGTCGTCTCGACCGCCCACTCCCTGGCCGACAACCTGGCCGTCCTCAAATTGATCGAAGAGCGGTCGCTCTCGGCCGAAGTGGTGGGCATCGCCATGGGCGAAGAGGGACTGATCAGCCGCGTGCTTGGCCTGCGCGCCGGTGCGGCCTTCACCTTTGCCTCATTCGCGAACGGCGCCGGACTCCAAACCGCCCCCGGTCAGATGACCGCACGCACCCTGCGCGATCTCTACCGCGTCGACCAGCTTGATCATGCCACGCGCATCTTCGGTGTGGCTGGCAACCCCATTGCCCACTCGCTTTCGCCGCTCATGCAGAACACCGCCTTCCGCCGCGAAAACCTCAATTCGATTCTGATCCCGCTCAAAACCCGCGCACTCCCGGACCTGCTCACCCTCATACGTGAACTGCCGCTGGCGGGCGTCGCCGTCACCATGCCCCTCAAGCAAGAAGTCCTGCCCCACCTGGCCAACTCCGACCCGCTCAGCGCACGGATCGGCGCCTGCAACACCCTGCGCACCGGTGCCGACGGCAAGATTTACGGATTCAACACCGACGTCGCCGGAGTCGTTCGCCCACTCGAAAAGCGCCTGCGGCTAAAGGGCGCGCGCATCGCCGTACTCGGCGCGGGAGGCGCAGCACGAGCTGCCGTCTTCGGCCTCGTCGACCAGGGCGCGGAGGTCTTCATAGTCAACCGCACCCACGAAAACGCCGTAAAACTCGCCCGCCAAGCCAAGGCCAAAGCGCTCCGTCACGAGCTGTTCGCCAAAAGCCGCTTCGACGTGCTCATCAACTCCACCCCCTGCGGCATGGCGGGCAACAAACAACCGCTGCCCATAGCAGAGAACGAACTGAACGCTGGCCTGGTCTTCGACATGGTCTACAACCCGCTCGAAACGCCGCTCCTCAAGCTGGCCAAACAGCGCGGCATTCCGGTCATCAGCGGTTTAGAAATGTTCGTCCAGCAGGGCGCACGCCAGTTCGAGATCTGGACCGGCAAACCCGCTCCCGAAGCCGAGATGCTGCGTGTAGTCGAACTAGAACTACGCAGGCGCGGGTGATTACTATGACCACCGACGTACTTGCCTCAAGAGCAAGACCTGTGGCACTCGATCCTCTCGATTGCCCGCTTGATGACCACCTGAGCCATCTCCTTTACGCTGAGGGGGAGAGATTGGTCATCCCGCACAACTCCGATCGCATTACCCTTGGGGAAAACACGAAATATAAAACTGGACTGCTCACCTTCTAGAGTTAGGCTGCGTATGCTGGAATCGCCCGGCGTGTAAAACAGGTCTGTGTAGGTCATGCCATAAACAGCGGGGGAGTTCCTCATGGAAACATCAACGCGATAGCGCTGCTCGATCTCCTCCGATTTGGAAGTTTTAGAACTGCGGCCAAGAAAACCGCCGCCAATGCCAGGCAAGAATTCTCCGAAATTGTACGTTATGGACTGACGCGCGCTCCAAGTCTCGATTCTGAGACCCAAGAGTTCCGCGGGGCGTGCAGTTCTCTCGCCCTGAACCTTTGGCCCCACAGTAGGTGGTCACCCCATCTCTCCTGCCGATATATCCCTAAGCTCTTCGACGACCCGCTCCAGTTCTTCAACAATCCGATTCCCGCCAACCAATCTGAACACGGTCAGCAGTTCATCGAAATACCAGATCTGTTCCTTCCGCCCACGTTTGAATCGAGCCCAAATCCGTGGCCCGATCTTCCGGTAGTCTTCAAGAATTGCTCTCGCGTTGTAGAGCTTGTCGGCCGCTGAAATGAGTTGAACATCAGCCGCCTCTCCGCTGAGCCTCTTTACATAAGCTTGTTTACGTTCCAACCAGGATTGCTTGTCGAAAGGATCGTCCGCAAGACTGTCAGACAACCCATCGACCATGCGCGCCACATTCGCACCGAAGTTATGCTCGATGTCCTTGAGCCGCGCCATTCCGCCGTGATCTTCGACAGCATCATGAAGAAGAGCTGCAATCACCATATCTTCCGTGACAGGGAATCCTACGTGCCCAGCCTCGCCCATGACCAGCGCCGCGACACCCAGCAGGTGCGCCATGTATGGAATGTCTGTTCCCTTGCGCCGCTCGATGTGCAGAACACGCGCGTAGTCGATTGCGCTCGTAAACCTGCTGCTCAGCTGGAGCTGCCCGGTCTCATTGCTATTCAGTTCTGCCATAGCACCTCGAAGCGAGGATCGCTCGATCAGTGTCGCCAAGTGCTGCCCTATCGGCCTTTTTTCTTCGCCGTCTTCCCCGTCTTGGCCGTCTTAGGCTGAGATTCCGGCTGGTGGCTGACGGGAATCGGCCCCATGTCCGTGCCGATGCGTTTGGCGCGCGTGTCGTCCATCTCGTAAACAATCGTTCGCGGAGCCGCCGGCCGCGTAACGCCGGTCTCTGGATCAACCGTCTTATCGGGGCCATTGGCAACCAGGAAACTGAAGGTGGGCGCGCTGCCGCCAGAGGATGGCGTGACCCGCACCGGCAGATAGCCCTCAATGGGATGCACCCGGAAAGCCGTCTCGTAGCGATGATGGTGAATGCTCCATGTAAAGACGCGTACCTGGTCGAAGTCGAAGGGCAGGCCGTACTTGGGCGGCGCGAGCACGGTCATGTACTGCGGAACCTCGTGGTTCGGCGTCGCGGCATCGGGGTCGTGAACTGTATTCAACACATAGACGCCCACATACCGCTGCCCCTCGGCGTAGGAGCCAATCTCGTCCGGCACATCCACGTCCAACCGGCCGGCCAGCATCCACCCCGTGCGACCCCGGCTGTCACGCACCAGCCACCAATCCTCCAGCGTCGGCGGCTCGACGACGGGCTCTCCAGGAATGTGCGTCGCAGGCTTGGTCGCCGTAGTTGCACCCGGCCTGGTTGTAGCCGGTGCGGTTGGCTTGGTCGTAGCTGGTGCAGTCGGCTTGGTGGCCGGTTTGGAAGCCGGGCCTGCGTTGGGAGCTTTGGCCGCGCCAGCCGTCTTCGGCGCAACCGTCGCGGTAGCCTGTCCCGCTCCCGGCGCTGTCTTGGCAATCGTAGCGCGCTCCAGCAGCTGAACCTTCGCGTTGGCCGCCAGCAGATAAAAACGCTCCGCTTCCCGGCCCGGCGTCAGATGCAGATAAATGTCGTCGCGCAACGTCCCGGTAGCCACCACCGGGTCATCTCTGTGTTGAACCCCAATCTGTTCAAAGGCATGGAAAGCCTTGTCGTCGATCACCGCCCGCTCTTCAATCCACCCGATCTCGTTCTTTTCGGTCTTCACTTTGACGAAGCGGCGGCCATGTTCGAGCACCTCCAGCGCCTGGCCGTTGGTCACCTCGGCCACGCGGTTCGAAACCGCCGCCACCCGGTCATGCAGGTACATCTGCCGCGCAGAAACATAGACCGTGTCGTGGTGCTCCGGATGAAAGCGGGCGCATCCCGAAGAAAACACAACGAATCCCAGCAAAAACACGGAAAGCACTGTGGCTATCGAGCGCCGCGGTGAGGAGACGAATGGGATGGAGGGTTGTGTAAGCACAGCCAGTGGAGATCCTCTAGAGGATAGCACTGAACGGCGAACAGCTCACAGCCGACAATGAACCGTCGCCAACTGTGAGCCGTTCATCCTGGGCCGGCTTTTACGGCGCCGCTGCGATGGCGACAGCTCCGACTGGGTCGGTTCCAGTCGTGCCGGTCGTCGCTGAGGTGAGCGTGCCCGAACTCAAGGTGAAAGCCTGAAGGTCGGGATCTCCAGCAAGGTCCACCGCCAGCACGTAGCCACTGGTCGAGTCCTCTGCCAGTCCAATCTGGCCCGTTGGCCCGGCCGTTGTGGTGCCTATCAAGGTCAGCGCTGTGGTTGACACCGAATAACCGGTAATGTTGTCCGTCGAGCTTCCACTGACCGCATCGTTGGCGACAAAAACGTAATTCCCATCCGAGGTAGGCAGAATGGAAAAAGGTCCCGTCCCTCCGCTTGCATACGTGGGGGTGCTGAGTGGGGTGATTCCGGAAGCCGAAATGGTGTAGACTCGCAACCCGCCCGTTTGTGTCCCAGAAGTAAGGGCATTGGACTCGCCGACATAAAGCAACCGGTTGCTGGGATCAATGGCTATAGTATTGTCGCCGCCTCCGGATTTGATCACGGGCTTATTCCCCGTGCCTCCGAAGGGATTTGCATTGCCGGGGTTGAAGTTGATCAATTCTGTTCCGCCCGTGCCCATGGCGACGAAGACATAACAGTCGGTGCACGAACTGGAATCACCGGGCGAGATCGCCAACTGTATCGGGACAGCGGGCACAACAACATGTTGCTCAGTCTCTGGAGAGGTCGCGAGCTCACCCGTACTTGAGTTGATTGCGATGGCGTACAGTGTGTTCGAGCCCGAGACAGAGACGGCATCGACCAGCCAGGAGTTGGTTGCGTCCACCTGCATGGTAATGGCAGGATCCTGAGAGATGAAGGTGCCGTTATTTCCCAGAGTCAGCGCACCGTTCGATCCAATGGTATAGAGATAGATGCCAGTGGATGTGCTCACATACAGAAAGTTGCCATTGGGAGCTACGGCGATGGCATTGGGATGCGCGGTCGGCAGGGTAAGAGCACCAATCGTAGTCAACACGCCCGAGGAAATTTGCATGGCGACAACCTGGTCTGTCGTCTGGTTCAGCACGTAGAAAACACCGCTGTTTCCGCTTGCGGCGGTGCACGTGCCAGTACCCACCTCCACGCACAGGCTGGTGGTTGCCGAGACACCGCTGGAGACACCGGTAACCGTAATATCGTATGCCCCGAGCGGCGTGCTGGAAGTGGTCGTCGCCGTCATCGTGGACGTCTCCGCTGTCGTGCTGGAGATCGAAACCGAAGACGGAGAAAAGGAACATGTCGGGTACTCGGAACTGGTGGCCCCCGAAGGCGCGGAGGTCACAGAGCAAGAAAGGCTAACCGATCCGGTGAACGAACTTCCTGGCGTCACGGTAATGGTCGAGGTGCTGCTCGAACTCTGTGCCACAGTGATGTTGCCGCTGTTGGAAAGAGTGAAACTGGTGGTGCCAGTGCTCGGATTTTGCCAGAAATCTCCGCAACCTGCTAAAAGCGGCGCCGCCGCCAGCAACAACCGTGTCCACTTTCCCATCTTCATTGCCGCTCCTTAATAGCCGTTTTCAGGCTGCTGCGTCTTCAAAAGCCGTTTTCAGGGTAGCGTCTGGACCCGCCCCTTGTCTTCAAAAACTGCGCGCACACTAATAGCTCAACATTGTGGTAGACGCAAGCCGGCGGAAATTCGCTTGAGCCTCCGCCCCGCCGCCATCTCTTTGCGCCTCAAGCTGATAGATTCTTAAAAGGATTGTGTCGATCTCGACCGCCGTGGCCGGACCTAACTCCGGAACAGGAACCGGGATGCGCGCCCAAAGGAAACCACCCATGTTCCACACCACCGAAGACCTCCGGATTCAATGGACAAAAGTCGTCCTTCCCCCCGTATTTCTCGAAGAAGAGCGCCCCATCACCGAGGCTGCTTCGACCACCATTTCCGACTCCCGCAATGAAATCTCCGCCATCCTCAACGGGCAAGACTCGCGCCTGCTTGCCCTCGTCGGCCCTTGCTCCATCCACGATCCCAAGGCCGCCCGCGAGTACGCAGCTCTGCTCCAAGACGCCATCCATGAGTTTTCCGCCGACCTGCGCATCGTCATGCGCGTCTACTTCGAGAAGCCCCGCACCACCATCGGATGGAAGGGCCTCATCAACGACCCCTACCTCGATCAGTCCTACAAAATTAACGACGGCCTCCGCCTGGCCCGCCACCTGCTCATGGACCTGGCCGAGATGGGAGTGCCCACCGGAACCGAGTTCCTCGACATGATCTCCCCCCAGTACCTCGCCGGACTCGTCGCCTGGGGCGCCATCGGCGCGCGCACCACTGAGAGCCAGGTCCATCGTCAACTCGTCTCCGGCATCTCCTGCCCCGTGGGATTCAAGAACGGTACCTCGGGCAATGTGCAGATCGCCATCGACGCCATCCTCTCTGCGGCCCACTCGCACGCCTTCCTCGGCCACAGCAAGCATGGACAATCAGCCATTCTCTTGACCACGGGAAATCCGGATTGCCACATCATCCTGCGCGGCGGCCGGGGGACGGTGAACTACACAGCCCAGAGCGTGGCCGAGACTGCGGCGACGATGGAAAAAGCCGGCCTCGCGCCGCGCATCATGATCGACTTCAGTCACGCCAACTCGAATAAGGATTACCGCCGTCAGACCATCGTCTGCCATGATGTCGCCGCGCAAATTGCCGGGGGCGACAAGCGCATTATGGGCGTGATGATCGAGAGCAATCTGGTAGCCGGCGCGCAGCAACTCGACAATCTCGCTCAGGGTCAGCCACTCGTCTACGGCCAAAGCATCACCGACGCCTGCATTGACTGGAAGGAAACCCACGCCCTGCTCGCCGAGCTAGCCGCCGCCGTCCGCGCCCGCCGCAACGCTTAATTTATCTGTATGGCTATTTATTTATCTGGAAATTGGTTGATAGATCCTGCCGTATTGACCAAAAAATGCCGTATAAACTGCACACCCATTCGTGCCGGGGTCAGTTGCACCCTGAAAAAACCTACGCCCATGTCGAGGCAGGGTCGCCGATTGTGGCGGCTTTGGATACCCTGAAGAGAGACTGCGCCCTCCCTCGACATGGGGTGGAGTCAACGTACCCCGCTCACCGTTAAGCGAGTCTAGCGGTCATGGTGGTTGGCCGCCTCAGCCGCCATTTTGATTTCGCGATTTGCATCTTCCAACAAACTCTTGGCTTTAGCCGCATGGCCACCCATGTCGAACTCGTTGGCCTGCTGCGCTGCAGAGACTTTGCCGATGGCCTGGTCGATGAAACGCTGCGCGGCAGCCAGATTTGGGTGCTTGTTTGGATTCACGTTTTGGGCAATAGTTACGGCGCTGGCGGCAAGTCCGAGCACGAGTGCGCTGCTCAGAATTACTTTACGAATATTCAAGGTGTTACCTCCAGCGCAAAACGATACCAGATTTTGGTGAAGACTGTCTGCGCCAGGAAATTCATCCGAAGCCGATGGGGCGGCAATATGACTCTTGCACCCCGTCATGGCTTCACTGCCGCCGCCGCCGTTTACCTTCCCACCCTCGGCCTGGCCCCCACCAGCACCCGTGTGCGTTCCCGCGTAATGCGAATGCGGCATGACAACCCGGCGCCGCAGGTCCGCTCTCGTACCCCGATCCATGCCACCTGGTCGGGGCCCAGCATGAACGCAGTCGCGTCGGCTGCGTTGTGGGTCTGCTGCATAAAGTAGGCGGCATCCATATCGACGTCCGCGGCCTCGGCATTCATCTCTTCGCACTCGTCCTTGGGCGGCGCGGCCGCATTCTCGGGGTGCCAGCAGTAGTCTTCATCGTGCAACAGAACGTACTTCTTGCCGTTGGTGGGGATGAAATAGCGCGGAGAAATGGTCTTGACCGCCGCGAGCGAGGCCCATTGGCTGAAGTCCTGAAGGAAATCCGGCGGCAGTTGCCCCATGCTGAGCGAGTTGTCGGTCAACTGCCTGGAAAAGATGGCGAGGGTGGGTGTGGGTTCGCCGTTTGTGGGATGAAAGTAAATTCCGCCCAGCCCGATGCCCTGCTGAATATCGAACCATAGGAAGCCCCGGCCGTTCATATGCGCGTCGGGACCGCCCGCCGTGCCCACCATGACGAAGCGGCCGTCGCGCACACTGATGGGCAAGGGCTGATTCTCAAACACCTCATCTCTTGCCTCAGAAAGCTCCTTGTCGCGGTGGTAAAAATAGCGCGTGGAGGGCGTAACCTGCTTCTCCAACTCGCGGAAGCGCTTGTCTTTGTGCAGCTCGTCAGGCATTTTCCCGTCATAGTCCTTTAGGAAGGCAAGATGACCGGCGGGAATCGGGTTCTGAAAAGCCGCGGGCGGCGGAGGCTCGGGAGGCGGCACTGCGGTCTGAGAGTCGGGCGCTTGAGCCGGGACCGAAGTGGGCGCTGGCTCCTGTGCGGGGGGCGCTGCGTTCGATTGCGGTGGGGCCTCCGGATCGGGAACTGACTGGGTGAATGCGAGAGCGGGCCAACAGAGAAAGAGCGCCGCGCAGACAGGTAGCGATGTAAATGTGGTTTTCATTTTTTCAGGGTTTCCGCAGAGTCTACGCAGGCAGTCTATCGCATTTTCTCCGCGACGAAAATTATTTTTGGATGTCATTCGATGCAGAATTTCTTGCGCCTGAATAGGGTCTTTGGGTACGGGCAGCAGGTTGAGGTCGGTACTTACCCAGGTCGCAGAAGCGAGCCCCGTAGGCCGGCTCGGGGCAGGCTCGCCGCCCCACGGACGAAGACCTGTCCGTGGCGACTCCGGCTCTGGGGCATCCGCCTTCTATGATGGTGAACAACGCACAATCAAGCGTTCAGAGCAGGTCATGTCCCCGACCATCTTCATCTCGGCAGGCGAAGCCAGCGGCGAGCACTATGGCGCGCTGCTGATTGAGGCACTCAAAAAGCAGCGCGCCGCCGCCAGCCAATCCGCCAGCTACTTCGGCATGGGCGGCGAACGTATGGCCGCCGCAGGCCTTGAGTGTATAGTCCGTTCCGAAGAGATGGCCGTCATGGGACTAACCGAGGTCGTCAGCCACCTGCCGCACATCTATGGCGAGTTTCGCAAACTGAAGCGGGCCATTCGCCAGCGGCCACCAAGCGTCGCCGTGCTCATCGACTTTCCCGAAATCCACTTCCGGCTGGCCAAAGAGTTCCACCAGCTCGGTGTTCCCGTCATCTTCTTCGTCAGCCCGCAGTTGTGGGCCTGGAAACAGCACCGCATCAAGCTGGTGCAAAAATACATCGCCAAAATGCTGGTGATCTTTCCCTTCGAGGAGCCTTTCTATCGCGAGCGCGGCGTCCAGGCCGAGTTTGTCGGCCATCCGCTGGCGGAGCTGCCGCTACCCGCCATCAGCTGCGCGCAGTTTGCCGCCGAAAACGGCCTCAATCCCGAAAGGACCTGGATTGGTCTCCTACCCGGTAGCCGCCCCAAAGAAATTCGCGATCATCTGCCGGAAATCTTGCGAGCGGCGCGACTACTAGCCGGTGATTTTGAGTTCGTTATTCCGCTCGCCCCAACCCTGAACGCAGCGCAGCGGGACGAGGCACGCCTGTTGGCAGAGGCGCACGGTGCCGGCTTGGCTCTTCACCTGGTCGACGATGCTCGCGCCACGCTCTTTCACGCCCGCGCCTCGGTCGTAGCCAGCGGCACGGCAACGGTCGAAGCGGCTTTGATCGGCAATCCTTTTGTCGTCGTCTACCGGGTCTCGTCGCTGACCTACGCCATCGCCAAACGGGTGGTCAAGGTGCCCCACGTCGCCATGGCCAACCTGATTGCCGGCAAGCGGGTCGTGCCAGAGTTGATTCAAAGCGACTTCTCGGCGGAAAATATCGTCCAACAGTTACAGCGGCTGCTACCCGACGGCCCACCCCGCCAGTCCATGATGGAGGAGCTGGCACGAATTCGGGGCTTGCTGCAGACGCAACCCACGGGCAGCGCGGAGGTCAAATCCGGCGGGGCCATTGAACGCGTAGCGGCAATCACGCTAGAGACCATCCATCTGGCCGGTTGATTTTCGTCGTCTCACACCCCGGCCACACGAACAAGGGCGCGGCAAGAACCAGGCACCCAGTCGACTGCAACTTCCGGGATTTCAAAATCGAATTATGAAATCCCAGCTTTTAACATTGGATTCAAGGCGAAAGGCAATACCGATGGCTGCGATAGTTGCTGCGATATGTAAGAAGTTGAAGATAGTTCCGCTGGGCTGCGCCGTGGCCTCCGCTCTGATGTTTGCCGCGCCGCTCTCTGCCCAGCGCCCGGAGCGAGCCACGCTTGACGTTACCGGCTACGTGATTGACGCCGAGATCGATCCAGCCACGCACCATCTGGCGGCCAAAGCGACGGTTACCTTTACCGCGCCGGAAAACGCCGAGGTCGTCAGCTTCGGCTTTCACCCAGCGCTGAAGGTGACAAAAATCTCCGACGAGGCCAGCAAGGTGCTCACCGGGGATCGCTCCGCTGACGGCACCATCCGCATCACCCCGGCTGCGCCTTTTACCCCAGGCCAGGTTGCGCACTGGACCTTTGAGTACGAGGGCATAATCACCGGCAATGAGGACGGCCCCATCGAGGGTCTCAAGCTCGCTGCCATCCAGGAGCCGATCACCTATCTGCTCTACCCGGCGCGCTGGTTCCCCATGACCGGCTACATGACCGACCGCTTCACCGCCGAAATACACATTCGCGTGCCGCAAGGGATGCGGGTCTTCGCCAGCGGCGCTCAAGGCGGCTCGAAGCCCGTCACACTGGCCAGCGGCAAGCCCGGCGATCAATACGACTTCAAATGGGACAAGCCCGGCTTTCCCGGCACAGTGATTGCCGGCCGCTACGCCAATCCAGTCTCAGCCGGCCCCGGCAATGTGAAAGTCTACCTAACCATCAGCCACCAGCAGTCGGCCAACGATCTGGCGCAAACGGCGGCCAAAGAGTATGACTTCTTCACCGAGAGCTTCGGCGCCGCCGAGTCCACTCATCTGAATGTCGTCGAACTGCCGGACGACACATTGCCCGCAGTCTGGGCACCAGAACTGGCCGCGGTCCTCGGTTCGCGAGTGGGTGACAAGAGCGGCATTCGCCTGCTCGCTAACACCATCGCCCACCAGTGGTGGGGCTCCGAGGTAAGCCCGCGCACCCTCAACGACGCCTGGATCACAAACGGCATGGCCCGCTACGGCGAGCTGATGTATGTCGAGGACGAGAGCGGTAGAAACGCCATGAAAGCGGCCATTCAGGATGTGGCTGCAGGCGCGCTGGCCTACGACACCATTCCTCTGTCGAGCGTCAACCGTCTAAGTCCCTTCTCGCCAGAGTTTCAGTCGATGACCCTGGAAAAAGGCGCCATGATCTTCCACATGCTGCGTTGGGAGATCGGCGACAAGGCCTTCCTCGCCACGCTCAAGGGCGCATTGAGCGAGTACAGCGACAAGCCGATGCGTGCGTCGGAGTTCGAGAAAGTAGCCGAGGCGCAGAGCCAGCAGCAGTTGACCGCTTTCTTTGCCCAATGGGTAGACGGCACCGGCGCGCCGCAGTTCAACGACAAGTACGCCGTCTACCGCCTCGGGAACAACAAGGGCTTCCGCACCATAGGCGAGATCGGCCAGGATCTTGACCTCTTCCGTATGCCGGTCGAGTTGCGCATAGAAACCGATGGCAAAACCGAGTCGCAAAAGATCGAAGTTGTAGGCACCGACACGCAGTATGTAGTGGATACCTTTGGCCGCCCGCGCCGCATCAGCATCGACCCGCAGGATTGGGTGCTCAAGTCCACCCCGGATTTGCAAGTGCGCATCTCCATTTTGAAAGGACAGCAACTTGTGGCCCAAGGCGATCTGGTGGGCGCGCTGGCCGAGTATCAAAAGGCTCTCGATGCCAATTCGCAGAGTTCGCTGGCCAGCTACCGCATCGGCGAGGTGCTCTTCACGCAGCGCAACTACCAGGCCAGCGTGAATGCCTACCGGGATGCGCTCCGCGGCGATGACGAGCCGCGCTGGACCGAGGTCTGGAGCCACATTGCGCTGGGCAAAATCTTCGACCTCACCGGTCAGCGCGACCGTGCCGTAAACGAGTATCGCCTAGCCGTGCAGACCAACGACAATACCCAGGGCGCGGTCAACGAGGCGCGTCTCTACCTGCAGAAGCCCTACCAGCGGCCCGAGAACGAATAAAGGCCGCAACCTTTTTCCCGATTTGAAACGCGTTCCCTTTCAGAACGCCAGCCCCGCAGACCCCTCGGTTAACTCTTGCAGCCGGCCTCCCAAAGCGGGACTATGCAGGCATGGTCCTCCTATGCATTCCATCGTTCGCATCGCATCGCTCCTTGGAGTCAGCCTCACCATTGCAGCCCTGGCCTCGTTCACAGCGTTCTGCAATCTCGCAGGACCGGCGGCCATGCCGCAAGTTTACCCCGCTTCCAGTGCTCCGTCGCAGGCCCCGCGTCCGGCCAGCGTCCAATCCCATTGTGGATTGAATGGCCTTCGCTACTCGTAACCGGCACGCCGCTGCCAGCGAATGGCAGGATCGCAGCACAAATTGAGCAACGGCCAACCCCAAGGCTGGCCGTTGCTGTTCTTTGAAGATTTTCGATTGCTTATTTGTCGCTGTGAGGCTTGCCCAGAGAGAGGACTTCCAGCTTGACCCGGGCAACCCCGGATTTGGTTATCCCCAGTTTTTCGGCGGCGCCATACGACAGATCGATAATGCGCCCCTCATAAAGGTACCCTCGGTCCGTGATGCGCACCACGACCGAGCGCCGGTTGTTGAGATCCACCACCCGCACCACCGAGCCGAAAGGCAAGGTTGGATGGCAGGCGGTCATCGCGTACATGTCGAACACTTCTCCACTGGCCGTGCGCCGGCCGTTGAACACTCCGCCATACCAAGTGGCAATGCCGTGGAGCATGTCGGTCCGTGTGGATTTTTCCGGTTTCTGCGGCGCAAGCAAGGCAGGCGTCGCGCTCGCTACCGTAACCGCAAGGGGCGCGGTTGCGGTTGGCACGGAAGGCCGCGCATCTGCTTCAACTGTCCGCGTGAAAATAACCAATCCCGCGGCCAGTAAAACAGAGCAGGCTCCCGCTACCAGCCAAATCGGCAGCGTAGATTTCGAGCTCGGGTTGCTTGATTCCCGTCGTTTTACCATCCGCCCATTTTACTAAGTGGTCACTACTGCACACAATCATTGTCAAGAAATACACGAGGAAATTTCGCTCCTAAAAGTCCCTTTTATGCCATGCATCAACCTAACTCGTTCATTATCTATGGCTTGCAAATTGCACCAAATACGGTGCAATTTGACGCTTTCTTTATGTGCTTGAGCCATTTCCCTCCATCCACCCCCGAAATCCAGGATGCCGCCGACCAGGCCTCTAATGCCTTCGGAGCTACTCCCTACTCCCAATTGCTTCCGCGAAGAACAACGCCGCTGCCTGTGAAACAACATTTCCCGCGCCGCCGTGTCTCCTGAAACAGTACATTTTTCTTCTCAGGAGGACATCTCATTGAGCCGCATTGCTTTCTTAATCCGCCCCGTCGCATGCGCCGCGCTTTTTTCGGCCGTCGCCGCTTTCGCCCAACAGCCCGCCTACACCATGGCTGGCCCCGTGCCTCCGGCCATCCGTGCAGCCAAAAGTGTCTTTGTCTCCAATGCCGGAAGCGATAGCGGGCTGTTTCCAGAACCTTTTTCGGGCGACCCCAACCGGGCTTACACCGAGTTTTATGCCGCGCTGAAGGCCACCGGCCACTTTGAGTTGGTGGCTGATCCGTCCCAAGCCGACCTGGTCCTGGAACTGCAATTAATCGCACCCAACGGCCCATCGAATGGCAGCAAGGTGAACGGCGCGTCCGACCCGCTGCCCATGTTCCGTCTGGTTGTTTATGACCGCAAAACTCACTATGTGCTCTGGGCGCTGGCTGAATCGATTGAAGGAGCTATCGGACAAAAGAGCCACGACCGCACCTTCGACGAAGCCCTCACCCGCCTTCTCAACAAGTTGGATGTGCTGGCCGGCAAGTCGCCCACCGCAGCCCATTGATAGCCTGCCCGTCGCCTGATTCGGGTTTCAATCGGTCCAGCATGCAGCCTATGCGAGCGAAAAGCGAGCGGCTGGCCCCACCGCAGGTGGCTGTTGGCCCCACCGCAGGCGGATCACTTGGTCCAGCATGCAGCCTATGCGAGCGAAAAGCGAGCTATTGGCCCCACCGCAGGTGGTTGTGTTGGACCCACCGCAGGCGGATCACTTGGTCCAGCATGCAGCCTATGCGAGCGAAAAGCGAGCTATTGGCCCCACCGCAGGTGGTTGTGTTGGACCCACCGCAGGCGGATCACT
>Ga0187847_10001179_pt1 | contig 24813 bp, 11 predicted proteins | sample June2016WEW_4_10_FD_132458 | JGI IMG/M metagenome (GOLD analysis project Ga0187847, IMG submission 132458) | Peatland microbial communities from SPRUCE experiment site at the Marcell Experimental Forest, Minnesota, USA - June2016WEW_4_10 | ecosystem: Environmental > Terrestrial > Soil >...
CCATGCGGCCTATCGCCCTCGGCAGAGGCAACTGGATCCATATCGGGAGCGAACCAGCCCGCCCCCGCGTGGCCGCTATCATCTCCGTGATCGAAAGTTGTAGACGTCTCAAAGTTCCGGTGCACGATTACCTCCCCGCCATACTTCCCGGACCTGCAAACCCGCCGCTTCAAAGCATCGCAGGCCTCACTCCCGGAGCCTGGGCCGCAAAAACGCCCACCATGCACTTGGTCTGACGCGTACAGTAAAAGGCCACATCGATTTTGCGCAACCTAACTTCACTCCCCCGGAGTAATGATGAAGGGCCCCGTCATCTTCACGCTGTCGCCGGCGGCAAATGCAGCTTGTCGCATTCCGCCCAACCCGATGTCCCACTTTGGCGACGCGAGTTCGGGCATCGGCGTTGCTTGAAACAGCTTCTTGCACTGCCGCGCCGTCCACCTCGCCCACCTCTTCGACTTCTTCCGCCGTGCGCTATCGGTCGAGATTCCCGTGCCTGCATACATCTGCCGGTAGAGTTTCGACAGAAACATGAAGGCAACCCTGGATCGTAAGTTGGGTGTGCAGGACGACCGCTGCCAGATAGCCCCCCAGTTATAAAATTTGTCCCACACTTTTTGAGTACGTTCTCGAATCTCATCTGAACTCATCGTAGGATGCGGCGTAAACATCTTGGGTCGAATCGCCGTGGGAATCAGCCAGTAGCGAGTAATAGGTACATCGCCCACCATGGTAGGATTCAGCGCTTGTTCCTTCTCCCAGCGCCCAAAATCCACCGTACCCGGAAACGGCGTCATCATCACGAATTGAGCAAAGGTGATGCCCGCTCTTTGCGCCATATTCACCGTGGCATCGAAGGTCGCCGGCTTGTCTGTTGGCAGCCCGAAGATGAACGATCCCAGCACGTGAACTCCGTGCGCCTTGAACGTCTGTAACTGCTTGGCCAGTGCATCGCCGGATAGGTTCCAGTCCTTGTAGACTGCCTTGAGTCCCTCCGGTGTAACTGCCTCGATCCCGACAAGCGCGCCCTTGATGTTAGCCTTCTTCATCGCATCCAGAAACTCTACGTCTTCGCCTGCCTCCATCGTCATCTGGGTATAGAACACCATATCTTTCGGTAGCTTGGCCAACTCATCCATCAGTCGAAACCGCTCCGCGCGAACGGCCGTCAACTCTTCTAACTTGGCGACATTGTTCTGCTCCTTGGCCAGCCGGAGATCGGTGAAGGTCACCGGATAGAAGTTATCATCAGCCAAGGCAATAAAGCGAAACCCGAGCCGCCGTAGAGTTACTATCTCGTCGATAACTCTTTGATGACTTCGTTGTCGCGGTTTTTGTCCATCCGTCCGCCACACGCTGCAAAAAGAGCAGTGTTTCGGGCATCCGCGAATGGTTTGCACCGAGGCCCACATATATTTCTCAGGGTCCATCAAGTCCCAGCGCGCAGCCAAAAACTCGCTTCCGCCAATCCGCCCGCCGTCATATACCTTTTCCAACTTGCCCGCCATACAATCGGTGACGGCCTTGCCCCAGGCTACATCGCCGTCTCCAGTTACCACAGCATGCGCTTGCCCGCGATCTAACGCCTCTTCAGGAAACAACGTGGCGTGAATTCCGCCGTAGATTACCCACGCGCCGCGACTGCGTGCCATCTTGCCTACTTCGTAGCCGCGCAGCGCATTGCCGGTATGCACGCTGATGCCTACGATGTCTCCCGGTTGAATCGTCTCTGGCGAAATTTGCTCCAGAGACTCATCGACAAGAATCGGATCGCCCGCCACCTGGGGTGTCGCTGCTGCAAGCACAAACAACCATCTAGGTGTAATAACCGCGGTGCCGAAAGCATTGTCGCTTGGATTGACCAGATGAACGCTCATCGGATCCAACCTTTCCTCATACGAGTACGGTGGCCACGAAGAGCGTCTTCGCATTCGGGCGCAGTTTTCGCGGAGTTATTATTCCGCGGAAAACTGCCGAAGTCGACTATTCCCCTCTGGATTTTGCTAATCTAGCAGGCTTGTTGTAACTGCGCGTGGTCTCAATTGACCACTTTTGGAAGTAAGGGCCCGCAATCTGTGAACGCTCTGAGAATTTATTCGATGCCCCGCCTCATCCAACCCGGCGGCACTCCTCTACCGGAATCGCCACTTGCTCGACGATCTCCAGTCCGAACCCCTCAAGGGCGGGAATATGCATGGGGGTATTCGACAGCAGGCGAATTCGCTGGATGCCGAGGTCCGACAGGATCTGGCCGCCCAGACCGATGGCGCGCAATATTCTTCCCGTGCGGGCCTGGACGCCTTCACGCACACGCAGTTCATGATGCAGAACCAGCCGCCCTCCGTCCGAATCGGGCTCGGTATGCATAGCCGCCGCTCCGCCCGGCTCGAATGCGCTCACCGGCTGCAGCGCGTGGTCTATCTCAAAGCCTCGTGAGGTATTGTGCAGGTAGAGTATAGCGCCGCAACCCTCCTCGGCAATCATGCGCATCGATTGATCCAAAGTCTCGCGACAGTGGCAGTCAGCCGCAAAAACGTCGCCAGCCGTGCATCGGGTATGAACGCGTACCAGCACGGCGTGCTCGCAAGGCGTCTGCGCCCCCGTCGCTTCGGACACCGGCGCACCCAAATCCCGTGGCAAACGCGTAATAGCAGGTCCACTGTTGAAAGCAGGGCAGCCAGCGCAAAGGTCGCCGCGTACCAGCGCAATGTGGCTCTCGCCGCCGTTCACCTCGCTCTCGTAGGCGATCATGCGGAACTCGCCGTAGCGCGTCTGAATGCGGCTCTCGCCGGCGCGCACAATATAGCGCTCGTGGCGCAGCCGGTAGCGGATCAGCTCCGCCACAGTGAGAATCCGCAGCCCGTGCTCCTGGCAGAACGGAATGAGATCAGGAATTCGCGCCATCTCGCCGTCGTCGCGCATGATTTCGCAGATGACGCCCGAAGGAGTGAGGCCGGCCAGCCGCGCCAGATCGACAGAAGCCTCGGTCTGCCCAGCTCGCACCAACACGCCCCCTTTGCGCGCGCGCAGCGGAAAGATGTGGCCGGGCCGCGCCAGGTCGGTATAGCTGGCGCCGCTGGCAATGGCGGTGCGGATGGTCTGCGCTCGATCTGCGGCCGAGATGCCTGTGGTCACTCCTTCCCGGGCTTCGATAGTCTCGGTAAACGCCGTGCCGAACCGCGAGGAGTTCTGTTGGGTCATAGGGAAGAGGCGCAGATGGTCGGCGCGCTCCTCGGTCAGCGTAAGGCAGATCAGGCCGCGACCGTATCGCGCCATGAAATTGATGGCCTCCGGCGTCACAAACTCGGAGGCCAGGGTGAGGTCACCCTCGTTTTCCCGGTCCTCATCGTCGACCACAACAATCATGTGGCCGGCGCGCACCTCATCCAAAGCGCCGGGAACATCGATAAATGGGGGCTCGAAGCTGCGTCCGGTTTCTGGCATAGCGTTCTTCTTATTGTCGCCTATCACAGCCGCAAACAGCAAAAGTGCCGGGCCAGACGCTGGTGAGTGTGCCGGTCACCCGCTAGGAATCCGGAAGTTTGAAGCCTTTCGGCGTTTGCCGGGGCAAAAGCGATTTGCATAAAGCGAGCAATGTCCGGGCTGAAATCACAGGTTCCTAAAGCGTGACTAGCCAACGACGAACTCCATCGATTCGTCTCCAAAAGCAAGCAGTCTGTCATGAATGGGAAGGCTATTTTGCGTCAACCCAGAATACCTCCCGGCAACATGGGCGTTCACCAAGACCTCTCTCATCAATGTCGGCCTAAGCGACACGGAAGAATGCAAAACCAGCGATCCGGATTTATGAGCCTGACATAACCCTGCGGAAACCTTATACCTCATATTGCGCAACAGCTTTCTTTACCCGATCCACCATGGGTGCCAGAAATTTGATCCTCCCTGAAGTGTGCTGCACAACGCCTACGGTCTGTTCAGTCATAGAAGCCACATGGCTAATATTGCTGCTAATGTCGTTCATAGCCTCGGTCTGCTGGGAGGAGGCGCTGGCGATCTCTGAAACCATGCGAACGGCATCGGTCATCAGTTGATTGATTCCGTTCAAAGCATTTTGCGCCCCTTGCACCATGGTCAGACCATTCGTAACCTGCGTTGAGCCAGTATGCATGCCGGTGATGGCCCGCTCACTGTCGCTTTTGATCTTCACGATCAGCGCATCGATCTTTGCAGTTGCCTTAGTGGTACGATCAGCGAGACTGCGGACTTCGTTGGCAACCACTGCGAAACCGCGCCCTGCCTCACCGGCGCGAGCAGCTTCAATAGAGGCATTGAGCGCCAGCAGGTTGGTCTGGTCGGCTATCTCGCGGATAACACCGGCTATCTCGCCGACCTGGGCGGAACTTGTCCCCAGCGCTTCGACACTGGAAGTAGCGTCCTGGATGGTTTTCGCCAGATTGTGGATCTGATCGGTGGCGTTTTGCGAAATGCTCGCCCCTTCTGACGCCCTTTTCCCGGTTTCGATCACTGTGCTGTCGGTATTCTGTAGATGTTGGGAAACCTCCTGGATGGTCAGGCCCAACTCAGTGGCGGCGGCGGCTACCGAAGCGGAATCCATGTTCTGCGCGGATGCGGCCTGCTGGATCTCCGCCACATTCTTGAGTACATCCTCCGCCACACCTTGCACCTGGTTGACCGCTTCGCCGATGCACTGCACAGTGGATTGGACCCAACTAACTAGAAGCCCCAATTTGCGGCCAATCGATCCCAGGCAGTCCTGCCGGTCGGATTCAAACCGTATCTTCAGGTTGCCGCTTGTCAGTAACTCGTCCAGATAAGATTCGATCCGCTTCAGGTCTCGTGCCAAGTTAGGCAGGAACCGAAATAATGTCAAGAACGCGGCCAGCCCGCTCAACGCAAAAACAGTAGTAGCTGCCGTCTGCAATTGGGGATAAGCCTTCCCGCCAGCATAGTCGACCAGTCCGATCCCGGAAGCCAGCAGTGCCAGAAGCGAACTAAGGACGAGTTGAAACTGGACCTTAGTGAAGATTTGCATTTTGGATTTGCGTAGCAGAACCGCGCGGCCCGCCTCAATCTTCAGAGAAGTATCACCGGCGTTGATCCGTTGGTAGGCCTTGCTGGCCGCAGCGATTTGTTCGCGAGACGGACGATGACGCAATGATTGATAACCAACAATCCTGCCACCTTCGCGGACCGGCGAAACATTGGCCAGAACCCAGTAGTATCCGCCATCTTTGCGGCGATTCTTTACGATTCCCTGCCAGGGGCGACCCTGTTTGAGAGAATGCCACAGGTCTGCAAAAGCTTCCTTCGGCATATCCGGATGACGCACCAGATTATGCGGCTTGCCAATCATCTCCTCGACCGCATACCCCGAGATCGAAGCAAAGGTGTCGTTTGCCTCGACAATGATGCCCTTCAGGTTGGTTTGCGAGTAAATAAACGCATTCTCAGGAAGAACGGTTTCCACGTTCGTAACGTGCACATCTCTGGCCATCAACGATCTCCTTAAACTGCACTACTTTCTTATCCGCCACATGCCAGCAGATTGCTATGAACGGTAGTCGATTCCCCAAAAAACAGACTTCCTTCCGAGAAACTATCGGGATAAAGATCCGCTATAGTACTTAATCGGCAGTAAAGCACTTTTATTCAGTTGAAGCGGCTGGTCCAGGTCTGATCGACCCGAAATGATTGGGTGGCCCACGTCTCGTTTTTGAGACAAGGGAGACGATCATTTCGGGTCGATCAGACCTGGACCACCCGGATAAATCCTCTTAAACGCCGCGGGCTCCGGGAGCCTTCTCGGCCGCCTGCCGGCGGGAGGACACAAGATTCCAGTCGCCATGCCGACTTTTCATTCTATTCTTCAAGAAGCGCTTGACCCTGCCCTTACGTCATGGTCGAAGATGTTTAAGGTAAGACCCATGAGCACTCTCCGCATCCAGGAGTTCGCAAAACTTGGCGGCGTTACTGTACGGGCTTTGCATCACTACGACCGGCTCAAGCTGCTATCGCCCGCGCATCGATCAGAGCGAGGCTATCGGCTCTACTGCCACGAGGATCTCGGCCGTCTGGAGCGGATTCTCGCGCTGCGGTACCTGGGGCTTTCGTTGCGCGAAATCGCCGCGCTGCTGAACACCCCAGTTGGCCGTGGCGCAGAACCGCTGACGGTCACGCTTGCGCGGCAGCGGGCGGCGCTGGGTGAGCGGCGCGACGGCCTGGATCGCGTCCTGCGGGCCATTGAACTTGCACAACTGCGCGCACAGAACGTTTCGAAAACCGAGAGAGCGGAACCCGAGTGGCTCCTCTACCAGACCATCTTGAAGGAAATTGAAATGCAAGAGGCCACAGACTGGACGGAAAAATACTACAGTCCGAAGGCTGTTGAGGCGCTTCGGGAGCGGCGGGCAGCCATGACACCTGAACAATGGGCAAAGATTGGCGCCCAATGGAAGGCTTTGTTCGCCGATCTTCAGAGCGCGCTCGACCGCGAGGTGCCGCCAGACAGCGCCGAAGGCCGGGCGCTGGTCGCGCGTTGGATGCGCCTGGGCGACGAGTTCTCGCAGGGAAATTCGGAAATTGGCGAAGGCTTCCGGCGAATGTACGAAGACGAGAGCCATTGGCCGGATGATGAAAAAGCTTCCAAGATAAGGTCAACCATGCCCAAGCCCGAGTACCGAGCTTTTTTCCATCAGGCGGTTCAAGCCTGCCTGCGGCATGGATGATCACGGCAGGCTGCTCCATCACATGGAACGGCGCCTTACATTCCAAGGAGAGAACGATGGTTGCGCCCAAGAGAAATATCTCGGCGGTGATTTCTTTGTTCTTTGTGGCTCCGCTGGTGGCGGAGTACCTGCTGGGAGATCTGCCGTTAAAGCTGCTGGCGGCACTGATTGTATTGGCGCCAGCATACGGTGGCGGGGCGGTACTGATTCGAGAGACTGCACGGCGGACGGGTCGTGGCTGGCCGACGATGCTGACTCTGGGCGCGGCCTACACGTTGATCGGCGAAGGCTTGGTAACGCAGTCGCTCTTCAATCATGACTATCTGAAGATGCAGATGCACCTGCTTGACCCTGCCTATATTCCGGCGTTGGGCATCGGAGGCTGGTGGACGTTGTTCATGTTCAACCTTCACACGTTCTGGAGCATGGGCGTCTCGATTGCGCTGGTGGAGGCGCTCTTTCCTGGCGAAGCTGAGATTCCGTGGCTGGGGCGGGTTGGTGATTCGCTCGTCGCTCTAGTGTTCGTGCTTGGTTCAGCCGCGAGCTTCGGCATCGGATTCAAGCAGAACCGGTTCATAGCATCGCATGCGCAGCTTCTTAGCGTGACGCTGCTGAGCGTGTTGCTGATGGTGTGTGCATTTCTGATTCCGTCGCGGAGATCGCACGTGGCCGACGGTAAGATGCCGAGCCCTTGGATTACGAGTCCATGGATCACAGGAGCTATTGCATTCGTGCTGGGCATGGGCGTTTTGTACACGCAGCCGAGGTGGGGCTGGGCTGCCGTGGGTGCGTTGCTGGCGATCGACGCGGTCTTCCTCGTTCTGGTCACTTTCTTTTCGCGACAAACAGGATGGGGCGCGCTGCATGTTTTGAGCTTGGCAGCCGGCGGGGCGATGAGTTACGGCATTCACGCGTTTACTGCGAGGCCGCTTATCGGCGGACTGATGTGGACGCGCGTCAGCAACACGGTTTTTCTCGCCGCTGCTATATGGCTGATAGGTTTGGGTGCGAGGCGCGTCATCCGCTACCAGACGCTTGCGTAGGATGATAGTCGAACATCATGCAGGCGGGGAACTGGCGTGGGCGCGCAATGATGCAACATGCTCTGGGCGAGTGCCGCTTGGCTGCTTGCTAATCGCTTCGTTGATATCGTTGATCTCAAAGAATAGCGCAGCCATATCTTAGAGCATTGTCGGCAGTCTGGGGGCGTCCTGAGGGGCGTCCCCAGACTGGCTGTGGTTAGAAGGTCAGACGCAAGGCGCCTTGAATTAAACGAGGCGAGTTTGCCTGCTCAAGAACCTGGCCGAACTGAGTTGAATCGGCCTGGGTTACAGGAGGGGCGAATTGCACACGGTTGAAGGTGTTGAAGGATTCGACCCGGAACTGCAACGCAAGCTGGTCGTGGATGGAAGTGGATTTGACGACAGACATATCCCAGTTGTTGACTCCCGAGGACTTTATCGCGTCATCGGTGCGCGACTCGTTGCCGAAGCCATAAGACGCGCTCGAACCGGGGCCCGAAAGTCCTGGAGTGTTGGGCAGCGTGAAGCAAGAGGTGTTGAACCACGTTGCTCCCGACAACGAGCGGGAATATCCAGAGCCACCGACGTTCTTCGCGCAACCGGCAGTGTAGTTGGGCCGGATTGTGCCTGCGCCGAAGAACTTGCTTAAGTTATTTCCGGAGGTATTCAGGTATAGAGGATAACCGGATTCCAAGGTGCCAATTCCGTTTGTTGACCACCCCGAGACCAGCTTGTCCGCTATTCCGTGAACACCGGAGCCAAATCGTTGTCCCTTCCCAAAGGGAAGGTTCAAAATATAGTTGGCGACCATGCGATTGGGAACGTCATAGCTATAAATCGAGCGTTCGGCCTTGGGGTTGTTGTAGTCCTGATAGAAGCCTTCGCCGTTCCCGCCGGAGCCGCCTGACTCTTGCTCCAGGGTGGGAACGATGCCGTCCGTATCGGTAATCATCTTCGACCAGGTGTAGGCGCCACCAATCTGACCCATCGCCTTAAACCGCTTTTGCACGTTCACCTCCAACGCATCGTACGAAGATGTGCCGTGATAAGCGGTGGAGTTTACATAGTTGGTGTATGCCGGAAAGGGCCGAAGAGTCTGCCCATAGGTCTGATATGCAGACGGCAACTTCACGCCGTCGTAAACAATGGCGGGGTTCGCTGCTGTGGTAAGGAGGCTTCCATTGCACTGAGCCGCGGTGGTATAAGCGGTGCCACCGCAGATGTCGTACTGATCGGATAGTTGATCGAGCCCATTGCTAATGGAAGACAAATGAGCTCCGAGCGTATGCGCACCGCCGACGGTGACGGCCAGTTCGCCTCTGAACTGATGACCGAGGCTCACATTCATTGACTGCGAACGTGGATACGGCTCCCACGGGTATGGAGCGCTTACGCTGCCACCAATGTAGCTGTACATAAAATTCGCATTGGCTCGCCCCTGCGCCGTCACCATACCGTTAGGATATTGGGTCGTGGCGGGGAAGGGGTTGCTCAGTGTGTAGCAGGTGACAGGAGTGGTTGTGTTGCAGCCCGCTTTGAAATTCGTCGCCGTGTTTGTATTGATGGTGGAGGCGGAGTTAACCGGCGAGTTTCCTGCCCAGGCGCCGGTCTGAGAGTCGTTTGGAAGGTAGGATAGCGCATAGCCGCCGCGAATCACTGTATCCTCGGTCAGGCGATACGCAAAGCCAAAGCGAGGGGCAAACGCGTCGTTGAATGGAACCAGGGTGGACCGATACCCGTAGAGGCTTGACGCCACCAGTCCTACCGTTCCAGTGATCCCCGTGTTGGGGTCGACCGTAGCAGGAAGAAGCACTGAGGCATTGTTGCTGTTCTCTGTAGGTGCTCCCATCAAATTAAATCGGAACCCCATGTTCAGCGAAAGTTTCGGGAGTGCCTGCCACGTATCCGAGACGTAGTACCCGCTGTAGTTGTTGAAAGTGGTCGCTCTCTTGACGTTCGTGATCGTGCCCTTATCGAAACCTCCGAACAGGAAGTTGGCCCATTCGTCGCCGCCAAGATCGTCGCTGAAGGTAAAGCTGCCGGAGGGTGCTGCATCCGTGCCGACATCCTCTCTTTGCTCCAGCAGGCCTTCCGCGCCCATCTTCAGAGTGTGCTTGCCGATGATTTTGCTCAGATCGCCACTGACGTGATAGTTGTTGTAGAAAACCTGACTAACATTGGAGTAAGCGAAGTTGAAGAGGTTATGGAGTTGAGTCCCCCCAGTGAAGGACCAAGCCGGAAAGTTTTTATCGGTCATAAAAGGAGCCAGCGTCGTATAAGCTGAGCCAAACTGCGATAGGTTGACACTTCCGTCAGCGACACCTGGCGGAACCCCGTTTTGCATTTGCCTGAGGTAATCGACGTGAATGTCCAGAATCGTGCTGGCATTGAAGGTATATGTATCACCCACAACTAACTGATTGGTATGGTTGTGGTGCTGGGAGTTCGCGGAGTTCCAGCCGTTGGCATTATTCATGTAATTGTTAGCCAAATCGGTCAACGGCCAGAAGGTAAACCGGGAAAATAATCTGTTGCTGCTGGTTATGTTGTAATCGACGCGCCCGGACATCTGATACCCATCGGTGCCGTCGGCCAGTGTGGTGTAGTAGTTGTCAACCGCATTGCTCGGATTGTTGATATTGTTCGGGTAGAAAGTTGCCATTGTCGCGGCGGTCGGATCTTCGCAACCCGCAAGGTTGTTGATCGTCCAATTTCCGGGCACGGCGGCGGTCCCTGCATTGTGCGTAACAGTGCAGAGGCCCCTGGGATCGGAAACCTTGGGATTTTTCAGGACGCCAGTCGAGCTATAGACCTCTGGAATGACGCCGGTCTGCATGGCGGGGGTCGGAATGTTGGTCTGGTACGGTACGCCTGCGCGTATATGAACGCCCTCCCAGCCATAGAAGAAAAATGCCCTATTCTTCCAGATGGGCCCACCAACCGTTCCGCCAAATTGGTTCTGATTCCATTGCGGCCGTGGCGCACCATTTCGACTGGTGAAGAAGTAGTTTGCATTGAGCACATTGTTTCTCAAGTACTCATAGGCCGTGCCGTGAAAGGCGTTGGCGCCGCTCTTGGTGGTCATGTTCACCACACCGCCGCCGAACCTGTCGAACTCCGCGCTGACGGCGCTGGTATCGACCTTGAACTCCTGAATCACGTCCTGCACGGGAACCACGCCAGGGAAGTTCTTGTTCAGGATGTTGACGGAAGCGCCATCGATATACATCGAACTTTGGTCCGGAAAGCCGCCACCAATTTGATAGTTGCCCCAAGCCGCGCTGGAAGTATCGGCGCCGGAGTTACTGCCGATGCCTGCGTTCAATGCAGCTCCCCCAGCGGTAGATCCCTGAGGCACCACACCCGGAACCAGTTCCATCAGGTTAAAGGTATTGCGGCCGTTGAGAGGCATCTCCGCAACCGTTCTGCCTTCCACCGAAGATCCCAGCGTTCCTTGTTCGGTCTCCAGCATCGGAGCCGCAAAGGTGACTTCCATGGTCTCGGTCACATCGCCAATCTCCAACGCGGCATCGACGCGGACGGTGGTATCTACCTGCACCGTGATTCCCGAGCGAGAAAAGTGCTTGAAGTTCTCAGTCTCCACATCTACTTGGTAGTCGGCTGGCACCAGGCTTACGAAGCGATAGTTGCCGGACGCATCGGTGGCAACGGTATGCTTCTCGTTGGTTTCAATGTCGGTGATAGTCGCTTTCGCGTTGGAGACAACCGCGCCCGAGGTGTCCGTTACGGTACCCACGATCGACCCATAGAATGTCTGTGCGTTGATTGGCAAGGACAGCAGACCCAACATCATCACCATCAAAGGCAGGATCAACAGCCTACTCATAAAGAATCTAGAATTCATCACTTCCTCCTCCATAAACCCGGGGTTTGCCCGGATTGGAAATTACCCCTGTTCTTCGCGCTTTTCATTCCGCCCCGACAGCTTGCGATTGGTCGGGATTAATTGACTACGGAATTTTCGAATCGTAGATCGGGGCAACGGGCATAGAGCCCAGAGGGGTGTTCGTCGGCAGCATTGACGTCTGTCCATTCAGCGAATAGTTCGTTGCGAATGAATCGCGCTGCAAGACGATTATTGGTGGGAGTAGCGCGGCGCTCCCTTCGCCAATCCCTTAAGCTTGTAGATCCAAGTGCCGGTGGGATCTCCTGCCGCCACGGCGTAAACCTCGTCCGTGCCAGGTTTGAATTCGATATTGCTGGTGCTCAGCAGATCGCCTCGTTCGCGGCCAGGCATCTGCACTACGGCAATGGGCTTTCCATTTTTATCAAAGACAAAAATCCGGCCCTGAAAATTCATGGCCAGATACACGTTGCCGTATATGTCGACGCGAATACCGTCGCCGCCCAGCCCGTTCAGCGTATACACCGGCTCGACCTGTTTCACCGATTTGCCGGCGTCGTCCAGTTCGATATGAATTAACTGTTTGGCCCTGGAACAGGCCACCCACATTGACTTCTCATCGGGCGAAAATGCAATTCCGTTGGGCGTGATCAGATTGGGCACGAACGGCTCGCAGGTTTGAAAATCCGGAGTCAAGCGGTAAACTCCACCCGTCGGATCTCCCGCTCTGCCGGTAAAGTCAGTTACATAGAGATAGCCGTTGGAATCAAAGGTCAGATCGCTCGGCGTCGACGGCTTGCCGTTCCAGCGCGCGGCAATAGGTTTCAGATCGCTTCCGTCTGCGTTCGCCACCAGGAGCCGCCCGTCCAAACAGGCAATTAAGATCCTGCCGTCCTTGTGGATCGCGTGATCGGTCAAGCGGACGTTGTGCTGGCTGATGAGCGTGGAAACTTTTTTATCGGGCGTGATGCTAAGGATGCTTCTGTCGACACGGCCGGCCAAGCCCTTGCTGGGATCGGGTCCGGGATAAGCGGCCATCACCGTCAGATTGTTCTTGCGATCGAAGGCCATACCCTTCAAAAAGACATTGCGATCGTCGACCTTCAGCCACGGCTCGGCCTTGATTTGACGCAGAGCCGCCTCGACCGGATCAAGCGGTGAATTTTGAATGTAAGGGTTGCTCTCCTGGGCCAGAGCGCTCCGTATCAGCGCTGGAAAGCTCATTCCGATACCCGCGGCAATCGAACCTTGGGTAATCGCTTTCAAAAATACTCGTCTATCGGCCTTCAACATCAGGCTGGCCTGTCGTTCAACGCGAGATAGGATAAATCCAGGGAGGCAGGTCAGGAATACCGGTTATCGGTGCAGGAAAATCCGCAGTACGGATTCCTCGTTTGGAACTCACCGGCCGGAAAGCCGTTTCGGGAAGTTAGTGGACTTAGTATCTCACACTGTGAACCCGCTTTCAAGTTGGAGCGAGACACCGGATATCTGGAGCCTCGCCAACAGGACCTGCCGCGCCTCAAAAAATGATATGTAAGGGGAAGGACCGATCCGATTTCCAAATCCTAACTTTAACGTGGATGAAGAACTCGGGCTGGTCGCACCGTGCTTGAAATAGAGAGTTTACACGTTTCCCCGTACTCTCGGCTCACAGCTTGCTGAGCGGCAAAGTGTACGGTTTGTAGGCTGGCCTCGCTGTGGACAACACAGCCGAAGCGACAGCAGCAGGGGCGCTCTATTCCGACGTAGCAGGCAAAGTCGCAGTGCTTGCCAAGACAACGCCAATACTCTTATAGGTTTGGTCGTGCTTGGTTACACAATTTACTAATGTTCGGGGGAAAGGCAGAGATTGTCGTCAATAAGGGCGTGTTCCTATTGAGAAAATTCTGTTAACTCTTGACCTTGTCTACGGAGAAGGTCTCTATTTGCATTTATAAATGTCACCAGCGCGTTGGCCTAAGCAATGCGACGCTGGTCTGAACATACCAGCGTCACTGTTTCTTTTTGTCGAAAATGCCAGTCTTATCGCATGGCTGGCATTCTCTTGCTTGTCGCGAGATACAAGGTGGCTAAGACGAACTTACTCGCCGGGATTCAACACGACGAATCCGCCGGAATGGCTGATGTAAATTCTATGGAAAATGGACGTGGGCAAAAGGCCGACTGCGTCGAATGCAATTGCGCGGCGGGACTGAACCAAATCCAGGTTGCGGACCATTGTCGTGCCAATTCTAATTGCGATGTCGGAATGGGTGGTGATTCCATTCGCCCCACTGCTTGCAGCCACGGATCCACCCCAAGACTGGGATGGAAACGAGTCATGGCTGGCAGGGAACAGTTCCAGCATCTTTGCTCCGGAATCCAACTGTAATTGCAGCTTGCCGCCGCTCGCTTCCACAAATTCCACCCCGATCAGCAAGCGGTTGGTCGTGCGCGTTCCGTCATGTTTGCCCATCGTCCCAAATAGGCATCGCTCCCCTGCAGGTGCTTCTTCGCCAAAGCGCAATATGCGTGCTCTGTAGTCGATGAGAAAATCGAAATTCGAGAGGAAATCCTCGCCCAGCACGCCGCGAATGCCCGGCGCCTCGTGCTTTACCTTATCCAGCTTGTCGATAATTACTCTCAGTTCGGAGACCTCAGAATCGCCGACCCGGACTTCCTTCAGACGTACCAACAGGTCCTTCCGAACATCCGAAACAGTGGTGAGCGAAGCCTCGCCGACGGCCGGAGCCTGCAACTGCTGCGCAAGGCCTGGGTCGATCACGGTGCGAGTGGTACCCGTGTCCAGCAAGAAATCGAAGGGTCCGGCGCCATTGACCATCGCTTGAACGACAATCAGGTAGCCGTCGTGTAATTTGAACTTTATTATTTCGTTTGTTTGCTTGTCTTGCGCCGCCAACACTCCGGGCAGAGCAAACATCGACGTGAGAAGAAGACATTGGGCGGGAAATCGGCATCTGTCCATCGGGCGTCCCTCCAGCACTCCGAAAGCTTGCAGGTGGAGACCCGGACGAGACGCGAAGAGATTAGAGCAATCTTAGAAAACGACATCGATCCGGGAAAAAACATCAAACAAACAGAAGGTGGACCGTCATCATTGTGGCGTTCCTACCGGCCGTGCGCTTAATTCGCTTGAGCAGTTACTGTCCCAGAAATGTATCCCTAGTCATGGGGCATTGTCTATAGGAGGAAATGAGGAAATTAGCTGCTATTCTGCTCTGGATCGCACCTACAATTCCGCAATTCATACTTTTGCAGTGAGGGATCTATCCTTAATTAGCCCAGGCGAGGATGCCGCGGGGCAGATTAGAGCATTTTCATAATGGTGCTAACAAGCGGCGTATGTAACGATTTGGTCTTTGAAGAAGGCTTTTATTCTCTTCGGATTGCTCCTCATTGCCGTCCTGTTCACAGTTGCGGCCTGGCGGAATGATGCACTCCGAGGTTATCGAGTACCAGAAAAACCTTGCATCTGGCCTTCCGGATAGCAGCCTTCAGAAATTTTGTAAGATCGTGCCGTAAGTATCCCGTAAATTTATCGTCGTTAGCGTATTCAAGAGGTCATTCGTTTCTCTATGGTAAAAATAATTGGTTAGTTCTGTGGTCAGAGAGTTCGCTGAATCTCTGCCGGTTTCATTCTTCCTAAATCTCACCCGCTGTTCGTTGCTGGAGAAAGCCCCCATGAATAAAATTCGCATTGGCAATCGATCTCACGTTGCCCTCTACCGCACTTTGTGTCTACTCCTTGTCCTTTTGGTCATTGGGTCTGGTATCAGCGTCTTTGCACAAAGTTTGAACCTGTCCGCAGCCACCGAGTACTCCAACCTGCAGATGGGCACCGCGCCCGCAATGGCGGTCTTCAACAGCAAGCTGTATGTTGCCTTTCGCGCTAACGACGCAAGCAACGCGCTGTTCGTTACGTCGTCTTCAGACGGTGTGAACTTCCCGACTGCAACTGGATACGGAAACCTTTTGATGGGGAGCGCACCGGCGCTGGCCGTCTTCAATAACAAGCTGTTTGTTGCCTTTCGTGCGAACGATTCAAGCAACGCGCTGTTCGTTACGTCGTCTTCAGACGGTGTGACCTTTCCGACTGCAACCGGATACGGAAGCATCCAAATGGGTGGCGCACCAGCGCTGGCCGTGTTTAACAACCAGCTTGTCATCGCCTACCGTGCCAACGACTCATCAAACATTTTGTATACCACTACGTCATCGGATGGCGTCACTTTTAGCGCGCCAGCAGGCTCATCGGCGGATGCGATAGGCAGCGATCCGTCACTGGCAGTGCTGAATAGCCTGCTTTATGTTGCCTTCCGCGCCAACGATGCGAGCAATCAGTTGTTTGTCAGCTCCACGTCGAACGCCTCAAGCTTCCCGACGGCGATGGGTTATCCCGGCATCCTGATGAACGATGGACCGGCGCTGACAGTCTTCAATAACCAACTCTACGTCTCGTTCCAGGCGGACGATTCCAGCAATACTCTATTTCTTGCAGCATCCAGCGGCGCAACCACCAGCGGCGGGTCCGGTGGAACTTGCTGGGCAGCGTGGAGTTCCACTGCTGTTTATACGGCTGGCGGACAGGTAAGTTACAACGGCGAGAACTATCAGGCAGCCTATTGGACGCAAGGGAACAACCCGGCCACCAGCAGCGGAGCAGCCGGCAGCGGCCAGCCCTGGATCCCTGAAGGCAGCTGTGGTGGCGGCACCACCACAACCTCCGAGGGCTTCCCGAGCAGCGCAACCGGCTATCCAGCGATCGAGATTGGCAGCGCACCGGCAATGGCATCGTTCAATGGAGCGCTTTATGTCGGCTTCCGATCGAACGATTCGCGAAACGTCTTTTTCCTTACCAATTCCGGCAGCAGTACATCATCGAATGGGGCCGGTATCTTTGCTCCATACGACGATCTGGGCAATGCTGAAGGCGAAACTGTAGTTGCTGATGCACATACTGCCGGCCTCAAGGCGATTACGCTGGCCTTCCTTGTGGACGGCGGCTGCGTTGCCAACTGGGGCGGCCTGGGTGGCAGCATCACCAGCGCAACCTTCTGGAATGGCACCAGTGTCGCGTCGGCGGTGAACGCTCTCTCGAGTGAAGGCGTACAGGTCATCATCTCGTGGGGTGGTTCAAGCGGCACGGTGCAGAGTTCGTGCACGAATGCAGCTTCCCTGCAGGCGATGTATCAGTCCGTGTTCAATACCTTTCCGAATATCATCGGACAGGACTTCGATATCGAGACTAGCATCGACGTGGACATTGTTGCTCAGGCGCTGGCCGGTCTGAAGAGTGCCAATCCCAACAAGCTGATCTCGCTTACCTTGCCGGTGATGCCTACCGGGCTCGTGACTGCAGGCCTGAATATTGTGGATGCATGCCACGCAGACGGTTTCCATCCAGACACAGTTAACGTGATGACGATGGATTATGGTTCGGCGAGCGACAACGGCGGGCAGATGGGGCTCGATGCAGAACAAGCCGCACAGGCTACTTACAACCAGACGGGCGACAAAATCGGCATCACGCCGGATCTTGGCGTCAACGATACCAGCACGGAGATCTTCACGCTGGCCAATGCCCAGACAGTGGAGAGCTACGCCAGTTCGAACAGCTTCATCAACCGTCTGGCCTTCTGGTCGCTGGCCCGTGATAACGGCACCTGCGCGGGACAGAGTTATACGTCTCCGAGCTGCAGCGGACTTGCAGAAAGTCAATTCCAGTTTGCCTCGATCTTCGACGCATACTAAACCAACGGAAAAAAGCCGGGCGGTCTCATATATAGGATCGCCCGGCAGAGCCTTCCACACGCAATCCCGCCCGGCCGCTCGCCTTGGCCTTCCGTACCTGCCCGGATGTCAGGTGATTTTTGGCTGGAGAGGCGGCCGTCAAGCTAACTGTAGTCGACCTTATAGCTGTCGAAGCACCTGGAAGCCACACGGATCGGCAGGGCTTGGATCTCTGCGCTCAATCTCGGCCAGGAGCAGACTACCCACCCCATGGCGGAAATTGGCCCGGGCCGTAGAACGCGAGTTGAATTAAATGCGCAAATCTCAGCTATTGCATGAATTATCTGTTGATCAAAGTTTGATCCATAAATGATGGCGCGTGCATTGCGTGCGACCCGGGCATGCGGCTCAGATGTTGCAGAATTGATTCTCGGTTCCCCGACGAGGTTGACCTATGCGCACGCTTCTCCCGCGATTTTCCAGAAATCGCCGCCTCTTTCAACTGTTGTTGACCATCACCTTTTTCGTTACGGCTCCCCACTTCGTTCCGGCCCAGTCCGATCCGCCTATTCCAAGTGGCAACATCCGCATCCACTATTTTCGGCCCGACGGCAACTATAACGGCTGGACAATCTACGCCTTTGATAACACGACGGAGAATACCGGCAACTATGGTGGTGGGCCCGTTCAGGTGACTGGCACAGATACTTATGGCGCATACTTTGACGTCGGCGTGGCCACCGGAGCACAGGAAGTTGGGATCATCATTCACAATCCCACCGCCCTGGGCGGCGACCAGAAGGATACCCCCAACAACCTGTTTGTCGATCCCGCAACGCAGGGTTTTCAGTACTGGGCTTACTCCGGAATCGCCAAGTTATACACAACAGCGCCCAGCCTGAACAACCCCACCGCGATTCTACCCGGATACGTGCGCGTCCACTATCACCGCACCGACGGCAACTACAGTGGCTGGGTGATCTATGCCTTTTACGACACGACGGAGTACACCGGCGACTACAACAACGGACTTGTGCCTCCCACAAATTCTGATGCATATGGAGTTTATTTTGACGTGGCGGTTGTCCCGAATGCACAGAATCTCGGACTGATCATTCACAATCCTTCCGCGCCGGGCGGCGACCAGAAAGACCCTGGGCCAAACGAGTTTGTCGATCCTTCCACTGAAGGGTTCGAGTACTGGGGCTACTCCGGGATCGGCAAGCTGTACAAGAGTCAGCCCAGCCTGGCAAACCCCAACGCTCTGTTGCCTGGGTACGCTCGCATTCACTACTATCGCCCCGACGGAAACTACGCCAACTGGTCAGTCTACGCATTCGACGACACCGCGGAATACACTGGCGACTTCAACGACGGACTAACCTTTGTAACTGCGTATGACGCTTATGGCGCGTACTTCGACATCAGCCTAATTCCCAACGCCCAGAATCTCGGATTCATTATCCACAACACTGCAACTGGGGTGAAAGACCCCGGGCCTAACATGTTCCTGGATGTCGCCACCAATCTCCAGGCCTGGGCGATTTCAGGCAACGCAACCGTCTTCACTTCCACCCCCACTCCAACCCAGATCCTCGATAGTCTGCTCAACGTAGAGCAGGCGTACTGGCTCGATCGACAGCGAGTGGCCATCCAGCCGCAATTTGCGCAATCCGGCGATACCTATGCCATCAGTTCCAGCCTTACTGGCGGCCTGTCGGTGACGACCACGGGTATCACGGGTGGGACTACGATACCGCTCACCGTAGGCGGAAGCCTGACCGCCGATGAGTTGCTTCGCTACCCTCAGTTGAGCGGTTACACCGTTCTTCAGCTGCCATCGAATATTCAATCCTCCGCATTGCAGATCTTGCTCGAAGGGCAACTCGCGTTTTCAGCAGTGAATTCGAGTGGCTCGCTCACCTACGCGACCGGCATTCAGGATGCGGGTGTGCTCGACGATCTCTATTACTATCCCGGCAGACTCGGTGTCGTCTTTCACCACGGGAATGATCGCGATTGGCACGACTGGGATGACGACGATAACTGTGACGTGAAGTTGAAGGTGTGGGCTCCGACCGCGCAGAGCGTCTCTCTTCAGATTTTCGACCAGGAATCCGATACAACACCCTCTGCTGTTGTACCGATGCACGAACACAATGGCGTATGGGTTGCGGATGGGGATTCCAGTTGGAAAAATAAATATTACCTCTACAGCGTGCAAGTATGGGTTCCGGCCGACAGCGCGGTGGATACAAATGTAACCAGTGACCCGTACTCAATCGACATCGCATTGAACGGGACCAAGAGCAGAATTACCGACCTCGACTCCGATGAGACCAAGCCCATGGGGTGGGATGAGGATAACTCGCCGCCGTTGCGGAGTTTCAGTGATATCAGCGTGTATGAGTTACATGTTCGCGACTTCAGCATTAATGATCCCACTGTCCCATATGCTCATCGCGGCATGTATGAAGCCTTCGACGACCAAAACTCCGACGCCATGAAGCATCTTCGCTCTCTGGCCGCAAGCGGCCTCAAGGCCGTGCACATTCTGCCTTCGTTCCACTTTGCCAGCGTAAATGAAGACAAATCGACATGGATAATTCCAACTGGCCTGGCACAGTTTCCGCCCGATGGCCAGCAGCAACAGGCAGCCGTCACCGCGAGTCAGACGAGCCCCGCATATAACTGGGGCTACGATCCGGTGCACTACATGACTCCCGAGGGTAGTTACGCCATCAATCCCGATCAACGCGTACGCGAATACCGAACGATGGTGCATGGATTGCACAAGGCAGGGCTGCGCGTCGTGCAGGACGTCGTGTTCAATCACACCAACGCCAGCGGCGAAGGTCCTAACTCCAATCTCGATGAAGTGGTCCCGAACTACTACCATCGCCTCGATGCAAATGGCAGTCTGCTAACCGGTTCCTGCTGCCCTGACACCGCTAGCGAACACAAGATGATGGAAAAACTGATCATTGACACCCTTGTTCTCAATGCGCGGGACTACAAAATCGATGGCTTCCGCTTTGACATCATGAGCTTCATGTTCACGTATAACATGACTGACATTCAGCAGGCTTTGGAGGCACTAACTACCGAGAAAGACGGCGTGGACGGATCAAAGATATACCTTTACGGAGAAGGCTTTAACTTCGGAGACACCGAGAACAATCAGATCGGACCTGAAGCCGACCAGGTCAATCTCTATGGCTTTGGCGTCGGCACCTTCAACGACCGCATTCGCGACGGAATTCACGGTGGAAGTCCGTTTACGGATGAACGCGTACAGGGCTTTGCCACGGGACTTTTCACCGATCCCAGCGCGTTCACCACCAGCACTCTTTCATCGAGTCAGCAACAGACCCAGTTACTCCAGTACTCCGACTGGATCGATGTGGGGCTTACAGGAAACCTCCGCGACTATACCTTCATCGATAGTGCGGGCGCGGCTGTGACAGGAGCGCAGGTGAGTTACAACGGCCAACCAACTGGCTACACCAAGAGTCCCATCGAAGCCATCAACTATGCATCGGTACATGACAACCAGGACCTCTTCGATCAGGTTCAGTTGAAGTCCAGTTTCAGCGACAACATCGCCACGCGTGCCAGGAGGCAGATTATGGCTATGAGCCTGGTCACACTTGGAGAAGGGATCCCATTCTTCCAAGGCGGCGACGACCTGTTGCGCTCCAAGGACATGGACCAAAACAGTTATAACTCCGGAGACTGGTTTAATAAGATTGACTGGACCGGGCGAACCGCCAACTGGGGCATCGGCTTGCCGATAGCCAGTCAGAATCAGGCCCAGTGGCCGATCATGACACCACTTTTGGGTAACCCGGCCTATACTCCGACTCCTGTAAATATTGCGTATAGCGAAGCGGCGTTCCAAGAACTTTTGGAAATCCGCTACAGCTCAGAACTTTTCCGCATGCCCACGCTTGAGAAAATTCAACAGAACCTAACCTTCCTCAATACGGGTCAGAATCAGACGCCGGGCCTGATCGTGATGAAGTTAGACGCAAATGGCGGAAACTACGGTGTGTATACGCACATTGTGGTTCTCTTCAACGCCACCAACGCACCGGTATCTTTCACTAACAGCCAGTTACAAGGATTAGCCCTGCACCTGCATCCAGTGCAGATGAATTCAAACGACTCTGTTACAAGGCAGTCCACGTTCAACTCGAAAACTGGAACCGCTAAGGTGCCCGCGCTCACAACTGCTGTTTTTGTAACAGAGACTCAATAAAGCATTCGACCCCCGTGTGTGAGCAAGTGTTTTTCGCTTGGATGAAAGCACTTATCGGTCATCCTGCAGAATCGGATCAGATCAATGCTTAGGCGTTTGTTTGTCGCCCTCTGTCGCGCGTATGAATGAAAAACTGTCTGAAGGCTTCAAGCCACATAGCGGCTGTACGCCTCTTTGACAAGCACATGACCAATTGAGGATAAGTCACAATGAAACTTCTGAAGCGACTCTCCAAGAGCCTGGTTGTTCTGGCTATCGTCCTAGCCAGCCTGGCGATGATGACACCGAGCCTTCACGCCACAACCCTTAACCCTCCCTACACGTCAGTACAATTGTTTAAATGGAGTTGGAACGATATCGCTACTGAGTGCACTCAGTGGCTGGGTCCGCAGGGCTATGGAGGAGTGCAGATTTCTCCGCCGAGCGCCGCTTTGAGCAATGGCAACTGGTGGGATATGTATCAGCCGGTCAACTACACTTCCTTGACCAGCGTCATGGGCACTGCCAGCCAATTACAGACCATGATCAATACCTGTCACGCTGCCGGAGTCCGCGTTTACGCTGACATTGTGGTCAATCAGATGGCTGGTGGTTCCGGTACCGCGACCGATGGTTCGACCTGGAATGCCAACAGCGACACTGCGTTGAGTTACCCGTATTTCAGTACCGAGGATTTCCATCCCTATTGCGCGATTACATCGTCCGACTACGATGACAGCACTTACGATGTGCAGCATTGCTGGCTGTTAGGTCTGCCCGATCTTGCGACCGAAAGCAGTTACGTCCAAAGTCAGATTGAAAACTACATGGAACTACTGATCGGCATGGGCGTGGATGGCTTTCGTATGGATGCCGCCAAGCATCAGCAAGAGGATCAACTGGCCATCATCTTTAATGCGGTAGAAGCCATCTATCCGACAACATTGGAAGGAGAATCGCTGTGGGTAACCCAGGAGATTATTCCTGACGGCGAAGTCAACCGGGTTTCCTACGAAGCGCTGGGCGCGGTGCAGGAATTCCAGTTCACTTACGCCATGCAGGCTGTTTTCCGCGACAACGATGGACTTACGCTGGCGTCTATTCCCACGGTGATGGGTACTCCGGGCAACTGGGGCGGCAGCTGGGACTTTTTGACCTCATCGAGTTCGGTGCAAATCTTTGTGGACGATTGGGACACCGAACGTAACCAGGGCGGCTCGCTCACTGCCAGCGATTATGTCAGCGGAGACACAAACGATGCGGTTGGCACCTATCGTTATGACTTAGGCAATATTTTCATGTTGGCGCAGCCTTACGGTCAGATGGCGCAAGTACAGTCCGGCTACCGCTTTACCAACGACAATCAGGATATGCCATCAAACAGCGCGTTTAGCGATGGAGTCGCACAAGTACCGGCCTCGCGCAGCCAAAATTTTGGTTGGGATTTTATCCACCGCTGGCCCGATATTTCGAACATGGTCAATTTCCGCAAAGCTACCTGGGGACTTAACGAAGGGAATTGGACGGTTGGCACAAACAACCAGATTGCTTTTAGCCGAGGTAATGTGGGTTTTGTCGCCTTGAACAACGATACTTCCGTCTGGAATAACACTTTCCAGACCAGCTTGCCGGCAGGCACCTACTGCAATGTAGTAAACGGCGTCTTGTCGGGTGGAACGTGCACGGCGGATACCGTTGCCGTCAACTCCAGTGGCCAAGCCACTCTCAGCATTCCGGCTAATGGCGGTTCTGTGGTACCGGCGGTGGCGATTTATACCGGAGAGATGCAGGCACAAACCGTACCGGCAACACCGACCGGGCTTACCGGCTCAGCATCCGGAACCACTGTTACCTTGAGTTGGACGGCCGATAGCGGCACCACTTCCTACACCGTATATCGTTCGACTTCGAGTACCAGCGGATTTGCCAGCATCGCTGCGCCGACTATAAACAGTTATAAGGATTCAACCGTGACCGCCGGTACCACTTATTACTACTTCATCACCGCAAGCAATAGTGCCGGTACGTCGGGGAACTCGTCAACAGTGGCAGTATCGGTCTCCCTGTATTCATCTCCGTGGACCAACATGTATCTGCGTGGGACGATGAATAGTTGGGGCACCACCGCCATGGCCTTAGTCGCCAATGACACCTGGCAAGTAACTGTTGCCCTGCCGGCGAGTACGTCCTATTCGTACAAATACGATGCCTCCGGCGTCTGGACGACCAACGAGAACTGGGGCGTAGGCAGCTCTTCAGGTGTAGCGGCACTCAACGCCGGCAACATCAGTTACACAAGCGGCGTTGCCGGAAACTATGTCTTTCAGTTCAACGACAGCACGCTGGCTTATACGGTCACCGCCCTCTCGGCATCGACTCCGTCCACACCCACGGAATTAACGGCAACCGCTTCGTCATCGAGTGCGATTACCCTTGTCTGGTCCCCTTCGATCGGTGCGGCCTCATACATCGTGTACCGGTCCACTTCTTCAAGTGGTCCTTTCACAACCAGCGTTGGAACCCCAACCACCAACTCGTTCTCAGATATTGGATTGACGGCCAGCACAGCGTATTACTACGAAGTGGCAGCAGTGAATTCAGCGGGAAATTCCGCCAACACGGCTACGGTGTCGGCGACCACGTTGCCTTCTTCCAGTTGTACGACGGTCTCTGTGACGTTCACGATCGCCAACGCCAATACAGTGGAGGGACAAAACTTGTACGTAGCCGGCAACCAGACTGCACTGGGGAACTGGACTCCGGCCAGCGCGTTTGCACTTACCATTCAAGGTTCGGGAGCCAACGTGCCATGGGCAGGAACCGTGCAACTACCACCGAGCACGGCCATTCAGTACAAGTACATCAAGTACAACCCAAGCACCGGCGCTGTTGTCTGGGAAGCGAACCAAAGTACCAGCAGTGGAAATCGTCAGCAGACTACGGCTCCTTGCGGCAGCACAAGTAGCTTCAACGATGGCAACTTCTAATCTAAATTGAAGTTGCTCTCAACGGGCGACGCTCACATTCCGAACGTCGCCTCGGCGTGAAGAGGCTGACGCGATGCGCTGGCTTTTTGCCATGTTACCCGCATTTTCACGTCGTTCCAGGTGCACTCTCTCTAAGTACTAGAGCAATAGCATCGTTACTATAATGTGCCAAAGCGGAGTCTGAACCACGCCTGAGCGTCTTGAGGAGTAATGCATGGGAGCATTTGGGTGATGGCCTGGTCGAGGGCTTGTTTGGAGC